>Ga0100377_1000343_pt1 | contig 39328 bp, 38 predicted proteins | sample CryGeymeta201501_FD_83664 | JGI IMG/M metagenome (GOLD analysis project Ga0100377, IMG submission 83664) | Groundwater microbial communities from Crystal Geyser aquifers in Utah, USA - Crystal Geyser metaG 2015-01 | ecosystem: Environmental > Aquatic > Deep subsurface > Groundwater | place: USA... | reverse complement strand
GAAGATGAAAGTGGCTTAGATTGAAGAGAAAATACCTTTTGGTTTACGGTTCGAACATCGGGTGAATATTTGGTAAAAGGGTTCTTGTAAAAGATTGTGGAAGCGATATAATATAACCAAGTTTTACCAGCCAATTATGACAACCACAAAAACAATCGGAGCAAAAATTAAAGCTTGGAGAGCTATAAAGGATTTAACCCAAGACGAGTTGGCCAAGAAGGCTGATTTGCCTTATCCAACGCTTGTTAAAATAGAATCGGACGCTGTTCAAAATCCGTCTATTGATACGGTTACGAAGATTGCAGCTGGACTTGGAATCGGCGTTGATGACCTAATAAAATAAACTATGCCTACACTAAATTGGATCGGCAAAGAAGCGGTAGTGAACCACGATAAGGAGGTTCCTTTTCGGCTTCTTCGCAAAGTGAAGTCCGCCTCGGTAGGCGAAAATTCACAAAACCTCATTATTCACGGGGATAATCTTGAGGCATTAAAAGCATTGATGCCTTACTACGGCGGTAAAGTGAAGTGTATCTACATCGATCCTCCGTATAACACAGGAAATGAAAACTGGGTTTATAACGATAAGGTTAATTCACCGAAGATAAAAAAATGGCTTGGTAAAGTGGTTGGCAACCAAACTGCGGATTTATGCCGCCATGATAAGTGGCTCTGCATGATGTATCCACGCCTCAAGTTACTCCGTGATTTACTTAGTGAAGATGGTGTAATTTTTGTCTCTTTGGATGACAACGAACAATCAAATCTTCGTCTGATGATGGATGAAATTTTTGGAGAAGAAAATTTCTTAGCAAACTTTGTTTGGAATAGCACTAAGTCCATCACAAATCCCGCAATGGTTTCTATCTCACATACGATTAACACTGCATACATAAAAAATAGAAAAGCATTCGAGCTACAAAAATCTACATTCAAACTTCCTGCCATTTTGTCTGGGTTTGCCAATCCTGATAATGACCCTCGTGGCGACTGGAAGGCTGATCCATTTGAGGCTGGCGGTGAACGGCCTAACCAAAAATATCCAATTAAAAACCCGATCACTGGTGAAGTATTTTATCCAGCAAAAGGTAATTGTTGGAAAAATGACCTGAAGAAGTTTGAACAGTTGTTGGCGGATAATCGGATTGTATTCGGAAAAAATGGGAAAGGCCGACCACAACGAAAACGCTTTATTTGGGAGGCTGAAGAAAGAGGTTTAACCCCAAATACTTGGTGGGATGACGTTGGGACTACCACGAACGGCACAATGTCATTGAAAGAGTTGTTTAGAGAAAAGGTATTTAATAACCCGAAGCCAACAAGCTTAATCAAGCGATTCTTACAACTCGGGACAAATTCGGATTCAATTGTGCTGGATTCTTTTGGTGGATCAGGAACAACAGGGCATGCCGTTCTTGATTTAAATAAAGAAGATGGCGGTAATCGCAAGTTTATCCTTATTGAATTGGAAGACCATGTTGCAAAAGATATTACCGCTGAGCGCATTAAGCGTGCGGTCAAAAAATACGACTATAAGGATGGCTTCGAGTATTGTGAACTCTCAAAGCCGCTTTTCAACGAAAAAGGTCATATTGAAGAAGAATGCGACTTTGACCAGTTCGCAACTTATATCTACTTCACTGAGACTCAAACAAACATTGATCGTGCCAAAGTGGATAAGAATTTCATCGGTGAGCTCAATGAGACTGAGTATTATTTGATTTATAAGGAAAAAGGCAAAAATATTTTGGATAAGGGGTTTCTGAAAAAACTAAGAGATACTAAGTCCAAAAAGGTTATTTATGCCGACAATTGTACGGTTGATGAAAAAATACTGGATGAATATAACATCGTGTTTAAACAAATCCCGTACGAAGTAAAAGTTTATTAATCCACTACTATGTTTTTAAAAAAGTATCAGCAAAAAGCGTTAGACACTCTCAAAGACTATTTGAGAGAACTGGAACGTGTTGGTTCAAAATATGCCTTCATGGGTATCACGAATCAGCCGTATAACTCCGAATTTTTTGGCGACATGCCTTTTGTTTGCGTAAAAATCCCGACTGGTGGCGGTAAAACACTCGTTGGTTGCCACGCGGTGACTGCAATCATGGGGACTGTTTTGAAGCACAAAATGGAGCGTGGCATTATTATGTGGTTTGTGCCTTCTGAAACTATTAAAAGCCAAACCCTTAAAAAGTTTAAGGATCGTAACGATTGGCATCGAAAAGTCCTTGATGAGGCCTTTCAGAATAACATTCGTATTTTTTCAAACGAAGAAGCTCTTCGTATTCGGAAAGAAGATGTCCAAGATAATCTTTGTGTTATCGTTTCTAGTCTGGACGCCTTCCGTAAGGAAAAGACTTTGCAAAATAAGTACAAGGTTTATCAGGAAAATGGTGCCTTGCTAAGCCACTTTGAGAATATACAGGAGAATGACAGCTTAGAACTAGATGAGCACAAGACAGTTATTAATTCGCTAGCGAATGTCATCAGAATTAGTAGCCCGTTGGTGGTTATTGATGAAGGGCACAAGACAAAAACCCAGCTCTCCATAGATTTTCTTAAAGAGCTGAATCCATCATTTATTATTGAATACACGGCAACCCCAAGAGGTGGTAGCAATATCTTGGTTGATATTTCTGCTTCGGAACTCAAGGAAGAACAAATGGTAAAAATCCCGCTCGTTCTTGAAAGTGCCACTCAATGGAATAATTCTGTTGCCAGAGGAATTGAAAAGCGGGACGAACTTGAAAAGGATGCGAAGAAGATAAAAGGAGAATATATTCGCCCCATTGCCTTAATACAGGCGCAACCAAAGAGTAAAACAAGCCCTAGTGTGACGGTTGATCAAATTAAAGAATATTTATTAAGTGCCAAAATTTCCGAAGACGAAATTGCCATCAAGACTTCAGAGAGAAATGATCTTGAGGGAGTCGATCTATTCAGCAAGAAGTGCAAAATCCGCTACATCATCACCGTGAGCGCACTCGCAGAAGGTTGGGACTGTTCGTTTGCCTATGTTTTGATTTCCGTTGCCAATGTCGGGGCAAAAATTGCGGTTGAGCAGATTATCGGGCGTATTATCCGTATGCCTTATGCTAAAAGAAAGGAAAATGAAAACCTAAATCGTTGTTATATTTTTGCTTCTGCCCGTAATTTCAACGAAGCAGCTACACAGATCATCTCTGGACTTGAAACGAATGGATATAGCAGATTTGACCTCTTAAACTCCTCTCAAAAGGAACAAAAATACGAGTTGGAAATTGAGCGTGCGGTAAAAAAGGATTTTGCAGCCCCAATGATGAGTCTTGATGGTGACAGATTAGCCTTTGAAGATTTGATCGGTGAAGATTTTGAGCTTGCCAAAGAAGATGCGAATTTTGATTTTGAAATACATTACGATAACGATGGTCGCGCCGTTATTGATATCAAGGAAGACAAATGGATAAAAGGAGCACAGCAGATGTTGCATCTAACATATAAAGACAAAAACTTTACCAAGCAGGAGTTGGTGCAGTGGTTGGATAAAAAAATGCGATTTACCATCCTTGAAAAAAGCGACAAAGTGAAGTTTATCGATAAAGCCATTGATTATCAGCTCAAGAAGCACTCACTTGCGGAATTATCCGTGAATCGTTATTTGCTGTTGGCTAAACTCGACGAAGTAATTAACGGGGTACTGCAGGAATACGCCAAACGGCGTTTTGATCAGTTTGCCAAAAAGGGCGCAATCACAACGAAGCCTTTTGATTCTTTTCCAGAGACGATTACGATAGCGCAGGAAGTACCACAAGACTTCAACAAGAATTACTATAAAAAGATCGATAAACTCAATAAAGAGGAGCTTTCATTTGTTGAACGTTTAGACTTGGATACTTTGCCGAATATCGAGTTTTGGATTAGAAGCAGGGAGAAAAGAGACCCTTTTTACATCCAAGGATGGAAGAAAAATAAATTCTATCCTGACTTTATTGCTGTCACCAAAAAAGGTTCAGTCGTGGCTTTGGAATGGAAAGGTGAAGACCGCGTCAGCAATGAAGATACCGAATACAAAGTGGAAATTGGTGAACTCTGGGCAAACCTTGGCAAAGGCAAACTTCACTTCTTCCTTGTGTACAATGGGAATGTGGAAAGCGTATTGAGTGCACTTAAAAACTTGTAAAATATTTTTAAATGCTCTCTTTCTTTAGAAAAACTTGGGAAAGGATAAAAAACTTCTCTAAAAAGGAAGAGAGCATTTCGGATATCATAAAACGTGAAATTAAAATCGATAAAAAAACGAGGAAAAGAATTATGGAGAACAGGGCTCCCCTTTGGATGCCTTCAACGTCTTCCACAGCAAAAATTACTGGTTTTCTGCTGTTCGCTTGGATCATTTCACATCCAACGGAAATTCTTTACAAAATCCTTTCTCCGTTAAATCAGATTGCCAACCATTGGCTTTTCTATGCGGATGCAACCAGATCAACAAAGGGTTGGCTAAAAACGAACCTGTCTACCCCACCCATTATTCCAGAAAGCTTTGATCCTATCGCCATTCATGCTGGGGTAGGAGCGATTCTAGTTGGTCTTATATTTTTTGTAGCGGGTAGCCTGCTCGATAAGAATGAGCCAGAGAAAGCCCGTGTACTTCTGTATAAAAGCTACCTTTTCCCATTGCTTCTGTTAGAAACTACCGCCTTCTTTTTCTTTATCGGAAAAACAAACTGGCTAGCGGTAATTTTTCTTGGTTTGATTGCAGTAGCCGCTCTAGTTGCGTTCAGTAGAGTCATTACAGTGTTGCTTCAAGCTCACAAATTGGAGGAGGCGAAGAAGAACATCTTGATCAGTGTAACGAGAACCTCGTTTGTTAAACTGCTTGACCGAGAAATCACTAAACGCATTTGGTTTAATTGTTTGTATAAGCACTATGAAAATAGTGAGATTTTAAGCTTTAGCCCCTTCGGCTTCCGGGGAGATAGAAAGGATATATTTGCAATAAAAGCAACAAGAGATAGCTATGTAAAGAATGTAAAGCTGAATCATTTAGAAAAGATAGAATCTCAAATTAGCAAGGGAATGAAGGTGGATGCCCCTGATAGCAACGATTCAATTCAGACAAGCAAAAGTCAACCAAAGAAAGAAAGGATTGAGTCAGCTGCTATCGTAAGAAAATCGTTAAATGACAGTATCAGAGTTGGTGAAACTCTTTTTGAAATCAAGAAAGAACTTGCCGAGAAAATTGGCATAAAGAAGTTGGGAAAATTAGCTCTCTCCATGTTCGAAATGGAACGTAATGATACTGAAGCTGAGGCACGAATCGAAATATCAAAAATGAAGGATAGGTGTATTTCTGCTATCAATAATCAAAGTACAGGAGAGTTAGAGAACATCATGCGACTCTACGTCGAGTTAATCAATGAGTTTTTTAGATATCTCGAAAAATACGGTGGAGGCTTCTCAGCTGAACAGGCACGGCAGGAACAGGGAGGCTTTGGGAGCCAAAAATTAAAACCAATTGAATGGCTCTCAAACGATATTCGAGAAATCTTTGAGCGTGGTGTTGCTTCCGAAGACATCGATATTATTCGGCATGTCGCTTATTTGCCGATGCTTTTGGCGCAAGAAGCTATCGACAATAAGGATCATCTTATTTTTCGAGAATTCCTTTATTTTCCTAGGATGCTCTACGAGCGAGGGTATGAATTATTGGAAAAAGGCAATAAAAAGGCCGCTGAATTTATCTTCGATAGAACGTGGCGGTATTTGAAAGAACTGTCTTCATATCATTTGGAACCGAAAATAGATGATGAGGATTACCCCGAACAGGATTTCAAAGATTACGCGATCCATATACTGGTAATTTTTCAGCATTTGATAAAAGCAGCCTTCGATAAGCGCGATATTGATAATTTCAATAAATTTTTGACTGCGCTCATGCAGTTGTTTGAGCCTCTTGGGCGGCAACGCAAATACAACGGAAACTATGAGGAGATTCGTGATGTGTATGATGAGTTAGATGAAAAGCGTGAAGAGGTTTTGTTCGGCCTTGCAAGTTGGACGCTGTTTATTTTGAGAGGCGGTACCGACAAAGAAGCGATTAAGCCTTTTTATGACTCAATTCAAAAACTATTACCGAACAAAATTGAAGATTTGACGGCACTCTTCATGAGAGTACATAAGTTTAGAGCTGGAGACTCTTGGGGCTGGGACTGGTGGGAAATGCAGCCTGATGGCGGAGTCCACACAATTCAAACCCTTGAAAAGTTGGAACAATTATTTGTCGTGAAATCTCTATCCGCTCTCAGCGGTAAGACGGATGGAGAGATCCAAAAAATAAATATTCCTCACAATCGTGACCTTGCGTTTTTAGCTGATGGAACTGGAGATTTAATGAAAATCATTGCTAGTATAGAAACCTCTAAAGATAACTGGAAAGATATATTGGATTTGGGCTCGATGGAACAGTGCAAAGCCTTACGTGCCTTATTAAAAAAGGCTCATCTTCAGCAGGAAAAAGATGATTTAAAAAGAAAAAGAGAGGCTCCAGTTTCACCGGAAAAGATTTTGAAATTCAAAGAATCTCTCATCCCAAATTATAAGAAGAGCCAGCCAATGAGACTCATGTTGGAAAAAATTGGTGCGTATAGTGATAAATCTGGAATGCCCTACAAAGGAACAGTGCAAAATAAAATGGGTATTGGTACGGTTTTTGATAAAACTCCATTCATCCCAGATGATTTTGAGTGGCACGTACATTCTCTTGGGGTAGATGAGGGTTTTGGATTTGGTCAAAGCATGGCACGAGGAGAGAATGAAAGAATAATTGAGACCATCCATGAAAAGGCTCAACAAATTCAAGCCGAAGCGTTCGAATCTACTCTTGAAGCGCTGAAGCCTTCCAATGTCATCATCGTTGCAACTAATCGAGCAATTTGGACTTTTTTTGGCCACCACTCTGCGAACTATATTCCTAAGTGGAGAAATGACTTTCCGAAGGAATTTGCATCTGATGAAATGATCGAGGGTGTCTACCAATATCAAGGTGTGCATATTCCCATTTATGAGGTGTACACTCAGGAAACACAAAGCTCCAGAGTATATATCTTGAATAAGAAAAAATTGGGGAAATTCATACAATACTCACCTCTAGATAAGGATGAACCAAAAGAATTACAAAAGGGATTTCTGATGATAGACGTTCAACCGTTTGAACCAAATTCAAATGCATTAAATAATCTTTTAGATAAACCACCTGACTGGTTAAAAGAAATAGAAACTAGAGGCGAGCAAACGGAGCATCTGCGTGAGAGAATTCTGATTCATGTTTATGAGAGATTTGAATTTAAGCTATATGAGAAATTTGTTGGTTACGTGATTGAGGTTGAGAGATGATTGGTGACCAACACTATTCTTACTGTTCCCACCAACCCCGTTTCCGTCCGTAATTAAGCTACTTATACATACCGAACACCAACCTATTCCACAGGAAAGCCTTTTGCGCAGTTATATCGATTTAGCATGAGATGTTTCATAAGTAGCTGCCTTTACCTCCCCTACAAACCCCTCCACCATCCCCGAATTATCCTTCAGCCAGATATACCACCCCAAAACTCCTCCTCCAAAAGTCGCCACCAGACCCGAGACCATATTGATGCCTCCGAATCCAAAATACTTGAAATTCGGTTAGAATCAGCCGTTTCTTCCTCCGGTTGATGTTCCAAATATTCCTCAATAGTCATCCTTTTCTTTACCAACCCTTTGGTTTGCGGTTCCAATCGCGTTAATGAGCCCCCACCAAATTTGATTTGCCGAAGCAGTCGCCTCGGGGCTTCGCCCATCGGCATTGGTTTCCGCCAAGAAATTCCAGGGGGTTTTATAATGGGCTTCTAATATTTTTAAACTTAGGGTTGGTGACATGTATAGAAATCTGTGTTGTCCTGATGTTTTGATGTCCAAGCAGCTCTTGGACAAAACGCACATCTGTATCATTTTCCAGTAAATGCGTAGCGAACGAGTGTCTTAATGAATGGAAAGACGCAACTTTTTTATCCCGGAATCTTCCAAAGCATTTTCAAAAATTTTTCTGTGCAGTTCTTGTTGTTAAGACGCCTCCTCGTTCACTTGCAAAAACAAAATCATTTGTTGATTTTCCGGCAACTAAATTCTCCAAGTCAGCAACCAAGCTTTCTGGTATTATGCTGATTCGATCCTCCTGTGCCTTTGCTAATTTGATATGAACAGTCAATTCTTCCAAATCTAAATCCTGCACTTTTAAGGAAATAACCTCGCTAACCCGTAAGCCAGCCCCATAACTAAGGGATAAAAGGAGCTTGTGTTTTTGCATTTTTTTTGGGTTTCCAAAATTCTTTTTATTTCACTTCGTGACAGAACTACAGGCAAACTTTTTGGCTTTTTTGCTGACTGTATTTCAATTTTTTTATGACTTTTTACTACATTTCGGTAGTAAAATTTAATAGCGTTCAAAAATAGGTTCCGACTCTGAGGAGAAGTTTTCTTTTTCTCACAGTAGAATAAAAAATTCCTAATATTTTCCTGATTAAATTTTTTTAAATCTATTTTTTTGAAAACAAAATACTCTCGCAAACCATAAAGATAACTTTTTATAGTTTGAGAACTATAATTTTTTATTTTGAGTTCTCGTTCAATTTTTTGTAATTCAATTTGCATACTTAATTAAGAACAAGCAAAGTAAAGTCAATTTTTATACGATTAAAATTTATTATGGATTCGCATCATATGCAAAATATATCTATAATCATGAAAACACTTCGTATAAAAACGAGTGAGACGCAATTTCGCCCTATACCAATAAACAAGTATGAACAATAAAATAATTCAACAAGTGGAAGAGTATGTTAAAAGTATTATGAGCAATGAAGTGGCTCATGATTTTAAGCATGTTGATCGCGTAAAAAATTGGGCTTTGCAGATTGCCAATAAAGAAAATTTTGAAGATTTAGAAGTGGTAGTAATTTCAGCGTTAATGCATGACATTGGATTGACACAAGCCGAGAAGCGTAGTTTGCATGGCGAGGTTGGCGCTGAAATGGCCGCAAAATTTTTAACAGAAAATAATTTACTCACACAAGATAAAATTGCCGAGATTTGTAATGCAATAAAATTTCACAATAAAAATCGCGAAGGCGATGGCAAATTATTTAAAATTTTGCGTGATGCTGATATGATGGACCTTTTTGGTGCAGTTGGCATGATGAGAGCTTTCACTTCTAAATCTTCAAAACCAGAGTATGATATCGCCAATCCTTTCGGTAGTCGGTTCAATCCGTGCGTGTGAACCCCCACCATATAAAAACCCCGCCGATCGGCGGGGTTTTTATTGTTGTTTACTTTGTGTAAGTGAGCGGGTTTTGGTATTTCCCATTGATAATGACTTCAAAGTGAAGGTGGGGGCCGGTTGAACGGCCAGTTGTTCCGATCATTCCGATGACTTGGCCGCGTTTCACGACAGCACCCTTTTCAAGGAGGAGCTTGGATGAGTGCGCATAGCGCGTCTTCATACCGCCGCCGTTATCTATAAGAATCATTTGGCCATATCCACCGCTATTCCATCCAGAGAATACGACGACACCATCAGCGGCCGCGTAAATTGCATTTGTGTATGTTCCGTGAATATCGACTCCCGTGTGCCTCCAGCCAAAGTACTGGTTAATGCGGTGCGAGTCCGTGGGCCAGAGGAGTTTTGTTGCCGGGATAACATCCGTTTTGTCTGCCGGAATGGTTCGTGCGTCCTTTACGCTATTCAACTCTTCATACGGATCATATTTTTTACCGGCGATCGTCGTAGAATTTCTTTGAACCGAGAGCGGAATCGGAGCGCTTGCTGCAGCGATTGTTGCGGGAGGCGTAGCTCCCGGAAGAATAAGCTCTTCACCAAGAGTGAGCGTGCTTGCATCCGTCATGCGGTTTGCTGAAAGGATGTCATCGGTCGCGACATTGTATTTCTTTGCAAGGCTTGAAAGCGTGTCGCCTTTCTTAACGGTATAGAGAACACCTGACTGTGCTGGAATACGCAGCTCTTGGCCGGGACGAATGGTCGAACGGCTTGTGAGATTGTTTCCCCAGAGAATGGTATTTACCGTAATACCGAATTTTGCTGCGATGGTACTAATTGTGTCGCCATCTTGCACGGTATAATTTTCCGTTTTGGTTCGGTTTGTAGCGACTGGTTGAGCTTCGCCCGTAGCTTCCGCACTCGGCATGAGAGCGATTGAACCTGGAACCGCTGTATCAGCAACAGCTGTGCCGACGTCTGTTGAAGCATAATCATCATCAATGTTTGCGCTTGCTTCAAGCGTGTCCGCATCAAGATAGTGAGAATCTTTTACGATGAGATCCGGACTTACTTGCTCTTCTACATAGGTGTCCTGCCCATTTGTTGCCAGGGTGTACAAAAGACTGTTTTGGCCTGCTTCCAGAGCGGTTGCACTCTTAGCTTGTAACTGGCTTCCTATGGCCGTTAGAGAAATAACAACCAAAATAGCGTGAAAAACGTAACGATTTGTCAGGAGAAAAAAGAGAAATCCACGTGCGCCAACGGCAACACGATTCATGCGCAGCTTAAGCAGCATGAGGAATTTATAGAGCGGTAATACGAAGAATCGCACAGCCACCCGAGAAATGGGCTGTAAAACGGGCGCGAGTATTTTCGCGACCTTGAGTATCAAATTTTTTACCCGAGCCATTAGGCGAAGGCCTATCAGGGCTATATGGGCGGATAAACGTTTCATTGAAGTAGGAATATGACCTCCTGGCCGTTCTCGGACACCAGCTAATTTCAGTACATCCAGAATAGCTGATAGGCCCGGAAAGGCTTAATAATAAGCTCTACTTAGCCAATTTATTTTCCACTTTAGCTAAGGAACTATAGCGGAAAATGGGCTTTTTGTCAATCGTGAGATGCCACTATGCTTCTATCGCCAATAGCCGTCAAGCTTTTCTTTTTGGAGATCCTTTTTTCATCTTATGCCATCTGCAAGCGATATTGAAGAGCCTCCGCAACATGCTCGGCTGAGAGGTCTTCTGCACCGCCTAAGTCGGCGATGGTTCGCGCCACTTTGAGCAGACGAAAGTAGGCGCGCGCCGAGAGTTTGTATCGGTCGATAGACCTACTGAGGATCGCCTCGGTCGTTTCGTCCAGGCGAATAAGCTCGCGGACATGCTGGCTTGTCATCTCCGCATTTGTTTTGATACCTGTTGTTTTAAAGCGTTCCGTTTGAAGTTTTCTTGCTTGCAAAACACGCTCCCGAATTATTTTGCTGGATTCATTTCGTTCTTTTCGCGTTAAGTCTTTTGCAGGAACCTTTGCTACTTCAATGGCAAGATCCATGCGGTCTAAGAGCGGCCCGGAAAGTCTTTTTCTGTATTTAGCGACCTGCAATGGACTGCAGGTGCATTCGATATCTTGTTCCGTTAGAAAGCCGCAAGGGCAGGGATTCATAGCTCCGATGAGAATGAAGTTTGCAGGAAATAACGCCGTACCGCCCGCGCGGCTCACGGTCACGCATTTATCTTCAAGGGGTTGGCGTAAACTTTCGAGAAGGACTCGGGGGAATTCTAAAAATTCATCTAAGAAGAGGACGCCGCGATGCGCGAGAGAAATTTCTCCGGGACGTGGAATCGTTCCTCCGCCAATAAGTGAAGGCATGCTCGCACTATGATGAGGAACGCGACAGGGGCGTTCAAGCACAACGCCTTGTGGCGGCAATGTTCCTGCGACGGAATGGATTTGTGTGACTTCAAGAATTTCATCTCCGTCAAGAGGCGGGAGGATGCTGGAGAATGTTCTTGCAAGAAGTGTTTTACCGGAACCCGGAGGACCTTGCATGAGAACATTATGTGCTCCGGCCGCAGCTATTTCCAATGCACGCTTCGCTTGTTCTTGCCCGCGAATCATGGAGAAGTCATAGGAATAAATAATCGTCTCTCGGATATCGTCGAGGTTATTTTCAAACTTTGTTAAAGACTTTTTTTCTGTCACGTGGTCAATGACATCTGCGAGAGACGAGGCACTGTAGACATCCACTCCATAAACGAGAGCCGCTTCATGCGCATTTGCCTCTGGGATAATAAGCTCTTTTATTCCTGCGGATTTTGCGAGCATAGCCATGGACAAGGCTCCTTGTATCGGACGCAAACAGCCATCAAGTCCCAGTTCTCCAGCAATTAAACGCTTTTTGAAAGCGGCGTCATCCAGGCCGCGGGACGATGCGATGAGAGCAAGCGCAATGGGCAAGTCAAAGTGAGATCCGGACTTTCTCAAGTCGGCGGGCGCCAGATTTACCGTGATGCGTGTACGCGGGAATACGATTCCGGTGTGTTTGAGAGCGCTTCTTACACGTTCACGCGCTTCTTGTACGGCGGTATCGGCGAGTCCGACAATAATGCAGGCTCCAAGGCCTTGCGAGATATCGGTTTCAATATCAACGCGATGGGCTTCGAGCCCAATGACGCTTGCGGTGAGAACATGGCTTGCCATAGCTCACCCCGTTCCACGGATTTGTTCGAGTGTCAAGATGCGGACGCGTTGTCCTTTGGTTTATAAAATCGCCACAGGAATAGAATACCCGTGAGAACGCTTAAGTCTGCAAGATTAATTGCGGAACGATTCCAAAGAAGAAGCCAGTCGCGTACATAGCCGAGCGTGACTCTATCAAAAAGGTTTGCGAGAGCGCCGCCAATAAGAAGACCGGCACCAAGCGTCATTATCCCGACACCGGGGCGTTCTTTTTTTAGCCAGAGGAGAAGGCTGATAACAACAGCAAGCGTGATAAAAACGGTAAGAGGCAAAGGAAGCGGAATATTGAAGCTAATGCCGAAGTTTTTGAAGTCTGTAAATTGAGCGAGGTTAAAGAAAAACGAAAAACCGGTCATGAGAGCCGGTTTTGCAAATAAAATATTTTTTGTAATGAGGTCTATCGCAAATGCAGCAAGCGCAGTCGTTGCAGTGAATAGTGGTCCCGCATACATGGGAGCAATTACATTTCTTGCGTCAACGTTTTTTTGCATTCGATACAAGACGAAGATGTTGGGCGAGCTAAGAGACGTTTTTCATCAATATCTTTTTTGCAATATTTACATGTTCCGTATGTGCCTTTTTCAAGAGCGGCGAGCGCTTTGGTTACATCATGTAAATCGGAACGCAACCGTTCAACGACAGACATCTCATCTGCAAGCGTTGTGACTTCGAGCGCATTGTCATCATCCGAGTTCCCGCCGGATTCCGGATAGCTTAAGCGCTCTTCCCCCTTTGCATCAACGGAATAGCCTATGTCCTTCATATCCCGTTCTAATCGGGCTTTTTCTTCTACAAGGACCTTCGTGACCTTCTCAATAAAATTGGCGTTCATATTAGTGCTAGTTTAGCTGAAATAGACAGTTTGATCAAGTGAGCACTATTTTTAAGCAAAATAAAAAGCGCCGCAGATGCGCCCTAGAAATAATTTTTAGGCGGTGCGGCGCTTTAGGCCTTGATTCGCGGTCTGCCTCGTCACGTAGGGGAGCGAAAGCTCGACCCAGATGGACAAGAGTTTGACACGGCTATGAACCGAGGTCTATGAGGAGCTGCTTCTTCTACCCCGCCCTGGCAAGAACCCATGAAGACCCGAAGGTCCAAAGATAGGGGATGCCTAACTGAGTTTAAGATTTTGTTTTTTATTTTCCTGGTTCCGACGAAAAGTCGGAAAAACCGGGTGGAGTGGAAGAATGGAATCGATCACCATCAAACGCGCAGAAGCGCAAGGCATGTAATATGCCGATCGTGATCGGTCCTATAAGCAGTTTAATGTGCGAAGGTACAGGGTTGATCGGTCGCATTTAGCGGCCCCAATAAATGTCTTTATTTCCAGAGGCGAATTTCCCGCGTAGAAAATGAGACGAGTAGAAAAGTGCGCTGTAAAAAGAAGGTGCGTTAGCTCTGTGAGCTTCTTATAGTATAGCAGTTATTCTGAGCTTTTGGCAAAGACATTGTGTATAAGTCAAAAAGAGTGCTAATACAAGCAAACTTATTCTTTAAACTTTTTAAAAAAATTATCCACAATGCTGTGGATAATTACTCGAAGCAGGCAATGAGGCGTCCGTTTTTTTCGCCAAACTGTATCGCGGGAATATTTGCCGGGGGTTCTTCCCAACCGAGTGATGTGAAAATGAGTTCAAGCGTCTTTCCGGAAAGACGCATCCAGGGCTGGCTTGGTTCGCAGGCGCTCTTCACGGGATATTCAACCGAATGAGAATCTCCTGCGTTCACGCGGAGTTCTCGCTTTGTGAGATCGAGCTCTTCTCCCTGTTCATCTATTCTTGTTCCAAATAAGGGGTCTGTGGTGGTTGCGGTAAGTGCGATACGTTCCGTGCTCGCCGTGCCATCAGGGAGAATAATGGTTCTTGTTGAGGAAAAACCATAGGAACCAAGGAGGTTTGCGGCATCCGTTTCCGTCAGATCATTTGAAAAGGTGTAAATGGTGTTTGCGGGGCGGCCTTGATCATCGAACCAAATATGAAACTCAGAAAGTCTGGGAGACTCGGTAAGATCGAGGCGACCATTGCTTAGCCTGCGAATAACTTCATAGAGACTACCGTTCATATTCCCATCGGGGGGAATTTGTAGAGCAAAGTCCGCTGTTTTGAGAGCGATTGGTGCTTGGTTTTTTGCTTGAAAGGGCACGTTTGTTTCCAAAATGCCATTTCGGAGCTTTCCTTGAATAGAGCCTTCGGCCGAGCTATCGGCTCCGGTGTCGGTAAAAAGGAGCTTTGGTTCCAGAAGGAACGCAAAGGATGCGGAAGGAAAACCTCCCCAAGTAAATTGTTTCGTATAGGTATCGTTTCGTGTTTGAGTGGGAATCCTGTCTGGGTAATAGATGCTCGCAAGGCCGGCGTGAACTGTTTGTTCTTTTGGCAGACCGTTGAACATCCAGTTTGGCCCGATGACAAAGTATTTCCAAAGACCTTCATCAAAATAAATGCCGACAATCGCGGGCCATTTTGAATTCGAATGCTGCAGAACCGGTGGCAGGGTATTTCCCGAAATGGGAAGCGTTTTTAAAAAACTTGGAGAACTGGAGAGCAGGAGTACAGGGGAAGCCGGAATCGGCAGGGGGCGGCTCAGGTAAAACCAAAGGATACCTAGAACCGCCGCCGCCAAACCAAGCACAAGACCGGAAAGCGCAAACCAAGCCACTTTTGAAAGGCCGCGCTTTCCTTCTGCAAGGAGAAAGCTTGAAGCTTTGCCGAATTCAATCGTTTCTCCCATGTTTATCGTTGTTCACGAGGGCCTCTTGAGCCGTTATTGCCGGAAGGCTTATTTGCACGAAGCGGTTTGTTGTCGCGTTCCATCGGTTTGTAGTTCGGGTCGAGTCTTTTAATGGAGAGATTCACGCGTCCCATAGCATCAATTTCATATACGAGTACTTTGATCATATCTCCGACTTTCAAAATATCATCTACTTTCTCAACGCGCTGAAGCGCGAGCTCGGAAATATGAACAAGTCCTTCAACGCGCGGAAGAATTTCCACGAAAGCTCCGAAATCAAGAATACGTGTTACGCGTCCTTCAAAGGTTTCACCTTCTTTTACTTCGCGCGTTAGCTGTTTGATCCATCCGATTGCTTTTTCCATGGACTCCGCATTGGCGGATGTCACCATAACAAGACCGTCATCTTCGATGTCAATTTCAACATTCGTTTCGGCGATAATCTCATTGATCATTTTTCCACCCGGACCAATCACATCACGAATCTTTTCCGGATTAATGTGGAAGGACTGAATACGCGGTGCGAATGGGGAAAGCTCCGCTCGTGGCTTTGCGAGTATTTCCTCCATTTGATCCAGAATGAATTCACGCGCTTTCTTTGCTTGCGCAAATGTTTCTTCTACGACATGCCAGGGAAGACCGCTTGTTTTTGTGTCCATTTGAACGGCGGTAATCCCATCGCGCGTTCCTGCGATTTTAAAGTCCATGCCTCCTTCACCATCTTCAAGATCTTGAAGATCGGTAATGACTTGATACCGATTGGTTTTTTCATCGGAAGCCATCCCCATGGCGATTCCGGCAACCGGAGCAAGGATAGGAACGCCAGCATCCATAAGCGCCAGCGTGGAACCGCAAGTTGCTCCCATGGAACTTGATCCGTTTGAACCAAGAACTTCCGAAACAACGCGAATGGTGTACGGGAAATCATCTTTCTTCGGGAGGACAGGAATCAGTGCGCGTTCTGCCAGAGCGCCATGACCGATTTCACGACGTCCCGGACCGCGATTTGATCGGGTTTCACCGACGGAATAGCTTGGGAAATTGTAATGGTGGAAATAGCGTTTCTTTCCTTGGAATTCCATGGTGTCGAGCGTTTGTTCCATGCCCGGAGAACCAAGCGTTGCGCTACTAAGTACTTGTGTTGCCCCGCGGTCAAAGAGACCGGAACCATGCGTGCGCGGTAAGAGACCAACTTCAACGCCGATAGGGCGTACTTCATCAAGCGCGCGTCCGTCTGCGCGGCGTTTTTCTTCAAGAACGAGACGCGTAACTTCGGATTCAATGAAAGCGTCCACGGCTTGGTTCGCAATTTCGCGATCTGCTTCGCCGATAGCGAGGGCGTCGAAGTTTGCTCCGAGCTCGCTCTTTAATTGCTCAACGGCCAGCTTGCGATCCGCCTTGCTTTTCATCGGTGTGACGAAAATCGAACCGCGCTTCGTCGTAAGAAAGTCGAATACTTTCTTTTCAACCGCTTGAACTTCAAGACGGCGCGCCGCTTCATGTTCATCTCTTGGTGAAGCGGAGTCTTGTTTCGTTTTTCCAACGGCTTTTTGTACTTCCAAAATCAGGTTGACGAGGTCGGTAAGGGCTTTATTGCCAAATTGAATAGCTGCAAGCATTTCTTGCTCCGGAATGCGATTGGCGCCGGCTTCTACCATGATGGTTTTGTCGCTTGAACCAGCTAAGACGAGATCAAGTCCGCCTGTTTCCATGTCGCTATAGGTTGGCATGAGTACAAACTCTCCTTCGCGCTTTCCAACGCGTACAGCTGCGATTGGTCCGTTCCAAGGAATGTCTGAAATGGCGAGTGCACAGCTTGCTCCAATAAGAGCAGGGATGTCGGCATCATTTTCTTGGTCATGAGAAAGCACGGTCGCGACGACGGCAACTTCGTTTCGAATTTGATGTGAAAACAACGGACGAATCGCACGGTCAATCAAACGTCCGGAGAGAATCGCTTCATCTGTTGGGCGTCCTTCTCGCTTCATAAAGCGGGAGCCTTTGATGCGGCCGGCAGCATACATGCGCTCTTCGAAGTCTACGGAAAGCGGGAAATAATCGATGCCTTCACGGACACCTCCCATGGTTGCCGTGCAAAGAGCGACCGTGTCGCCAAAACGTATTGTGCAGGAACCGCTCGCTTGTTGGGCAAGCTGATTTACGCCGATGGTCATTTTGCGCCCGGCGAAATCGATAGAAAACTTTTGTTCTTTCATAAATTGTGTGACTCACCCGGGAACGGAGTGCGCCTTTTCGAAGGCGGGACCGTCGTTCCAGGGCGAGACTATTAGACGAGTAGAATGTGGGTTCGTGGGATCCGTTTATGGATAGCACCAGCCCACAAAACTACCAGCCTTCTGGCTAGTAGGTGATGCGAATTTTTCTTTCTGTGCTCTCATCGCTTTTTGTAGCGCGTGCGGGTTTTTTTGTGGTGGAAGCCACTTTCTTTGGAGTTGCTGTGTGTTTGTGTGTACGCGTAGCTCCCAAGAGAAATTGCTCAGGCGCTTCTGAAAGATCCATAAAAGCATCGGCGACTTCGCGAAGAGCTTGGCTTGTTGATTTACCGAATGCAGCGACTTCACAGATAACGCCATGGCTGCGGAGATATTCTACCAAGGGAACAAAATCTCCATCACCTGTTACCAAAACAATGGCATCCACTTTTGGAGAAATGGAAATGGCATCAACCGCCAAACCGACATCCCAGTCAGCCTTTTTTGCGCCGCTTGAGAATTCCTGAACATCTTTGATTTTTAATTCAATCCCGCCTGAGAGCATGGCTTCAAAAAAAGCTTGCTCTTCACCGGTTTTCGATTTGGCCACATAAGCAATGGCGCGAATGAGTTGGCGTGAACCGACAGCTGCTTCTAAAAGAGAGCCGAAATTTACACGCGCATTATGAACGTGCTTTGCCGAGTGATACATGTTTTGCGTATCGATAAAAACGGCAACGCGCTGATCTGGTCTTTGGATCATAAAAAAAGGGTGCGAAACAAAAAAGCGTTTCGCGAAAAAAAAGTTGATTAAAAACGAACGTAGGAAGCGTAGCTGTTTTTGTTGTTTTTGTCCATGTTCAAAGGATTTTTCTTATAGAAGACCCCGCAAGCGAGAAGCGCTTGCGGGGTCTTGAGAGCCGGGTGTTCAGTCCGGTGTGTAGTTGAGGGCGTGCAGACGGAGCACCGTCTTTGCGAAGCCCTGTCGTACCCAGATGGTGGACAGGTCGCGATCGAAGAGCTGCGGGAACTCGGCTTCCTTGAAGCGCTTGACGGCGCTCTTGGAAATGACCTTCCCATGGATCTCATCCCGCTTTGAGGCGAAGAGAACCGGAACGCCTCGGGCGTCGGCGTCGGCGAATAGATGGAACCTCTCGAGGACTTCCTTGGTCGAGAGCCCCATGAGTGCCGCTACCTCGCTGAGACGCGCCCAGCATGCGTAGTGTCGCCGCCTGTCACGGCGAGGCTGCGGATCCTCCGGATCCGGTTCGCGTGCTTCGCGAGCGCAGGTTGGCATTGCGACCTTGAGGCCGCGTCCGAGCTCACCCTTGTGAACCTGTCGGGCAGACTCGAAGTAGAGACCGCCCACACGCTTGGAGTTCGTCGTCTCGTAGATCACGATCCCGAAGGGCTCGCTTCCGACGAGCATGAACACGCGGTAGAGCGAGCTGTTTCTGATTCCCTTGTAGGATGCATTGTCCTCCGAGGTCTCGGTCGTATACTTCTCCTCGGGTTTTGTCCCGATGATGCGGTATAGCCCTGCATCCTCCTCGTGGTAGTGCCCCCGAGTGAGCTCTTCACCATCCTCGATCTCTCGCAAGACTGAGGCGCGAGCCACCCACTTGCCGTCCGGGACTTCGATGTCTTGAGTCCGCTTCTCCCCGAGCGTATTGCCGAGGAGCTCCTCGATGATATAGCTATTTCCCATGACACTCTCCACGCAGTAAAAGGATATGATCGAAGAATCTACTGCCAACCCTTCAATCCCGCGGGCTTCCTCCAGCGGAGCATAGATAAAAGCGCATTTTACGCATGCTTCGTTGGAGGATTTTTGAAAGAACAACGTTTATTTAAGTAAAAAGGACTGTTTTTGTCAATATACTTGTCTAAATAAAAAATACCGCCTTTAGGCGGTATTTTTTTTAAATCTTCAGCTTTCCCATCAAATCGTCGTAGGCCTTTTGGTCTTCGCGCTTCAGATATTTCATGAGGCGGCGGCGTTCTCCGACTTTTTTGATCAAACCACGGCGGGAAGAGAAATCCTTTTTGTGCAGTTTGAGGTGCTCTGTCAATTCTTTTACCTCCTCTGTAAGGATGGCAATTTGAACCTGCGGAGAACCGGTATCTGTCGCATGGGTTTTAAACTTCTCAATGATGCGTTTCTTTTTGCCTGGTGTTAACATAGCTCGTCGGCGTCTTTCGGCCCCAAGCGATCCGTTGGAATCGACTTCGGGCCGGAAGGGCCGGATATGCGTGAGCGAAAGCCAAAGCCTTCGGCACGTCGTGAGTAAATAAAAGCCAGGCGAACTTAACAGCTTTGAGATATTTTTGCAAGCCCCGCGCATTGTCAAAGATTGGCAATGTGATACCGTTTTTTTGTCTCTATGGCACAAAGACCTATTCACGAAATTGAAGCGAAGTGGCAAGACCGTTGGGAAAAAGAGGGTGTGTATCAGGCCAAAGCGGCGGATCACGCTTCAAAATTCTACGGTCTGGTTGAATTTCCTTATCCCTCCGGAGAAGGTTTACATGTCGGACATCCGCGTTCCTATACCGCGATTGATGTTTTGACGCGCAAACAACGCATGGAAGGAAAAAACGTTCTCTATCCGATCGGCTGGGATGCATTCGGTCTTCCGACGGAGAATTTTGCCATTAAACATAAAATGGCTCCGCAGGAAGCAACGAAAAAAAACATTGCGAATTTTACGCGTCAGCTCAAATCGATCGGTTTTGGTTTTGATTGGTCGCGTGAAATTAATACGACGGACCCAAGCTATTACAAATGGACGCAATGGCAATTTATTCGATTTTTCAACTCCTATTTTGATGAAACGGAACAGCGTGCGCGTCCGATTGAAGAACTCCTGATTCCAAAAGACGTGATTGCGAATGGAGAAGAAGCGGTTCATGCGTATCGCAATTCGATGCGCATGGCTTACAAAGCTTCGAGCACAATCAACTGGTGTCCGCGCTGTAAAATCGGTTTGGCAAATGAAGAAGCACAGGGCGGCGTCTGTGAACGCTGTGGCAATCCGGTTGAAAAGCGTGAAAAGGCACAATGGATGATACGCATCACAAAATATGCCAACCGTCTTTTGAAAGATCTTGAAACAGTGGACTATCTTGAAAAGATTAAAGCTCAGCAAGTGAATTGGATTGGGAAGAGCGAGGGCGCGTATGTCGATTTCGCAATTCACGGAACAAAAAACGCGGAGGATAAAGTCACCGTATTCACCACGCGTCCGGATACGCTTTTTGGTGCGACCTATCTTGTGTTTGCGCCGGAACATCCGCTTATTGAAACCTGGCTTGGGGAGGGTGATATAAAAAATGCGGAAGCCGTTCGTGACTATCAAATGGACACGGCCAAAAAATCGGACATTGAACGCCAGGCGGAAGGAAAGAAAAAGACGGGCGTTGTTCTTGAAGGACTTCAAGCGGTGAATCCGGCGAATGGAAAATCGATTCCGGTTTGGATTTCAGATTATGTTCTTGCCAGTTATGGTACAGGCGCAATCATGGCGGTGCCGGGACATGATGCGCGTGATTTTGATTTCGCTACAACCTTCGAACTTCCTATTGAATATGTTGTCGCGCCTGTTTTAATCGACGAAGGCAGCGCTCATCAGGAGGATAAGGAAACCGTTACACGGCAAACCGTTCATGCCGTCGTGCGTAATCCAAAAACAGGAGAGCTTCTTGCCATGAAATGGAAAAAATTTGGTTGGACAACTTTTGTTATCGGCGGCATTGATGAAGGGGAGGATGCGATTACCGCAGCACGTCGAGAAGTACAGGAGGAAACAGGATATAAAGATTTAAATGTCGTGCGTGTTCTTGGCGGTCCGATGCGCGCAGAATATTTCGCTCCGCATAAAGATGAAAATCGCGTTGCCTATGTTACGGCTGTGCTTTTTGATCTGGCGAGTGACGCGCGCGATGAAGTTGATGCGGAAGAATCTGCCAAACATGAAGCAGAGTGGATTTCGGAAGCTGAGCTTGAGAAGCCGGGCGCTTTGCTTGTTGAGCATGTACATTGGCTTGCTCGTTTGAAGGACGAATCAAATAATGTATTCACCGGCGAAGGGGAAGCGATTCATTCCGGCTTTCTCGACACGCTCCCAACGTGGAAAGCAAAAGACGACATGATTTCGTGGCTCGAGGAAGAAGGAAAAGGCACACGTGCGACTACATACAAGTTGCGTGACTGGGTCTTTAGTCGTCAGCGGTATTGGGGCGAGCCGATTCCAATTATTCTTTGCGATCATTGCGGATTCGTTCCAGTTCCCGATGAAGCGCTCCCGCTGCAGCTCCCCGATGTTGAAGCATATGAGCCTACAGACTCCGGAGAAAGTCCGCTCGCAAATATGACCGATTGGGTCGAAGTTAAGTGCCCTTCCTGCGGAGGAAAGGCGAAGCGCGAAACCGACACGATGCCAAACTGGGCCGGCTCGAGCTGGTACTTTTTACGCTACTGCGATCCGCAGAATAATGAGGCACTCGCCGATCCGGAAAAGCTGAAATATTGGATGCCGATTGATTTGTATAACGGCGGTATGGAGCATACGACGCTTCACTTATTGTATTCGCGTTTTTGGTACAAGTTTCTTTGGGACCTCGGAATTGTTCCGGAAGAATGTGGAAATGAACCGTATGCCAGACGCCGTTCGCATGGACTCATTCTCGCGGAAGGCGGGGAAAAAATGTCGAAGTCCAAGGGCAATGTCGTGAATCCGGATGATGTTGTGCAGGAATACGGCGCGGATGTTTTTCGCATGTATGAAATGTTCATGGGGCCGTTCGATCAGCCGGTGCCTTGGGATACAAATGGTATTGAAGGCGTGAAGCGCTTCCTTGATCGTGTGTGGTCGCTCATGACAGAGGCAACTTCTCCGGATTCCACGGAGGCCGTTGAAACCGTCTACAACCAAAGCATCAAAAAACTAAGCGAAGGCATTGAGCAGATGCAATTTAATACATGCATTTCTCAACTCATGATTCTCACAAATACGTTTCAGGATTTGGGTGGTGTTCCGCAGTCTATGCGTGGAGCCTATCTTCAGTTGCTCGCTCCATTTGCGCCACATCTTGCAGAAGAGCTTTGGTTCCAAATGGGAAAAACCGAATCGATTCATCTTTCCGGTTGGCCGAAGTATGACGAAGGCAAATTACAAGCGGCGACATTTGAACTGGTTGTACAAGTGAATGGAAAAGTTCGTGCGAAGTTTGAGGTTTCGTCGGATATTTCGGAGGAAGATGCGAAGGCCCGCGCGCTCGCGTCAGAACAGGTGAAAACGTATCTTGCAGGAAAGGTTCCAAAAAAAGTGATTTACGTTTTAGGAAAACTTGTGAGCATTGTCGTGTAAAAGAATCCTCTCCTAGAAATGGAGAGGATTCTTCGTTATGCTTGTTTCATCTATGGAAACCAAAGTAAGAAAAGTCATTATTCCCGTGGCCGGTTATGGCACGCGATTTCTTCCGGTGACCAAGGCCATGCCGAAGGAAATGCTTCCGATTATTGATAAGCCGGTCATTCAATATATTGTTGAAGAAGCGGTTGCATCCGGAATTACGGATGTGATTCTCGTCACGAGTCAGACCAAGCGTCCGGTAGAGGATCATTTCGATGATAATCCCGAGCTTGAATCCTGGCTTAAGAAGAGCGGAAAAAAGCGCGCGCTTGAAGATATTAAGTCGATTTCAAAACTGGCGAATTTTATTTATATTCGACAAAAAGGACCATATGGAAATGCCATTCCTGTATTGAATGCGGCGCATCTTATTGGAGATGAACCGTTTGCGGTTCTTTTTGGCGATGATGTCTTCTCTTGTAAAACGCCGCGTCTTCGGCAAATGCTTGATGTATATGAACACTATGGCGATCCGGTTATTGCGGCGCTAAAAACGAATGCCGAAGGGACAAAAAAATATGGAATCATCGATCCGGGGGCACGCGTGCAGAAGGGCGTGTACGAAGTAAAGAATGTTATCGAAAAACCGGGGCCGAAAAAGGCGCCTTCCCGACTTGCGGCTATTGGCGGGTATGTCTTAACGCCGGATATTTTTCCTCATATGAAAAAACTGAAGCCCGGGCATAGCGGGGAGTATGTTTTGCTTGATGCGATTTCATCTCTCATGAAAAAGCGACCCCTATACGCGCGGGAAATTGATGGGAAATATTTTGATACAGGTTCCAAGCTCGGTTGGCTTGAAGCGAATGTCGCTGAGGCTCTTCGGAGAGAAGATTTAGGCAAAGAGGCGCGCGCCATGCTAAAATCGATGCGTTAAACCGCATCGATTTTTTTCATTGAGTTTTCTTTCCTATGAATTGTTATCTTAAAAAAGCTGTCGCCGTTTTCGCCATCCTCGCTTTGGTCGGTCAGGGTTGTACAAAAGCTCCTTCTCAGGCGACAACGCAAGCCTCTCAGCCCATCACCATAAATGTCTGGGGAGTCGTTGATGGCTTCAGCGTGTATAGTCCGATTTTTGACGCGTATCGCGCTTTACATCCATACGTTTCTTTTAACTATCGCCGTTTTCGCCTTGAGGAATATGAAGGGGAGCTGCTTAATGCGCTCGCGGAAGATCGCGGACCGGATATTTTCCTTATTCACAATACGTGGACAAATAAGTATCTTCCCAAAATTTCTTCCCTACCTCCTTCAGCACAGGTCGCTTATCGTGTTCAGAAGGGAAGAACAATTACCTATGAGCTGCGTCAGGAACCGACGATCAGCGGGCGCGAATTCAAGGCGCAATATGCGGATGTTGTACAAAATGATCTTCTTCGCACCTTGAACGTTGGAACTGCGAGTACTCCAAATATGCAGGAACGGTTGGTTGGTATTCCAACGAATGTGGATACCATGGGCATGTATTACAATAAGGATATTCTCAATGTTGCGAATATTCCGACGCCGCCTACAACTTGGACGGAGTTTGCTTCTCAAGTTCCGCAACTTACGCAGCTTGATGCGAATGGGAATATTATTCAGTCCGCTGCAGGCATTGGAACGGCGGATAATATAGATCGTTCTACGGATCTTTTGACGGCGCTCATGGTTCAAAATGGAACAGAGATGGCGGATGCAAACGGATCACCAATTTTCCATCAGATTCCGCCGGCGCTTCGTGATGTGCGTACCGAGCCGCCTTCGTATCAAGCGGTTACGTTCTATACGGACTTCGCGAATCCCGCGAAAGAAACCTATACCTGGAATGAAACGATGCCGAACGCGCTGGATGCATTTGTTCAGGGACAGACCGCTTTCTATTTCGGCTATGCCTATGACTACGACACGATTCGCTCAAGAGCACCGAAGCTGAATCTTGGTATCGCTCCGCTTCCTCAAATTGCAGGAAATCCTCCAAAAAATATTGCGAACTATTGGTATTTCGCTGTTTCAAAAAAATCACAACATCAAGACGTCGCTTGGAATTTCTTAAACAGCCTCACAAATTCCGATACATTGACGCAGATTTTGGCGAGTTCGCATGAGCCATCAGCGAAAAAGGACTTATTAACGACGCAAATTGAGGATGAACGCGTGGGCGTATTTGCTTCGCAAGTTCTGACGGCCTTTAGTTGGTATCGAGGCTCCTCTCCCACGCAGATGGAAGATGCTCTCAAAGAGCTGATACGTAATATTCGCAGCGGAGTGAAAATAAATGATGCGATGCGTTTCGCAGCGGAAAAAATTGCTCAGACAATACGCTAGAACGTTTCTTTGGTATACTTGAGATACTATGACTTATTCGCGGCAGCACCTGTTGAACACATTTGGCGCTTTGTTTGTAGCCGTCGCACTTTTTACGGGATTTCACGTAGCACAGGCACGGACGGCCGGAGGAGGAGATGGCTGTGCTGCGACAACAAATTTGAGTGCGGAACAGGAAGTACAGCTTAATGGAATCGGCGGAGCGTCGAGTCGTGCAGACTTTTCCTGCCAGAATGTTGGTTCATTGTCTCCTTCACAACGTTCTTCAAATTGTATTGATAATGCTTGTTCCGGTGGCACGGATATCAAATGTTGTAAACCAGGAACTGGTTCGCCGCGCCTGACGCCAACTTCCGGTGGCGGAACGACTTCCGGCGGCATTGGACGGCTTGTTCTTCCGAGCTGTGTTGATTCGGGAGATTGCCAGCTCGAGGATATTATTCAGACGGGCGTCAACTTTGCGAATTTTCTTTTCGGACTTTCCGGAGCTATTTTTCTCGCAATATTTGTGTATGCCGGTGTTCTTTATTTAACAGCCGGTGGGAATGCCGGGCGCGCTTCCGAGGCAAAGAAAAAACTTGTCGATGCCACCATCGGTATGGTGCTCGTGATTAGCGCCGGTGTATTGGTTGCCTTCATTTATAATGCTTTTCTGAGCTCCAGTAGTGGCGAAGGAGGAACGGCAGATCGTTGCGTAGCGGCGCATCCAACCTGGTCTTGTCAGACGCTTCCGGTAGCAAATCTAAGTACGGAGATCTCGAATCGTGGCTGCCAGACGGGGCTTTGTTCCGGAGCATCAAACATCGTCTGCTGTCCGCCAAGCACGCCATAATTTTTATGAAAATTCAGGAACGAAAGAGAAAATTGAAGAATTACGTAGCCTTTCTTTTTGCTTTTTTAATCATCGGATTTAGTGTGGGCACGCCCTGGTTTGTCTCAGCTACCTCCTCTACAGGAGATACGACTCCGGCTGCATCCACCGAACTCTATAACCCATTAGGCTCCGGCGTGACGCTTGCTTCTTTTATCGGCCGAGGTATTCGTGCCGTGATTGGCGTTATTGGCGCGGTGGCTTTATTGATGTTTATTTATGGTGGCATCATTTGGATGACATCAGGCGGTTCGGATGAGCGGGTTACAATGGCAAAAAATATTTTAAAAAACGCGACCATCGGATTACTATTGATCTTCTTTTCCTACTCGATCATTTCTATTTTCTTTAGTATTTTTGCTCCGTGATTATGTCATATAAACTTTGGAAATTCCTTATCGGCAGCGCAAGTCTTTGCTTAGTCTTTTTTTCTGCGCAAGGCGCTCTTGCTGTGGATATTGCTTACACAACCCCCCATCAAGACGCGACCGGTACAGCTGACGCGGCGGGGTCGGGACGCACAGATTATTCTCCCGGGAGTTTTGGTTATCAGAATCCGCTTGGAGCTTCGGCGACAATCAATACGGTTATTAATCGCGTGATACGTGCTGCGCTCGGTATTGTTGGGGCAATTTTTCTTGCGGTGTTCGTGTATGGCGGAGGTCTCTGGATGACGGCCGGGGGAGATGCTAGAAAAGTTACGAAGGCGAAATCCGCCTTAATGCAATCTCTTATTGGAGTCGTTATTGTTGCTTTGTCTTACACGATTTTAAATGTGTTGTTCTCGGTTGCTGGAAGCTTGACGGGTGGATAAGGACCCTGACTATGTAGGATCCATGTGCTATACTTTTTATATCGTTCGCCGCTCTTGCGGAACGATTTATCCTATGACAAGAAAGGAGGTGACACCTACATGACATCACGCATGAAGAAATTTGTGGGGTTCGTCGCTACTTTGACGATTGCGGCAGGCACGGCTTTGCCAGCTGTCACCTTCGCACAAGGTCTTACGGCTAATGACCTCGGCGTCAACGCCATTTCAAACAATATTAAGCTCGGTTCTGGAGACGTTCGTCAGACAGCAGCTAATATTATTAACGTCGCGCTCGGATTCCTTGGAATCATCGCCGTTGTTATCGTTCTTGTTGGAGGATTCAAATATATGATCTCCGGCGGAAACGAAGAAAAAACCAGCGAAGCGAAGAATCTTATCGTTTCCGGTATTATCGGTCTTGCTATCATTCTTTCCGCTTGGGCTATTACGAGCTTTGTTATTGGACAGCTCTTATCAGCAACAAGTGGTTAATCTTAAACACGCACGGCGTAATGCCGGCAGCAACCCATGAATCGTTTATCTTCCATTATTGTAACGATACTCGTGGTCCCTATGTTCATTGGGATGCCGGCTATTGCGTTTGCTCAACTCACGCCGGCAGGTACAGGCCTTGAGGCTGCGGCCGCAGGAAGCGGTCTTGCCGGAGGGTGTACGGGTACGGATTGTCTCTCACAGATTGTCGGGCAAGCCATTAACATCGTTCTTGGTTTTCTCGGTATCGTTCTTCTTGCCATTCTCATTTACGCTGGATTCCTTTGGATGACGGCGGGTGGGGATACGGACAAAGTAAAGACGGCTCGTGCAAGTATTGTGAATGCTATTGCGGGCTTACTCGTTATAGCGGCATCCTATGCTATTACAACATTTGTCATTTCACAGCTCGGGGCAATTTCGGGAGGCGGAGCATTTGATTCGGGAGGCGGAGCATTTGATTGTGCAGCGGCGAGAAGCTATTGCCCATCTTTAGAAGAGTCAGACCCTTATTACAGTGCCTGTTGTCCTGCGCCATAGTGAAATAAAATTAATTACTGAATTCGGATTATGAAACTAAAAAAACTCATGTATCAGACAGGAGTAACGACCCTTGGTGTTGTTCTTCCAATGGTAACGTTCGCTGAGGGAACGAATCCCTTCCAGCGCGCGGGTGAGCTTGTTGGTCAAACGGGAAGTGCAGCTGGTATTGCCAGCGGCTCGTCTGACTTGCCAACCATCATTGGAAACATCATTAATATCGTTCTCGGATTTCTTGGTATCGTTCTCTTGGTTTACCTCATTTGGGGTGGATTCCTTTGGATGACATCAGGCGGTTCTGAAGAAGGCGCAACCAAAGCAAAAGAAATGATTAAGAATGCCATTATTGGTTTGATTATCATTGTTGCTTCTTATGCCCTCTCAACCTTCGTCTTGTCGTCGCTGGTAACTGCGACAACGTAATACTTCGTTGCGCAACGAAACAAAAATCCTCCGTCGAAAGTCGGAGGATTTTTGTTTCGCATGAAAAAGTCCTCGCTTATTTCCACCCTTCTTTCCGTCATCCCCGTTCACTTCGCTATTTCCACTCACTTCGTCATTCCCGCGAAGGCGGGAACCCAGTCCTACAACGCAAAGCTCAAGTCCTCTCACTTAGGATTCATTTCTTCAATAAGCCTTAACTTCCAAAGACGATTCCATTTTTTGAGTTGCTTCTCTCTTTTTATGGCGGCTTCTGCCGAATCGGCTCTTTCATAATAGACGAGGCACTTTAGCTGGTACTTTTTCGTGAAGCCCTCGCAAAATCCATCCTTATGTTCTTGGATTCGTTTTTGAATATCGGAAGTTACACCGACATAGAGAGTCCCATTCCGTTTATTTGTCATGATGTAGATGTGGAATGTTTTCATTTGTTTTTTTCATTGCTCTGGACTGGGCCCCCGCCTTCGCGGGGGTGACAAGGGGAGCGGGGGTGACAAAGAAGATTTTAGTGACAAAGGAGGCGAGGGTGGCAGAATTTTGTCATTCCTTCGTACTCCGTCATTCCCGCGAAGGCAGGAACCCAGACCTGTGGAATAAAGCGTGAATCCTCCCACTTCCTCTCTTGCCATTTCCGCCCTTCTTTTTGTCATTCCCGCGAAGGCAGGAACCCAGACCTATAACAGAAGCCCCAAATCATTTGTTTTTTCCTTTATTTTGAACTGGACCCCCACCTTCGCGAGGGTGACAAGGAGAGAGGCGGAGGTGACAAGGAGAAGGGTTACGGCGGGAGAGAGCGAGATGGCAGATTAGATTACAGGCTAAGAAAGATAGTGCTGGTAGATAATGTGATGATGTTTGAGTGGCATGTTATACCCCGTTGCTTGTTTTTCTTGTTTCGTCAAGAAAATAAAACGTCCCCGAACACCTTTTGGTATTCGGGGACGAGCGGAGAATCCTAGGAAGGACTCAATCCGGTTAGTGACAGCTGCTGTCTGCGATGTAGAGGGAACCGCCGTTTCCTCCTGTGATGATCCGACTGCCGGATCCGATGCGCATTCCGGGGCGGCCGCTTGCGACTGCATAACAGGTCCAGGTGACCTGACGTGTTCCCGGGGAATCTAGGAGGATCCGATATTCGCGATCCTGCATTGTTCCCCGCCAACCGCCTTCGCGCGTGGGCGGAATGACGGGCATCTCTACGAGTCCGCCAGCCGTGACCACTGGGACTGCCGTGGGCATACCCGCCTGTGGCTGAACCATTTGGCCATCGATCGAGAGACTGATGGCGTATTGGGAATTCACTCGCACGAGAAGCTCGAGTCCGCCGGTGGATGCTCCATAGCGACGCCATGGAGCACTTCCGCCAACGAAGGCCTGCGTTTCGGTGACCATGCCTGGAGGGGCATAGCGCACCGGAGACGGCAGGGGCATGGCTGTCGCTCCTCGCATGGCGGGGGGCGGCGTAGCCTGCGACGGGGTTCGGTTCGCGGAAGCCGTGTTGCTCGGCATGTGCTCGTGCACGTACTGAGCGAGAGCGGCTTGCCGCTCTTCGTCCGTGATCTGCCCGTCGATGAGCGCCGTACGACGCTCATGGTCTTCGCGAAACTGATCGTACTCTCCTCGAGAGAGAACGACGGTATTGGACTCGACCGGCGAAGTGGACCTTGGCGAAGTCGCCATGGCACCGCAACCCGCGAGAATGATCAAGATGAAAAGAACGCTGTACTTCATGAGAACCTCCGGAAGTTGAACTATGGATCTTGCGATCTGGAATTTTTGAGAGAACCGTTCTCCCAATCGACGCGACCAGTGCGCTGATCATTTCGATTGGGAGCCCCGACATTCCGAGTTTGGATGTCGAGGCATCACCGAGAGTATTGCCGCGTGAAGGCGGCTAGATCGTATCGCCCGTGGTGAGGACGTCGATGTTTGTTGGCGCTTCTTCGTGCTCTGCGGCTTCTTGCTGAAGCTGATGAATAGCCCGCTGCTGCGCGATGACTTGCTCTCGCAATGCTGCGAAAGTGGCATCGTTGTTTGCGGGCGACTCGGCGGCTTGCACGATTGCTTGCGGTGCCGCGCTTGGCGCGACGGGCACGCTCGTTGCTCGCGGTTGCGAAACCGCTTCGTGATGAAGGGCGTACCACTGCGCGATTGCAGGATGCGTTCGCGGGTCGTAGCCGCTGCCCACGTACTGCGAGACATAGTAGCCGCTGACCGACTGACTTGGTGCCTCGTATCCGCGCCCGTAGCGAGTGGTGGGTTGGCCGTAGGCCGTTCGCGTTTGATTGTAGTCGCGCCCATGGCTTCCGTGCCAGGTGGCAGATGCACCGCAGCCGATGCTGGATGTGATCGCCATGAAGACGAAGATGATAAACTTGTTCATCATCGCACCCCCGGTGCGCCGACGTAGCTCATGGGGGAGAAGCCTCCTCCGTAGAAGGAGCCGGAGTCTCTTGCAAGTGAGACGGCATAGCCGGGATCGGCGCCGCTCACAAGCATGAGGCAGAGGAGATGATCATCTGTCATGGATGCCGGGTTCTGCCAGCTTGGCGGCATGACCGCCCAGAACTGCTGCCCGAAGGCTTGCAGCTGCTGTTGCTGTGCCTCTGTGATGCGAGCGGCTTGTGCCTCTCGATCGCGAAGGCATCCGGCGAGGTCGCCGGCGGAGGTCGTGTCCGACCCGATGCTGATCGGGCCGTAGACTCCGCGCGAGCTTTGAGACATGCTGCCGTAGGGCGACGTATGAAGGCTGTGATAGCTACTGCATCCGCTGGAGTAGAGGACGGTGAGGAACAGGCTGAGGATCAGGGTCAAACCCGCCTCCTGCCAGAACCTCGTGTATTTCTTGGTCTTCGTCACGGTTTTTACTCTCTATGATCGGTGAAAAGGGCGCTGTTCTCGGGTTCAGGTACCATACCTGCCCCAGCTTCGAACGATCCAATATAGCAGAAAAATACAGTCTTGTCAAGTATATTATTGGCTAATTTTAGCCAAAAAGCTAATTTTAGCCAAAAAGAAGAGCCCTGTTTTAATGAGTTTTTCTTCGTTTTTTACTGGGGGATGCTCTATGAAGTGTCCATTGACAACTGGACAAAAATGTGCTATTTTATACAGTCAATTCTGAGCAGATTCCCTGCTCCTGAATGACAAAAACTCGCAATTTCACATCTTCGAAAGGATGTCCAAAATGGCAAACGCTTCTAGAGGCCAGAGCCTTGGTCGCCTGATCTTCAAAGAGCTTCTCTCTGAGTTCGCTTTCGGACGGATGGCTGAGCTCTTCGTTCGGGCCCTGCCTAACGATGTGTTTCTGACGATCGCTGATGCGATTCCAGAAAGTATACGAAACAAGGATGACGTGCAAGACGCAATCGCACTTCTTCCGCTCGCCATTGGGCAGCACAGGGGTCTCCCAGAGCCTCTCCGAATCGGCCTCATGCGGCTGACCAAAGAGACGCTCGAGACGATTGGTGAGCGCGCTCGGGAAATCCCGCAAGACCCTCAGCGTCGTCGAGACTTCGTGCATGGTATCATTACCATGCAGCCAGGCTTCTCAGCCTTCAAGCACATGGAGGAAAACATGTTCGGATTTGGTGGCGAAAAAAAGAAGAGCTCAAAACAGTTGGGCTTCCTCAACCTCTTGGCGGAAGCGCCGGAGGGCACTCAGGAGAAGTTTCGCAACTTCCTCTACGACCCGTTCAACTTCACTTCTCTGCAGCGGGGGGAGTGGCTCACGAAGCTCGCAAACGTTTCGACGACGCCTGAACGCGTCAAAGCGCTTTGCAACGCACCCTCGATCGATGCCTTTCGCATCGAGCTGAAGGTGCTCGTCGATACCGAGCCTTCGCTTACGGAGAGCTTGCTCTCCAAGGCGGCTCGGCGTCTTGGTCTCACCGAATCTTCTTTCGCTCCGGACCACCCGAAGGTCGCGGCCTTCAACAAGGGACTTTCGGAGCACGGAGAGAAACTTCGTAAGCGAACGAAGATGCTCTCCAAGCTCGGATACTGAGGTCGTTCTACTACTGGGGGAGGAGCACTGAATTTACATTCAGTGCTCCTCCCCCTTCCATTCGAATGGATCAATCTTTGGTCCCTTCAAATGGAAGACTTGTTTCTTCCTCAAACGTTCTCTACAAAACAACAACAATTCACTCCCAATAAAATTGGGAAGGAAGGCCTATCGTGACGGATCAAAATCAGAATGAGGCTGTGAGCAAGGCGATGGATTTCGCCGGGTTCGCGGTTTTTGTTGCCGCCATCGTGGCTGGCAAGGACACTGTCAAGGAGTTTGCGGGCTGGTCCCGTAAAGCGGTGCTCTATGGGCTCAAAGAAATGAGCCTCTGGCGGCATCACCGCCTTGTCACCTGGTTGCGCCCTGCGCTCATCTGGGGTCTGTGCATCAACGGCGCGGTCACCGCGCTTGTCGCCTACTTCTGTGCGGCGGCGATCGACGATGCTCGTACCGCTACGGCCTACTGGTCGTTGCTCGCGTTCGCAGTTCTGCTCCTTATCTTCCTCTTTGGTCGCTGGTGGTCCATCAAGGATATCAAGCCACTATCGGTGGATGAGGTCGAGGCGTTTCTCGCAGTGAAGGCGAATCTCGCGCCTGAGAGGCAGGAAGCTGCGCTCGCTGACAAGTTCGGCAAGCGGGGAGTCATGGGTCTCGGGACTCTGCTCATCATGTTCGGCTCCTATGCCTTTCTTGGTGTGGGGATTGCACTCTTTTCGTCCGTGCTCTACGACGCGGGGGTGAGTTGGGGCGCTGTGCTCGTCTTGAAGACGCTCGCTCTTGCCCTCTTCTTCCTCTCGGTGGTGTCTGTCGCTGTCGGCGTTCTTATCCTGGGTTCGGCTACGAAGTTCGTGGGCGGAGCCGCGCGCGGAGTCTTCAGGGCTCTCTGGGATTCGATCGTCACCGCTCTTCCCAACATCGAGGGCGAAGAGGCAAAGGAACTTCTCCCGGATCTCCAATTCGGAAATCTGTGGAAGGCCTTCGTGGCCATCACCTTCAGTGGGCCGGGCACATTCCTTTTGAGCTACTACGCTTGCCAGCTTCTGTTCCCCGGTCTGTCTGATCAGGGCATCGTGCTCGGGATCCTAGTTCTTCTGGGAATCACGACCCAGGTCTCGAAGCAGTTCGGGAATGATGTGACGGAGCGCGTGAAGCGCGCCGGTCGCGTCATCGCCCTTCTCGGCGTCCTCGTCGGGATCTATCGCATTATCGAGCACCTGGCTTTCAGCGGTCACCACATGTATGGAGTGATCATCAACGGAACAGCTGGCGCTGCGGTTCGTCATCAAGACTCGCTTCAGCATCTGGGGTTGGTCTGGTGGAACGGCCTCACCGGTATGGGAGCATGTGCCATGGCGGGATTTCTTCTCTTGTTCGGTGGCGTGTTCCTCTGGCTTCTCAACATGAAGCCCGAATCCAAGGTTGGCCAGAGCTTCCGTTGGGTTGCATCCACGGTGCTCGGTTTGGCCGTAGTTGCAGCTCTCATTGGTGTGGCGGCAAGCTTGGCCGGCGTGGATACGCAGGCCGAGATCGCTCCGCCTTCGAGTGCTCCTTCCGTTACGGCTCCGGCTGTGAATACGGAAGATCTCCTTCGGCAATCCACCGATGGAGGCGCAACACCCCATGAGCGCGTCGGAGGTTCACCTGCGACACTGCTCGGTCCCGGTAACGTTCCTCTCTCGAGGCGCGAACGGGATGCAAACCTGCGGACGATTGCGACGGCGACGATTCTGTCACCTTCGCTCAATCCGCCACGGCGACATTCGGTAGCGCAAGCCACCGAAGAAACCCCAACCTGCGATTCACTTCGCGAAGAGGGGTTCGTGGAGAGCTTCGTTCAAAATGAGGCTTCCCACGGCCGCTGCACTCAGTAGTCCTTTCTACTCTTCCGTTTCGACTTCCTGTTGAAATGGATACACTCCACGCGCCCGCTCAGATCACTCTGAGACGGGCGCGTTTTATTTTGCTATTGTTTGGGTATGCGCCGCTTTCAATGGGCTGTTATTTTTCTTTTTTCCCTCGCTTGGTTTTCTTTTTTTCAAGCTTGGGGAAGTTTCGCTGATCCGGATGCTTTTTATCATGCAAAAATGGCCATGCTTTTGTCCGATCAGGGAATACTGCGATCCTTCCCTTGGCTGGATCTGACGAGTTTTGCGCATCCATTTACGAATCAGCATTTTTTATTTCATGTACTTCTGGGTCCATTTGTTAGGGCGTTTGGCATGCTGTACGGCACGCAGATTGCCGCCGTCTTTTTTGCGGCGGTTTGTATTACTGCGTTTTTCCTCATTCTTCGAGGATTACGTATTCAAAACGCTTGGCTTTGGACGGCGCTTTTAGCCGCTCTACCTCCCATGATTGGGAGACTCTCTCTTGGAAAAGCTTCTCCGCTTGCGATCATGCTGTTTCTTCTCGGGCTTTTTGCCTTCCTTAAGCGTCGTCCTTGGGTGGCGTTTTTTGCCGGCCTTTTTTTCGTTCTAACGCATGGCGGCTGGCCGCTGCTTTTTCTTGCCTATGCATTTGCTCTTTGCGGAGAAGTTCTTTATGAGCTCGTTATTTGCGAGTGTAAGATGCGAGCTCTTCTTTCGTATTGGCTCACGGATATCGCATCGCCACTGCGCATACTTGCTGCATTATTTCTTGGAACGGTAGTGGGATTTTTGATGCATCCTTATGCGGGAAGCTTATTTCAGTTTCTTTTGATTCAAATCGGACATATCGCTATTGCAACACCCGTGCAGGAGGTGCAGCTTGGAAATGAATGGTATCCGTATACCTCCGCGGTTCTTATACGCACTCTCGCGCTTGGACTCGTGGTGGCGCTTGTCGTTTTTTTTGGTCTTGTGTTTGCCATGCGCAAAAAGCCGGAGCAGTGGCGCATGAGAGAAATCCTTTCGCTTTCTGTTCTTCTCGCTTTCTTGTTTGCGATCATGTTAAAAAGCGCGCGCTTCGTAGAATATTTCTCACCTGTTTTTATTTTGTGGTTGGCACTGCTCGCGACCTGTATTGATGGACCGCGCTTTCTGCTTGAAGTAAAGAAAATAAAAAGATCGCTTCTCGTCGTGTTCGCTTTGTTTTTTTTCCTGCTCTTTTTTCACGCCGCGTGGGATATGCACGCAGAGTTTCGCAAAGCGGCGATGCCTTTTTCGCAATATGAAAAAGCGATGCAAGTCCTTGCGACGCGTGCACAGCCGGGGGAGCGGATTTATCATTCGAACTGGGTGGTATTTCCACAGCTCTTTGTTCTGAATGATCGCTTTCAGTATGTTTCCGGCTTGGATTCAACCTTCTTGCTTGAACGTAGTCCGGATATTTCGCGCACATACAACGCTCTTATGATGGGGGAGTCGACGGATAAAATTTATAGCTTCGTTCATGATGCGCTCGGAGCACGTTTTGCATTCATTGATCTCGTGCGCAATAAAAATTTGCTTCCTTCCTTTGAACAGGACGCGCATTTTAAAAAAATATATCAGGATGAGGAGGCCACAATCTTCGAAGTTGTGTCGTAAAAGTTATCCACGGCGCGATATTGACGTTGGGCGGTGATATGGTAAGACAATGACATGATGCAAAGAAAACAAGCGACGTTTCTTTCTCCGGTGCGTTCCACCGGCTTCGCCTTTGTCTTTCTCGCGTCAGGTCCACACGCTGTCTAGGCGTGTTTTTTTCGTCCACTCGCTCGCGCGAGGAACGCGATTCTCGTGTTTGTCGCGCGAGCGAGTGGAGGACGGCGATCACAAAACCCGTTGCCGGTTCCATGCTTGCCGGTAATGGAACCCCTCGATATACATCGAGGGGTTTTTTGTATCCTGTAAAATTTTACGCTTCGTTTTCTTCGTCCGAGTCGTTCAAAAGTTCAGCGAGACTTGGCTCTCCCCACAGATTAAATTCGAGAAGGCTTTTATCAATCAAATTTTCCGCTTCATCAATATCCATCACTTCATCAAGAATAAGGCTGTTTATCATTTCCGCGCGGCACTCGGCTTTTGGCTTTACGGAGCCGTCTTCATTGAAGCACATCTTGTAGAGCTGTTCTTTTGTTGCCATATGCCTCTAGGGTAACGCGCTTTTGGGGAGATCGCCAGTCGTGCCTTTTTTCTTCGAATCAAGTAGGCTTTTAGATAGAACTCTATGATAAGACGTTTGCAATCACTTTTACGCACTTGGCTTCCAAGTTTGCTGCCACTCCTTTTGGTTGCTTTGCCTTTTTATGTGATTCGATTTCATATCGGCCCCATTCCGACGACGCTTCTTGAAAGCGTGATTCTTCTTTTTCTTTTCCTGTTCTCCTTTGCGTACGGGAGCGTCGGCTGGAAAGCGGGTTGGAACAAACAGAAAACATTACGCTGGTCGATTATTGTTTGGCTGCTCGTTTCCCTTGCCGCGGCGGGGTGGTCGCTGCATCCATGGACCGGTTTTGGTCTTTGGCGCGCCTATGTCTTGGAACCGATTTTGATTTTCTTTATTCTCCCAACGCTTTTGCAAAAGAAAAAAGATCGCGCACGCATGCAAATAGTTCTCGCGCTTCTTCCTGTTTTTCTTCTTCTTTGGGCAATCGTTCAATTCGTTACGGGAATGGGCATCCCTTCTCCATGGAATGTTTCTCTCGCGGAAGGCCGTCGCGCAACGGGACCGTTTCCATTTCCAAACGCGCTCGCTCTTTTTGTTGTGCCGATCGGTGCTTGGGCGGGCTTTACGTTCTTCTGTAAACCAAAGCGTTGGTGGTTTGCGCTTTCCTGGATTGCTGCTTTTTTTGCAGCATTCCTTACGCGCAGTGACGGAGGTATGCTCGCTCTTCTCGCCGCAACTTGGGTCGCTATGTTGTTTTTTAAGCGCCGGCGTATCGTCGCGCTTATGCTTGCGGGAGCTACGGTAGGTGTCGTTTTTGCTTTTCCATCCATTTGTGATCCACTGCTTCATGAATTATTATTTCAGGGTTGGTCGGGAAAGGTGCGTTTGATTATGTGGGGGGAGACATGGAATATGCTTCGAGACCATGTCTTTTTCGGAGCGGGCTTTGGAGGATATCCGGCGCTCTTTGCTATATATCACAAAGCAACCTTTATCGAGATTTTTCAATATCCGCATAATATCCTTTTTAATTTTTGGAGCGAGACGGGTTTACCTGGTGTGTTGTCATTTGGCTGGCTTTGGATCACGTGGTTTCGCACAGCTTGGAAACATTCGCGCTCTTCTTTTTTCCTCGTGCTTGTTGTTTCGATCGCGTACTTCGTTCATGGGCTTGTTGATGTTCCTTTTTTCAAGAATGATCTTGCCGTTATTTTCTGGATTCTGCTCTATTTCACAACGAGTTCCAGCTTGACCGAAGCGTCGACGAGCGATAGGATTCCGCAACAATAAAAGAGGAGAGGTGACAGAGTGGTCGAATGTGCCAGACTCGAAATCTGGTGTACCTTTACCGGTACCGTGGGTTCGAATCCCACCCTCTCCGCCAAGAAAGACCGCGCTCGAAAGGGCGCGGTTTTTGTTCTGCTTAACAAAATGTGATTCTAAAAAAAACACCGCCGAGCTTAGAAGCTTATGGCGGTGCGGAAGAAAGAAGTGCAGGTACGATTCATTTTGTCTTAAGCTCAGCCAATCCTCGAGGGAGCCCGGTGATCTCGCGGAGTTTTTCTGTCATAGCTTGGTCGTATGCGCGAGTCCAGTCGCAGCAGGCGAGGCATTCATGGAGATGCTCCTCCAAAAAGGCGAAGACCTCCTCATTGATTGGAGCTCCAGAGCGTACTTCAGCCTCGTAAAGTTGGTAAAAAGTTGCGCAATCTTTTGTGTCCACTGTTCCTCCTTAGGTTTGGACCGTGAAGTGTGGTTAGACTATGCGCTTTGTGAGGAATCTGTCAATGTATAGGATAGCGTGAATTCGACTGGAGGCGCGTGTATTTTGACTCAAATAGCAGTGAACTTCTTTCGCATCAGCCAAACAAAACATCCCGCGTCTGCGGGATGTTTTGTTTTCTTTAGATCTGGTCGGATACCTTCATTAAGTCTTTATATATACCCGTTGGTTCGGCAAGTTTTCCAAAGCCGAGGATGATGGTGCTCAGCGCACCAAAGAAGGCAAAGTGTGCAAAATAGATGACTTGTACATGAGGAATAGCTAAGGGCAATAGAATCCCTGTGGACTCCAAGAATTCGAAACCGGCTGCTAACATAATGAGTCCGGCTGCGAGCATTAAATATGTAGCGAACCCTTTTAAGAGCGGGAGCGCTCGTCCCAGACGCACGTAACTGAATATAACTGTTATGCCAAATATCCATACGAACGCAACGGAAAGACTCTCTAAAATTTCGATAATATTTTTATTTAGTCCACCTCCGGTTGTTTTAGCTAGGACAATTATCGGGATGTTTAATCCGACAATGACCGGCACGTTTATGTATCTATTGATAAAATGCATTGCATTTCTGGCCCACGTTTCTTTAATCATGCGGTAAGTATACAGGGGATATTTTTAGTGGGGAAGATAATTTACGCCTCATTCTATGTGAGTCTTTTCTGCCTGCTTAATTTGGATGAGTTCTCTACAAGAAGCCCATTGTCAGACACATATTAATTTAGTACCATGGAGCTATTGTATGACTGTAAAAGCAGGAAAGACAGTACTTGTTGTCGAAGACGATAATTTTCTTATAAAAGCTTATGAGGCGCATTTAGCAAAGGCGGGGTTCCATGTGAGAACCGCTCTTGATGGCGTTGAGGCGGTCGAGTCTTTAAAGAAGGTTATGCCGGATATCATTCTCTTAGATCTCGTTATGCCCCGCATGGACGGGTTTGATGTTTTGGAGGATATGCAAAAAAAATCTGAGTGGAAAAAGATTCCTATCGTTGTTGTCTCAAATCTTGGGCAGGAAAGCGATCGTGATCGTAGCCTTAAGCTCGGTGCAGTGGAATATATTGTGAAGTCAGATTTTTCGCTTCAGCAGACTGTTGATCTCATTAG
>Ga0100377_1000340_pt1 | contig 39463 bp, 31 predicted proteins | sample CryGeymeta201501_FD_83664 | JGI IMG/M metagenome (GOLD analysis project Ga0100377, IMG submission 83664) | Groundwater microbial communities from Crystal Geyser aquifers in Utah, USA - Crystal Geyser metaG 2015-01 | ecosystem: Environmental > Aquatic > Deep subsurface > Groundwater | place: USA... | reverse complement strand
GGTCCCGCGCCCATCGGCTGGTCCGACGGGCGCGAGCCCACGCCGCCGGTGGCTCAGTACTCCCCAGCCGGGTCGCCCTGGTCCTCTTCCGGCGCCTGCTGGTCGTCGTAGGGGCCCTGGTCCTCGCCCTGGTCTCCCATGTCCTGCTCGCCGCCGGGGTCGTTGGCGAAGGGCGGGTCGACCTCGACCCCCAACACCTCCTCGCCATCGCGGAAGCGCTGCTGGTCGAGGGGCTGGGGCATGCCAGGGCGCACGCCCATACCGTCGGCTCCATCCGGGTTCAGGGCCGGCATCCCGGGGCCCGCGAAGGCACCCGCGGCTCCGTCGCGCCGCTCCATCATGCGCTTGCGGCGCTCGGCGATGCGCTCGCGGCGCTGCTCCCGCCGGGCGTCGGCGTCCATCAGGTCGGGGCTGCCGGTCGGCGGGTCGCCCTGGGCCCCCTCGTCGTCCAGGCCACCGGGGGGCGGCCGGATCCCCATGGTGCCGGGCCGCGTGGCACCCCGGGCCGGCGCCAGGCGATCCTCGCGGAAGCGGGGGTTCTCCAGGGTGCCGGTCACCTTGAAGTGGTACACGCCGTCGGTGTCGCGTGCGCTGACCAGGGCGGGCGCCATGCGCGCCAGGCGGTCGAACTGGTCGTTGAACTTGATCTTCAGGTCCAGCTTCAGGCGGCTGCGGGCCAGGATCTTGTTCAGGGCGATCTCGCCGTCCACCACGACGTCGACCGGATCCGAAGCGAAGTGGCCCTTGGTCACCTGGGCCTTGCCCTGGTCGATGTTGAAGCCCAGGGTCGCCTCGGTGAAGGGTGTGGGCTCCAGGGTCATGCCCATGACCGTGGCCGAGCGCAGCATCAGGCCGTCGACGTCCAGGTGGATGCCGCCCTCGCTCTGCTTGACGTCTTCGGAGTTGAAGCTCAGATCGCCGTCGATGGACAGGGTGCCCGCCGCGTCCAGGGACCACTGCTCGCCCTCCAGGGGGATCTTGGACAGGTCGATGTCCACGCCGTGGATGCGCAGGCGCTGGGTCGTGGCGTCGACGGTGACGTCGCCCGAGAGATCACCGCCGTACAGGCCCAGGTCGTAGGCCGCGCTGCGCTGGCCCTTCAGCATGGGCAGCAGGCGCATCCGGACAGCGGCGTGCTCGGTGCGGAGGATGGGCGTCGCCGGGACCTCGCTGGTGTCGGTCCCGGCCGGCTTGCGCCGCCCCAGGGGCGTCGCGCGATGCAGCAGCACCGCGTCGTCCAGGGACAGGCCGGTGCCGCGGTACAGGTGCGCGTCGCTGGCCTGGAGCATCCAGGCGCCGCCCGTGGCCTCCTGGACCTGCCAGGCCAGGCGGTCGCGCGCCTTCTGTCCGGGGAAGTGCAGGTGAAGGGCCACGATGAAGACCAGCAGGAAGGTCGCGACGGCCGACAGGCCGATGGTGAGGGCGCGCATCACTCCTCCGGGTTGGCGCTGGCCAGCTTGAAGGCGGAGACGTCCAGGTCCACGTTGAGCGTGACCTGGTCGCTGCGCTTGCGGCTCTTGACGGTCATGTTTCGAACCTTGATGGGGTAGCCGGTGCTCTCCATCTCGAAGAGGAAGCTCGGCAGCTCCTCCTGGGTGAGGTTGGACAGCTTGACGGCGTAGACGGTCTCCACCAGGCCCCCATCGGAGGTCTGGCTCTTCTGGCGCACGCTGTCCAGCCGGTCCCCGACGTTGGTGCGCTGGGCGACCTGCTCCAGGTAGGCGGAGAGGTCCGTGTCGCCGTGCTCGGCCACCTTGGCGGCGATCTGCTCGGCCTTGTCGTGGCTCTCGCCGTAGTCGGCGGCCATGAGCTGCACCCGCCGCAGGGTGTCCTGGCGGTCGGTGACCCGCGCCTGGCGAGTGTCCAGGCTGCTCTTCATGCTGAAGATGCCGCCGCCGACCAGGAGCAGGCCGAAGAAGACCAGCAGGCCCAGCAGCAGCTTGCGGTCGCGCTCGGTCATGCTGGCGAGCTGGTCTCGCGCGCGATCGATCAGGGGCTGGAGGCGCTCGGGAATGGGCACGTCAGCCCTCCTGGCCCGCCGCGTCGCTCTCGGCGTCGCGGGGGATGGTCACGGTGAAGGTGATGGCGCCGCCCCGGGTCTTCTTCTCGTCGCCCTTGCGGGCGCCCTTGAAGCGATCGGCCGCCTGCAGGCTGCTCTCGATCCGCGTCGCCGCCTCGTAGCCGTCCGTCTCGGCCTTCAGCGTGATGGTCGCGTCGGTCAGGCTCAGCTCGCTCACGTCGATGCGCGCCTCGCCCGGCGGCGGCATGCTCTGCGAGAGGTCCCGCAGCAGGGAGACCGTGGGCGGCTCGCTGGAGATGATGCCGCCCAGGGCCTCGACCCGGGCGTTCACCTCTGCCGTCTTCTCGGTCATGATGGCCAGGGCCTGGCTGGGGGTGCCGACCTGGTCGGGGCCGACCTCGCCGGGGAAGGTCTGCACCACCGCGTCGCTGATCTGGCCGTCCAGGGCCTTGAGCTGGCGGTCGAGCTGGACGGTCCGCACGCCGAACATGATGGTGCCGGCCAGCAGGGCGCAGGAGGCGAAGACGCCGCCGTAGAGGCCCACCTGGCGGGCCAGGTAGAGGTCGCCCTTGAAGGCCAGCGCCCCCTGGCGCAGCTCCATGGTGGACGCGCGGCCGTGGGTGGCGCGCTCACCCAGGCCGTAGAGCAGGCCCCAGCAGGGTGCGTCGGGCCGGTCGGCGGCGGCGCCGGGGTCGACCATGCGCACGGGCACGCCCAGGGCCTCGCCCAGCAGCTCTCGCAGGCCCAGGAGCCGGGCGGTGCCGCCCGACAGGATCAGCTCGTCGATCTCGACCTCGAGGGCGTCTTCGAAGCCGATCAGGGTGGAGCGCAGCTCGGCCAGCAGCGGGTCGAGGGCCTGGCGCAGCACCTGGGCGACGTCCACCTGGTGCAGCGGTGCCAGCGCAACAGGCGCGGGCGCGGGCTCGGGGGCCAGGGTCCCCGGCGAGGTCTGCTGCTCGCCCTCCCACTCGACCCGGGCCGCGGTCGGCGCGGGCCGTCCGCCCCGGGGGCCGAGGTTGGCCTGGTGCTTGCGAGCCTCGGCCTCGTCCCAGTCCAGCTCGGCGGCCCGGGCCAGGGCCACCGTGAGGGCGCGCCCGCCCCCGTCCAGGGCACGCGCCGCGATGACCTCGCCCTCGCGGCACAGGCTGACCAGGGTGCGGCTGTGGCCCAGGTCGACGACGGCCTGGATCCCGTGATCGGACAGCTCGCCCAGGACGTCGGCGTCCAGGTCCAGGGAGCGGGGGTCGGCGCCGTGCGCTTGCAGCTCGGCCAGCCAGCTCACCAGGGGCGCGCGCTCGACCATGGCGGCCAGGACCTGGCTGTCGCCGGGCGAGATCCGCAGCACCCGGTGCCGCAGCTCGATGTCCTCCATGTCGTAGGGCACCAGGCCCTCGACCTCGAAGGGCAGGACCTTCTCGACCTGGGCCTTGTCCCCGAAGGGCAGGCTGACGTGGCGCAGGCTGGTGCGCTCGCCGGGCCAGGCCATGAAGATGGCCGGGCGGCTGGAGGGCGGCAGGGCGCCCATCAGCTCGCTCAGGGCGGCCAGGCGGTCCTCCTGGGTCGGAGGCTGGTCCGTGTCCTGGGCCACGGGGGCCGCCCGCAGCTCCTCGAGCTGGAAGCGGCCGAAGGCGCCCTCGTAGACCGCGATCTTGACGCGGTGGCTGCCGAGGTCGATGGCGATGAGCTTGGCCATGGGGGAGGCTCGTCGGGCTGAGGGGACGGGAGAGGGGGAGGGGACGAAAGGGGAGGGGACGGAAGGGGGGCGAGGGCGAGGGCGCCCGGGGCGGCTCGGCTCAGTCCACGCGGTGGTAGAGCAGGGTGGAGCGGCCCCGGCTGTCGAACTGGACGACGTCGGTGATGGTCACGGCGCTCTCGGCCACCATGCCGGTGCTGGTGATGCGGAAGACGCTGGACTTGTCGGTCAGGATGTTGACCAGGCCAGCGTCGACCTGGAGGCCCAGGCCATTGAGGAAGGTGACGTAGTCCTTCGGCTTCTTGATCAGGCCGAGCATCTTCTGCTCGTTGATCAGGTCGATGTCTTCCTGGGTCTGGGAGTCGGTCCGGGGCGGGTTCTTCACGAAGCTGCTGTGGAGGATGGCCCAGTGGATCTGGTCGTCGCCACAGTTGATGTTCAGCTTGCCCGAGCCGTAGACGGTGAACTGCTCGGCGAAACGATCGTAGACGTCGTCCTGCCAGCCGTCGACCAGCCGGATCTCCTCCAGGCTGTCGAAGGGCGCGTTCTTGGACAGGTACGGCGGCTCCTGGTTCTGGTAGAGCCCGTCCTCGTAGCCGCCCCGGGCGCCGCTGCGCACGGTGTCGCTGTCCACCCAGTCCGTCAGGTTGGCGACCAGGTCGCGCGCCGTCAGGTTGTGGTCCCGCAGCCAGGCTTCGTTGTCGTCGCCCGACATCCGGCCCAGCATGAGCTGGTAGGTCGGGGACTCCTCCAGGGTGGCGGCCTGGGTGGTGCGGAGCAGGTTGATGTTGATCCGGCAGTCCTCGCGCTTGACCTCGGCGGTGAAGTCGCCGGGCATGTCCAGCCAGGAGCGCTCGCTGAACAGGCCCCCGCCCTCATCCACGGCCTTCTTGCGGACCTCATCGCTGACCTGGCCGGTCGTCTGGAGCTTGTCTTTGTCGGCCTGGCTCATGTCCGCCACGTCGCTGTCCGCCTGGACCGCCGTGAACATGGTGAGCAGGCCGGTGTTGATCTGGGGGACCATGTCCAGCAGGCCGTCGATGGCCAGGTTGCCGCCGCCGAGCTGGTCGATGGTGTCGCCCATCTCCCGGTCGGCCAGGATGAGCAGGTTGTAGATCTCGATGCCCGAGCGGGCCAGCCAGAAGGCCTGCTGCCGCTCGGTGTGGTGGGCGTCGACCAGGAAGCGCACCCGGGCGGTGTAGGCCAGGTCCGTCACGATGACGGTGATGACCATGATGGTCGTCATCACGACCAGCAGGGCCACGCCCGAGCGCCGGCCCTGGTTGCCGGCCTGGCGCAGCCCGACCCGGGCACCGCGGGCCGCGAGGCTGCGGGGCACGGTCAGCATCCTCCACAGCATCCTCCACAGCGCCTTCCACTGGGCCTGCCACAAGGTGCGGATGCGGCTCACTTGCCACCTCCCGTGGGCACGGTCGTCGCCGCCGACTGGGTGTTGGCGAACTGGGCGTCGTGGTTCAGGGTCTCGGAGAAAGCCAGCTCGACCGTGTGCACGAAGGTGTGGGGGGCCAGCTCCTCGGGATCGTCGGGATCGGGGGCCAGCAGCACCAACACGATCTGGACGGCCCGGGGCAGGCGGTTGGGCTGGTCGGCCCCGGTGCTGTCCCAGGCGTCGGTCCACTCGCCGGTCTTGGCGTCCAGGTAGCGCAGGTCGAAGCGCTTGACCCCGTGGGCCAGGGGCAGGATGCCCCCGCCCTCATCGGGCTTCTCGTCGATGCGCTGGGCCTCGCGCATCAGCAGCACGCTGGCCCCCTCGACCTCGGGATCATCCTCGGTCCAGAAGGTGATCTCGGTCTGGTCGCACTCCCGGCTGTCCCGGATCCGCCGCTGGTGACCCATGCTGGCGAACCAGACCGCGTCCATGTCGTCCTGGTCCTTGCCCACGAAGACGGTGCGGTAGGTGGCGACGGCCGAGGTGTTGCTCGTCATGTAGGCCAGGGAGAGCTGGCGATCGAGCTTGTCCAGGGCCGTATTGGCCGAGCGGTCGAAGGCCTCCTGGCCCTCCATGAAGTCCCGGGCCCGCAGCGAGCCCGACACGGCCTCGAAGGACAACATGGCGATGATCGCCAACACGCCCAGGGCGACCACCACCTCCAGCAGGGTGAAGCCGCCATGGCGCCCTGCGGGCCGGAGGCGCCGGTGTCGGGGCAGGGGCAGGGGCTGGCTCACTGGGGGGTCCCCAGCGGCAGGCTGATCGTGCCCGTGGGGTTGATCACGTGGGTCAGCAGCTCGACGCTGTTCTCGGGCAGGTCGCCGCCGCTGATGTCCGGCTCCTCCTTGCCCCACCACACCACGACCCGGACCTCGCGGATGTAGGCCGCCAACATGTCCGTGATCATGTCCGGGCTCACGCCCATGTCGGTCAGGTCGGGCACCTGGCTCTGGTCGTAGTTCTCACCCAAGGTCGCCGGGTCCACCGCGCCGGCCCCCTCCAGGTCCCCCATCATGCCTTGCAAGTCGGTGGGGATCGTCAGCTCGATGCGGCGCACCGTCCAGGCCCAGTGGAAGTCACCCAGGTCCTGGTCCTCGATGGCCAGAGAGTCGCCGCGCCAGCTCTCGCTGCCGAAGTCCTGGAAGTCGCCGTTGTCCTCCTTGTCGTCCTGGGTGAAGCCCTCGACCTCGACCAGCAGCATCACCTCGGTCATCTTCTCCTGGGCCAGGCGCGTGGCCTCCAGGCTGCGATCGGCGTCCACCGTGGACAACACGGCGCTGGCTTGGGTGTCGACCAGGACCATCAGCCCCAGGACCAGGATCCCCATGGCGATGACGACCTCGAGCAGGGTGAAGCCGGCCCGACGGGTGCCGCGGTCCTGCGCGCGGCGAAGGCCGGGGCTGCGGCAGAGGGAGTGGCGGGGGGAGTGGCGGGAGGACGGGGTCAATTCAGCCTCGGCCCCTCGTCCGGCAGCCAGGCCATGGACTGCTTCGGATCGACCAGGTCCCCGTCCAGGTGGACCCGCCCCGACAGCGGCTCGACCTCGACGGTGTAGCCCTCATCGGGATCCTCATCGGAGACGATGCGGATCACGGTGTGCTCCGCCGAGCCGTCGCTGAAGATGTAGCTGTAGGCCATGTTGGGCTCGGCCTCGGGATCGGGCTCCTTGCCGTCCAGGGCGTCCTTGCTGGGACCGACACCATCATCGGGGTACTCGGGCGTCCACACGAAGCCGAAGTGTGTGCCGTTGGGCAGCCGCTGCTCGGTGGTGAAGGCAGGATCGGACAGGCCCTCGAAGCGGCCCATGGCGCCCTTGACCTCGTCCGCGGCGCCCTCCTCCAGCTCGCGCTTGGTGTAGCGCTTGAGTCGGGCCTTCAGCTCCTCGTCGTACTTCTCCCGCTCCTCGGGGGTGCCGAAGACCACCGAGTTGGCGTCGCCGACCTCCACCTTCCATGTGCCTTCATCCAGGTTGAAGGCCAGCCGGAAGGTCGCGTTTCGCAGGGCGGCCTCGTCGATGAGCCAGGTGTAGGTCGAGGCGAGCTGCTTGGCGCCCGAGCGCTGCTGGAGATCGAGCAGCCCCCGCAGCGACGGCACCGCAACCACGGCGATCAGCCCCATGATCGCCATGACGACGACGATCTCGATGAGGGTGAGGCCGGCTTGGGAGCGGTTGCGGTGCATGGTCGATGGCAGTGGCCCCATGACGGGGGCCTCAGCCTTCCTCCTTCCCGATCATCCAGGAGTTGATGTCGGCGTCGTAGCTGTCGCCGCCCTCGGCCCCGTCGCGGCCCAGGCTGATGATCTCGTAGTCATGCTCGCCGTGGGTGCCGGGGCTGTAGTACTGGAAGGGGTTGCCCCAGGAGTCCTTGGGGACCTCGCCGTCCTTGAAGTACTTGCCCGCCGCCTCCAGGCCCTCGCTGCTGGTCGGGAACCGGCCCTTGTGCTTGGCGGCGTACATGGCCAGGTTCTGGTCGATCTGCTGGATCTGCAGCTTGGTCGTCTCGACGTTGGCTTCTTGCAGCCGGTCGGTGACGCTGATCGCGACGATGGCCATCAGGGTGCCGAGGATGGCGATGACCACCATGATCTCGACCAGGGTCAGGCCGGCCTCGGCGCGGCGTGCGCCCCGGCGGAGGAGGGGAGTCCGGTGGAGGCGGGGCGTCATGAGAGCTCCTTGCGTGGGAGGGTGCGGGTCTGGGAGGTGTGGGTGATCAGTGGAACACAGTGTCTGTGGAAGACAGCGTCAGTGAATGACAGAGGTCATGTTGAGCATGGGCAGCAGGATCGACAAGGCGACCAGGGTCACGACGCCGCCCATGAAGACGATGAGCAGGGGCTCCATCAGGGAGGTGAGCGTGCCGACGGTGCGCTCCACCTGCTGATCGTAGGCGTCAGCCACCTTGCCGAGCATGGGCTCGAGCTCGCCGGTGCGCTCGCCGATGGCGATCATGTGGGTCACCAGGGGGGGGAACTGTCCCGAGGCCCGCAGGGGCTTGGCGATGCTCTCGCCCTCGCGGATGTTCTTGCCGGCGCTCTCGATGGCCTCGCTGATGATGTCGTTGCCGACAACGGTCTTGACGATGTTGACCGCGGTCAGGATGGGCACGCCGCTGTCGAGCAGGGTGGACAGGGTCCGGCAGAAGCGGCTGACGGCCACCAGCCGGTTGATCGCCCCGAAGATGGGCATGCGCAGCAGCCAGCTGTGCCAGGTGCGGCGGCCCCGCTTGGTGCGGACCCAGCGGTAGAAGCCGAAGCCGGCGGCGACCGCCAGGATGCCCAGCAGCCACCACCAGCCGATGATGAAGTCGCTGAGGCCCAGGATGACCCGCGTGATGAGCGGCAGGCCGGCGCCGAAGCTGTCGAAGACCCGCTTGATGCGCGGGATGACGCCGACGAAGAGCCCGATGACGATGAGGAAGCTGATCCCGCCCATCAAGAAGGGGTAGGTCAGCGCGCTGCGCAGCTCGCTGCGGAGCTTGACCTGGGACTCGGTGTACTCGGTGAGCCGCCTGAGCACCACCTCGAGAGCGCCGCTCTGTTCACCGGCGCCGACCATGTTCACGTACAGATCGCTGAAGATGCGCGGGTAGGCCTTGAGCGCCGTGGCCAGGGTGTCTCCCTGGTTGACCTTCTCGCGGATCTCGACCAGCACCAGGTGCAGGGTCGGCTGCTCGGTCTGCTCGATGAGGGCCGTGAGCGCTTCGACCATGGGGATGCCGGCGCCGACCAGGGTCGAGAGCTGGCTGGTCATCTGCCCCACGTCCTGCAGGCTGACCCGGGACAGGAAGCGTGACAAATCGATCTCGACGTTGAGACCCGAGCCCTTGGTGCGCCGGCCGGCCTTCTGCTCCCACACCTCGGTGGCGAAGATGCCCTGCTTGCGCAGCTTCGACCGGGCGCCGCGGGCGCTGTCGCTGTCGACGAGACCCGTGGTCGCCTTTCCGGCGCGGTCGAAGCCCTTGTACTCGAAGGCTGCCATGGTGGTGCTCGGTCCTCCTCTGCTCGACCTTGGGGTTCATGTCTGCGTCGTGCTGGGGCTCAGTCCAGCTCGACGACGTCGTCCTGGGTGACGCGCATCACCTCGTCCAGGGAGGTGTTGCCCTCCATGGCCTTGCGGATGCCGTCCTCGCGGAGGGTCTTCATGCCGTCGAAGATCGCCTGCTTGCGGATCTGTCCGGCGTCGGCGCCGCTCGTCACCAGGGCGCGGACGCGCTCGGTGACGATGAGCAGCTCGTAGATGCCCATCCGGCCCCGGTAGCCCTTGTTGTTGCACTCGCTGCAGCCCACCGCCCGCCACAGGGGGTCGGGGTAGCGGACCGGGTCCAGGCCCACGTCGTGCAGCTCCTCGTCGGTCGGCCGGTACTGCTCCTTGCAGTGCGGACAGAGGCGACGCACCAAGCGCTGGGCCAGGACCGCCACCAGCGAGGAGGCGACCAGGAAGGGCTCCACCCCCATGTCGATGATGCGGGTGAAGGTGGCCGGTGCCGAGTTCGTGTGGATGGTGCTGAAGACCAGGTGACCGGTGAGCGAGGCCTGAACCGCGTTGTCGGCGGTCTCCTTGTCGCGCGTCTCACCGACCAGGATGACGTCGGGGTCCTGGCGCAGGTGGGCGCGCAAGACGCTGGCGAAGGTGAGGTCGATCTTCGGGTTGACCTGGGTCTGGCCGATGCCCCGCAGCTCGTACTCGATGGGATCCTCGATGGTGAGGATGTTCTTGTCGGGCGTGTTGATCTCGGAGAGGGCCGAGTACAGGGTCGTCGTCTTTCCCGAGCCGGTCGGGCCGGCCACCAGGACGATGCCGTGGGGCAGGCGGATGAGGCGCCGGAAGGTCTTGAGCAGCTCGGGCTCCATGCCCACGCCGTCCAGGCTGAAGACGGCGCCCTTCTCCAGCAGGCGCATGACGACGCGCTCGCCATGGCGGACCGGCATGGTGCTGACGCGAATGTCGATCTCGCGGCCCGCCATGCGGGTGCGGATGCGGCCGTCCTGGGGGATGCGCTTCTCGGCGATGTTCAGGCCGGCCATGATCTTGACGCGCGAGACGATGCTGGCTTGCAGGCGGGGAGGCGGGCGGACCACCTCGTAGAGCACGCCGTCCACCCGGAAGCGGACCGCCAGCTCCTTCTCGAAGGGCTCGATGTGGATGTCGCTCGCCCGCTCCTTGGTCGCCTGGGTGAGCAGGGAGTTGACGAAGCGGATGATCGGCGCCTGGTTCGGGTCGTCGAGCAGGTCCTCGGCGAGCTGCAGGTCGTCGGTGTCGGCGCCCTGGTCCTCGTGGATCTCCTCCATGACCGCGCTGGCGTTCTGGCTGGCCTTGTCGTAGGCGCGGTTGGTGGCGTCGCGCAGCACGCTGGGGGCTACCAGCACGGGGCGCACGGCGCGGTGGTAGACCAGCCGCAGATCGTCCAGGCTGCCCAGGGCGGCGGGCGAGGAGATGGCGACCAGGATCGGGCCGTCGTCGTCTTCTTGCCACAGGGGCAGCAGGCCGCTCTCGCGGGCCAGGCCCAGGGGGACGGCGCGGATCAGCGCCGGGTCCACGCGGTCCAGGTCCACGGTCTCCAACACCGACAGGCCGGTCTGGGCGCCCAGGCTGCGCGCCAACATGCGGCCGTCGATGCCCTCGGTCCGGCCCAGGCCCTCGACCAGGTCGACCCCGGCCTTCTCGGCCTGCTGGCGGGCCTGCTCCACGACGGCGCGGTCCACGCCCTGGCGGAGGAGGATGTCGTCGATGGGCTCGCGTCGGATGGCCACGGTTCGAACTCCTACTGCTCGCCAGCGGCGGGGCTGTTGTCGGTTGGCGAGATGCGGGGCTGCACGGTGGTGTCCTCACTGGGCTCGCTGGCCGGCAGGATGCGGCTGCCATCAGCCGGGCTCGTGCTCATGTCCAGCGGCGAGCTGTCGTCCTGGAGGATGCCGCTGTTGCTGCTGCTGCCGCCGCCGATCACCTGGGTGGTGTCGCCGCTGGGGGCCTTGGTGCGCCAGGGGCTGGGCTCGTCCACGCGGTTCATGCTGAACCGCAGCAGGTTCTCCATCTCGGTCTCCTGCTGCTCGGGCGACTTGCCGTAGAAGCGGCGCAGGAACTCCTCGCGCTGGGCCCACTTGATCCGGTAGACCTCTTCGAGGTCGGCCGGGTCGTCGATGATGTGGGGGGTCAGGAAGATCAGCAGGTTGGTCTTGCGGCTGTCGTTCTTCTTGCCGCGGAACAGGTTGCCGATCAGCGGGAGGTCCCCCAGGATCGGGACCTTGGTCTCGACCTCGGTGTCGGTGCTGCCGATCAGGCCGCCGATGACCACGGTCTGGTTGTCCTTGACCACCACCGTCGTCTCGGCCGAGCGCTTGCTCGTGATGAAGCCGGCGGTGTTGACGTCCAGGCCGCTGCTGTCCTGTTCGACCTCGCTGACCTCCTGGAAGAGCTGCAGCGTGACGAAGTTGGACTCGTTGATCTGCGGCGTGACCTTCAGGGTCGTGGCCACGTCCTCGCGCTGGTAGCTGATGATCGGGTTGTTGTTGTTGTCGCGGCCTGAAGACACCGGGTACGGCACGTTGCGGCCGACGATGATCTTGGCCTCCTCGTTGTCCATGGTCAGGATCTCGGGGGTGGCCACGATGTTGACCGCCGAGTTGCTGGCCAGGGCGTTGAGCGCGATGCCGAAGGCCGGGATCGTCAGCGTGGTGTCGTTGCCCGAGCCCGTGAGGTCCGGCAAGGTGACGCTGAGCGCCTTGCCGTAGACGCCCATGGCCACGCCGGCCAGGGCGTCGGCCGACAAGCCGAGCGAGCTGCCGCCGAGCTGGGCCGAGCCGAAGGACAGGCCCCCGTCGGTGCCGGGGATGCCGCCGTGGATGCCCAGGCCCAGGTTGCTGGTGTCGTCGCTGGCCATCTCCAGGATGACGGCCTGGACGAAGACCTGCTTGCGGCGGATGTCCAGCTTCTCGATGACCTGCTTGAGGATCGTGAACTGGTCGGGCGTGCAGACGATGACCAGGGAGTTGGTGTTCTCGTCGCTGGTGATCCGGACGCCGCCGTCCAGGGCCGCGACGGCACCGCCGCTGGCTTCGTCCTCGGGGGCACCAGGGGGGGTGCCGGGCAGGGTCCGACCGCCGCGGGTCGTGGGGGTCGTGGTGCGGCTGGTGGACTTGCTGGAGGAGCTGCCGCCCTCGCTGAGGTTGCTCAGCACCTGGGCCACGTCGGCGGCCTTGGCGTGCTCCAGGTAGACCACCTGGATCTGGGCCCGGCTCTGGGGATCCACGTCGATGTCCAGCCGGGCGATCAGCTCCTTGATCTTGACCAGGGCCTCGTCGTTGGCCAGGACGATCACCGAGTTCGTGCGGTCGTCGGTGATGATCTTGTCGATGAAGCTGCCCTCCTTGCCCACCGTGGTGGCCGAGGAAGGGCTCGGGTTGTCTGGCGTGGGGGCCCGCCGGGGGTTGCGCCGCGTGGCGCTGGTCGTGCGCGAGCTGGCGGCGCTGGAGGCGCTCGACGAGTCGCTGGCCGAGCCCCCGTAGATCTCCTGGATGACCTTCTGCACATCCGCCGCCTGGGCGTAGCGGATGGGGATGATCTCCATGTGGGACTTGGGCGCGGCCACGTCGAGCTGGCTGACGATCCGGTAGACGCGCCGGATGTTCACGGCGGAGTCGGTGATGATCAGCGTGTTGGTGGGCGAGTAGGCGATGACCTTGGCCTTGCTGCCCGCCAGGCCCTGGACCACGCTGCTGACGTCGCTGACGCTGACGTTGTCGAGCTGGATGATCTGGGTGACGAAGTTGTCGGTGTAGGGGATGTCGCCGTTGTAGTAGTCGCGCAGGGGGGAGCTGGCGGCCTCACCGGTGGACACGACCTTGGTCAGGTTGCCGACGGTCACCGTGGTGTAGCCGGAGCTCTCCAGGGCGCTAAGGAAGGCCTCGTAGGCCTCTCCCACCGAGACGGGCTTGTTGCTGATGATCGTGACCTGGCCCTTCAGATCGTCGGTCAGCAGGAAGTTGCGGCCGGTGATCTGGGCGAAGTACTTGATCAGGTCGGTGATCGGCGTGTCGACGAAGTCGATGGTCACCATGGTGCTGCGACCGGCCAGGACCGGCGGCTTTCCGGAGTTGGCCTTTTCCGCGTCGCTCTTGCCGGCGCCCGCCCGCCGCAGGATCTCGTCCTCGGGCGAGCTGCTGCTGCCGCTGCCGCCGCTGGCGTCCCCGCCGTCCCCCTCGTCCTGGGGCGCGGGGGGGCCGGACGTGGTGCTTGCCTCTGCGGCGTCGCCGCCGGTCGAGGTCCCGGGCGCCTTGGGCGAGGGGAGGGTCGGCCGGGCACCGGGCCCCGGCAGGGGACGGACCTTGGGCACGGCCGCGGCGGGCTCCTGTGCCCAGGCCTGGCCCGCGCCCAGGGCGGGCGTAGACAGCAGCAAGGCCAGGGGCAGGAACAGCAGACCCCGCCTGCGGGCCCGAAGGACCGGAGGGGTGAGGCGATCAGCAGTGGCGAAAGGGGACGGCATGGGCTCCTCGGCGCGAGGCGCGAAGGCGGCGCGGGATCAGCGGATCTCGTACTCGAAGGTCTGGCGCTGGTTGCGGCGGGTGATCTCGAAGGAGAAGCTCCGCTCGTTCTGGAGGGAGTCGTAGGCGGTCATGGCGGACTGCATGCTGGTCAGGGGCTGGCCGTTGACGGCATGGACGATGTCGCCGTTCTTGATGCCGAGGGCCTTGAACAGGGAGTCCCGACGGATGCCCGACATGCGGTAGCCGTCGATCTGGCCGTCGGCGCCCTTGTGGGGGGCCACGCGAACCTGGGTCGCGAGCTGCTCGGGGTTCTTCAGCGCGGCGTCGACCAGGGCGGCATCGACGACGAACTTGTTGTCGCTGAGCTGGTCCACGCCCTTGGTGGAGTCGTCCTCCTTGGGCCGCAGGGTGCGGGCCGAGGCCTTCTGGACCTTGGCGTCGATCTCCATGGCGATGAACTCGCGGCTGCCGTCGCTGCGCTCGATGACCACGCGGCGCGGCTCGATGCCGACGACGGTGCCCTCTCCCCAGAGATCGGCGCCGATGCCGAAGCCGTCTGCCTTGTCGCTGCCCTTGTGGGAGATGAGCGCGCTGCTGAGCTCGGGCGGGTCGGTGACCACCGTGGCCAGCAGGGTGGCGTCCAGATCGCTCTTCGCCTCGGGGCCGTCGGGGGTGTCCCCCTCGGTCGTGCTGGAGCCCACCGAGGCGGAGTCGAAGATGCTCCGCTCGACGATGGGCCGGATCATGGTGTCGCGGCTCGGCGGCCGACGCGTCGGTCCGCGCCCCGGCGTGGCCGAGGCGGCCGGCGTGATGTCGGTGGCCAGGATCTCGCCCGGCGCGCTCAGGCTGGCCCCCTCTGGCAGGGCCAGGAAGTGGGCCGCGACCTGGTCGACGGAGAAGGCGGCCAGCCACGCCGCGGCACCGACCGCGACGAAGGCTCCGATGATGCGGGGGGATGGCCGGGCCATGGATCCTCGCGCGGGGAGAGGGTGATTCGGGGGCTCTTGGAGCAAGAGTCGTGCCGCCCAGGACAAGCGCTGGTGGTGCGGCTTGTCGTCGGTCGGGCGACAAGCTGTCAAGGGGCCGCGGCGAGGGGCCGGCGGGAGCCTGACAGGCTGTCAGCGAGCTGCGCGGCGCCCGCTATCCCGGGGCGGGCGCGGCGGAGCAGATCGGCGCGCGCAGGGCGGGCTCAGGAGGGGACCGAGGCCCCCGGTGGCCAGCCGCCGAGCAGGTCGATGCGGCCCAGCAGGAAGTCGCGGGCCACCACCACCTGGTGGACCTCGTCGGGGCCGTCGGCGATCCGGGCCGCGCGGGCGATGCGGTACCACAGGCCGAAGGGCATGTCCTCGCTGTAGCCCAGCCCGCCGTGGATCTGGATGGCGTCGTCCATGACCCGGCACAGGGTGCGGGCGACGTGGGTCTTGGTCATGGAGCTGAAGGTGCGGGCCTCGCGGTCGCGGCCGGCAGCCAGCAGGCTGGCGCAGTGCCAGGTCATCAGGTTGCCGGCGTGGATGTCGGCCGCGTTGTTGGCGAACATCACCTGGACCTGCTGGTGGCGGGCCAGGGCCCGGCCGAGGCTCTGGCGGGTGGCGGCGTAGGCGCGGCACATGTGCAGGGCGCGGTCGGCCAGGCCCAGCCAGCGCATGCAGTGGGTCAGGCGGGCGGGGACCAGCCGGGCCTGGGCGAGCTGGAAGCCCTCGCCGATCTGGCCCAACACGTCCTGGGGCCCGACGCGCACCCCGGTGAAGCGCAGCTCGGCCTCGTGGTGCTGGAGCAGGCCGGGGGCCATGGTGGGCACGTCGCGCAGGTGCTCGACGCCGGGCGCCTGGCGGTCGACCACGAACATCGAGGCGCCATGCCGGGGATCGTCGCTGGTCCGCGCCATGACGATGAGAAAGGCGGCGTCACGGCCGCCGGTGCTGTACCACTTGTGGCCGTCGATGACCCAGCCCTCGCCGCTGCCGTCCTCCACCTTGCGAGCGGTGGTCGACAGGTTGCCGGGGTCGGCCCCGGCCCCGGGGGCCGGCTCGGTCATGCAGAAGGCGCTGGTGGTCTGTCCCTGCACCAGGGGGTGCAGCCAGCGCTCGCGGATGGCGGGGCTGCCGTGGGCCAGCAGCAGGTCCATGTTGCCCTGGTCCGGCGCGTCGCAGTTGAAGATCCGGGCGCCGATCAGGCTGCGCCCCATCTCCCGGAACAGGGCGCACATGCCAAGGAAGCCCAGGCCCAGGCCGCCCAGCTCGGGGGGCAGGTGGGGCACCCACAGGCCCTCGGACCGGGCGCGGACCTGCAAGGCCTGCAGCGTAGTGATGGAGCCGGCGCGTGCCTCGGTGAGGACCTGCGCCTCGGCGGGGATGGCGTGGGTGTCGACGAAGGCGCGGACCCGGAGCCGCAGGGCCTCGAGTTCGGGGGGAAGGGCGAAGTCCATGGCGTCCTCGGGGCCCGGCGGTGCCGGGCGGGAGCGGGGGGCTCAGTCGACCCGGGCATCGGGGTCAGTCGACCCGGGCATCGGGGTCGAAGGTGGGGCTGCGGATGGCCAGCTCGTCGCGAAGGCGGTCCATGAGGGCCTGGCGGGCCGGGTCCTCGTCGAGGCTGCCGGCCCGGATGGCGGCGACCAGCCGGCCCGCGGCCTGGTCGGCAGCGAGGGTGGGCTCGTCCAGCAGGCGCCGGGCCGTGTCCAGATCGGCCTGCTCCCGGGCGGGACCGGCCTGCCACTGGCTGGCGACGACCGTGAGCAGGTGGGCCGCCACCCGGACCCTGAAGCGCAGGGCGCTGCTGGCGGGATCGGTCGAAGCGGCCACGGCCGGGCGGACCTGCTGCTCCAGGAACAGGGCCAGGGCGCGCAGGACCGTGGGGTCATCCGGGCGATCGGTCACGGTCGGCTCCAAGAAGGGAGGGGGGGCCCTGGGCGACCAGGCGCAGGGCCTCCCAGGACATCTCGCCGACGCGCCAGGGGATGGCGAGCAGCTCGATGTCATGGGCCTCGCCCGACAGGAAGCGCTCGCCCTGGTACAGCGAGCCGGCGGCCCAGCGCAGGTTGCCCAGCACCTCCCACCAGTGGACGCGGACCGGGTCCACGGGGCCGGCGCCGGCCCGCTCCAGGGCCTGGTACAGGGTGGCCCGGGTGGCCCAGCCGCCCGCCGCCCGGTCCAGGCGGCCGAAGCGCCAGTCGCGCACACACAGCCAGGCGACGTCCTCGGCGGGGTCGCCCCAGTGGGCGAACTCCCAGTCGAGCAGGGCCACCAGGCCGTTCTCGTCCACCATCAGGTTGCCCGTGCGCAGGTCGCCGTGCACCAGGCAGATCCGGGGGGGCGGCGGCGGGCGATGTTGATCCAGCCAGCGCACCACCAGCTCCAGCTCGGGCCGAGGCTGGGGCAGGTCTTCGAGCATCTCCCGGACGAAGCGCATGGCGTGGGCGGCGGGATCGGGGCCCTTGGGGCCGTCGGGGCCCGCCGGGGGGAGGGGGAGGGTCGGGGAGGTGGCAGGGCTCACCCGCTGCAAGGCCGCCATGGAGGCCGCCACCTGCTCTGCCAGGCGCGCCCGCGCCGCCGCGTAGCGCGGGTGGTGGACGATGCGGCGACCCAGGGCTTCGCCCCCGACCCGGTCCATGATCCAGGCGTCCCGACCGGGTCCCAGCAGCCCGGGCAGCAGCCAGTGGGGCTCTGGGGTCTGCACGCCCGCCGCGAAGGCCGCCTGGACCACCGCGAACTCAGCGGCCCGGCGCAGGCTGCCGGGCAGGGAGCTGGTCGCGTCACCGCGCAGGACCAGGGCGCGCCGCGGCGCCCCAGGCAGCGCCAGGTCCAGGCGGGCGCTCTCCTGGCAGGCGCCCCCCGCCAGGGGGGCCAGGTCCAGCACCTGGGCCGGGACTCCCAACCGGGCCGAGAGTGCGGCTTCCAGCTGATCGGCGAGGGGGGGCGAGGCAGGGTCGGGAGGGGAGGCCATGGTGAATCCTGACCCGGCGAGGATCGGCACGCCACCCCGACCCGGCTATGCTCCGGCGGCCATCGCGGCACCGGGCTGTGCTCGCGTCGGCGCTCAGGAGGTTGGGGTGTCGACCCACACGCGCACCGTGGTCTTCACCGACCTCGCCAACTACACCGCCAATGTCGGGCGTCTCAGCCAGGCGGAGCTGCGCCAGCTCATCGCCGACCACGTCGGGGCCGTGACCCCGGTGGTCGAGCGCAACCACGGCCGCGTGGTCAAGAACCTGGGCGACAGCTTCATGGCCCTGTTCGGCGCGGCCACCGACGCGCTGCGGGCCAGCGTGGACCTGGTCGAGTCCGTCGCCCAGGACGGGTCCTTCACCATGCGGGTCGGCATGGCGACGGGCGACGTCGAAGAGATCGACGGCGACGCCTTCGGCGAGGCCGTGAACCTGGCCAGCCGCATCAACGCCAAGACCCCGGCCGGACAGGTCTGGTTCAGCGCCGCCACCCACCTGTGCATGAACCAGTCCGAGCTGGCCTGGGAGCCGGTCGGTCGCTACTCGCTCAAGGGCATCGTCGGCGAGACCCCGGTCTTCCGGGCGGTCCCCGCCAACCGCAGCTGGCTGCCCGAGCCCGTGACCCAGGCCCTGCGCACCGGTCGGCTGGTGCGCATCACCAACGGCGAGTCGGTCCCCCAGCTCCCGCCCGACCCGGTCATCGTGCTCGATGGCTTCGAGCCGGGCGGCATGGCGCTGCAGGACATCGTGGACTCCCTGCCCGTCGTGGACCCCGCGGCGCTGTGGCTGGTGGCCTACAACATCCCGCCGGCCGACCGGGACCGCTGGACCCGGGCCGGGCACGGCCTGGTCATCGGCCAGACCGCCTCCGTCGAGCGGGCCGTGCAGGAGACCCGGCGCCCGCCGACCCAGACCAACAGCGCCGACACGATCATCCTGGACGTCTCGGGCACCTCGGTGCTCCAGCTCGTCATGGCCGGCTTGGCCCTGCCCACCGTGCCCATGAGCGAGGTCGTCGCCGGCTACAGCTACGACCTGCTGGCCGACGGGCGCTGGGTCAACCGCAGCGACCAGGCCGTCGGCCGGGTCGACACCTCGGGCGACGGCGTGCGCTTCTCGGCCATGGCCCCGGGCATCCTGGTGGCCGGCCAGCAGGTCCTGCCCGGCGAGACCGTGCTGCTGCGGGGGGGGGAGTCCATCCACGCCCCCTCGGGGACCATCACCTTCCGTCGCGTGGCGGGCCGCGCCTACATGGGCCTGCTCATCGCCGAGACCCTGTCCAGCCTGGGCATCGCCCCCGGCCAGATGGCCGAGGTGGGGCGCGAGCCCAGCCACCCCGGCATGGCGCTGCCGGACCGCCGCGGCCAGGACAACATCCGGTGGTGCGTCGGGGCTCGGGCCGCGCGCGCCCGGGAGAGCGGCTTCACCCTGGACCGCGCCCTGGCGGGTCGCAAGCAGGCGGCGGTGCAGCTCGGGCCGACCGGGGCCTCCGTCATGAGCCTGCACGACCGGTGCCCGACCTACATCGTCGACGGTGACGGGCTGGAGCAAGTCATCGGCCCCCGCGGCACCGTGCCGGGCGACCTGCTGGTGATGGGCACCAGCGTGATCGCGGTGCGCGAGCCGCAGAGCTGAGCTGCAGTGCCGGGCCACAGTGCTGGGCCGCAGTGCTGGGCCGCAGTGCTGGGCCGGCCGCTCAGGACCCGCGCATGGTCCGCAGCCGCGGGCTGGCGACAACCGGCCAGGTGACCGGCTCGGCCACGCGGCGCACATCCGCTGGTAGTGCGGCGACCTGGTCGGCGCGCCGGGCCCGGATGTCGACCAGCGCCTCGGGCGCCCGGACGCGCTCGCCGCCCAGCACCCAGGGCTGCAGCAGGATCTGCCCGTCCCCGGCGGCCAGGACCTCGGCCTCACGCTCCTCGCAGATGAGGTCGTGGTCGCGGAAGCGGAGCACCTGCTTGCGGCCCGGCCACAAGGCGGCCCAGCGCCCGCTGGTGGGCGCGGGGTCGATGCCCCGGACCAGCTCGGCCATGCGGTAGCTCATGGCCGGGGGTACCGAGGCCGACAGGGCCCCGCCGATGCCCAGCTCGTCCACCGGGGCGCCGGCCCGCACGACCTGCTCGACGGCAAGCTCGTCCAGCCCGCCGCTGCCCAGGATGCGCGCCGCCTTCATGCCCTGGCCGTCCAGGGCCCGGCGCAGGCCGGCGGCAGCGCCCACCAGGTCGCTGTCGTCCAGGCGCACCGTGCGCAGGTCGGGGGCGGCGGCCCGCAGGCGCCGGACGGCCTCGGCCACCGGACCCGTGGGCAGGTTCAGCTCCAGGGCCGCGGGGGCGTGTTGGCGCAGCGCCGCCCAGGCCGCCTCGCTGCTGCCGTAGGCCGTGACCATGGAGTCGCTCATCACGCCCACGACGGGGATGCCCAGGGACGCAGCGGCGCCCGAGTTGGTCGTGCCCGAGGCCCCGCCGATCCAGGCGGCCCGGGCGGCGTGCCAGGCGGCGACGGGGCCGGCGGTGCGGCGGCTGCCGAAGTCCAGGATCGGCCGGCCGCGGCTGGCGGAGACCAGGCGCGAGGCCTGGGTCGCGATGCCGGTGGCCTGGGAGACGAGCTGGATCAGCCCCGCCTCGTACAGGCCGGCCTGGGGGAGCGGGGCCGACAGGCGCAGCAGGGGCTCGCCGGGGAAGACGACCGTGCCCTCGGGCACCGCCAGGACGTCGCCCTCGAAGCGCAGCTCGGCCAGGTCCTCGAAGAAGCGCGCCCCGATGCTCGCGAAGTGGGGCTGGGTGCGCAGCCAGGCGATGGTCTGGGGCGAGAAGCGCGTCCCCAGCAGGGCCTCGATGGCCGGCTCGATGCCAGCGGCCACCAGGTAGCCGTAGCCGGCGGGCGCGTCCTTCACGTAGAGGTCGAAGGTGGCCTCGCCCCACAGGCCGTCGGCGTGGTACACGGCCGCCTGGACGAGCTGGTAGTACTCGGGGACCAGGCCGGGCAGGCCCGGCGGAGCGGAGGAGGTCGACATGGCCGCAGCCTACCGCGGAGGGCGGGGACCACGGGGAGCCAAGGGCCCACCTTGCGGAGGACATCGTCCCCCCGAGGCGGGGCGCGGCCGGGACTCGGGGCGGCAGCCCGGGCCGACGCTGCGCCTGTCGCCGGACCAGGTCCAGGTCAACGGCTACTCGGCGGGCTGGCTGGAGCGCGGCTTCCCCTGGGTCTACCGCGACGAGGTCGTCGCTGGGGGCGAGGGGCGGCGGGCCGGCGACGGTGTGCGCCTGTGCGGTCCGGACGGTCGGGAGCACGGCGCTGGCTTGTGGGCGAGCGAGGGGCGGGTCGCGGTCCGCCGGTGGCGGGCCGATCCGGGGCCGGTCGACGCCGCCCTGGTGGCCCTGCGGCTGGCCCAGGCCCGGGCGCGGCGCCTGCCGCACCTGCCGCTGCAGACCACGGCCTGGCGGTGGGCCCACGGCGAGAACGACGACGTGCCCGGCCTGCGGGTCGATGTCTGGGGCGAGGAGCTCGCGGTCTCTCTGGAGGATCCCTCCATGGAGGTGCTGCTGCCCGACGTCGTGGCCGCCCTGCGGGACCAGGGTCAGCCGCGGGCCATCTGGCGGGCCGACCGACCTGATCCCGACGCGGCCGACGCCGGCGAGGCGGGGCTGCTGTGGGGCAGCCCCCGGCAGACTGAGCTGGAGGTCCTGGAGCAGGGGCTGCGCTTCGGCGTGCGCCCCGGCCGCCGCCACGACGTGGGCCTGTTCTGCGACATGCGTGATGTGCGGGCCTGGCTGGCCCCCCACCTGGCGGGCCGCCGCGTGCTCAACCTCTTCGCCCACACTGGAGCCTTCTCGGTCCTGGCGGCGGCCCGGGGTGCGTCGCAGGTCGTCACCGTCGACCTCTCGCCCCTGTGGCTGGCCCGGGCCGAGGACAACCTGCGGCGCAACGGCCTGGACCCCCAGGCCCACCCCATGGTGGCCGAGGACAGCCTGGCCGCCCTGGACCGCCTGCGGCGCAAGGGCGAGCGCTTCGACCTGGTCATCGCCGACCCGCCCTCCTTCTCCCATGGCCCGCGCGGCGACTGGTCCGTGACCCAGGACCTGGCCCGCCTGGTGGCCGCCTGCTGCCGGGTGTTGGCCCCGGGCGGCTGGCTGCTGGTAGCCAGCAACCACGGCGGCCTGTCCCCCAAGGACTTCGGCCGCATGGTGCTGCAAGGCAGCCAGAAGGCCGAGCTGCCCCTGCGCCTGCTGCACGAGGGCAGCACCCCGGTGGACTTCCCGGCGGCCTTGTCCTTCCCCGAGAGCCGCTACCTGAAGTGCTGGATCCTGGGCACCTGAGACCGACCTCGGTCGGCCCGGTGCCCGCCGGGTGCCCGCCGGTCCCGTGACGGTCGCGCCCGGGTTGCGCGCCGCGGGTGCGCGATCGGGGTCCCGACCGGATAGGCACCGGCCATGTCGCCGTCTCGCGTGCGGGTCCAACGCCACCAGGTCGCCGTGCCTGGCATCGCCGAGCTCCCGGTGGTCACGGTCCAGTCCGAGACCCCGGGGCCTGTGGTGGTGCTCACCGCCAACCTGCACGGGGACGAGTGCACCGGGGTCGGGGTCGTACACCGCCTGCGCCAGCTGCTGCCCGAGCTGCTGGAGCGCGGCACCGTGCACCTGTACCCGAGCCTGAACCCCGGCGGCCTGCGCGAGGGCAGCCGCGGCGTGCCCGGCGACGAGCGGGACCCCAACCGCTCCTTCCCCGGCGACCCCGACGGGACCATGGCCGAGCGGCTGGCCCACAGCGCCTTCGGGGACATCCTGGCCCGCAGCCCCGACCTGCTCATCGACCTGCACACCGACGCCCTGCGGGCGATCCCCTACGCCATCCTCGACCGGGTGGTCCGCGGCGCCAACAAGCGTGAGGTCGACGCCCGCTGCCACGTCCTGGCCGAGGCCAGCGGCTTGACGGTCCTGCGCGAGTACCCGCGCCCCCGCTACCTCCGCTACAACCTGGACCGCAGCCTGCCGGGCGCCCTGGTCAACGGCCCCGGCATCCCCGCCGTGACCCTGGAGGTCGGGCCCCGCCGCAGCCTGGACCCGGCCGCTGTCGAGATCGCCCTGACGGCCACCCTGGGCGTGCTGACCGCCGCGGGCCTGGTGACGGCGGCCGCCCCGCCCCACCCCTCGCGCGTCCAGGGCGGACCCTGGCGCCGGGAGAGCGGCCCCCGCGTCGGACAGGCCGGCGTGCTCGAGGTCGTGCCGACGCCCGGTGTCATCTTCCCGGCCGGCGAGATCATCGCCCGGATCCGCACCCTGGACGGCCGCACCTTGCAGGAGCTGGCCGCGCCCGAGCCCGGCTTCGTGGTGGCCGTGCCCGACCGCTGCTGGGTGCCCGCCGCCAGCGCCTGCGCGACCCTGGCCGTGCGCGACGGGATCTGAGGGCGCTCTTTGCGGCCCGCCGGCGGATCAGAGCAGGCTGCGCGGATCGATGTCGACGATGATCCGCACGCCGCCGCGGGCCTGTTGTAAGGCGGCCGAGGCCTGGTGCAGGAAGCGGCGCAGGCCCGGGCGGTCGGCGGCGCGGATCACGAGCTGGTAGCGCCAGCGGCCGACCAGGCGGGCGAGGGGAGCGGCCACCGGGCCCTGGATCCGGACCCCTGCCTCGGTCCAGGTCCGCAGCTGCCCGGCCAGCTCGCGTGCCGCGCCGCGGGTGGCGTCGGCGTCGGTGCCCTCCAGGCGGACCAGGACCAGCGAGGTGAAGGGCGGGTGGCCCAGCAGGCGACGCTGGCGGGTCTCGGCGACCAGGAAGGCGTCCAGCGCCGGGTCCAGGGCAAAGGCCGGCGTCGGCTCGCCGTCCTCGGGCGGGGGCAGCACCGGCTCCTCGGTCAGGGTCCGGAAGACGAAGTGCTCAGGCTGGCAGGTCTGGACCAGCACCCGGCCCTGGACGGCGCCGCGGCCGGCCCGCCCGGCGAGCTGGGTGACCAGGGCGTGTACGCGCTCGGCGCTGCGGAAGTCGGGCATCATCAGCAGGTGGTCGACGCCGACCACGGCCGCCAGGTGTACGTCGGGGAAGTCGTGGCCCTTGGCCACCATCTGGGTGCCGATGAGGACCTGGATCCCGCCCGTGCGGAAGCGCTCCAGGATGGCGTGGTGCGCCCCCCGCTCCGAGGTGGTGTCGGCGTCCATGCGCGCCAGGCCCACCTCGGGGAAGCGCTCGCGCAGGGCCTCCTCGACCCGGGCCGTGCCGTGGCCCAGGATCTCCAGGTCGGTGCCGCAGGCCGGGCAGTCGGGACGGAAGGGCTGGTGGTAGCCGCAGTGGTGGCACTGCAAGGTGCCGCCGGGCCCGTGCGCCGCCCGCCCGGCCCGGTGGTAGACCAAGGCCACCCCGCAGGAGGGGCAGCGGTAGGCGTTGCCGCAGCCGGGGCAGGCGACGCTGGGGGCGTAGCCCCGGCGGTTGTACAGGATGATGGCCTTGCCCTTGCGGCCCAGGGCCAGCTCCAGGGCGGTCACCAGCTCATCGGACAGGGGCGAGGCGGGCGGCCGGCCGCGCATGTCCACCAGCTCGATCCGCGGCACGGTTCGGGCCGTGGCCCGCTCGGGCAGGCGCAGCAGGGTGTAGCGCCCCTCGCGGGCGTTCTGCCAGGACTCCGAGGAGGGGGTGGCCGAGCCCAGGACCACCGGGCAGGCGGCCTGCCAGGCCCGGACCACGGCCAGGTCCCGGGCGTGGTAGCGCACACCATCGTCCTGCTTGTAGGAGTCGTCGTGCTCCTCGTCGACGACCACCAGGCCCAGGTCGGGGAAGGGGGCGAAGAGGGCCGAGCGGGCGCCCACCGCCACCTGGGCCTCGCGGGCCCGGATCCGGCGCCACTCCCGCAGGCGATCCCCGGGACCCAGGCCCGAGTGCAGCACCGCGACGGCCTCTCCGAAGCGGGCCCGGAAGCGGCCGGTGAGCTGGGGGGTGAGGGAGATCTCCGGCACCAGGACCAGCACCTGCTGGCCGCGGGCGAGGACCTGCTCGGCGGCGTGGAGGTAGACCTCGGTCTTGCCCGAGCCCGTGACCCCGTGCAGCAGGAAGGCCCGGGCGCCGCGGGCCTCGGTGAGGGCGGCGACCGCGTCTTGCTGGGCGCGGTGCAGGCGGGGCGCTGCTCCCCCGCCGGGCAGCTCCGGCTGGACCGCCGCCCGCCGGTCCTCGCGTTGGCTGCGCTCGACCCGACCCAGCTCGGCCAGGCGTCGCACCGCGTCGCGGGCCCCCGGCCCCTCCTGCCCGACCAGCAGGGCCAGGTCCAGGCTGCCCCCGGCCTGGTCCAAGGCGTCCAGCACCGCCCGCATCCGGGCACCCCGCACCGGCGCGGCCGGGTCGCCGACCAGGCGCACGACCGCCACCTGGGCCTGGGTGCCGCCGGTCTCGCGCTCCTCGTGCGCCACGTGGCGGGCCCGCTCCAGCGCCACCAGCGCCTTGCGGACCTGGTCCTCTTCCAGCTCGCCGTGCAGGCGGCGGACCAGGCCGCCGGGCGTCAGGCCCGGGCGGGCCACGATCTCGCGCAGGACCTGGACCTCGGGGCCCGGCGCAAGGCTGGGCACGGCCAGCTCGGCGATGCCCTCGGCGGTCGGCACCACCACCCGGCGGCTGTGGGCCTTGAGGCCCGAGGGCAGGGCCGTGGCGATGACCTCGCCCAGGCTGGCCAGGTAGTAGCCGGCGATCCACCGAAAGAAGGCGAGCTGCCCCTCATCGAAGGCGGGCACGGGGTCGAGCAGGCGGTCCACCGCCCGCAGCTTGTTGGCCGGCACCTGGTCATCGCCCGGGCCCAGGACGTAGCCCGTGACCTTCCGGCGGCCGAAGGGGACCAGCACGGCGTGGCCCAGCACCAGGTCCAGCTCGGGGGGCACGGAGTAGGTGAAGCTGCCCGTGACCGGCAGGGCGACGGCGACATCGACGCGGCGCGGCGCGGCGGGGACGCCATCGACGCGGCGCGGCGCGGCGGGGGCGCCCAGGAGCGGGACGGCGGCGCTCACGATCGGGACAGCAGCGCCTCGAGCCCGGCGGCGAGGTCGGGGCGCTTGCGGGCGTAGTGCAGCGTCGCCTCCAGCCAGCCCAGCACGTTGCCGGTGTCGAAGCGACGGCCCTCGAAGACCTTGCCACGGACCCGACCCTGGGCGGCCAGGGCCTGTAGCCCGTCGGTGAGCTGGATCTCACCGCCGCGCCCGCGCGGGGTGCGGGCGAGGATCTCGAAGATCTCCGGCGGCAGGACGTAGCGACCGACGATGGCGTGGTTGCTCGGGGCCACGGCGGGCTCGGGCTTCTCGACCATGCGCTCCACGTCCATCAGGTCGGGGCGCTGCCAGGTGCCGGCGCAGACCCCGTACTTGCAGGTCTCGGCGCGTGGCACCTCCATGAGCGCCACGACGGCCCGGCCGGGCTCCCAGTCCGCCATGAGCTGCCCGATGGCGGGGGTGGTCGCGTCGACCACGTCATCGGCCAGGAGCACGGCGAAGGGCTGGTCCCCCACCGCGGCCCGGGCGGTCAGGACCGCGTGACCCAGGCCCAGGGCCTCTCCCTGGCGCACCGTCACGACCTGGCACATGCGGCTGATCGCCCGCACCGCCTCGAGCTGCTCCTGCTTGCCCGTCTCCTCGAGGTGGCGCTCCAGCTCGGGGTTGCGGTCGAAGTAGTCGGCCAGCGCGTCCTTGCCGCGCGCCGTGACCAGCACTACCCGCTCGATGCCGGCCGCGACGGCCTCGGCGACGGCGTACTCGATGCACGGCCGGTCCACGAGGGGCAACATCTCCTTGGGCACGGACTTGGTGACGGGCAGGAAGCGGGTTCCAAGGCCTGCGACGGGCAGGACCGCGGTGCGGACGGGCTGGGGCACGGGGGCTCCGGCGAGGGCAGGACGGGCGGGGGAGGGCGGTCCGGCGAAGGCCGGACGACGCGAGCAGGCGGGCGGGTTGCCCAGGCATCGGGCAGGCTTTAACCAAGTCGTGCTCCGCGGCCCCGCCTTGGTCGCACCCGGAGGTCCCATGTCCCGCCCCCTCGCCCTGCTGCCGCTGGCAGGGCTCAGCGCCGCGCTCCTGCTGGTGGGGCGGCCGGCTGCGGCCGGGCCCGACATCGGGGGCGCCGACGCGCTGGCCATGGGGGGGGTGACCATCGGCACCGTGCGCTCCTCGGCCTCGGTCCTGACCGATCCCGCTGTGTTGGCGCTGAAGGCCCGCTACGAGCTGCAGGCCACCGGCCTGATCGGCCCCGACCACCTGCTCGGCGCCCGGGCCTACGCCCTGGACAGCACCACCGGTCCCGTGACCCTGGGCCTGGGCTACCAGTACAGCCACAGCGTGCCCCAGACCTCCGACGCGGACCTGCCGGGCTGGGTGCTGCCCGGCGACGACATGAGCAACGCCGAGGCCCGCACGGCCCTGGGCGGCGGCCTGGCGACCAGCTTCGGGGACCGCCGCGTGGCCCTGGGCCTGGGCTTCACCTGGTACCAGCGGGTCACCCGCTTCACCGACGTCCAGCGCTGGCCCGAGGGTCGGGTCTCGGTCTCCGGTCGCATCGGCAGCGAGGAGCAGCTCGTGCTCTCCGGCGTCGCCGACAACCTGCTCCAGCCCGGCAACACCGACACGCCCATGAAGTTCGGCGTCGGCTCGACCTGGCGGCCCACCGAGCCCTTCGCCCTGGCCGGGCAGCTCGAGCTGCGCACCGGCCTGTTCGAGGCCCCGCCACAGCTCGCCTTCGGCGTCGGCGCCGAGGGGCTGATCGCCAAGACCGTCGCCCTGCGTGGCGGCTTCCGGCGCGACGCTGACCGGGCCAGCGACCTGCTCACCGCGGGCATCGGCGCCTACACCGAGCAGGTCTCGTTGGACTACGCCGCCGAGCTGGTCGTCGGTCACGCCGGGGACCCGCCTCCCGGCTGGGACGACAACAAGATCCGCACGCAGCACACGCTGTCCCTCCGGATCAACCTGTAGGCCCGGTGCCGCGCACCGCCCGCCGCTGGCTGCTCCTGGGTCTCGGGCCCGGTCTCGGACTCGGGCCCGGTCTCGGTCTCGGTCTCGGTCTCGGCACCGCCTGCCGGCGCCCCGCGCAGCCCGCGGGCCCGGCGCATGCCTACGTCGCCGCCGCGCACAGCGCCGATCCCGCCAGCTGCGCCTCGGTCGATGACCTGGACCTGCGTGGCGAGTGTTTGTCCTTCGCCGCTGTGGCCCAGGCCGAGGCCGGCCAGGTCGACGCCGCCCGGGCCACCTGCGCCGCGATGGAGGCCGGCACCTGGCAGGACGAGTGCTGGTTCCACCTGGCCGACACCCTGCGGGCCTCGGGGGACCTGGCCCGGTCCATGTGCGCGGCCGCGGGGCGCTTCCAGACCCCCTGCCTGAGCCACGTCATCGCCCGCGACGGCCACGAGCTGCTGGCGGCTTCGCCCCTGGGGCAGGAGGACCAAGCCTACGCCCAGCTCCGGGCCATGGCCAGCGCCTACGTCGGGGAGAGCATGGGCACGGCCCGGGCCCGCCAGAACATGCGCAAGGCCCTGGCAGCGCGCTTCATGGACCGCCCCTTCTCGCGGGAGGCCTGCGGCACGGCGCCCCCCGACCTGTGCCGCGAGGCCTACGTCGAGCGCGTCAGCATCGCGGTGGTGCAAGAGCTGAGGGGCGAGGACCAGGGCGGGAGCCAGGGCCCCTCGGGCCTGTTCCGCATGCAGCAGGTCTGCCACGGCCCGCGGAGCCTGGAGGCGGTCACGGCGGCGGGGCTGCCCACCTGGACGCCCGACGCCGCCTCCCTGGCGGCCGAGGCCTGGGAGGAGCTGTGTACCCGGCCGGCCGGCCGCACGGAGCTGCGGGGCCCGCCGGTAGGTCCTCGCAAGCGCCCCGCTCCCGCGGGCGACACTGCCGCGCCTTGAGCGACACTGCCGCGCCTTGAGCGACACTGCCGCGCCTTGAGCGGGGGGGCCCTGAGCGACCCTCAGGCGCCCTTGGCCAGACTGGCCTCTCGGGCGTCCGCCACCCCGGAGTCGCGCAGCAGCCGCGTCGAGAGCTGCATGGCGTTCTCCATGGAGTGGTCCATGTTGTTGTACCAGAACAGGCCCGTCCGCCCGGCCAGGTGCAGGTTTCTGAAGGTCGACAGGTTGCGCCGCGCGTGGTCCAGCTCTTCGGGGTAGTCGCGCCGGTAGATGGGGTAGCTGTCGCCGACCCGCTCGACCCGTACGTCCAGCACCCGGTCCCGGCTGCGGATCAGGCCGGCCTTGACCAGGTCGTCGATGACCCAGTCCGTGAGCCGCTCGGCGTTCTGCCAGCGCTCGTCGCCCTCCATGCAGGTGACCTCGCAGCAGTAGCCGGTGGTCCCGGGGGGCGCGGTCAGGGGCGAGAAGAAGCGCGGGATGCTGACCCGGTTGATGAGCAGCTCGGAGGCGCCGTAGTAGCACCACTGGTAGTCCCGCGGGCAGTCCTCCTGCACCATGACGTTGTACAGCAGCAGGCCCAGGTAGCTCAGGTGCGGCACCGGCAGCTCGAGCTGGGCGGCGGCCAGGGTGATGGGCGCGGTCCAGACCACCACGCTGGGATCGAAGCGCTCAGCCCCCGCCCACACCGCCTCGACCTGGCCGTTGCGCCCCTCCATGCGGGCGCCCGTGCCGGTGATGATCCGCCCCCCGCTGGCGCGCACCAGGCCAGCGACCTTGGCCCAGGCCTCGTGCATGCCGGTGTCGGGGTACAGGAAGTGCTGGGACTTCTTGTCGAATTGCAGCAGCGTGGAGCGCAGGAGCTGGAAGAGGTTCTGCATCTGGGCCTGGTCGTCCAGGATGGCCCGGTTGATGCCGACCTTGGCCCAGTCGCTGTGCGTGTCCCGGGGGTGGACCCCCAGGAACTTGTTGGAGTAGCCGAGGAAGAAGTGCTCATAGAGGGTGGGGCCGTACTGGCGGAGGATGTAGTCCTCGAAGGAGTCGTCGCCGTACTGGCGCGCCCCGTTGACCGCCAGGTCCACCAGCGCCCGGCCCGCGATGTCCAGGGGGAGTTGGGGCAGGTTCTGGGGCTTGATGGGCCAGTCGTAGTACTTGCCCTTGAAGTGGACCTCGGACTTGCGGGGGAAGAAGGTCCCGCCGCCCTGGAGGATCCGGTCCAGGTAGGCCTTCACATTGGGGTTGGTCGTGTCGAAGCGGTGCGGGCCGCAGTCGAAGACGAACTGGTTGTCGTAGACGAAGGAGCGAGCCAGCCCGCCGATCTGGGGCTGCTTCTCGATGACCACGACCTCGGCGCCGGCCTCTGCCAGCAGGTGCGCCGTGACCAGCCCGGCAACGCCGGCTCCGACGATGACGACCGGGCCGTCGAAGACGGAGATCGGGGTGGGGGGCGCTTGCGTGGTCATGGGCTCCTCTCCGGCCTTGTACCACCCTGGGGCGGCGCGGTCACAGGGTGCCACGAGACCCATCCGCAGCGGCGGCCGTGCTAGGCTGCGTCCTTCGCCAGAGGTGCCCTGCCATGCGCAAGATGACCCCCCGCCGCAAGCTCGCCATCGCAACCTGGGGCTCTCCGCACGAGGGCAATATCTACGGAAAGCTGACCGTCGATGCGGGCGAGGCGGTCCGCTACCTGGCCTGGGTGCGGGCGACGACCGGGGAGAAGGTCACCATCACCCACTTCGTGGGCAAGGCCCTGGCCAACGCCCTGGCCACGGCGCCGGGGCTCAACGGCCGCATCCTGTGGGGCAGCTACATCCCCCATGACTCCGTTGACATCACCTACCTGGTGAGCCTGGAGGACGGGGCCGACCTGGCCAAGGCCAAGATCGACCACCTGGACCGCAAGTCCGTCACGGACATCGCGCGCGAGCTGCGGGAGCTGGCCGGGCGGCTGCGGGCCGGCAAGGACCCGGACTTCGAGAAGAGCAAGGGGGTCATCAAGCTGCTGCCGACCTGGCTGCTGGCACCCCTGGTGTGGCTGACCGGCTGGCTGGCCAGCAGCCTGGGTGTCTCCATCCCCGCCCTGGGCGTGGTGAAGTACCCCTTCGGCAGCGCGGTCATCACCAGCGTCGGCATGTTCGGCCTGGACGAAGGCTTCGCGCCGCCCACCCCCTTCGCCCGCGTGCCCGTGTTGGTGCTCGTCGGCGCCTTGCGCGACGCGCCCGCCGTCGTGGACGGGCAGCTCGCCATCCGGCCGCGGCTCACCATCACCGCCACCATCGACCACCGCTTCCTGGATGGCCACGAGGGCAGCCGCCTGGCCAAGGGCATCCGCGAGGTCTTCGCCGATCCCTGGGGCCGGCTCGAGGGCCTGCAGGGACCGCCCGAGGGGGCCTGAGTCCTCGCACCCGGGCTCGTCGGGGGCGGGCTCGTCGAAGGCCCCCACAAGCGGACGCTTTCTTGATAGGGGCGGGGCATGAGCCAGCCCCGCCATCCCGACCTGCACCGCGAGCACCGCCAGCGCCTCTTCGATGTCCTCAAGGACGGTGAAGCGGCCCTGCTCTTCGCGGCTCCCCACCACATCCGCAGCAACGACTCGGAGTACCGCTACCGGCCGGATAGCGACCTGTGGTACCTGACCGGCTGGGAGCAGCCCGACTGCGCGGTGCTGTTGCGCAAGGGCGCCGAGCAGCCCTTCCTGATGTTCGTCCAGCCGCGCAACCCTGAGCGTGAGACCTGGGAGGGGCGCCGTCCCGGCCCCGAGGGCGCGCAGAAGGCCTACGGCGCCGACGCGGCCTACGCCATCGACGAGCTGGCCACCCGGCTGCCCGACCTGCTCATGGGCGTGCGGACCCTGCACTACGCGGTGGCGGCCGACGCCGAGCACGACCAGCTCGTGACCGCCGCCATCCGCGCCGCCCGCCGCAAGGCCCGCAACAGCGGCCTGTGCGTGCCCGACGCCTTCGTCGATCCCACGCGGGTGCTGCACGAGCTGCGGCTATTCAAGTCCACCGCCGAGCTGGCGCTCATGCAGCGCGCCGCCGACATCACCGGCCTGGCCCACTGCCAGGCCATGGCCATGACCGCCCCCGGCGTCTTCGAGTACGAGCTGGAAGCCACCTTGGACGGCACCTTCCGGCGCAGCGGCGGCGTGGGCCCCGGCTACACGACCATCGTGGGCGGCGGGGCCAACGCGACGGTGCTGCACTACGTGGAGAACAACGACGTGCTGCGGGCGGGCGACCTGGTCTGCGTCGACGCGGGCTGCGAGTTCGACTTCTACACCGCCGACGTCACGCGGACCTGGCCGGTGAGCGGCCGCTTCACACAGCCCCAGCGCGAGCTGTACGAGCTGGTATTGGAGTCGCAGATCGCCTGCATCGACATGATCCGCCCGGGCGTGACCCACAAGCAGATCCATGACCGGGCCGTGCGCATCCTGACCGCTGGCATGGTCCGCCTGGGCCTGCTGGCCTACGACCGGGCCGCCGAGGAGGCCCTGGGCGACACGCTGGAGCACGGCCTGCCCGAGGCCCTGCCGGCCGACGCCAGCCCTGAGCAGGTGGTGGACCGGCTCATCGAGACCGGTCGCTTCAAGCAGTACTACATGCACGGCACCGGCCACTGGCTGGGTATCGATGTCCACGACGTCGGCAGCTATGTCGACGACGGCGACAGCCGCCAGACCCGTCCAGGAATGGTCCAGACCGTGGAGCCGGGGCTCTACGTGCCACCCGACGACGAGCGGGCCCCCGAGCGCTTCCGGGGCATCGGCATCCGCATCGAGGACGATGTGTTGTGCACCGAGGGCGAGCCGCAGGTCCTGACCGGCAGCGTGCCCAAGTCCGTGGCCGAGATCGAGGCCCTGGTCGGCACCGCCCTGGTCAGCGTCGCCGCTCGCTGAGGGGGGCTGTGGCCCCCTCTTGAGCGGACCGTCAGGGGGTGCAGTTCATCCAGCCTTCGACCGAGGTGCGGCCGCCGGTCGTGCCGTTGTGCAAGACCACGTCGTGCCAGACGACGTCGACCGCACCGCCGCCCGCGTCGAAGACATCGAGCGTGCCCGCGGTCCCGTCGCTGTACCAGAACGAGCTGTCCCGCGTGTCCAGAAAGCCCACCGAAGCGGTGCCTGGCGCCACGCCCGTCGAGGTGAACAGGTCGAAGTAGGCGACCGTGTAGGAGCCGGGGCTCGGGGGCGCGTTGAAGTAGGCGTAGCCGTTGGCCTGGGGGCCATCTCCCTCGCGCAGCGCGCCCGAGCTGAAGGTGTAGTAGCCCCCCGTGACCTGGCAATACATGCTGCCGTCGACCAGCGGGTACCAGGCGCCGTCGAAGTCGAAGCCGTGCGCGTCGGGCCAGCCGGTGTCGGTGTCAGTGTCCGTGTCGGTGTCGGTGTCAGTGTCGGTGTCGGTGTCGGTGTCGGTGTCGGTGTCGGTGTCGGTGTCGGTGTCACCGGAGGAGTCGTTGGAGCTGCTCTTGGGGGGGCAGGCGGTCAAGGAGAGGATGAGGACGCAGGCGGGGAGAACGATGCAGCGCATTACAGGCCTCCACGGGTGGGAATGTGGCTGCGATGATCCATACCGCGGCCGCGGATCCGCCGTTGAGGGGGTGAGCTCCGCGCACGCCCTGCCCTCCTCCCCAGCGTGAGGAGGGGCCATGCCGCCTGCTGCGCCAGGCCCACAACGACGACACCTTCGACCCGAACGTCGGTCGAACGTCGGTCGAACGTCGGTCGAACGTCGGTCAAACGTCGGTCGAAGCGTCCGCCACTTGCATCCGGCTTTCAGTCTTCCTGGTACAGCGCGGCCTCGGCCCGGCTGATGCGCCGCGTGAACTCGACCAGCCGCTCGGCCGTGTCGCCCAGCAGGGTCAGCAGGAAGCGGGTCGCCAGGTCGGGCCGGCGGGCGCACAGATCGTCGATGCCCTGCTTCTTCAGGACCAGCAGGCGCGTCGGGAACAGGGCCGTCGCGGTGGCCGCGCTGCTGACCTCGCTCACCAGGGCGAGCTGGCCGAAGTGGGCCCCCGGGCCGAGCTGGGCCAGGGGGATGCCCTGTCGGCTGATCTCGACCGCGCCGCTCACGATGACGAACATCTCGTCACCGAACTCACCCTCGCGGATGACCAGGTCGCCCTCCAGCAGGTCGCGGGTCGACAGGAAGGGAGCCAGCATCCGCAGGTGGTTGTCCTGGTAGCCCCGGAACAGGGGCGAGACGTGCAAGGAGCGCAGCAGGCCCGCCGGCTGGACCGGCCCCATGTCGTGAATGCGCACGATGACGGCGGTGCAGTTGTCGTCCGAGCCCGCGTCCAGGGCCGCCTGGCACAGCGCCCGCGCCGCCTCCTCGATGGGCTCCATGGCGACGAGCTCCGCCACCTGGGCGTCCGTCACGCAGGCCCAGACACCGTCGGTGCACAGCACGTAGGCGTCCCCCTCGGCCAGCTCGGTCTCGACCACGTCGGGCTCGACCTCGGGCACGGGGCCCAGGCTCTGGTAGAGCAGGGAGCGCTTGGGGCTGGTGCGGTACTCCTCTTCGCTCATGTTGCCGCGGCGGAGCTGGGCGGCGGCCACGGAGTGATCGCTGGTCAGCACGGTCAGCTCGCCCTTGCGGACCCGAAGGACGCGGCAGTCGCCGACGTGGCCCACGACCATGCGGTCGACGGCCAGGACCACGGTGGTGAGCGTCGTGCCCATGCGCAGGCCGGCCTGGGCCGCCTGGTCGTACAGGCGCTGGCTGGTCTGGTGGAAGAGGCCCTCGACGCGCTCGAAGAGGCTCCGGCGCGCGTCGGCCGTGCCGTCCCCCCCGATCTGGCTGGCCAGCTCGGCCAGGTCCGGCGCGGCGACGACCACGGCCTCGGTCGCGGCGGCGGACATCACCTCGCCGTGCTCCAGGCCGCCCATGCCGTCCGCCAGCGCGATCACGCCGAACTCGGGCAGCACACGCCAGGCGTCCTCGTTGTTCTCCCGCACGCCTTGTAGAGACGCGCCCGCCACCTCGAAGCGCATGGGACTCTCCTGTCGGCGGACGCTATCACGGCCGCCGGGAGGCTATGCTCGACCGATGAGCGACGCGCCTGTCATGGTCGCCGATCTGGGGGGCACCTCCCTGCGGGTCGCGCTGGAGCACAAGGGAGAGCTGCGCGGGATCGCGCACGCTCGCGCCGAGGACCTGGGGACCGACGCGGCGCCCTGGTTGCGGGCCTGGATGCAGGCCCAGCCGGTGCGCGCCCAGGCGGCGACGGTGGCCGTCGCAGGACCGGTCGCGGACGACGAGGTCCGGCTGACGAACAGCCCGATAGGCCTGCGCGCCGCGGACCTGGGGCTGCCGGCCCGGCTCGTCAACGACCTGCACGCCGCGGCCATGGGGGTGGACCGGGTCCCGCCGGAGCTGGTCCGGGACCTGGGGGGACCGGCGCTGCAGCCCGGCGGGGTCATCGCCGTCCTGGGCCTGGGGACCGGCCTGGGCGAGGCCCTGCGCCTGGGGAACACCGTCCTGCCTGGTGAGGGCGGGCACGCGAGCTTTGCGCCGGCCGACGCGCAACAGGCCCGCTTGCTGGCCTTCCTGGCGGCGCGCAACGACGGCTACGTCGACTGGGAGCACGCCGCCTCGGGCCGGGCCATGGGGCCGGTGCTCGACTTCGCCCTGACCGAGGTCGCGGCCCCCGCCTGGCTGCGCCAGGTCCGTGCTGCCCTGCCCGAGCACGAGCTCGGACCCCTGGTGCTCGGCCACCCCGGTGAGCCCGCCTGCGCCCTGGCCCGGGAGCTGGTCCTGTCGACCCTGGGTCGCGAGGCCGGCAACATGGCGCTGCGCCACCTCGCCACCGGGGGGCTCTGGCTGGTCGGGGGCCTGGCCGCGAAGCTGTCACCCTGGCTGCCCGGGGGGGCCTTCCACGACGCCTTCGAGACCCGGGGACGCTTCTCCGAGCTGGCGCGCCGGATGCCCCGCCGCCTGGTGCTCGACGACCTGGTCGGCCTGCGCGGCGCCGCCGTGATCGCCCGCGTGCTGCTCGAACAGCGCTAGTCCGGGCGGGCCCGAACGCCGCTAGTCCGCTATCCCTGCGCGTCTACCTGCACGTCTTCCAAGGAGGCCGGGTCCGCTGGCGCCCCATCCTCGGGCGACTGCTTGCCGCCGCGCACCGGACGGCCCTGGCCGGGGTGCCCGAAGTGCATGCCCAGGCCGCCCCCGGTGCTCCAGCGCATCTGGTTGTCGTACAGCCCGCCGCGACCCTCCAGCTCCACGAAGTAGCGGGGGGTCATGTACCACTTCAGGTCGGCGCCCCCGCCGACCAGGCCCTTGACCGGGACCAGGGCCTGGCTGCGGGTGTCCATCTCCAGGCCCCCATAGACGAAGAGGGCCGGCCGCAGGCGGCTGCGCTCGAGGAGCGCGAAGCTCATCTTGGTGCCCGTGTTGACGATCACCGTGCCGTCAGGGCGGCGAAGGTAGCCGGTGCGGTCGATGCCCAGGGAGAAGCCGGGCTCCATGACCCAGTCCAGGGTCAGGCCGGTGCTGGCGATGGCCAGGTCGCCAAGCACGGCGTCGGCCTTGCCGTCGGCGGTGTGCCAGGCGGTGCCGTAGCCCAGGACCAGGCCCGTCACCGGGCGCTCCTGCTCCTGCTTGATGTGCTGCCAGCCGTCGGCCGTGGCCCAGCCGCGGATGCCCTGGGCCAGCATCAGGCCGGGGGTCGGACCGGTGAAGAGCATGCCGCCCCAGCCGGGCAGGTCGTTGCCCATGGAGCGCTGGATGCTCAGGGTCCCACCGGTTGCGATGGCCCAGGAGCCCAGGGCCAGGCCGGCCTTGGCCCACTGGCCGTTGTAGGCCTGGCCGGCGCCGGGAAGCAGGGCGCTGGCCGTCGCGGCGATCACCGGGCTGTGGCGCAGGTCGGGGCCCCGGTGGAGGCTCATGCTGCTGTCCACCGTGTCGCCGGCCACGGACGAGACCGGGGCCAGGTTGTCGGCCCGGGGCTGCAGCGCGGGGGCGAGGGGCGCCGCGCTGCCGGGGCGTTCGGGGCTGTCGGCGCTCTCGGGGCGTCCGGGGGGCGGCGGCTGGGGCTGGTCGGCCGGGATGGCGAGGAGGGCTGGCTCCTGGGCGTCGGCGGTCTCCGGCGCGGTGCTCTCCGGCGCGGTGCTCTCCGGCGCGGTGCTCTCCGGCGCGCTGCTCTCCGGCGCGCTGCTCTCCGGCGCGCTGCTCTCCGGCGCGGTGCTCTCCGGCGCGGCTGGCTCCTGGCCCGCAGCGTCGCCCCGGCGCCCGAGGTCCATCAGGTGGTTGCCCAGGTTGGTAGCGAGCTGGCCCGTCTTCTCGGCCGCCTGGTTCAGGATGTGGTGGGGCTGAAAGTCGCCGTGCGTGCCGTCCACCCGCTTCCAGCCGGCGGGGGCCTCGGCGCTGCGTGTGGCGCCGCCCTCTGTGGCGCCCGCAGCGCCCGCAGCGCCCGCGGCCACTGGACCGGGCGGGCTGGTCGCGGCCGAGCCCTTCGCGGCCACCTGGGCCTCGGGCGAGCGGAAGGCCATTGCGGGCACCAGCAGGTCCGCGCCTTCGCTCAGGCCCAGCCGCCCCTCCTGGATGGTGCCCCCCGCCCGGAGCTGCAGTCGGTAGGTGCCGGGGGGCAGGGCCAGGACGGTCTCCTTGCCCTCGGCCTTGCTCACCTCGGCCACCGGCACGTCCTCGGGCTCCCGCAGCACGGTCACGACGCCGGCCAGGTCCGCGGGCAGGCGCAGCCGGGCGCTGGCCCGCCGCACATCGGTGAGCGGCAGATCGCCCTTGCCCTGGATCCGGAAGTCGTAGGCGGGGTGCTGGGTGCCGCCGGTGGTGCCGCCGGTCCGAACGACCGTGCGGTCGTAGGCGTAGGCGTAGGCCTCGTCCAGGCTCACGACCCCGTCGCCCTTGTCGGCGGCGCCGCGCAGGCCGCTGATCAGGTAGTGCGTGAAGAAGCTGCCCTGGAGCCGGTCGCTCTCCTGGGCCGACTCGTCGGCGCTGCTCGCGGTGAGCCAGGCCTCGCCCTCGGCCGTCAGGTCGTCCTGGTCCAGGAAGGGCGCCGTGATGGCCAGGCCCTTGAGCCGCGTGATCTCGCCGGAGCGGCAGGCGTCCAGCACGCCCAGGCGGACCTCGGCGGGCATGTCCCGCAGATCGCCGCGCAGTTCGTCGAAGCTGATCTGGCCCTCGCCCAGGCGCAGGCCCTGCTCGTCGGCGTGGCCCGAGTAGTAGAACAGGAACAGGTCCTCGCCGGTGTCCTCGGCGATGTGCTCGTGCATGTCCAGGGCGGCGCGGAGCTGCTCGGCCGTGGGGCTGCGCAGCAGGGTCACCTCGTCCGCCGGGAAGCCCCCCAGCTCGATCAGCAGCGCTGCCACGCGCTGCGCGTCGTCCTCGGCGTAGCGCAGGGGCGCCAGCTCGGCCGAGGGGGCGTTGCTCCCCACCACCAGCGCGTGACGCAGGACCTCCGCGCGGGCGGAGGTCGAGGCCAGGCCAAGCAGCACGAGGAGGGGGCTCAAGGGTGACTCCACGAAGGGGAGGCCTGTCGGACAGGGTAGCGGCAAGCGGCCGTAGCCGCGATGAGGGTGTGCGCGACCCGCTCAATGCTCCTTGTCCAGGTCGAGGCGACGCACGGAGACGCCGTCCATTCGACGACCTGCCAGCGCGGCCTCGGCGGCCTCTTCGTCGAGGGGATCGTCGCTGAGCACGACGAACAGGTGCTCATCGCCGGGCTCGCCGTCGACGGTCAGGGCGAAGGGGGACAGGGTGGGGCGGTCGGTCTGCAGCTCGAAGTGACCGATGAGCCCGTCGGCGTCGCCGACCCAGGCCTCCTGCCACGCGCCGGCCGGCACCCGGAGCTGCAGGCGGTCGCCCGGGTGGATGGCCTCGCCGGGGTCCAGGACGCCGTGGCCGGCCACCAGGACGACCAGGTCCTGGGCGCCCTTGAGCCGCGTATCGGAGCCGGCGTCGGGGCCGGCGTCGGGGCCGGCGTCGATGGGCGAGGGCACCACTCGCACGGCGACCAGGGCCAGGGCGGCGACCAGCACCGGCAGAGGCGCCCAGCGGGCCCAGCGGGACAGGGCGGCCCAGGGCGAGGGGCTGGGGGAGGGGAGGGCGACGGGCGGCGGCTGGAGCTCAAAGGCGTGCCGGAAGGCCTGCTGGGACTGCATGCGCCGGCGGCAGTCCGGGCAGGCGTCCAGGTGGGCCTGGGCGGCGCGGGCCTGAGGCGGGTCCAGCTCGCCCGTGCGGAGCTGGTGCAGCCGCAGGGTGCTGAGGTGCGCCGGCTGCTGGGGAGGGGGGCCGGTGCGGTCGGTGCCGACAGGGGAGGGCGGCGTCACGGTGCGCTCCACGTGAGGAGGAGGCGGGGTGGGGCTCATCGGGGATCCTCGGACAGGTCGCCCTGCCAGCCGGACCAGCAGGGGAAGCGGGCCTGGCTCTCGATGCGGAAGCGGGCCAGGCGCTTGCGGACGGCGGCGCCGGAGATGCCCAGCAGCTCTCCCACCTCGTCGTGGGTCATGCCGTCCATGAAGTGGTAGACCACGCACTGCTGGGTGCGCTCGTCCCAGCCCAGCAGGAGCTGCTCGACGAGCTGGCGCAGGGCGAGGGTGTCGAGCACGCTGTCGCCGACCGGGGCGGGGGACAGGTCGGGGACCTCCTCGACCGGGTCCTCGGGGTGGCGGCTGCGGCTGCGGATGACGTTGAGGCAGACGTTGGTGGCGATGCGGTACAACCAGGTGCTGGCCTTGCTCTGGCCGCGGAAGCCCTCGGCGTGGCGGTGGACCCGCAGGAAGACCTCTTGGCTGGCGTCGACGGCGTCGGCCTCGTTGCGGAGCATGCCCAGGCAGCGGCCGTAGACCAGGTCGCCATGGCGCTGGTACAGCACAGCGACGTCGATGGCGCTCGCGTCGCTCTGCATGCGCTCCCCGGCGGCGATGGACCGGCGGGGAGCTATCGCATCCGGAGGGTGCCGGCCGACAGACGGGCCGCCGCTTCCCAGGCCGCCGCTTCCCAGGCCGCCGCTTCCCAGGCCGCCGCTTCCCAGGCCGCCGCTTCCCAGGCCGCCGCTTCCCAGGCCGCCGC
>Ga0100377_1000339_pt1 | contig 39506 bp, 25 predicted proteins | sample CryGeymeta201501_FD_83664 | JGI IMG/M metagenome (GOLD analysis project Ga0100377, IMG submission 83664) | Groundwater microbial communities from Crystal Geyser aquifers in Utah, USA - Crystal Geyser metaG 2015-01 | ecosystem: Environmental > Aquatic > Deep subsurface > Groundwater | place: USA... | reverse complement strand
GGGGCTGTTGCGCCAGTTCCACGCGTCGGCCTTGCCGCCGCCGTCGACCTTCTTCTCGGGACTCGCGGTGACGGGGTCCGTTCCGTCATCGCCGCAGCCGGCGGTCCACGCCAGCATCCCGAGCGCCACCATCACCATCATCATCCATCGCGTGCGCATGATCATCCTCGTGTCATTGTACCAGCACCGCCGGTCTGGAGGTGGCCCGTTGATGTGCTCGTATCGTAGGTTTCAGGCTCCCGTCAAGCTATGATCGAGATCATGTCAAGGGTCAAGCCGTTGGAATCAACGTGTTTCTTCGGCCGCCACCTCGCGACGGGCCGCCCACGCCACCATCCATGGAGCTCGCCATGCCACACCTCCTTCACCCCTGGCTCACCCGCGTGCTCCACGACCTTGATCCGATGGGGTGCACGCGGAGCGCACCGCTCGATGAGTACAGCCGTGAGGCTGCGCTCATCCTGGAGCAGGCGCAGGTCTGTGGGGACGTCGAGGCGCTTCATCGCGCGATCCACGGCGTGTTCGTGAGGCAGTTCTCGGCGGCGATGGCGGGGGAGCCTGCGCGGTTCGATCGGCTGGCGGCGATCGTGTGGGGCAGGCTCCATCCGGGGGCGCGGGTGGAGCCGGAGGGCTGAGAAGCCGTTGAGAAAATATATGCCGTGTTTCCTTGTATCTTCTAGACCGCCGTGCATCTCAGTGGGCGTCGCAACGCAGGGTCTTCTGCGAGCTATCGCTCACAGAACCCTCTGCGCTGCGACGCCCACTGAGATGCAGGCTGGGGTGGTCCCATGCGGGTTTTCTGCTCGGTCATGGCCCTCTGGGCCCACTCCCTCACATCAAACGCCGCCTGGAACCAGAATCTACGTCGGATCCATCGGCATCTATTTTCTCAACGGCTTCTGAAGCGCCGGACCGCCGCCCCGGTGAGGGGCGGAGATCTCGAGCCTACTGAGGGCCGCAGCGGAGCTGGATGTTCAGCTTGCCGCCGCTGTTGTAGAGCTTGACACCCAGGACCGGGGAGTCGCCGCAAGTCGCCTCCGAGTCGGACACGTTGACGAAGTTGAAGGCGGCCCCGCTGCTGTTGTTGGTGGTCCGCGTGGTCCCGGTCACCAACACGGTGTCGGCGCTGAACACCTTGCCGGACAGGGTGCCGCTGCTCTCGAGGCGGACCGGGTTGGAGGCGTTGGACGCGCCCTTGAGGTAGAGGTCGCCGTCGCCCACGACCGTGTTCACGTTGGTGATGTCCCTGCTCGTCGCCGTCGCGCTGCTCATGTTCAGATTCCCGCCGACGCTCGTGCCGCCGCGCAGGTCGGAGTAGCCGGCGGTCACGGTGAGGTCGGACGGGATGGTGACGCCGCCGCCCGAGTCGATCGTGACGGAGGTGCCTCCGGCCGCCCCGGTGAGCAGGAGGGACGCGTCGCCGCTGATCTGATCGACGTTCGCGATGCGGCGATTGGTGGCGCTGGTGGCGTCCATCCGCAAGCCGCCGTCGATCCGCAGGGGGCTGTCGATGAAGACGCCCGTGGCGGCACCGGCGCTCGGGTTGAGCACGAACTCATCGCTGGTCCAGATCGCCAGCCGGTCGTCGCCCGAGCCCAGCCGGAGGGTCGACCCATCGACGTCGAGATCGCCGGTCGCCTGCAGAGCGCTGTCGACCTGCACGCCGCCCTCGAAGTCACCGGCGAAGTTCAGGACCAGGCTGTCCCCGGTGGCGCTGTGGACCATGGCGCGGTTCTGCGTTCGGGAGCCCTGGGGACGACCGTCGTTGGTGCCGAGCCGGAAGTCGGTGCCGTACATCGTCAGGCTGCTCTGGACGTTGACCACGTCGGTGACCAGGCCGCTCGGCGGGACGATGTCGTTGGTCTTGAACTGGGTTCCGTGCCCGGCCCACGCGGCGAACGGGACGGCCTCGATGGCCTGGCGTCCGCCGAGGGCGGTGCCGTCGACGTCCATGCCGAGGTAGAGCTTCTCGCCGTCGAGGATGACGGCGTCGAGGCCCTGGACGGCGCCGAGGCCCACGGAGAACCGCCCGCCGTGCACCTGGACCGTCTGCGTCTCCGACCACAGCTCGCAGTTGGTGCAGGTGGGGCCGCCGTAGAGGTGGAAGGAGAGGTTGTACTCTCCATCGACGGCGCCGTTGTTGAGCATGAGGAAGCCGTCGTAGGGGATGAGGAGCGGGCCGTCGGCGACGTCGGCGGTGCGGCGGTTGTTGTCGGCCTGGGCGATGAGGCCGGCGCCGAGGAAGACGCCGAGCACCATGCCGACGAGGGAGCCGGTGACGGCGCCCCAGAAGGCGCGTCGGTCGCGGGAGGGGCGAAGGCTCTGAGGTTGATCGTTCATCGCGTGTTCCTTGCGCAGAGTGATTGTCGTGAATCTGTCGTTGTTGTCGTAAATCGTGTTCAGACCTAGAACGCGCTCCAGCAGTTGCTCACGGCCGGGTCGCAGGCGGGCTCCTCGAGGAGCTGCCGCCGCACCGGCACGAGGCGGACCTTGCCCTCCATGCTCCAGGTGCTGGTCGGCCCCTCGCTCCTGAGCGCCGGGTCGTTCCCCTGCACCGGCACCGTCGCGGTCACCTCGCCGCACGCCCAGAAGCCGAGGCGGCCGCCCTCGAAGTTGATTGAGGGGTCGGGCTGGTGGAGCTGGCAGTAGCCCCAGTCGGGGTCACAGCCGTACAGGGCGCGGGTGGCGTCGTCGTAGGCGAGGCCGGGCCCGCCGGTGTGGAGGGCCGTGCCGACGCCCGCAGCGAGCGCTCGCTCGGGGCAGGCCACCTCGCAGTTGGCGCCGCCGTAGAAGGTGTTGCAGCTGCAGATCAGCTTGCCGAAGTCGCCCGCGTTGCCCGCGGCGAAGACCGCCATGGGGTTGGCCTCGTAGCCGGGGCAGAGCACCTTGTAGCCGCCGTCGCTGCCCTGCCAGTAGGACTCGTCGACGCAGCCGCGCAGGTAGGTGGGCCGCACGGAGGAGCCGGCGCCATCGGCGAGGAAGCGAGCGGCGACAAAGCCGACCTGATCGGGGTTGGTGGCGGAGCGGAGGGTGGGCGTGCAGCTGATGGTCGGGCTCTCGGGCTGGAGCGGCGCCACGCGGGCCGACTCGGCGCACGACGGATCGGCGCTGCCCTCGCACGAGCTGGCCTGGCAGGTGTTGAACGCCCACGCCGTGCCCTCACCGGGGCCGTCGTAGATCTGGCCGCGGTCCAGCTCCCAGGCCTGCGCCGGGGCCGCCTTGAGCACGACGCACTGGAACTGGCTGTGATGGTTCATCCCGCGCCAGGGCTGGTCGCGCAGGTCACCGCTGAGCTGGCACAGGTCGTGGTCCTCGACGCGATCGGCGTCGGCGTCGGCATACAGGGCTCCGACGGCCGGGTTGGGCAGGGGGCAGGTGCCCGTGGCGTCGTCGCAGCTCCACGCGGCGAAGTCCATCCCCGACAGCGACGCGGCCGCGGCGTCGAAGGTGCCGCGGCGGTTGCGTGTGCAGCCGCGCCAGTAGTCGCCGCCCGACAAGTAGGACACGGGGAAGGCGTCGTCGCACCGCGAGCGCTCCTCGATCACGTACCGGCCGGGCAGGCCTGCCGAGGAGGCCGCGCGATAGTGGCCGCGGTGCAGCTCGGTGAAGTACGCCAGGCTCTGGAACACGAAGTCGGCGTCGCTCGTGAAGGTCAGGCCGTTGATGCGGTTGCGCGTCAGCGGCTGGTCCTCCGACACGTCGTCCCGACCGTTCTGGTTGAAGTCCCCGGTCAGCCCGACGCAGGCGCGGGTGAGCGGGTTGAGCTCGGCCGCGTGCAGCTTGCGCCCGGCGGCGCCGTAGGTGGGGAACTGGGTGTCGTCGACCTGGATGCGCCGGTCGTTGTCGAGCACGTCGGGCTCGAACAGGGCGATCACGGTGACGTCCTGACCGCAGGGCGGCTCAGCCCCGTCTTCGTAGTCGACGAGGTCCCCGTTGCACAGCGAGACGGGATGCTCCTGACCGTACTCGTTGCGCAGGATGAACCGGTCGACCTTGCGCAGCTCGCAGCGGAAGTTGGCCGCTGTGGCCGGCTCGGCGATGGAGACGGTCTCGAACGCGGTCCGGTTGAGCCAGCCGTCCTGATCCTCGTCGCACCTCTCCGGCGTGTTCGAGCCGCCGAGGGGGTAGTAGTAGCCGGGCAGGGTCTCGCAGATGCAGCTCCCGTCGGCGGTGGTGAGCGGCCACAGGCGCGTCGACTCACCCTCGGCGTCCCCGCACGAGATCGGGCACGTGATGCACTGCCCGCCCGGCGAGCTCGCCTCGCCGGCCGCGCAGGTCGGTGTGTGGCACCGCGCGCCAGCGCCGTTGTACTGGTAGTCGCAGTAGACGTCGGAGGCGCAGGCGCAGGCCCCGTCCACGGTCTCGGGCCAGACGCCCTCCGCCCCGCAGTCCAGCGCGCAGGCCATGCAGCTGCCGGAGCCCTCATCATAGGCCTGATTGGCCCCGCACTGGCGCGCCGCGCAGGCAGGCGGGCCGCCTATTTGTGGATAATAGCAAAATTCTAACTCTCCGCAGATCCCGTCGCCGCACAGGGCGGAGGGCAGACAGGCGTTGCCCGTCGAGTCGAGCTCGGTGCCGCTCAGGCAGGCGCCGCACATCGCGCCTTCGGCCAGCGTGACGCACTCCTGCAACCGTCCCGTGCAGACGTCGAGGATGCTGTCCAGCGCCTCGGGCACGCAGTTGGCCTGCGGATTGGCCACGCACGAGGTGCCGCTGGCGGCATAGCCCGGCTGGCAGGCCCCGCAGGTGGCGTCCACGTCCTCGGCGTTCGGGTCGCAGTCGCGGTGGTCGGTCGCGCAGGTCGGCGACAGGGCCTCGCAGGTCAACACGCAGACCGCTCCGGTGGTCGTCTCGACGCAGGTCTTGCCCTCGCTCGCGCAGTCGCTTCGGATGTCGATGGTGCCGGCGCGGCCATCGCAGCTCGGGCGCGTGGCGTCGACGCAGGCCGCGCCGTCCCAGACAAAGCCGTCCTCACAGGTCTCCGGCACGCAGATCGGATCGCCGGCCAACGCGTCGTCGCAGACCTGGTGGAGCAGGCAGAGGTCGATGCACGTCAGCGGCGCCCGGCACACATGCGTGTCTGGATCGCACGCCAGCTCCGGCGCGCAGTCGAGGTTCGTCTCGCATCCGCAGGTCGCCGGGCGATCGGTGTCGGGGCAGGCGGCGCAAGCCTCGTCGAGGCAGTAGAGGTCCGCCTCGCACGTCCCGTCACCCGCGCAGGGACATCCCGCCACGTCCGGGTTGCAGGTCCTGCACAGCGCCGTGTCGGCGCAGTAGTCCCCGTCGGCGCACGTCGTCCCGTCGGTGCACGGGCAACCGGTCATGCCCGCCGGACAGGGGTCGGCCGCGCACATGCCCTGGTCGGTGCACACGAGCCCGTCGTCACAGCTCTCGCCCGCACCGCAGGTGCAGCCATCGGAGCCCGGAGTGCAGGGCGCGCAGCGGTCGCCCGCGCAGGCCAGCCCGGCGTCGCACGTCCCGTTCATCAGGCAGGTGCAGCCCTCCGAACCGCGCGCGCAGTCCACACACACTGCGTCGAGGCACTCGCCCATGGCGCACGCGCCCCCATCGCAGCCACATCCGATGCTGCCCGCGCTGCACGCCCCGCACCGGCCCGCCTCGCACGTCCCCCGCGACTCGCCGTACGTGCTGTCCGACGCGCACTCGGCGTCCGTGGCGCAGTCCACACACGCCCCCGCGACGCACCGCTGACCGCCGCCGCCAGGGGCTTCGTCGCAGTCCGCCGAGGACGCGCACACCTCCCGGTTGTTACTGCCGTTGTTCGAGCCGGTCGTGCCGTTGTTCGTGCCGGCGTTGTTCGACGGGCCGCCCGGCGGCGCCTCGTCATCGCATGCGGCCGACGTCAGCGCCAACCCGATCAGCACGCCGAAGGCGGCCACCCACGAACAGGACGAACGCCAGAGCTGCGGCTGTGGCGACGAGGGACTGGAGAGCTGAGCCATGATGTTGCGGACCGGGTTGCTCGTTTCCGTAGTTCTACCGCACGGCCGTCCATCACGTTGATCCCCTCTCGATGCGGGGCGAGCGGGGTGGGGGATGGCGGGGCGCCGCGGTGGCGTGGAGGCGGCTTGTTGCCTGCTATCGAGAAACGTAGCAGAACGCCGTGAGGCAAACAACCCCGTGGCAGCGGGCTTGCCGCCCTGGATGGTCGTGTGGCGCACGCGTTCGAACAGGGTTCGAAGGGGCCGGGTGGGGGATCGTGCCCGTGTGGGCGACGAACCGTGTTCTGAAAAGGGGCGGCCGGGCTAAACCCTTCGAATGTGCATTCGAAGGCAAGGTGGCCATGATCGCCCAACCGACGGGCGTCCTCGACCGCCGACCTTCGAGCTGGCTGTTGACTGGCTCGCGCCGCGAGGCGCGGTCGTCGCCCGTCAGGCTACAGCGCCATCACCTTGCTCAAGATCTCCTTCATGACCTCGTTGGTCCCGCCGCCGATGCCGAGCAGCTTGGTGTCTCGCCAGGCGCGGCTGACGTGCATCTCGTCGGTGTAGCCCATGCCGCCATGCAGATGGAGGCACTGGTCGGCGACGCGCAGGGCGACCTGGGCGGCCATGAGCTTGGCCATGGAGACCTCACGCTGGCTGGGCGCGCCGCGGCCGAACAGGTCGGCGGCGTGGTAGGTGAGGCGCCGGGTGGCCTCGAGCTCCGTCTCCATGTCCACGATCTTGTGCCGGGTGACCTGGAAGCCGGTCAGCGGCTTGCCGAAGGCGCGGCGCTCCTGGCAGTACTTGACCGTGTTGTCGAGCACGAGCTGCGCGCCGGCGGTGCCCGAGGCGGCCCCCACGAGCCGCTCACCCTGGAAGTTCTGCATGATGTAGTAGAACCCGGCGCCCTCGTGGCCGAGCAGGTAGCGCTTGGGGATGCGGCAGTCCTCGAAGAACAGCTCGGCGGTGTCCGAGCAGTGGTTGCCGACCTTGGCGATCTTGCGGCTGACGGCGAAGCCCGGCGTGTTGGTGGGGAACAGGAACAGGGAGATTCCGCCGTACCGGTCCTCCATGTTGGTCCGGGCCGCCAGGGTGATGAAGTCGGCCCGCGACCCGTTGGTGATCCACATCTTGGAGCCGTTGATGACGTAGTCGTCGCCATCCTTCTTCGCGAACGTGCGGATGCCCGCCACGTCCGACCCGGCCCCGGACTCGCTCACCCCGAGGGCGGCGATCTTCTCGCCCGTGATCGCCGGGGCGAGGAACTCCTGCTTCTGCTCCGCGGTCCCGATCTCGTTGATGATCGGCGTGGCCATGTCGGACTGGACCAGCAGCGCCATGGACAGGCCCGCCATCAGCGAGCGCGGGAGTTCTTCGGCCCACACCATCGTGTGCCAGATGTCACCCGCCGAGCCGCCCACGTCCTCCGGATAGCGCACGCCCAGGAAGCCCATCTTGCCCACCTCCGTGAACACCTCCCGCGGGAACAGCCGGGCGGCCTCCCACGCGTCGGCGTGCGGCGTGAGGTTGGCCTCGATCCACTTGCGCAGCTGCGCCCGGAAGATGTGGTGCTCCTCGGTGAACCAGTGCGTGTTCTTGTAGTGGTAGTTCGGATCCTGCATGGGACGCTCCGGGTGGCGCTGGCGGCGCTCGCCGCCGTGAGTTCGGGCCTGTCGGGCGCGGTGGCGACGGGGCTCGCTTGTGAGTGACTGCTTACATGACCGCCGGTAATGTAGAGCACGGGCGGCGGACGGCGCAAGGGGAAAACCGGAGAGGGCAGGCGTCGACGGCTCCGCAGCGACACCGGACGGTTGTTTGCTCCCCCGATCGGAAGGTGTCGGTTGATTCGGGGAGGCTCCCCCGCCGCCGCAACCGCGCAGCAAAGCTGCGCGGGCGGCGTCGACCCCTCGCAAGCGAGAGGTGATCGGGCCCTCTTCCTCCCTGGGGCATGGGTTCACGTCTCGAGGCAGGTTCGAGATATCGGGACACATGGCAGCCGGGACGGACGATGCCGTGAGTCATGATTTTGAATAGAGATCTTAAAGATTTACATGATCTGACCGTCAGGGGGCCTGGGGTCCCGGCCATGCCGCCAGTCGTGAACCCGAAACCGTGGGTAGTCAGAGAGCCCGATCACCCCTCGTTCACGAGGGGTCGACGCTGCCCGCGCAGCTTTGCTGCGCGGTTGCAGCGGCGGGGGAGCCTCCTCGAATCACCACGCCCCCACCGTTCGAGCAGCGCCCACCCCCCTCGCGACCGAGCCCCCCAGAACTTGCCCGCTCCGGGCCGCTCTGGTAGCGTCGGCGGTAGCGGACAGGACCGACTATCGCTGAGCTGGAGACTCCGTCATGGCCTCGTGGACCATCGTCGACACCGACAAGTTGCGGCAGATTGATCTGTTCTCGGAGCTGTCCGAGAGGGCGTTGGTGGAGCTGGCGGCCATCACGTACACGCGGGAGTATCCGCGTGGGGACAAGGTCATGGCCGACGGGTCGGTGGGGCAGTCGATGTACCTCATCATGAAGGGGGAGGTGCGGATCTCGAAGAACATCCCGGGGCTGGGGGAGGAGGCGTTGGCGATCCTGCGGGATGGGTCGTACTTCGGGGAGATGGGGTTGTTGGAGGGGGCGGAGGCGAGCGCGGACGTGTGGGCGTCGCGGTCGTGTGTGCTGGCGGTGATCGATCGGCAGGACCTGCTTCAGCTCATGGAGCGGGAGAAGGACGTGAGCATCGAGCTGCTGTGGAACTTCGTGCGGACCCTGTCGAACCGGCTGCGGGACGCCAACAGCAAGGTGACGTTCCTGGCGGCGGCGGGGAAGTTCTGATGGGGGGTCGGCGAGTGGTGCGGCGTGATCGCACGGGGCATGGCGGTGGCGGGTCGGTCCGCGCGCGTGAGGTCAGCCGGGTCGACGCACGTCGTCGGGGCCGAGCTCCGGCGCGCATTTGGACATTGCCTTGCGACGGCTCGGACCGTCTACTATACTCCGCCCTCGCAGCCCGCAGCCGTGGGGATGCCTTGCTGGAAGCAGCGGTCGTGGAGCCCATGTCATACGTGAAGATGAGGTCGTCAATGATGAATGGAATCAGTCAGCGTGTTGCGGAGCTCCGTCGGGGCAGCGCGACGCTTCGGGCGGGCATGGGTCTGGCCATGGCCTTGATGTTGTTCGGGATCTTCGGGGTCGGGTGCTCGGGGGACGACGCGGGCAGCAGCGGCGCGGGGTGTCGGCTGGACGCCGAGTGCGGGCGCGGCCAGATCTGTGAGGGCGGCAGCTGCACGACCCAGGCGTGCATCACCACGTCGGACTGTGGTGAGAACCGGGCCTGCTTGTCGGTGGGCTCGTGCGGCACGCTCGAGTGCTTCACGGACGACGACTGCGTGGCGGCCGGTCTCGGCAGCGTGTGTCAGGACGACGCCTGCTTCGACGGTCAGTCGTGCGGCAGCCGCACCGATTGCCCGGCCGGTCAGGTCTGCAACGCGCTCAGCGGCATCTGCGGTGCGCCGCGGGCGAGCTGTGGCAACAACGAGGACTGCCCGGTGGGCAAGTCCTGCGACACGGCCACCGAGCGCTGCGTGGACGGGGCCAACAACGGCACGAACAACGGCACGAATAACGGCACGAACAACGCCAACAACGGCAACAATGGCAACAACGGCAATGGCGCGGCGGCGTGTACGCCGTGCGCGGACTCGGCCGAGTGCGGCGGCGCCTCGGACGAGTGCACGATCCTCGGCGACGGGGAGACCTACTGCACGGTTTCTTGCGCGACGACGGCGGACTGTGGCCCGGGCTTCGAGTGCGACCGCGCCACCAGCCGCGCGCCGCTGCAGTGCCTGCCCATCGCCAACCGCTGCGACGGCTGCCTGCGTCCGGACCAGGCGTGCCCGGCCCCCCAGATCTGCAACCTCGACACGCTGTCCTGCACCACCCCCCGGTCCAACTGTGAGGCCTGCGCCGACGACGCCGAGTGCGCCGGGGGCGGTCGCTGCTACAGCGACGGACAGATCCAGGTGTGCGGCGCCCCGTGCACGACGGCCGCCGACTGTGGGGCCGACTACACCTGCGAGGACGAGCGCGGCGCGCAGGTCTGCAAGACGACCAACGCCTGCAACACGAACACGGGTAACTGCCAGAACGCGCCGGCCTGCGGCGGCGATCTGCCGGTGCTGAACGAGCAGTTCTGCCAGTGCGTCGAGTGCGCGACCAACAGCGACTGCGATGCCGGCGCCGGTCAGGTGTGCTCCTCGACGGGCCGCTGCCTGATCGCGTCCCAGACGTGCCAGAACGGCGCCGACTGCGCCGCGCCGACCCAGTTCTGCCAGGGCGGCTACTGCGTGCAGTGCTTCTCGGACATGGACTGCTCGACGGCCGCCGGTGAGCGGTGTATCCGCGGGGCGTGCCAGACCTGCATGTGCGACCCCGGCTTCCGGTGCGATCCGCGCGGCAACTGCGTCGAGGACATCCCCACGGGCGGCAACTGCACCTCGGCGGCCGACTGCCAGACGGTGGACTTCCTCGGCCAGCCGATCCAGGGCATGTGCAGCCCGAACGGCGCCTGCTACACCCCCGGCACCTGCGGCGCCGGGGACACCTTCAACAGCCAGTGCACCTCGCCGACCACCTGCGAGGTCGACACCTTCATCGGGCTGTTCTACTCCTGCACCGGGTGCACCCCGAACGGCGGCGAGTGCCGTCCTGGCGAGCGCTGCGGCATCCTCGGCGGCAACTGCTGCGACGCGGCCAGCCCGCTGTGCTTCTGAGCCGTTGACGGGGGAGGTGGCCGCGGCGCCGGTATAAGTGGACTGAACAGGTCCACTTTTGCTACGCTCCTCATCGAGACCTGCCGCTCCAGCCCCGAACCCTCGTCGCGGAGCCCCCTTGAGCACAGCAGCCGCCGCAAGCAGCGCCCGCAGCAAAGTCCCCGACGACATCGTCGAGCTCCTGAAGGACGACCCGATCTTCGGTGGCCTCTCCGCCGCCGACCGCGCGCGGGTGTTCGGGATCGGCGAGGTGGTGCGGAAGGGGCCGATGGAGGGTCTGCTGCCGGAGATGGATGCGGAGAGCGGGCGGAGGTCGGCGCCGACGCCCATCGTCTACATCATCGAGGGCGAGGCGAAGGTTCACGGCGAGCTTCACGGCGTCGATCAGGTGCTCAACTGGGTGCGTCGGCGCGAGTTCTTCTACCACCGCAGCTACACGGACGAGGAGCGGGAGAAGCTGGAGCTGTCGTCGTTGAGCCCGGTGGTGGCGCTGCAGTTCGCGCCGCGGGAGCTCGACGAGCTGCTGTCGTCGAATCCGGCGCTCAAGCTGGGGTTCACCGAGCAGCTGAAGGTCGCCGCGGAGCGGCGGGAGCGCCACTTCGCCGACCCGGCGCGGGCGCGGGTGTCGAGCTTCGTGATCGAGGAGCGGCTGACGCCGACCAACCGGGTCAAGATCCTGCGGCACGACCTGTGCGTGGAGTGCGACGCCTGCTACGAGGGTTGTGCGAACCGGCACGGGGTCAGCCGCCTGTGGCCCACCGATCGGCGCCTGGGCGTGGTGTCGATCCCGGCCAACTGCCACAACTGCCACTACCCCACCTGCGAGCCGGCCTGCAAGTTCGACGTCCTGAAGTACGACGCCGACGAGCCGGAGCTGCGGGTGAGCCACGACTGCGTGGGCTGCCAGCAGTGCGCCAAGAACTGCTCGTACGGGTCGATCACGATGGTCCCGTTCGACATGATCGACCTGGCCTACCTGGCCGAGCGCAAGGAGGACGCCCGCGGCGGCCGCATGTACTCGGTCAAGTGCGACAACTGCGCGGGCTTCGCCGATCTGGCCTGCGTCTCGGCCTGCCCGACCGGGGCGCTGTTCCAGGTCGAGGGCGCGGCCCTGATGGACCTGCTCTACGACCTCAACGCCGAGGGCACGGACAAGAAGGTGCTCAACGGGCTCAACCCCGAGCCCCGGCCCGTGGTGCGGATCCTGGCCGTGGTGGGCTTCATCCTGTTCACGGCGCTGACAAGCTGGGAGGTCCTCGGGCGGTACTTCTGGCCCGACCTGACCATGGTCGAGGGCCTGTTCAAGCTGGGCGTGCTCGCCGCGGGCGTGCCGCGGGACACCGAGTACCCGTACCAGGCCGGGGACGACCTGTCGCTGACCTACGGCTACTTCGCCGTCTTCTTCGTGGTGATCGGGCAGCTGTACCGGGTGCGCAAGGCGGTGGGGTTCGGGGGGGATCTGCGGGCGTGGCTTCAGGTCCACATCTGGCTGTCGCTGCTGGGCTTCGTGCTGGCGTTCTGGCACCTGGCGTTCAACGTGTTCAGCCTGATCGGCTTCACGTGGTGGGGGTTCGCCATCGCCGTGGGGTCGGGGCTGGTGGGCACCTATCTGCACACCTTCGTGCCGAAGAACATCGCAGGGAAGGAGCTTGAGCTGGCCGACCTGCAGCAGCAGCTGGCCCGAACCACCAAGGAGATCGACGGCTACTACGCCTCGCGCCAGGAGGCCCGCGCGGCCATGGCCAACGGCCGGGCCCGCACGAACCTCACCACCATGACCCGCGTGCACGATCTGCTCGCCGGGGGCGACAAGAAGTCCGGCACCAGCCACCTCACCGGCGTGTTCGGGCTCCTGCTGGCCGATCTGGCGTCGCTCAAGGGTCGCGATGAGCTGGAGCGGGCGGCCGCGCGGCGCGCCGGGGTCAGCGGCTCGCGCAAGCTCGCGCTGGAGCAGCTCATCGCCACGCGCTCGCGGATCGAGCAGGCCGTCGACCAGTACGATCGGATCCGCGTCTACACGCGCAAGTGGTACATCGTGCACAAGACCGCGTCGTACGTGTTCTTCGTCGCGCTGATCCTGCACATCGGCGTGGAGTGGATCTGGTAGCGCCGCCGTGCGGCGACCTCGACGCGGCGCGCAGCCGTGGGCCGCGAGCGCCGCGGCCGGCTGCAGCGCTCAGCTGTTCAAAGCCTCCCACTCACCGGGTGCCGGGCAGGTGCACATCAGGTGGCGATCGCCGTAGGCGTCGTCCACGCGCGACACGGGCGGCCAGAACTTGTGGCGGCGCAGCCAGGGCAGGGGCCAGGCGGCCTGCTGGCGGCTGTAGGGGTGGGTCCAGACGTCGGCGGTGACGGCGGCGTCGGTGTGCGGGGCGTTCTTGAGCGGGTTGTCCTCGCGGTCGAGCCGGCCGTCGACGACCGCGCGGATCTCCTCGCGGATGGCGATCATGGCCTCGCAGAACCGGTCGAGCTCCTCGAGCGACTCGCTCTCGGTGGGCTCCACCATCAGCGTCCCCGCCACGGGGAAGCTCACCGTCGGCGCGTGAAAACCGAAGTCCATCAGGCGTTTAGCGACATCCATGACGTCGATGCCGCTGTCGTGCTTCTGGGGGCGCAGGTCCAGGATGCACTCGTGGGCCACCCGGCCGTTCTGGCCGCGATAGAGCACCGGGTAGTGCTCGCCCAGCCGGTGCGCGATGTAGTTGGCGTTCAGGATGGCCACCTGGGTGGCCCGGGTCAGGTTGGCCCCGCCCATCATCCGGATGTACGCCCAGGGGATGACCAGGATGCCGGGGCTGCCATAGGGCGCGGCGGCCACGGTGCCCACGGGCGTCTCCGGCGCCATCGCCACCACCGGGTGCCCCGGCAGGTGCGGCGCCAGGTGCTCGGCCACGCAGATCGGCCCGACCCCCGGGCCGCCGCCGCCGTGCGGGATGCAGAAGGTCTTGTGCAGGTTCAGGTGCACCACGTCCGCGCCGAGCTCGCCGGGCCGCATCAGGCCCACCTGCGCGTTCATGTTGGCGCCGTCCATGTACACCTGGCCGCCCCGCGCGTGCACGATCGCGCAGATCTGCCGGATGCCCTCCTCGAAGACGCCGTGGGTCGACGGATAGGTCACCATCAGGGCCGACAGCGTCGCGGCGTGGGTGTCCGCCTTCGCCGCCAGATCCTCGATGTCGATGTTGCCGTGGGGATCGCACTTGACCACCACGACCTTCATCCCCGCCATCGCGGCGCTCGCGGGGTTGGTCCCGTGGGCCGACTCGGGGATCAGACAGACGTTGCGCTCGGACTCGCCGAGCGCGCGCTGGTAGCTGCGGATGACCAGCAGGCCGGTGTACTCGCCCTGGCTGCCCGCGTTCGGCTGCAGCGAGACCGAGTGCAGACCGGTGATGTTGGCCAGCTTCGCCTCCAGCGAGGCGAACAGACGGGCGTAGCCCACCGCCTGCTCGGCCGGCACGAACGGGTGAAGCTGCGCAAACCCGGGCCAGGTGATCGGGAGCATCTCGGCCGTGGCGTTGAGCTTCATCGTGCAGGAGCCCAGCGGGATCATCGAGTGGGTCAGCGACAGGTCGCGCCCCTGCAAGCCGTGGATGTACCGCAGCAGTTCGGTCTCGCTGCGGTGGGTGTTGAAGATCGCGTGGGTGAGGATCGGGCTCGTCCGGGCGAACGGATGGGCCTCGCCCCGGTCGGCTGCGCGGGCCAACTCGACCACCGAAGGCAGCTCGGTGGCCCGGTCGCCGCCGAACACGGCCAGCAGGTCGGCCACGTCGCGCTCGGTCACCGTCTCGTCGAGCGACACCGCCAGCCGGCCGGCGCTGCCCGGCCGGAGGTTGATCTTGTGCGCGCGCGCCCGCGCCAGAATGCCCTCGAGGTCCGCTGAGGCGTCCACGCACACCGTGTCAAACCGGGGGCCGTCCGCCACGGGCAGTCTGAGGTGCCGCAGGCCCTCGGCCAGCGCCGCCGTCAGCGCCATGACGCGGCGCGCGATGCGGGACACGCCCTCGGGGCCGTGGTAGACAGCGTACATGCTCGCCATGATGGCCAGCAGCACCTGCGAGGTGCAGATGTTGCTCGTGGCGCGCTCGCGCCGGATGTGCTGCTCGCGGGTCTGCAGGGTGAGCCGGTAGGCCGGGTGGCCGTCGGCGTCCCGGGTCATACCGACGAGGCGGCCCGGGATGCGGCGCTTGTGCTCGTCCCGCGTGGCGAAGTACGCCGCGTGCGGGCCGCCGAAGCCCATCGGCACGCCGAACCGCTGCGTCGAGCCCACCGCCACGTCCGCCCCGAACTCCGCCGGCGCTCGCAGCACCGACAGGCTCAGCAGATCCGCCGCCACGACGAGCAGCGCCTTGTGCGCGTGCAGCGTGTCGGCCAGCGGCCCGAAGTCGTCCAGCCGCCCCCAGGTCGACGGGTACTGCACCAGCGCCCCGAAGGTGTCGCCGTCCACAGCGAACTCCCGGTGAGGCGCCACGCGGACCTCGATGCCTTGAGGCTGCGCGCGCGTCTGCACCACCGCGATCGTCTGCGGGTGGCAGTCGGCGTCCACCCAGAACACCCGGCCCCCGCGCGGCCCGGCCGCCCCGAAGGCCATGCCCATCGCCTCGGCCGCCGCCGTCGCCTCGTCCAGCAGCGAGGCGTTCGCGATGGACAGCCCCGTCAGGTCCGTGATCATCGTCTGGAAGTTCAGCAGCGCCTCGAGGCGCCCCTGGGCGATCTCCGCCTGATACGGTGTGTACTGGGTGTACCAGCCCGGATTCTCGAGGATGTTCCGCTGGATCACCGCTGGCGTCAGCGTGCCGTGGTAGCCCATGCCGATGAACGAACGCCACACGGCGTTCGCCCCGGCCATCTCGCCCAGCTCCCGCAGCGCGCTCGCCTCGCTGGCGCCGCTGCCCACGTCCAGCCCCGTCGTGGTGCGGATCGGCGCGGGCACGCACGCGTCGATGAACGCCTCGAGGCTCTCGTAGCCGAGCGCGGAGAGCATTGCGCGGATGTCGGCGTCGTCGGGGCCGATGTGGCGGTGGCTGAAGTCGTTGCGGGTGTCGAGGACGAGATCCAGGTCGGCATGCGCCATGGCCCACTCCTTGTGCGGTTCAGACAGCGGCGTCTGCGTGGGGAGGTGGCGAGGCGGGGAGCTGTCCGGGAAGGCTCTCCGTCGGGCGCGATCCCCAACAAGTCGCGCCCCGATGCGGTCGGCTTGTGTCACATCCCCGGCAGATCGTCAATATGCGCGCGCATGCGAACCGCCGGTGTGGTGGCCTCCAACCACGCCGCCCGAACGGCCGCGCGATGCGAACCCCATTCGTGTCGATCCCCGTCTCGGCGTGCCGCGAGGGCCGCGGTTGGTTGACTTGACGGGCTGGATCTCGTATGGAAGGAGGGCGTGTTTGAGAGTCTTCTCGTCGCGGGGCGTGAAGTTGGGCTGGCCCGCGTCCACTGTCCGGTCGCGCGCCTCGAGTTCTCCGCCCTCGGAGCTTCGATCTGGTCAGGTTGCTGTACGATCCATCTCCCGACATGGAGCCCTATGAGCCGTCTGAAGATTGACCCCTCCCTGCTCGCTCTCCCCGTCGCGCTGCTGGTGACTGGCCTCCCCTCGTGGGCTGCCGCCCAGGGGGAGCCTGCCCTCGACGCTGCGGCCGCCCCCGGCGCCGACGCCGCGCTCGCCGCCGACGCCGAGCCCGCCAGCGACGCCCGGATGGCCGTCGACCCCCGCGTGCTCGGCCCGATGCCAACCCTCCAGGCCGTCACGGGCCTCTACCACCTGACCTCCGCCCAGACCTCTCAGCCGCTCACGTTCCGCCTCAGCATGTTCGGGCAGTACTTCAGCGGCTCGGACGTCGTGCGCGCCAACGACGAGGACAGCCGGTTCATCGGCACCCTCGGCCTGTCCGTGACGCCGCTGCCGTGGCTCGAGCCGTACCTCGTGCTGTCGGCCCGCAGCAACGCCAACACCTTCTCCAATCCCGAGACCGTGCTCTCCCAGGGCGACACGATGCTCGGTGTCAAGGGCGTCACCCGCGTCGCGCCCGCCTTCCATGTGGGCGGCGAGCTCCGGTTGATCTTCCTCAACGGCGCCGGGGACACGTCCTTCGATTTTGACGCCACCGGCGCGCGGCTGGCCGCCCTCGGCACCTTCGATGGCGGCGAGCTCGCCAGGCCCATCCCGTTGCGGGCCCACGTGAACGTCGGCTACCTCGTCGACAACTCCGATCAGCTGCTGCCCGAGGACGCCGACGGCCGCAAGCTGCCCCCCGATCGCGTCGAGCGGTTCGCCCAGTCCCTGTCGGCCTACGATCAGGTCGAGCTCGGCCTCGGCGTCGAGGTGCCGCTGCCGTGGGTGACCCTGCACGCCGAGTACAACCTCGGCCTGCTCACCGGTCAGGAGCCCGCCGCGCTGTGCGGCCCCGACCAGCCGTTGCCGTGCCCCGCCGAGGCGGGCTTTGGCGGCAACCCCCAGACGCTCACCCTCGGCGTCAAGGGCCAGCCCCTGCAGGGCCTCGTGCTCAACGGCGGCCTCGACATCGGCCTGGCGACCAAAGACGTCTCCGGCGTCCCGATCACCGCGCCATACAACCTCATCTTCGGCCTCGCCTACGTCTTCGACCCGCGGCCGAAGGTCGTCGAGGTCGAGAAGATCGTCGAGAAACCCGTCGTCGTCGAGGCGCGGCCCAAAGTGGGCGCGCTGGATGGCAAGGTGCTCGACGCCGACACCGGCGAGCCCGTCCCCGGCGCCATCGTCACCTACGCCGGCACCGCCCTCACCCGCCAGACCTCCGACGCCGCCGACGGCGCCTTCCGCTCCTACGAGTTCGAGGTCGGCCAGACCATCCGCGTCCAGGTCGACCACCCCGAGTACGAGGGCCAGACCGTCGAGGCCACCGTGCAGGAGGGCGACAACGCCCTCGCCCTCAAGCTGCGCCCCCTCGGCAAGAAGGGCGTCGTGGCCGGCACGGTCAAGGCTGGCGGCGGCGCCGCCTCGGGTACCGTCATCCTCACCGGACCCAGGACCTACAAGATCAACCTCGAGGAGGGCCGGTTCGGCCAGAAGGTCCTCGTGGGCCGCTACACCGTCGCTGTGACCGTGTCCGGCTACCTGACCGCCGGCCGCGACATCGAGCTGGCCGAAGGCGGCGAGTCGACCCTCAACCTCGAGCTGGCCCCCCGGCCCGAGGTCTCCACGGTCACCGTCACCGAGAACCGCTTGCTCGTCGATGGCCGCATCGAGTTCGATGGCGCCGCTGTCAAGCCCGAGAGCCTCGCCCGCCTCGACCAGATCGTCGCCGTCCTGTTCGAGCACCCCGAGTTCACCCGGGTCCGCATCGAGGGCCACACCGACGACAAGGGCCCGGAGAAGAAGCGCGTGGAGCTCTCCCAGGGGCAGGCCGACGCCGTGCTGAAGTACTTGACCGACAGGGGCGTCAGCGCCGATCGACTCGAGGCCCGCGGCTTCGGCGACTCGCAGCCCCTCGTTCCGAACATCTCGCCGCGAAATCGCGAGATCAACCGACGCGTCGCCTTCACGATCGTCTCCAAACGCGCCGCCGATGGCCGGTGAACTGAGCGCCCCGGTGAGGGGCGACCGACAGGGAGTGGTGGGATCATGACCCAGAAGTTCTCGGCCAAGCTGCGCACAGGCAATGACTACACCTTCGTCAAGCTCCGCGGGATCATCGACGAGGACAACCAGCTCGCCTCCCTGCGCCGCAAGCTCCAGGGCAAGGTCGTCGTGCTCGACCTCGCCGATGTCGAGCGCATCAACTCCTGCGGCGTGCGCGACTGGGTCAACTGGCTCGGCGAGGTGGAGGGCACGCAGCATACGGTCGTGATGATCCGGTGCTCACCGGCCATCGTGACCCAGGCCAACATGGTCACGAACTTCTGTGGCCACGCCCTCATCAGCAGCTTCTACGCGCCCTACTACTGCCCCAACTGCGACATCAGCGCCGACAAGCTGCTGACCGTCGAGCAGTTCAACGGCATGGATGAGGCCTCCGCCCCCACCTTCCTCTGCGAGGAGTGCGGCCAGGAGCTCGAGTTCGACGACTTCGAGGAGACCTACTTCGCCTTCCTGGCCAACGTCGACCAGGACCGCATCGACGCCCGCATCCGAAGCCTGCTCGAGGAGGTCGCACCCGACCTCGAACGCAAGATCCAGGCCCTGAACGAGGGCAACCTCAACACCCTCAGCGGCCCGAGCCTCCACACGGCCACGCTCACCACCCCGACCAGCGATCCGACCGCCTCCGGCGGCTTCGGCTCGCTCATGAGCAAGCCGACCGACATCGATCGCGTCAAGCTCCCCGAGCCCACCGCGCACGCCGCCGACACGCGCGCCTCCACCGCGGCTACGCCCGGCCCCGAGGCCGCTCCGAAGGGCCGCAGCAACCTGATCACCTACGGCCTGATCGCGATCGCCGCGATCGTCGTCGCCATCCTGCTCGTGCTCGTCCTGACGCTCGACTAGGCGCTCAGGCTCATCGTTGACGTTCGACCCCGGCCCTGCCACCCAGGACGCCGCAACGCCCGCAGGACCATGACCGAAGCACCCGACAGCCCGCTCGACCGCTGGGTCGAGGCCATCCAGAACGTGCAGGGCGCCTTCCTCGACGCCTACGTCATCGTTGACACCGAAGGCCGGGTGCTGGCGTTCAACCGCCCCTTCTACGCGCTCTTCCCGCGCCGCATCGCCCGCAACCTCACCGCCGAGCCGCTCGCCCGACACCTCGTCCTGGAGCTGCCGGGCACCGAGGGCCGCTTCGACCCGGTCGCCGAGTGCATCGAGCGCAGCGGGCCGGTCCGCTTCGACGAGGTCGAAGGCAGCATCGAGGGGGGCCGGGCGCTCCAGCTCATCGTCGCCGCCTCGCCCCTGGGCGCCGATCCCATCGCTGGCGTCATGGTCGTCCTGCGCGACGTTACCGACGAGGCCCAGGTCCAGGTCAAGTACAAGCAGATGCTCCAGGAGGAGGCCGACGCCAAGGCCCAGCTCGAGGACGTCTTGCGCAGCCGCACCCAGGAGCTGCTCCAGGCCACCGACAAGCTGAACGTCATTCAGGCCGAGCTTACCCAGTTTCGCAAAGGACTCTTGTTGAGTTGACATCATCATGAACCTCACCCTCCGCATCAAGATGATCGGCACGACCCTGGTGCTCCTCATCTTCACGGTCACGCTCTTCGCCATCCTGCAGCTCAGGATGTCGACCGCGGATCTCGAGGCGGAGACGGTTCGCCTGCGCGCCCTCCAGATCGAGCAGGCCAAGCAGCTTGGCACCCGCACGGTCTCCTCCATCGCCGCCTCCAGCCACTTCCTCATCGCCGACAACGACTTCGCCGCGCTGTCCAAGCAGATCGAGCCCGTGGTCGAGGGCGCCCGTCAGGGTGATCTCCACATCCGCACCGCCGTCATCACCAACACCGACGGCCAGGTGCTCGCCTACGCGCCCGCCGACGAGGAGCACCCCAAGCCCTCCCTCGACGTCTCGACCCTCGGCACCCTCAAGGACGCCGAGGCCGTCGTCGGCGATGTGGACAAGGACGGAGTGCCCGCCGACGTCACCGTGACGGCGCCCATCGTCGACCGCGACGGCAAGGTCTGGGGCTACACCCGCTTCGTCTACGACCTCGTCGGCCTCCGGCAGGCCCTGGCCGACATCGAGACCCGCGCGACCGAGCGGCGCTCGGCGGTCATCGAGCGCACCACCGCGCTCGGCGCCTTGTTCGTGCTGCTCGGCATCGTGATGGCAGTCCTGCAATCACTCGCCATCAGCAAGCCCATCCTGGACCTGGCGCGCTCGGCCAAGCAGATCGCCGAGGGCGACCTGTCGGCGCGCGCCACCGTCAAGGGTCGCGACGAGATCGCCACCCTGTCCACCAGCTTCAACGAGATGGCCGACCGCATCAACCTCCTGCTGAGCGAGACGGCCCAGAAGACGGCCATGGAGAAGGAGCTCGAGGTCGCCCGGGTCATCCAGGAGACCCTCCTGCCGCCCACCGGCCTGGTCGACGTCGGCTACCTGCGCTTTGCCGGCTACTTCCGCTCGGCCTCGATGTGCGGCGGCGACTTCTGGACCCACTTCGACCTCAACGAAGGCCGCACCTTCCTCGGCGTGGGCGACGTGACCGGCCACGGCGTCCCCAGCGCCATGATCACCGCCGCCTGCAAGTCTGGCCTCAACACCCTGCGCTCGGTCACCGGGGGCAACCTCCGCATCTCCAAGATGCTCGAGGAGCTCAACAAGACCATCCACGAGGCCGCGCGCCGGAAGTTCTTCATGACCTTCTTCGGCATGATCGTCGACCCCGACACCCAGACCGTCGAGTTCGCCAACGCCGGCCACAACTTCCCCCTGCTGGTCAGGATGGAGGAGGGCAAGCTCAAGACCCGCGGCCTGATCGCCCGCGGCAACCGGCTCGGCGACGTCAAGGACGGCCGCTTCACCGCCCGGACCGAGGCCCTGCTGCCCGGTGACCTCGTGTGCCTCTACACCGACGGCATCACCGAGTACCGCAACACCGCTGGAGAGGAGTTCAGCGAGCGCCGCTTGCGTCGCCTCCTCCAGGGCGCCTGGAGCGTCGAGCCCGACGTGGCCATCCAGCTCGTGATGACCGATCTCAAGCAGTTCGCCGGCGACGCGGTTCAGGAGGACGACATCACCATCGTCATCGCCAAGATCCGCGGATAACGGCACCCAGGCGCGCGCTGCGCAGCGAGGAGGTGAGGGATGAGACGTGGACGTGAACACCTCCGACGCCGGGACGTTGCGGGTGTGCGCCTGACGCCAGGCACCCGCAATCCGGTCGCTCGCTTCGGCCGTGCCCTGGCGCTTGCCCTGGCCGCCGGGCTCGCCGTGACCGCCGTGGCCGCCGTGGAGACCTCGGCGCAGGGCCGGTTCGAGGACAAGAGCGAGGCCGAGAAGCTCTTCATCGCCGGCCAGCGCCTCGAGGATGAAGCGGTCAGCCTTCAGGCGAACGATCCTGGCGAGGCGAAGGATCGCTTCGAGGACGCCATCGACCGCTACACCGAGGCGCTCAAGCTCGAGCCGGGCATGATCGACGCCTACGTCCGCCTCGGCTATGTGTACTACGCGCTCGAGGATACCGAAAAAGCACGCAAGGTGCTCGACCCTGCCATCAAGCGCTGGCCGGCCTCCATCGGTCTTAAGCGTGTATACGGAACTGTCCTGTTCGGCATCAAAGGGGAGCGCGACACCAGCGTGGCCAACCTCGAGTCGGTCGCCGCCGAGAACAAGGATGAGCAGTACTTCGACGTCATCTTCCTGCTCGGCAAACACTACTACGAGGCCGGCGACAACAAGCGCGCCGCCGCCATGTTCCGACGCTACCTCAAGCAGAAGCCCGAGGACCTCAAGATCCACGGCACCCTCGGCAACATCTACTTCAAGACCGAGAAGTTCGAACCCGCGCTGGCCGAGTTCCGGCTCGTCCTCAGCCTGGACGCCAACAACCTTCCCGCCCGCATCAACATCGCCAACATCTACTTCAAGAAGCAGGACTACCCCAAGGCGATCGAGCTCTACACCCGTCTCCTCAAGGACAAGCCCAAAGAGCAGGGCGTCCGCTTCAACCTCGCCAGCTCCTATTACCAGACCGGCGCCTACGACAAGGCGCTGGCGACCTACAAGGTCTTCGTCGCCGCCCGACCCAAGCTCCCCGTCGGCCACTACTGGCAGGGCCTCTGTCACGCCCAGCTCAAGCAGCCCGCCGACGCCCGCGCCGCCTTCGACAAGACCATCCGCCTCGACCCCAACCACGCCATGGCGTACTGGCGCCTTGGCTTGCTCGACCTGGCCGATGGCAAGCTCGACACCGCGCTCGAGCGCCTCCAGAAGGCCCACGCCATCGACGGCAAGAACGCCTGGATCCTGATGGGCCTCGGCGACGCCCACCGCAAGCGCGGCGAGCTCGACAAGGCCGTCGCCCGTCATCGCGAGGCCGTCAAGCTCGCCCCGGCCGAGACCGAGGGCTACCTGGGCCTTGGCCGCGACCTGTTCGCGCTCGCCGACCTCGACGGCGCCGTGCAGGCCTTCGAGGCCGCCTGGAAGATCAACTCCAAGGAGCCGACCGTCGTGGCGGCCTACACCGTCGCGCTCATCCATCGCGGCCAGGGCCGCCTCGTGGCCGGCAAGCTGCCCGAGGCCGAAGCCGACGGCAAGCTCGCCCTCGAGCTCACCGCGCGCCCCCTGTCCGCCCACCTCCTGCTGGCCGCCATCGCCGATGCGCGAAAGGACCTTCCGGGCGCCGAGAGCCACATCAACGCCGCGGCAAAGATCGACAGCAAGCAGCCCAACGTCCGCCACGCCCTGGCGCGTCTGGCGCTCACCCGCAACGACGGCGCCGCCGCCGTCACCCTCCTCGAAGGGCTCACCGAAGGCGGCAAGACCCAGGAGCTCGGCGTCGCCAACGACCTCGCCCGCGCCTACACGCTCACGCACCAGTGGGCCAAAGCGCTCCAGTGGTACGCCGCCGCGCGCAGCCTCGGCATGGATAAGGCCAGGAGCGACCGCAACATCGCGCTGGCCAGTCTCTACCTCGGCGAGGAGGAGGGCTCGCGCGGAAACTGGCGCCAGGCTCTGACCGCGTTCGAGTCCACCGCCCAGTACGAGGAGCGCCTCACCACCGTCGAGTCCATTCGGCTCGACCTCGACCTCGGCATCGCCTACGCCGAGACCGGCGCCTTCCCCAAGGCGCTCCGCAAGCTCGGCGGCGTCGGCAAGAAGATCCGCGCCCTGCCGCCCGAGGAGCAGCGGCTCCTGCCCGGCGCTGATGACCTCGCCCTCGATCTCCGCCTTGCCTACGTCCAGTACCGCATCGGCAAGATGGACGACGCCATCCGGCTCCTTGAGCGGGTGCCCATGCGCGGCCGCTACGCCCGCACCGTTCAGCAGCTACTGGTCAGCGGCTACGTCCGCCAGGCCAACGCCTTCTACCGCTCCGGCAAGCCGAAGCCCGCCGAGGAGCTCCTGCGCAAGGCCGCCAAGATCGCCAGGGGCGACGAGGTCGTCGAGCACAACCTCGCGGTGATCGAGTACGCCGGGGGCAAGGGCAAGCACGCCGCCACCGCCTTCAAGGCGCTCGCGGCGAGCGGCACGATCCCCGCCGCCATCTTTAATTATGCCATCTACCTCGATGACATCAAGAAGGACAAGCGCGGCGCCTTCGACCTCTACCTGAAGTATCTCAAGGTCGGCGGCCCCGAGGCCGCCGCGGTCCAGACCTTCGTCGATGCCAAGAAGCGCGTCTTCGGGTTCACCCCCGAAGGCCCCTGAGGAGGCTCCCATGAACCGACATCCACTCGCCCACCGGCCGGTCGGCTCGGCGCCGGTCCGCCTCCTGCTCGCCGCCATGACCTTCCTCATGGTCGCTCTGGTGGTCCAGAATGGGCACGCCCAGGAGGACCGGGAGTACACGGTTGCGCTGTTTGCCCCGGACGTCTTGTTCCCGGACGCGGTCAGCAAGGCCAACTTCATCCAGAGCGTCGCGCAGGCGGTCGCCGGACGCACGGGGCTCAAGGTCAAGGGCCAGTCGTTCGCGCGCGCCGAGGACTTCAAGGCGCGCAAGGCCGACTACGCCGTGATCGGCGGCACCTACTACGCCAGCGCGGGCGGTGGCAAGGTGGTGGCGTTCGCCGCGGGCGATCCGCCCATGGCGTTGATCGGCCAGGCCGGCGCCTCCAGCAACGTCGCGCTGCTCAAGGGCAAGACGCTCATCCTGCCGCGCTCCGGCAACCTCCTCGAAGGTTGGGTCACCGCCACGGTCCTCGATCACGAGGCTCGGGCCAAGGACTTCTTCAAGATCATCTACAGCAAGGATGTTCAGTCCGCGCTCGCCGCGGTCAAGCTCGGCCAGGCCGACGCCACCGTCGCCTTCGCCCCCTACGCGGCGCAGAGCGGGCTCTCCATCCTCTACAACGGCCCCGCCGGCCCCCTCCCGGTGGTCGTCCAGGTCAACGACAAGCTCGAGCCGGAGGTGGCCTCAAAGCTCGAGGCGGCCTTTGGCGGCCTGTCTGTCGGCGGCGGCGGCATCGTGACCGGCTTCGGCGGCGGCGGCAAGGGGCTCAAGTCCTTCCGCGGCTTCGCCGTCTCGCGCCCGCAGGTCAAGCGGCCGATCATGACCGACGATCGCGTGGTGCAGGTCAACTTCGAGCTCGTCACCGCGGAGGGCGAGACGGTGTGGGAGCGCACCGGGCCCGAGGACATCGTCCCCTTGCCGCCCCTGCCGGAGTGAGCGCTGTGCGCCACGTTTTCGCGATTCCTTCGCCTTGCGCCTTGCGCTGGTGTACGATGGACACGGCAACTTCGCTGGAGCCTGCGCCGCGACCGTCGCGAGCGCTCGACGACATCACGGCAGTCGAGGCCTGGTTCGCACCATGAACATCCGTGAGCTCTTTCGTCGGCTCCTCGCCTGGATCTCGGGTGACGCCAGCCGGCCCGCACCCACTCGCCGCGTCCTCGTCGCCATCCCGGACGCCGACGCCACCGCCGCCTCCCACATCGTGACCAGCCTCTCGGCCACGGGCGTCCACGTCGACGCCCTCGCAGCCTCCGGCGCCGACGTCGGCGACCGTCTCGACGCCGCCTCCGGCTACGACGTCATCCTCGTCGTGGACCGCAACAGCGAGGAGGAGGACGGCCGCATCCTCGAGCTCACCGAGGCCATCCACTCCCGTCAGAGCGCCCCCATCGTCGTCGTCGACGACGCCCGCACCAACGAAGAGCTGCTCGAGATCCTCGAGCACCGCCACGTCCAGCAGATCCTCGCGCTCAGCCAGCCCCGCGTCCTGGAGTGGCTCGGCCACACCGTCAACACCATCCTCACGCGCGGCCAGTTCGACTTCGCTGTCTTCTCCGGCGGGGCCGAGGTCGTCAGCTACGAGGTCCGGTCCAGCCGGCAGCGGGACGAGCTCGTCACCGCCCTCCGCACCTACGCCGAGGGCGCTGGCATCCACCGCCGCATCGTGGACGTGGCCTGCGGCGTCGCCGACGAGTTCATCATCAACGCCGTCTACAACGCCCCCGTCGACAAGGACGGCCATCGCCTCTACCGCAACCAGGACCGCACCGAGCACGTCGACCTCGGCGACGACGCCGTCGCCCGGTTCAGCTTCGCCTGCGACGGCAAGTGGCTCGCCATCGCCATCCGCGACCCCTTCGGCAGCATCACCGACGAGACCCTCCGCGACTACCTCGTCCGCTGCCTCCGCGGCGGCGATGAGCAGATCGAGCAGAAGGCCGGCGGCGCCGGCCTCGGCCTCTACCAGATCCTGCGCGCCGTCAACGCCTTCGTCGTCAACATCGTGCCCGGCCAGGCCACCGAGATGATCGGCCTGCTGTCGGTCGATGGCTCCTACAGGCAGTTCGCCCGCCAGCCCAAGTCCATCCTCATCAGCGTGCGCGACGAGGCCTGACGGCTCCCCCTCAAGCCACCGTCGACGGACCGCTGTCGGGCAGCGGCGGCAGCGCCGCGTCGAGGTAGGCCTCGATCAACGCTCGCCGTGGCGCAGGGAAGGGCGCGAGCGCCTCGCGCGCCCGTCCGGCGGCCTCCCACGCCGACCAGAGCGTGTAGCCACGCGCCCCGCAGCGGTCCAGCAGCCCGCCCACCTCTGCGACGGGCCAGGGCGGCGGCGAGTCGACGAGCGCCTCCAGCTGCTCCCGCTCGGCGCCTCGGGCGACCTGAAGCCCGGTCCGCACGGCGAAGCTCGCCTTGCCGATGAGCAGGTCGCGCGCGTCGCCGGCGGGGTCCGTGGAGGCCCAGTCGTCCACCAGCTGCAGCGCCATGCCAAGCTCGAGGCCCGCCTTCGACAGCGCCTCGATCTCTTCCTCTTCGGCGTCGCTGGCGCGCGCCCCGAGCCGCAGCACCAGCGCGAACAGCTCGCCGGACTTGAGCCGGTTCACGTGCCACCAGCCCGGCACGTCGTGGCCGATCGACGTCAGGTCGAGCTCCTGCCCGGCCACCACGCGGCTCAGCCCCATCGTCGCGTCGCGCAGCAGCGCTGCGAGCTGGCGATCGTCGTCGACGCCAGCGATCAGCGCCGCCGTGGACAGCTCGCGCAGCGCGGCCGCGGCGTTGAACCCGCGCGCGTCGCCCCAGCTCGCCCACAACCCGCCGGCCCGGTCCCGGTCCTGCAGGTCGTCGAGGATGCGCAGCGCCAGGTTCATGCCGCCCCACCACGCCGCCACGGGCGCGGCGTCGTCGGGGTCGCCCTCGCACACCAGGGCGGCGGCCAGGGGCAGGCTCAGCAGCGCGGAGGGATGCGCCTCCGGCCACGAGCCGGCGATCAGGCGCGCCAGCGCCGGCCAGCTCTCAGGTACGGTCGACATCAGCAGGCGACGGCCTTTGGCCAACGCCTGCTCCGTGGCAGCGTCCAACTCCATGCTCCACCCTGGTCAGAACGGCGGGATGCCCGTGATGTCCTGCAGCAGCCGCTCGGTCTCCTTCAAGATCACCTGGAGCTGCGGGTCGTCGAAGCGGTCTGCGTTCCAGATCACCACCTCGAAGACCGGCGCGTTGTTCCGCGCGATCTCGATCTTGACCTGGGTGTCGCCGGGCTCGCGGGGCAGCGTCGAGGTGCGCGCCGCCGCCAGGCGGTTGTCCGCCATCAACTTTCCGAACGCGGCGGTCGCGTCTGTGCTGAAATCCTTTTCAGTATCCTTGACCTGCCCCGACATCTTCTGGTTCACCCGCGCCTTGCCGCTCCCCGCCATCGCGAGGGTGAACTGGCCCGTGGCGAAGTACTCGGTGCCGACCGTGATCCGCACCTCCAGCTCGGGGTGCGCGGTCAGGTCGCGCAGTAGCTCTTCCATCTCGGTCTCCTTGGCGCTGACCGGGGCGGCGGCGCGGGGCTCCGGCGGAGCCTCCGCGACGTCCGTCGCGGCCGTGCTGTGTTCGATCACGTCGGGGGCTGGCGTCACAGGTGTCCCGCCCCCGGTACAGGCCGTGGGCAGGGCCAGCGCAAGCGCGCACAGCCCCGCCGTCAGGCCGCCATGGCCGATGCCGTCACTTGCCACGTTTCTTCACCGTGAACTTCCGCCCGGTCGCCGTGTTGATGTGACCGGTGATGACCTCCGCCTGACGCTGCTTCACCTCGGCGGTGTTCACACCCTCCGCCCAGAAGTTGCCCATCAGCGAGTTGTCCTGCTTGACGCCCGGCGCCGTCGCGCTCGACCGGTTCGTTGAGCCCGTGTCGATGTACTCGTCCAGCAGGCCGAGCATGTGGCCCATCTCGTGGGCCGTCACGATATCCTGGTCGTCCACATACCAGTTGCTCATGTTTGCCCGGCCCGTGCCGGCGTGCAGCTTCACCGAGTGGTGCTCGCCGCTCTCGACGTGCGTGGCGCCCACGCGCAGCGGGAGCTCCGTCGAGCCGTCGGTCAGGATGAACTTGTTGTCAAAGTACTTCGCGAACGCCGTGGGCGACCGCGACGCGCGATCCTTGACGTTGTCCTCGGTCACGCCGGTCTGCGCCACCAGCTTGAACTTCAGGCCGATGCGGACCTCCTTGGCGCTGATCGTCACGTCGTACTTCGACGTCCAGCCGTAGGGCGGATCGCTGATCGTGTTCTGGACGGCCGTCATGGTCTCGGCGTCCGTCTTGCCGCGGGGGCCCTCCTGCGTGGTCGTCTGCGCAGGATCCGTCTTCTTGTCGCCGCCCAGGTAGAAGAAGCCCTGCAGCGAGGCGCCCGAGCGGTGCTTGATCGCCCCGGCCCCGCCGGCCTGCTGACCCGACGCCAGCTCCGAGCCCGTCTGCTCCGCCTCCTGCTCCGCCGCGTCGCCCGGCTTGCCCATGCCCACCTGGCCGCCAGGGCCGCCGCCGTCCTTGCCGCCCTGCTGGAAGCAGTGCACCAGCTCGTGCATCACCGTCTCGTAGCTCGGCTCGGCCGTGCCGAAGACGATCACGTTCTTGACCGCGAACGCCGTCGTGCCGGTCATCGCGCACGCCTCGGCCGCCTCGGGGCCGCTGAAGCACTGCACGAAGCCCAGATCCTTGCCCATCGCCTTCTCGCACTGCTCACGGTGGGGCAGCGGGATGGACTGGCCGAGCATACCGCGCTCCAGGGCGGCCGGTGCCAGCGCCTCTGGTGGCATCGCCGGGTCGAACTTCGCCATGTCCGACTGCTTCAGGTGCGCGAGCATCGCCTGCGGCACGCCCTGTCGGTTGGCCAGCTCGCTCGCCTTGGCGTTGTTCGTCTTCGCTTGCTTCTGCTCCTCAAGGAAGGAGCGAATGGGACTCGACATGGGGTCCTCCTCTGCCTCAAGGCGAGGCGTCTGTTCGGATCAACTGTCCAAGTGCGCGGCACTCAGCCAGCGCGGCATGTTGGAGGTCTTCCTGGTTCAATGCGCGCTGCCCCTCCCCCGCAGCCCGCGCCGCGGCCCGTACGACCGCGTTCTTGATGTGTGCCCCGGTCAGCTCGTAGAGCTCACCGAGCGTCACACAGTCCACATCCGCTGCCCGTGGCAGCTCCGGCACCAGAAACGTCCCCCACAGCACCTCGCGCTCGGAGGCCTCGGGGATCGGAAAGCGGATCACGAAGCGCAGCCGTCGGCGCAGCGCGTCGTCCAGGCTCTGCTCGAAGTTCGTCGTCAGCAGGACCAGACCGTCGAAGGTCTCGATCCGCTGCAGGAGGTAGTTGACCTCGAGGTTCGCGTAGCGGTCCACGCTGCTCTTGACCGCCGTCCGCCTGGTGAACATCGAGTCGGCCTCGTCGAACAGGAGCATCGCCCCCGTCTCGGCCGCCTCGTCGAAGATGTGGGCCAGCCGCTTCTCCGTCTCGCCGATGTACTTGTCCACCACCTGCGACAGGTCGATCTTGAACATCGGGACGCCAAGCTCGGCCGCGATGATGTTCGCCACCATCGTCTTGCCCGTGCCAGGAGGCCCGGCGAACAGGCAGCTCGTGCCCCGACCGTAGGGGAGGATCTTGCCCAGCCCCCACTGCTCGAGCAGCACGTCCCGATGGCGCACGTAGGCGATCAGCTCCTGGAGCTCCTCCATCACCTCGTCGGCCAGCACCAGGTCGGACCAGCCGAAGTGGCTGTGCACCACCCGTGCGAACCCCTGGAAGTCCGGCTCCTGCACCTCCATCACCAGCGCGCTCACCTGCCGCGCCGTCGGCACCGCGCGCCGACGACGGCTCCGGCGGTCGAGCAGGGCGCAGGCCGCGTGGATGTCGCCCTCGGTCACCGCGTGCTGGGCGACCACCATCGTCAGGTCCTGCGCTGCCAGCGCCGGCACCCGCGTCGGCCAGTGGCGCAGCCACGCCTGGCGTCGTCCGGCGGCGTCGGGCACGGGGACCAGCACCTCGTGCAGCCGGGGCATCTGCTGCCGCATCCGCGGCTCCATCGTGCTGAGCGCGATCACCACGGGCACCGGGATGGCGTCCACCAGCTCCCACGGCACCAGCTCTGCCCAGCCCCGCTCTCCGGACTCCGAGCCCCCGCGCCGCGCCCGCGGCGCCTCCAGCAGCACCACCGCGCGACCGAGCGCCGCCGCCAGCAACCCGCGGCGGAGCCCCTCGACCCGGTCGGCGCGGTCCGGCAGCGGCAGCTTCATCAGCGGTCGCGCCAGATCCGACGCCAGCGCGTCCGCCACCCGATGCGCCGTCAGCGCGCAAGGCCCCACCAGCGCCACCTTGAACGTCGGCCCACCCTGGTGCAGCGCGTCGTGAAGGCGCTGCACGGTCACGTCGTCGAGGTCGAGCGCGTCCAGACCGGCGGACATGGGCGTGGCGATCGGTGGCGCAAGGGCGAGCAGATGGTCCACGAGCACCGGGCTCAGCCGCAGCACCGCGTCCAGCCCCCATCCCCCCTCCAGGCTCACCATCCCCAAACGACGCAGCGAGCTCCACTCGCCGAGCGCCCCGACGCGCAGCAGCGTCGCTCCTTCGAGCCCGATACCCAGCAGCTGAAACACGAAGCCGAGCGGGGCACGAGGCGAGGGGTAGCGGCTCCATGTGCGCACCAACTCGTCGGCGAACGTCGCGTCGCACTCGATCAGCAGGTGCAACATGATCACCCGCGAGGCGAGCTCCTGGACACCATACTCGGCGCACCACTCCACGAACGGCAGCGCGACCCCCTGAGGCGCGTCGGCCTCCAGGCGGGCGTCGATCCACCGACGCTGCTCTGCGATCGCCCCGTTGAGCGGGTGCGTCGCGGCGGGCTCCAGGCTCTTCTGGCTCTGATGACGGCGCAACAAGAGCCGCGCCCATCCGAGCTCGGCTTCGAGATGTTCCCAGATCCCACCAAACGCCTCCTCGCGCTCGAGGAGAACGGGAAGGGTTCGCGTCAATTCTGGCATAATCAATGGCGCCTGCTGAGGCGCGTGAACGAACGTTTGCAACCACAAGACGTATCAGGTCTAGGCGCTCCGGAGCCGACTGTCAACTGTCCGTTTCCCTCCGCGCATGATGTGTCTCCCTGGGCCGGTCCATCGAAGCCCGCCGGCCGGCTCGATCAGTCCTCCGCCTCGCTGGCGTCGACGACCGTGCTCTCGTCGCTGTCTGTCTCCGCCTCGCGATGGACCACGACCGCGGTCTCGGCCGTCTGCTGGCTCCGGTTGGGCTCAGTGCGGGGCAGCTGGGTCGACGGCAGCGACGCGCCCCCGATCACCGTGGGCACCCACGAGATGTCGGCCCCGCTGACCGGGGAGAGCCGGGCGAAGGCGACCGGCATGCGCGGCTTGATCCCCAGCGTCCGCACCGCCACCGCCAGCCCGGCGCCAAAGAAACCCGCGTGCGCGAACCGACGGTCCGGCGCCTTCGCCATCGCCATCTGGATGATGTCGTTGAACGGGTGATCGAGCGCGAAGCCCGCCAGCGGCGGCGGCAACGTGTCGAGGTGATCCTTCATCAGCTGGAAGCGCGTCCGGCCCCGGAACGGCCGCTCCCCGGCCAACAGCTCGAACGCCACCACCCCCATCGCGTACACGTCTACCGTCGCCGTCAGATCGACCTCGCCGCTGCACTGCTCCGGCGCCATGTACGCCGGCGTCCCAAGGATGTCCCCCGCCGCCGTCACCGGCGCCATCGTGCCCCGACCCCACTCGCCCTGGAACGCCTTGGCGATCCCGAAGTCCAGTACCCGCACCGACGTCGTCCCGGCCTGCTCGTCGTTCAGGAACAGGTTGGCTGGCTTGATGTCCCGGTGCACGATCCCGAGGTTGTGCGCCTCAGCCAGACACTCCAACGTCTGCTGCAGCACCGCGATGGCCTCCTCGAGCGGCGGCTTCCTCACCGCGTCCAGCCACGCCGACACCGTGCGGCCGCGCAGGTGCTCCATCGCGATGAACGGCAGCGGCGGCGAGCTCGGGGTCCGCCGATGCAGCCCGTAGTCGTAGACCGTCACCGCGTGCCGATTGGTCAGGGCGCTCGCCAGCCGCGCCTCCCGCGCGAACCGCTGGACGATGCCCTCGGACTTGAGCGCGCTCGGATTCAGGAACTTCAGCGCCACGAGGCGGTTCAGCCCGATCTGCTCGGCCTCGTAGACGACCCCGAAGCTGCCTCGGCCGAGCTCACGCCCGATGACGAAGCGTCCTGCGATCACGTCGCCTGGCGAGGGTGGGGACGTGTTGTCGGTCATCAGCGCTCCTCAGGATTCCGACGGGTCATCGTTCCGATGGCGAGGTGGCACGGCCATGGCGCGGGTCTGTCTGCGCTCCTGCTGCAGCTGCGCTTGCCCCACTGCCCCTGGTCCGACTTCGCGACGCCGAAGTCCAGCACCTTCATGCTGATCGCGACCTCGTCGCCTGTGCCCGAATCGCGGCCGCGGCAGACGATGCCAGACGCACCACGCCCGAGCTCGTTCTGCAGCGTGCAGCGATCACCGATACGGTCGCCGGGTCGAGAGGGGGAGGGGGGGCTCATGGTGCTCCGAGGGCGATCGACGGGGCCAGGCCGCCACTCTACAGCGTTTCGGCGCACGGCGCGATCCCTCGTTTGCCGCGGGTCGTGTCGATCACGGCTTGACAGCCTCGCCTGTCCTGAACAGCTCGCTCGGGTCCGTTGACGAAGATTTGACGTCACGCCGGCGACCTTTCTCTGGATTTTTCTGCATCGATCCGTATGACTACGGCGCCGCATCCGGCGTGCTACCTAACGTTCGTTAGGTCGCCGTCCCCAGCACCCTTCCAAGGTCCCATGCACCCCGACCGCGACCCCGCTCACGCTCCAGAAGAGCTCCACGAAGCGACCGACGACGCCCGATCACGCATCGTCGAGACCGCCACCCGTCTGTTCTCCACCCGCGGCTTTGCAGGAACGTCGATCCGCGAGATCACCCAGGCGGCCGGCGTCACCAACCCGACGATCTACTATCACTTCGGCAGCAAGGCGGGCCTGTTTGAGGCCATCCTGGCCGAGTCCGTGCGCACCCTCGATGAGCGCCTGCACGCCGTCCTGAACACGACGTGTGATTTTCGCACCGTGCTCGTCGAGTTCCTCGCCGCCCACTTCGACGTCGCCCGGGACAACCCCGACCTCTGTCGCATGTACCTCGAGTGTGTGATGGTCCGCGGCAGGGACCGCCAGGCCGCCGCAGAGGTCAACGGCTTCGACGGCGCGCGCCATGAGCGCCTCGGCGCCATCCTCGTCGAAGGCCAGGCGCGTGGCGCCATCGCGCTTGGAGACATCGGGCCGGCGCGAATCGTGTTCGCCGGGCTCATCCTCGTGCCCATCCTCCAGTTCCTCGACGGTCACCTGGACGTCCTGGACCGCCAGACCGCCGAGCGACTCATCGATATCTTCCTTCTGGGCGCCTCGCCGCGCCCCGTCCTGTCTCCCACTGTCGCCGCCGTCTCTTCGGACACCGGTGATGTTTCACGATACGGGAACCTTCCATGAGCAAACGACGTCTCCTTCGCCGCTTCCTGCCTGCGCTTCAAGCCCTGGCGATCACCGTCACGGGGCTGGCGTTGTTGGCTGTGGCCCCTGGCTGCAAGCCGCCCGCAGAAGACAAGCAGCCCGCCGCCGCGACCGAGACCCCCAAGCGCGTCTCGCGCGTCGAGGTGGTCACGGTCACCGCGGTGCCCTTCAACGCCTCTACGACCCTCATCGGTGAGACCGAGGCGGACGAGACCATCACGGTGTCGGCCGAGACGCCGGGCCGGGTCCTGCAGACGAACTACGCCGAGGGCGCTGATGTCACCAGGGGCCAGTGGCTCGCGCGCATGGAGGCGACCATCGATCGCACCCGCCTCGGCCAGCTCAACACCAACCTCCAGCAGGCCGAACGTGACCTGGCCCGGCTTGAGGAGCTCAAGACCAAGGGCCTCGCCACCGAGTCCCAGCTCGAGCAGGCGCGCCTTGGCGTGGACAACTCGCGGTACAACCTCAGGATGACCCGGGCGGGGATCAGCAAGACCAGCGTCGCCGCTCCCATCAGCGGGACCGTCGACCGGGTCTTCCTGGACCAGGGGGAGTTCGCCAATCCTGGCGCGCCGCTGGTGACGATCGTCAACTACGACACCATCGTTGTCCGCGCCGGACTGCCCGAGTCCCAGCTGCCGTGGGCGGTCAAGGGCAAGGCCGTCAAGGTGAGGATCACCGCGCTCGACACCGTGTTTGACGCGACCATTCGGCGCCTCGGCATCCAGGCCAACACCAAGAACCGCACCTTTCCGCTTGTGGTCGAGGTCCCCAACGCCGATCACCGCATCCGACCCGGTATGCGCGCCGACGTCGTGCTCAACACCGAGCACCACGACGTCGGGCTGCTGATCCCGCGCAACGCCGTCATGGAGACCCTCGACTCACGCGTCGTGTTCGTTGTCCAGGACGGCGCGGCGGTCCGGCGCCCGATCGAGGCTGGACCGGGGCGCGGCGACTTTGTGCTCGTGCGCACCGGCCTGTCGAACGGGGACAAGGTCATCGTCGTCGGGCAGCGCCTCGTCTCGGAGGGCGAGAAGGTCGCCGTGCTCGTGGACACGCCCTGCTGTGCCGAGCAGCTCGACGCGATGGACAAGAGCAAGAACAAACCCCAGGCCGCCAAAGCAACGGCCGAGCCGACCGAGGCTGTTGCCCAATGAAACCCACCAACTTCTCGATAGATCACAGCGTCGCCGTCTACGTGCTGATCGCCATGATCGTCGTGGGCGGTCTGATCACCTACATCGCGCTGCCGCGTGAGGCGGCGCCGGACATCACCATCCCGGTCGTCATCGTCACGACGCCCTACTACGGCGTCGCGCCGGCGGACATCGAGACGCTCGTCACTCAGCCGATGGAGAAGGAGCTCCAGGAGCTCAAGGACGTCGATGACCTCACGTCCACCTCGGCCGAGGGGGCGTCCATCATCACGGTGAAGTTCGCGCCCAACGTCGACATCGACGACGCCGTCCAGAAGATGCGCGAGAAGGTCGACAAGGCCAAGCCCAAGCTGCCGGACGACGCCGAGGATCCCATCCTGACGGAGATCAACTTCTCCGAGTTCCCCATCATGATCGTCAACATCTCCGGCCCGGTCGACCAGCTGCAGCTCAAGCGCGTCGGCGAGGATCTGCAGGATCGGATCGAGAAGGTCCCGGGGGTGTTGGATGTGAAGCTGGCGGGTGGGCTGGAGCGAGAGATCCAGGTCAACGTCGACCCGGCCAGGCTCCAGCGCTATCAGCTCTCGCTCAGCGAGGTCATCGGCACGCTCCAGCGCGAGAACGTCAACCTGCCGGGCGGCTCGGTGGACGTGGGCCGCATGAGCTATCTCGTGCGTGTGGACGGCGAGTTCAAGGACGCCGCGCCGATCGCGAACCTCGTGATCAAGGAGAAGGACGGGCAGCCCATCTACCTCGGGGACGTCGCGGAGGTGTCGGACACCTACAAGAAGCAGGACACCTACAGCCGCTTTCAGAACTCCACCAACGTCAGCCTCTCGGTCCAGAAGCGGGCCGGCGAGAACCTGATTCGCATCAGTGACGATGTGAAGGAGATCCTGGCCGACTACAAGAGCGCCGAGCAGCCCGAGGGCGTCAGCGTCGAGATCACCGCAGACGTCTCGCGCATCATCCGAGACCAGGTCAACGACCTCGAGAACAACATCCTGACGGGCCTGATCCTCGTCGTGGGCATCCTGTTCTTCTTCATGGGCGGCGTGCGCAACAGCCTGTTCGTGGCCTCCGCCATCCCGCTATCGATGCTGATCAGCTTCATTGTGCTGTCGATCATGGATATCACGCTGAACATGGTCGTCCTGTTCGCCCTGGTGTTGGCGTTGGGTATGCTGGTCGACAACGCGATCGTCATCGTGGAGAATATATACAGACATGGGATGATGGGAAAAAGTCGCATACAGGCCTCCAAGGACGCGGTCGCAGAGGTCGGATGGCCGGTCATCTCCTCGACGGTGACCACGGTCGTCGCCTTTGCGCCGATGCTCTTCTGGCCGGGCGTCACAGGCGAGTTCATGGGTTTTTTGCCCATGACGGTCATCATCGTGTTGACGAGCTCGCTGTTTGTGGCGCTGGTCATCAACCCCGTGTTCTGCGCGACGCTGATGAAGGTCACGGACCGCGGACCGACGGACGAACTGGAGGCGATCCCGAAGAACTTCGTGTATTCAGCCTACCGTCGCACGCTTGAGTTCGCGCTGTCCTACCGGTGGATCGTGGTGGTGCTGTCCATCCTGTCGTTGTTCGGGACCTTCGCGGCCTACGGCGCGCTGGGGCACGGCGTCGAGTTCTTCCCGGAGACCACGCCCGAGCGGCTCTTCATGAACATCCGGGAGCCCGACGGGACCGCGGTGGAGACCACCAATGCCGTGACAGGGAGGATCGAGCAGCACATCAGCACCCTCGACAACGTCCAGACCCAGGTCTCCACCGTCGGCGTGGCGAGCGGCGCGTTTGCGACCTTCGGCACGGCGTCCAACCAGGCGCGGATCAACATCGACCTCCTGCCGGCGGGCGAGCAGGTCGAGAACCCGAAGCTCACCATCCAGGCGATGCGCGACTTCACCGACGCGATCGCTGGCGCCGAGTTCGAGGTGGACAAGGAGAAGATGGGGCCACCAGCGGGCAAACCTATAAACATCGAGATAACAGGTAAAGACTACCATAAGCTTGGAGCGCTGGCCCAGCAGGTGCGCGCCACGATCCGCGACACCGAGGGCCTCCAGGATCTCAAGGACGACTACGTCTCCGGTCGACCCGAGGTGCGTGTGCATGTGGACCGGCGGCAGGCTGGCATCAGCAACATCAACACCTTCCAGATCGCCGACACCGTACGCGCCGCCATCAACGGCGTGACCGCCACCAAGATCCGCGACGGCGAGGACGAGTACGACGTCGTGGTGCGACTGCAGCGCGACGAGCGAGACAGCATCGAAGACATCGAGGGCCTCACCGTCGTCGGCAAGGAGGGCGCCCAGATCCCGCTGCGCGAGGTCGCGCACATCGAGGAGGGCGGTGGCACCGGCTCCATCCGTCACCATGACCTCGAGCGCGTCGTGACGGTGCAGGCCAACGTCACCGAGGGCCACCTACCCAACGATGTCCTGGCCGCGGTCCAGAAGCGCCTCGAGAACCAGAAGATGCCCGAGGGCTACGCGATCAAGTTCACCGGCGAGAACGAGGAGCAGCAGAAGGCGGCCGACTTCCTCGGCAAGGCCCTGCTCGCCGCGCTCTTCCTCATCACGCTCGTGCTGGTCACCCAGTTCAACTCGGTGCTGCAGCCGATGGTGATCGTCGCCAGCGTCCTGTTGAGCCTCATCGGCGTGCTGTGGGGCCTGATCATCACCCAGACCCCGTTCGGGATCATCATGGTCGGCATCGGGGTGATCTCGTTAGCCGGGGTCGTGGTCAACAACGCCATCGTGTTGATCGACTACGCCAACCAGCTCAAGGAACGCGGGTTTCCGCAGCGGATCGCCATCATCCAGGCGGGCATGGTGCGGTTCCGTCCTGTCATGCTCACCGCCGTCACGACCATCCTGGGGCTCGTTCCCATGGTCGTGGGGGTCTCCTTCGACTTCTTCCAGCTCGAGTTCGTCTTCGGCGGCCGCTCGGTCGAGATGTGGGGGCCGATGGCCCGCTCCGTCGCCGCTGGCTTGCTCGTCGCGACGCTCTTGACCCTGGTGGTCGTGCCTGTGCTGTACAGCCTCGCGGAGGACCTCGGCGCCTTCCTCACCCGCATCTTCGGGCTGGGGGAGTCGACGCCCGCCGCCATCGAGTCCGCGCCAGGGCCCGAGCTCTCCCCCGCCGCCAGCGAGCTGCAGTCCACCGATCTGCCCAACTCTTGAGAGATCCCATGACCACACGCCTCCATGACTTCGCGCGCCGGCTCGGCGTCGGCGCGCTCGCGGGGATCGTCGTGGCGCTCGCCGCGAGCCCCGCCTCGGCCCAGCAAGAGCCGGTTGAGCAGCCTGGCCCCGAGACCGGCACGCCCGACACACCCCGCACCGGCGATCTGTTCGAGACCGCGCGCACGCTCGACGAGCAGCAGGGTGGCCTCGTGGTGGAGTCCCGGCGCACCCTCGGCCTCGAGAGCGCCGTCGACCTGGTCGCCACCTCCAACCTCGACGTGCAGATCGCCCAGGAGCGCGTGGCCCAGGCCCGCATCCTCCAGGATCGGGCCTGGTCGCTCATCCTGCCGGTCGTCACGGTGCAGGGCATCTACACCTACAACGACAAGGCCATCGAGAGTGAGCCGTTCCCCGGCGTGAAGTTCACCGTCCGGCCGCAGGACGAGCTCCGCTTTCAGGGCACCGCGCGCATCTCCGTCTTCAACGGCAAGGCCTACCCGCTCCTCAAGGGCGCCTACCTCACCGAGGACCTGCAGCAGAAGGGCGTCGAGCAGCTCCAGCACGAGCTGCGGTACGCCGTCGCGCAGCTCTTCTACCAGATGCTCACCTTCAAGCGCCTCACCGACATCACCGATGAGTCGCTCAAGGCGCGGGAGATCGTGCTGCAGGCCGCCCGGTCGCGGCTGGCCGCCGGGGTCGCCACACCGTTCGAGGTCACCCGCGCTGAATCCGCCGTGCTCTCGGTCCGCAACGAGCTCGAGGCCCACAAGCTCGCCTTCCTCAAAGGGCGCGAGGCGCTCGCCGCGTTCCTGCGCACCGAACCCGACTTCGACATCGCCGAGCCTCGCAAGCGCGGCCTGCCCGACGCCACCGAGGAGTTCGTCACCGACGCCTGGGGCCGGCGCCCCGACGTCGCCCTCCAGCGCCTCCAGGCCGACTACGCCAACCTCGAGAAGGAGGCGAACCTCTGGCAGTACGCCCCCACGCTCGCCGCCCAGTTCAACCTCTCCCGAGCCCCCGAGACCTCCTTCGCGCCAGACCCCTGGCAGTGGAACCTCCAGCTCATCGCCTCGTGGACGCTCTATGATGGCGGCATGCGCGAGGCCGACGTCGCCGAGAGCAACTCGAAGATCCGCAGCGCCGCCCTCCAGATCGACAAGATCGAGGTCGACGTGCGCAAGGACCTCCGCGTGGCCTTCCTCGACGCCCAGTCCTACAAGGTGCAGCTCCAGACCGTCGACCAGGAGATCGAGCTGGCCGAGAAGGCGCTCCAGCAGGCCCAGGACGGCTACGCCGCAGGCGCCATCAAGCAGCTCGATGTACTCGATGCCGAGGTCCAGCTCCGCCTGGCGCGCTCCAACCGGGCGAGGCTCCTGCTCGCCTACGATCTCGCCGTTGAGAACATCTACAGGGTTGCAGGGATCGGCGTTGCTGATTAGAGCCGTCGTGAGTCTCAGTCGGGGTCAGGTGCGCGTCGATGTGTGGGCGCCATGGTCGCGGGTGAGCGCAGGCGGGCCGGTGGCCCGTCGAGCATCACACGCGGACAGGGCGCCCGCGCAGCGGCG
>Ga0100377_1000338_pt1 | contig 39606 bp, 25 predicted proteins | sample CryGeymeta201501_FD_83664 | JGI IMG/M metagenome (GOLD analysis project Ga0100377, IMG submission 83664) | Groundwater microbial communities from Crystal Geyser aquifers in Utah, USA - Crystal Geyser metaG 2015-01 | ecosystem: Environmental > Aquatic > Deep subsurface > Groundwater | place: USA... | reverse complement strand
GGTGCTCATCTCGCCGTAGCCGAGGATCTCGACGGGGACGGGGCAGCGCTCGGGGTGGGCCGGATCGAGGGCGCGCTCGAAGCGCTCGAGGTGGTCGATGGGGACGTCGAGGCGTTCCATGGGGGGATCTCCGTCAGGCGCTGCTCAGACCATGGAGGCGATGGCCTCGGCCATGGCCTGCATCTGGGGCTCAGCCAGGGCGGCGGTGGCGCGGCCCAGGCGGTCGAGGGCGAGGTCGACGTCTTCGTCGCCGGCCACGAGGGGCAGCAGGAGCTGGGTGACCCGCCGGTCGTTGTTGCTGTAGACGGCGAACACACCCTGGTCGAACAGGAGCTTGCTCATGGCGAGGCCGCAGCCCTCGGAGCGCCAGACGAGGCCGATCATCATGCCCATCTGGCGGACCTCGACGAGCAGGTGGGGCCACTGGCGCCGCAGCGCGTCGAGGCCATCGGCGAGCCGCTCGGCGTTGCGGTAGACGCGGTCGAGGAAGGCGGGCTCCTCGAGCATGTCGAGGAGCTCGAGGGCGACGGCGCAGGCGAGCTCGTTGCCGCCGAAGGTGGAGATGTGGACGAAGGGGTCGGCGTCGAAGATGCGGTGGTGCGGGGCGCGGTAGGCGGTGGCGGCCAGGGGGGTGAGGCCGCCTGAGAGTCCCTTGCCGAGCACGAGGAGGTCGGGCACGACGTCGAAGGCGTCGGCGGCGAAGAGGTAGCCGGTGCGGCCGAGGCCGGTCTGGACCTCGTCGAGGATGAACAGGGCGCCGCGGTCGTCGCAGAGCCGGCGGACGCCCTGCAGGTAGTCCGGGTCGGGGACGACGATGCCGAGCGTGGCGGGGACGGCCTCGAGGAGGACGGCGGCGGTCTGATCGTCCACGGCGTCGGCCAGCGCGTCGAGGTCGCCGAAGGGGACCTGGGCGAAGCCGGGGAGGTTGGGCATGAAGACGTCGCGGTAGCGGGCGTCGCCGGTGGCCAGGGCGAGGCCCGTGTGGCCGTGGTAGCCGCCGACGGCCGAGAGGATGTTGGGCCGTCCAGTCAGCCCCCGCGCCATCTTCAAGGCCACGTCGATCGCCTCGCCGCCGCTCACGCCGAATACAACATGGTCGAGGTCGCCGGGGAGCAAGGCGGTGAGGCGTTGGGCCAGGGAGGCCCTGGGTGCGCTGATCAGGTGGTGATTGCCGATGTCGTAGCGCTCCGTCGCCCGGACGAGCGCGCGGATCAGACGGGGGTGGCGATGCCCCATGTTGAATACGCCGCCGTTGCAGTGCGCGTTGAGGAACGGCCGGCCGTCGACGTCGTGGAAGGTGCAGCCCTGCCGCTCCCCCATGACGAGGTCGAGGCCGAAGCGGCGGTAGAAGTCGACCTTGCCGCGCGAGACGTGCCGGGCGAACAGGTCGAGCACGGCGTCGCGGTCTTCAACGGGGGCTTTGGGGCTCATGGGGCGCTCCAGCGGCGGACGTCCAGGCAGTCGTTCCTCCCACTTGGGCGCCGTGAGCACCCGTCTGCCTCGCGACGCAAGGCCCTCCGCGAGCTGTCGCTCACGGAGCTCCCTGCACTGCGTGGCACACGAGTGCTCAGGCTGGTCTATCACGGCGCGCCGCCCGTGCCAACCAGACGCCGTGGCCGTCGAGCGCTCAGCGCGCGACGCCGACCAGCGTGGCGCCGATGCCGCGGAGCTTGATGCCGATGGACGCGGCGTCGGGTACGTTGTCGCCGTCCGTGTCGAGGTCGTCCACGATCAGGAAGTTGAGCAGCGAGGCGACGGTGTCCGGCGGGAAGGGCAGGACGTCGGCGGGGACGGCGTAGAGGGCCGCGATGAGCTCGGTGCGCCGCACGCCGCCGCCGAGCACGCCGTCGAGGGCGGTCACGCGGTCGCCCGCGAGGGTGACGGTGCCCTCGAAGCGGACGTTGTAGAGCACCAGGCTGAGCGTCCCGGTCCCGATGGGCACCTCGAAGGGGAAGCGCGTGCCGGGGCCGCCGGCGGAGATGCGGTTGCCGCTCAGGTTGGCCGGCAGGGCGACGACGGGCTCACAGGTGGCCGGATCGAGCAGCGACGCGCCGACGAGGTAGTCGCACGAGGCCGTCTGGAGGTCGCACATGGGGTTGTTGGGGGCGAGCTCGCCGTCGTAGACTGCCATGATGAAGGGGTTGAGCTGGAAGTCCCGGAGCTCGACCAGCAGGGTGAGGCTGCCGTCGGCGACGGCCGGGTCGAGGGCCGGGTTGACGATGCCCGCGAGCAGGCCGAGCGCATTGTCAATGCCGTCCGAGCAGGTCCCGCCGGGGCTGCACGTGGCGGGGTTGTTGTCGAGGTCGAGCGACTCGCCGGGGGTGCCGGTGGCGCCGAGGTTGACGCTGTTCAACCGTGAGGCGGCGGGCGAGAAGGTGGGCTCGCAGACGCAGGTCGAGGTGTCGCCGACGCACTGGCCGGCGACGCAGCGGTCGGCGGACGAGCAGGCGACGCCGTCGTCGCAGACCTCGCCGCTGAGCGCGGTGGCGACGCACCCGGAGGCATCGTTGCAGCTGTCGCTGGTGCAGCCGTTGTGGTCGTTGCAGACGATGGGGACACCGACGCAGCGCCCCTCGGTGCAGACGTCGCCGCTCGTGCACTGGCTGCCGTCGGAGCATTGGGCGGCGTTGTTGTCGCGGATGCAGCCGCCGGTCTCAGGGTCGCAGTTGTCGTCGGTGCAGGGGTTGCCGTCGTCGCAGATGGAGGTCTGGCCGTTGCAGCAGGGGTTCTGGGTGGGCAGGTGCCAGCAGCCGGCGTCGGCCTCGCAGCCGTCGATGGTGCAGATGTTGCCATCGTCGCAGTTGCTCGTCGTCCCGCCGCCGCACACCCCCTCCGCGCACGACTCGCCGGACGTACACGCGTCGCCGTCGTCGCACGCGGCGGTGTTCGGGGCGTGGACGCAGGCGCCGGTGTCGGGGTCGCAGCTGTCGTCGGTGCAGACGTTGAGGTCGGCGCAGTCGACGTCCGCGGCCTCGCACTGGCCCGCGACACAGGCGTCACCGGTGGTGCAGGCGTCGCCGTCGTCGCACGCGTCGCCGTCGGCCTTCGCCGGGAAAGTGCAGCCGCGGGTGGGGTCACAGAGGTTGTCCGTGCAGCCGTTGCCATCTTCACAGCTCAACCCCACGCCGCCGCCGCAGGCGGCGGCCTGGCAGGTCGTGTCGATGGTGCAGGCGTCGCCGTCGTCGCAAGGGGCGCCGTCGCCGCGGGCGGTCCAGGCCCGGGCGTCCTCGGCGGGGGCGCAGGTCAGGCAGGGGTTCTCCGCGGCGACGGCGCCGGGGGCCTGACACACGTTGTGGATCAGGCACTTACCAGACTGAATGGCCCACGCGCAGAAGCCGTCATCGCCGCACGTGTCCGTCGTGCAGTCGAGGCCGTCCACGCAGTCGGCGTCGGTCTGGCACGTGCCCATCGGCGCGCCGTTGTTGACCTCGCCGTTGTTGGTCGCCCCGTTGTTGGTGATGCGGCCGTTGTTCGAGGCGCCGTTGTTGGAGGCGCCGTTGTTGGAGGCGCCGTTGTTCGTGGCGCCGTTGTTGGTGGCGCCGTTGTTGGTGGCGCCGTTGTTGTCCGAGGCATTGGCGCCAGGGACGACGGGGTCGTCCCCGCAGGCGGTGAGCGCGAGCGCAGCGAGCAGCGCGGGGTAGAGCGTGCGTTTCATGGGCGATGGACTCACTGCGCCAGGTCGCCGCCGACGACGGTGTTGCCGTCAAGTCGGAGGACGTGCTGGGGGTTGATGCGGATGACGGCGCCGTCGCCGAGGCCCTGCGACACGGTGGACAGGTCGATCTCGGGCAGCGGGAAGCCGCCAAGGGTGTCGCCGCCGAGGACCTGCAGCAGACCGGGCACGAGGTTGTCTTCGATGAGGCCGCGGAAGATCGGCTCGAGCGACAGCAGCGCGGGGTCGGTGATGTTGACCTCGACGTCGGCCGAGAGGATCTCGGTGATCGCCAGCCCGATCTGTCCGTCGCCCGCCGACAGATCGAGCGCCGTCTCGAGGCTGACGAACAGCGTCGCGTCGACGGGGGTGCCGTACAGGACGACGACGGCGTCGATGCGCAGGTCGCCGATGAGGAGCCGCAGGGCACCGTCGGGGTTGCAGTCGCTGGCGGTGGGCTGGAGCATGCCACTGGCGTTGAGGCTGATCTCGGAGACGCCGTACTGGCTCAGGTCCACGTCGCCGAGCAGCGCGGCGGGGACCTCGAACTCGAGGAAGCCGCCGAGCCAGGCGGCCCAGAGGATCTGGTTGAGGATGTCATCGGCGAGCACGAGCTCGAAGGCGTCGTCGCCGGGCACGGCGAGCAGCTGGGGTGCGACGCCGCAGCCCTCGCGGGCCAGGGCGCCGAGGTTGGTCCACGGCGTGACGCGGTCGGCGTAGACGCCGCCGCGCATCCGGAAGGTGATGCCGGGCGTGTCGACCTCGATGGTGTCGAAGTCGGTGATGAGTGAGACGGGGATGGAGCTGTTCGGGTCGGTCAGGGACGGGAAGGGGATCTCGGCGGAGATGGCCAGGGCGCGCAGGGCGTCCTCGAGCAGCGGGCCGAGCTCGTCGCCGAGGGACTGGCTGAAGTCGTTCTCGATGTCTGTGACCAGCCCCGGCACGAACGAGTTGACCAGCCAGCCGAGCACGGCCTGGATCAAGCCGTTGTTGAACCGGAACTCGACGTTCACGAAGTTCACCACCACCGAGCCCGGCACGACGACCACGGCGATGTCGTGGTCGACGACCTCGAGCTGGACGTCGGCGTCGATGTCGATGCGGTCGGCGGTGAGGTGCCCGGGATAGTCGAAGATGAGGCCCTTGGCCACGACGTCCGCGTCGAAGTTGTCGATGACGACGTGGAGGTGGAGGTTGTCCGGCTGGGTGGTCAGCGTGACGCGCGGTCGGTCGTTGGTGATGCCGCGCAGGTAGATGTCGTAGAAGCTGACCCGGCTCAGGAAGATCTCGCCGTTGTTGTTCGGGGTGCCGACGAGGGCGAAGATGTCGAAGCTCTCCAGGATCAGCTCGAAGATGGTGGCGAAGTCGTCGGCGGGCAGGCTGTGCTCGCCGTCGTCGAGGACCTCCTGGCTCAGGTAGATGCCCACGCCGGGCTCGACCATGCCGCTCTTGGAAACGTCGATGTCGGGGGTGCGGTAGCGCGGCGACCACAGGAAGCTCTGGACCACCTTTCGCGAGGTGCCGAGGGCGTCCACGGCCTCGAAGATCAGGATGTTGCCGCCGAGGCGGGCGTCCATGGGCCAGAGGAACTGGCCGTTGGCGTCGACGGCGATGGGCTGGCCGTTGATGGTGAAGCGGGTGATGTCGCCCGCGCCGCTGTCGACGGTGCCGGTGACGTTGACGACGTTCGAGGCGCCGTCGAGGGTCGCGGCGCGCGGCGGCCAGGCGACCTGGATATCCGGGCGGCACTCCAGGGAGGCGATGACCTCGTGGCGGCAGCCCTGGACGGGGTGGCAGCTGTCGGCGGTGCAGTCGTTGTGATCGTCGCAGTCCAGCGGCGTGGTGCCTGCGGCGCACGCGCCGCCAGCGCAGGCGTCACCGACGGTGCAGACGTCGCCGTCGTCGCAGGGGTCGGTGTTGTGGGTCATGACGCAGCCCGTGGCGGCGTCGCAGTGGTTGTCCGTGCAGGCGTTGTCATCGGTGCAGTCGAGCTGCTCGGTGCCGGTGACGCAGCCGCCGTCGGCGCAGCGGTCGCCGACGGTGCACGCGTCGCGGTCGTCGCAGGGGAGGTCGTTGTTGACGACGAGGACGCCGCTGTCGGGATCGCAGGAGACGTCGGTGCAGAGGTTGGAGTGATCGAGGGGGATGGTGGCGCCGCGGCAGGCGCCGTTGGTGCAGACGTCGCCGTCGGTGCAGGCGTTGCCGTCGGAGCAGGCGTTGGTGTTGAAGGGGTAGACGCAGCCGCGGGCGGGGTCGCAGCTCTCGTCGGTGCAGGGGTTGTCGTCGGCGCAGAGGTGAGCGAGCGAGGTGTGGGCGCAGCCGTCGACCGGGTCGCAGGCGTCGACGGTGCAGAGGTCTTCGTCGTCGCAGCTCTGGCGTGCGCCGCCGACGCAGCGGCCACCGGCGCAGACGTCGTTCTCGGTGCAGACGTCGCCGTCTTCGCAGGGCAGGTCGTCGGCGGGTTCGGCGACGCAGCCGCGCGAGGGCTCGCAATGCTCGGTGGTGCAGGCGTTACCGTCGTCGCAGGTCGGGGTGTCCGCGCCCGCCATGCAGGTGCCGGCGACGCAGCGGTCGCCGAGGGTGCAGCGGTCGCCGTCGTCGCAGCTGGCGGTGTTGTCGACGGCCGCGCAGGCGCCGGTGGCGCTGTCGCACACGTCGTCGGTGCAGGGGTTGGCGTCGTTGCAGACGACGGCGTCCCCGACGCACTCGCCCGCGACGCAGGCGTCTTCGGTGGTGCAGGCGTCGCCGTCGTCGCAGGTGGCTGCGTCGTTGGGCGTCCAGGCCTCGGGGTCAGCCACGACGAGGCAGAGCTCGCAGGGGTTGTCCGGGTTGGCCGCCTCGTTGTCCACGCAGGCGCCGTCGATCTCGCACTGGTCGAGTCCGCAGCCATCCAGCGCGCCGTTGTTGGTGCCGGCGTTGTTGGTGCCGCCGTTGTTGGTGCTGCCGTTGTTCGACGCGCCGTTGTTGGTGCTGCCGTTGTTCGACGTGCTGTTGTTGTCGGTGTGCGAGCCGTCCCCATCGCCCTGGTCGACCTTGATCTGGCCGGGCGCCGTGGCGTCGCTGCAGCTCGCGGCGACGATGGCGAGCAGGAGGGGGAGGAGCAGGGATCGGACGTGGCGGGCCATGGCGTCTCCGAGGGCTGAACGAGCGGCGTTCGCGCTGATGAACGACCTTCGCGCAGTGTAGCGCCGTTTGGTCGCCGTCTCCACCTTCGCGCGGTGGTTTGGCAACGGTGTTGTGCGTGCGGCCAGCGCCCCGTAGGCTGGACATGTCCGCAAGATTCCCTACTCTGGGGGAGCACGGCGCATTTTTTGCGCACGCGCCCTGTTGGCTGCGCCCAGCGCCATGTCAGCATGGCCCGAATCATCGCAACCCTGTCGCCAGAGGCCCTCATGAAGCTGAACCGTTGGATGTTGACCCTCACCGTCGTTGCCCTCACCACCCTCGGCGTCGCCTGCCAGTCCGAGCCGAAGCCGGACACCTCCGCCGCCGCCCCCACCGCCGAGGCCCCCGAGATCACCGTCGACGCGCTCGCCGAGAAGCTCGACAGCAAGGCCGCCATCACCGTCTGCGACGCCAACGGTGAGGAGACCCGCAAGGAGCAGGGCGTCATCCCCGGCGCCATCCTCCTCACCAGCCACTCCGAGTACGACATGAGCGTCTTGCCGGCGGACAAGGGCGCCGATGTCGTCTTCTACTGCGGCAGCGAGAAGTGCTCGGCCGCGCCGAAGGCTGCCGAGAAGGCCATGGCCGCCGGCTACAGCAACGTCCGCGTGCTGCGGGCGGGCATCAAGGGGTGGGTCGCGGCGGGGAAGCCGGTGACGAAGGAGGGGTAGGGTGGCTGAGGCTCTCCCGCGGCTGCGCCATTACAGCCTCCGGCCTACGTCCGTTCTCGCTACGCTCGCCCGAACTGCGCAGTTCACTCCGCCGGCCTACGGCTGCGCAGCAGAGCTGCGCGGGCAGCGTCGACCCCTCGTAAACGAGGGGTGATCGGGCTCTCGTGAGATCTGATACGGCCTGGTGGGCGGTCGCTCCGCGGCGGTGCGTGTTGGGAGGCAGACTGGGGCAGCTCCCCCGCGGCCGCAACCGCGGAGCAAAGCTCCGCGGGCGGCCTCGACCCCTCGTGAACGAGGGGTACTCGGGCTCTCGTGATATCTGATACAGCCTGGTGGCCGATAGCTCCCCCGCCGCTGCATCCGCGCAGCAAAGCTGCGCGGGCAGCGTCGACCCCTCGTGAACGAGGGGTACTCGGGCTCTCGTGAGATCTGATACAGCCTGGTGGCTGGTCGCTCTCCCGCACCACCACAAACCCATCGTTCGAGACGCGAGCAAGCTCCCGCGCCTACGGCCCCGAAGCGCCTACCGCCTCCCTTCCCCCTCCAGCCCCTCCACCAGCGCGCCGACGAACGGAGCGTACCTTCGCCATCGGCCGACGGAGCGCATGTCGACCTCGCTCTGGGCGCGGCGGTCGGCCTCGAGGGGGCGGGTGAGGCGGGGGGTGTGGGAGAGGTGGAGGTAGCGGTCATCCCAGCGGAGGGCGCAGTGCTCGAAGATGCGGGGGCCGATGGAGGCGGGGGCGGTGACGAGGTCTTCGTAGGCGACGGTGAGGATGGGGAGGGGGGCGAGGGCGGTCCAGTGGGCGGCGAGTCGGGCGAGGTGGTGGTGGTAGGTGGCGAGGTGGGCGAGGTCGCTGGACCAGGTGTGGCCCTCGGCGAAGTCGCGGGCGAAGCAGGACATGGCGGCGTCGAGGGGATCGCGGACGCAGTGGATGACGCGGGCGTCGGGGAAGAGGAGGGCGATGAGCCAGAGGTGTTCGAGGAGGCCCGGCAGCTTGTCGGTGAGCCAGCGTGCGCCGGCGGCGGGGTGGCGGTCGAGGTAGGCGCGGGCGTGTTCGGCGCGCCAGTCGGGCGGGAAGGTGCGCTCGGTGAGGCGGTTGGCGGTGGGGGCCATGAGGGCGGTGGCGAGGTCGTGGAGGGCGGGCAGCTCACCGCCGCCGCCGACCTCGGGGTGGGCGGCGAGCATGCGCTCGACGACGGTGGTGCCGGAGCGGGGCATGCCGACGATGAAGATCGGGGTGATGTCGGAGGGCGCCGAGGGGGCGTGGCGGTCGAAGAACGCGCGGTCGACGGCGAGGAGCTCGCGTTGGCGGACGAGCATGGCGTCGGCGTCGAAGGGGCCGAACCGTTGGATGGCCAGGGCGTTGCCGTGGTCGAAGTGGGCGAAGGCGCGGGGGATGTCGCCGCGGTGGTCTTCGGCGTGGCCGAGCAGGAAGTGGATGGCCTGGCGCTCGGGGAGCAGGAGGCGGTCGGTGTCGAGCCAGGCGGCGAGGCTGGCCGAGGCGGTGTCGGTGAGGCTGGCGCCGCGGAGGCGGGCGAGATCGATCTCGGCGGAGACCATGGCGGGGTCGAGCGCGAGGAGCTCGGTGAGCTCGGCGACTGCGTCGTCTCGCTCACCGAGCTCGCCGCGGGCTACGGCGAGGTTGTGGCGGGCGGCGAGGTGGTCAGGGTCGAGGGCGATGGCGCGTTGGCAGGCGTCGATGGCGTCGTTGAAGTTGCCGAGGTCGAGGAGGGCGAGGCCGAGGTTGGACCAGGCGGCGGCGTTGTCGGGATCGAGCGCGGTGGCGCGTTGGTGGGCGTCGACGGCGGCGTCGAGCTGGCGCAGCATGCGAAGGGTGAGGCCGAGGTGATCGAGGGCCTCGGCGTTGGCGGGCTCGAGGAGCAGGGAGAGCTCGATCAGGGGGCGGGCCGTGTGGGGCTCGCCGCTCTGCATCGCCAGGGTGCCGAGCAGGTGCAGAGCGGTGGGGTGTTGGGGGGCGGCGTCGAGGACGGCGAGGTAGAGTGTGGCCGCCTCGTGGAGCTGCCCCTGCTGGTGGAGGTCGATGGCGTTGGCGAGGGTCTCGGCGAGTGCGTCGGAGGTCATGAGGGGCGGCCTGGCGGGGGCGGTGGTGCGTTCGCGTGGAGAGGGCAGGAGGTGGCCCGGAGGTTTCCTGGCTGCCGCTCGGGGTTGGGGAGCTGCCTCGGGGCTGCTCGCCGGGACGATCCTGACGCGCTGCGCCGCCGGGGTCAATCACGGGGGCTACACGAGGGCGCTCTCGCGGCCGGAGTCGGCGACGAAGAGGCACGAGGCGTGGGTGACCTCCACCATGTGCTGCATGAAGGCGAAGTCGGGCTGCTCCTGGAGGCCGAGGATGTGGATGTCCGCCGAGGGGGCGCACTCGCTGCAGTGGCCGAAGGTGCCGACCATGACGTGCCGTCGGGCGGTCTTGGGGATGCGTGCCAGATCGCAGATCTGGCGGAGGAAGGCGTCGGCCTCGGCCTCATGGGACTTGTCGGGGACGACGGTGATGAGGTTGAGGGTGGCGCCCCACCGCGCGGCGAGCCGGTAGCCCATCAGGAGGTTGAGGTCGAGGTTGTTGCGGCGGAAGGCCTCCTCCACGTCCCAGCCGCTGGAGGCGGGCCGTAGCCAGAGGTTGACGGCGTTGTTCTGACCGAGGCCGGCCTTGGGGTGCATGGCGAGCATCAGGACGCCGACGCCGGTCTCATGGGCCTGCATGATGATGTCGCCGAACTCCTCGAAGCGGGCGGCGTTGTCGGGCATGCGCAGAAACAGGATGTTGGGGCGGAAGAAGGCGCTCTGGAGGGCCTGGAGGCCATTGAGCACGCCGGCGGTGTAGGAGGGCGTGTCGACGATGGACCAGGTGGCGAAGACGCGCCTGGTCTTGAAGGCCTTTCCGAGGTCCTCGACGCGGGGGCGGAGCTCGCCTGGGGTGGTGGTGGTCGCCAGCCCCAGGAGCTTGACCGAGCCTTCGGGCAGGCAGACGTCGAGCAGGAAGCGGAACTCGCCGCGCAGCTCGTCCGGGTCTTCGACGGGCACCATCATGGAGGGCTTCCAGGCCCGGAGGTGAACGGTGCCGTACTCGGTGACACGTGCCGCAGCCCACTCGGCCAGCGCGCCGAAGATGCCGCTGCGGACGTCCTCGACCGCGCCGGTGACGCCGCGCTTGAGCAGGTAGATGTAGATCCCCATGACCAGGCCGACGGCGAGCAGGCTGAAAGTCGGGTTCATGATGAACATGACGAACACGCAGCCGATCGCGCCGAGCAGCGGCACCACGCGCGGGATGCGCAGGGTGGGCCGAAAGCTCATGAGGTTCAGGCTGCTCTCGACGAGGAGCACGAGGTTGATGAAGAAGTAGGTGATGAGAAAGAACATCGTCACCATCGGGGCGATGGTGTTCAGGTCCCGCATCATCAGGCCGCCGAAGGTCAGCAGGGCGGTCACGGCGATGGCGTTGCGTGGCTCGCCGCCCTTGATGGTGGCGAGCCACTCGCCGCGCGGCAGCACCTTGTTCTGCCCCATCGCCATGAGGATGCGAGGGCCACCGATGACGGACGCCAGCGCCGAGGAGAAGGTCGCGCCCAGCAGCCCGGCGAGCACGAGCGGCGGGTAAAAAGCCTTGTCGATGAACACGTTGTAGTTCTGGAGTAGCTCGTCGGGGGTGGCGATGCGGCTCGACACCCACGCCAGCCCGAAGTAGATCGCCGAGCCGACGCCGATCGCCCACAGGGTGCCCCGCGGGATCGACCGCCGGGGGTTCTGCAGGTCGCCCGACATGTTCGCGCCCGCCAGCACGCCCGTGGCGGCCGGGAAGAAGATGCCAAAGACCTTCCAGAAGGTCGTGCCGCTGAAGTTCGTCTCAGGGAAGCCGGCATACTCACCGAGCCAGGTCGTGTCGGCGACGGGCTCCCATAAGGTCGGGCTGGCCAGGATGCTCACGATGGACAGCGCCGTGACGGCCAGGATGACGAACTGGATCCGGAAGGCCAGGTTGGCGCTCACCGAGGCCAGCGTGAACAGCGCCACGAAGACGCACAGGTCGACGATCAGCGCGCTGTGGCCGGGAAAGAACCACAGCCAGCCCTCCCGGAAGCCGAAGATGTACAGCACGGCCCCGAGCGGTCGGCTCAGATACAGCGGGATGCCGATGCTGCCGCCGACCTCGAGCCCGAGCGAGTTCGAGATCATCGCGTAGGGGCCGCCGGCGCCCAGGCGCACGTTGGTCGCGATCGAGGACAGGGCGAGCGCCGTGCAGGCGGTGATCCCGAGCGCCAGGACCATGATCAGCCAGGTGCCGAGCACGCCGGCGTTGCCGACCACCCAGGGCAGCCGGACGTACATGATCACGCCGAGGATGGTGAGCACGGTGGGCGTGAACACGCCGGTAAACGAGCCGAATCGGACGGGTGTTCGAGGGGTGACAGCGGCTGTGTCGTCGGGCATGAGGCGGGCACCTCCAGGGGTGGGGCGTTGCCATCGGCAGGGTAGCACGGGCGCGCGGGTGAGCAAGGCGTTGGCGTCAGGAACGGCGTGGGGGCGTTCGGCAGCGCGCCTGGGCGGTGCGCAAATTTTGCGCGCGCAGCGGGCTGAGCCCGTGGATTCTGCCGGCTCCTGGCGCTGGGGTGCCACGGAGCGCCGTCCTTGCGCCCTCGGAGGCGCCGCGCACGGCGTGGGTCCGTGGCACGGATCGTTCATGGACTGTTTGCTGATGCGCCGTGACAGCCCGGCTCCTGCCGCGCGTCCCCGGTCGCGGCGAGTCATCACCGCTGCCGTGGGTTGCGACGTCGCGCGCCAGCGCACGAAAGGGAGCTCGTCATGCTGAACCTCCGTCGGATCGGGATCGACACCTACCACGAGAACGTCGCCTTCCTGCATCGGCAGTGCACGCAGTACCAGGCGGAGGCATTCCAGAGCCGCGCCAAGGTGGAGGTGCAGGCCAACGGCCGGCGGATCGTCGCGGTGCTCAACATCGTCGTGGACGACTCCATCGTGAAGCCGGATGAGCTCGGGTTGAGCGTGACGGCGTTCGCGCAGCTGGGGGTCGAGGAGGGGCGGCAGGTCCGGGTCGACCACGCCAAGCAGCCGGCCTCGATGGAGGCGATCAAGCGCAAGATCGACGGCGACCGCCTCAGCGGGCAGGACTACAGGGCGATCATCGAGGACATCGTGGCGATGCGGTTCTCGAAGATGGAGATGGCGGCCTTCCTTGTGGCGACGGGGCAGGGCACGATGGATCGCGGCGAGGTGTTGTCGTTGACGCGGGCGATGTCGATGGTGGGGGAGCGGCTGACGTGGCCGGAGGAGCTGGTGGCGGACAAGCACTGCATCGGCGGCATCCCGAACAACCGGACGACCATGCTGGTGGTGCCCATCGTGGCCGCCCACGGCATGCTGATCCCGAAGACCAGCTCGCGGGCCATCACCTCACCGGCCGGCACGGCGGACACGATGGAGTGTCTGGCCCGGGTGGACCTGACCCGTGAGGAGATCGAGGCCGTCGTGCGCAGCGAGCGCGGGTGCATCTGCTGGGGCGGGCATATGAGGCTCTCGCCAGCGGACGACATCCTGATCAGCGTGGAGCGGCCGCTTGGCATCGACACCGAGGGCCAGATGGTGGCCTCGATCATCAGCAAGAAGGTGAGCGCAGGCTCGACGGATCTACTGCTGGACATTCCGATCGGCCCGTCGGCCAAGGTGCGGGACATGCGCGCGGCCCAGCGGCTGCGCAAGCTGTTCGAGTTCGTCGGCGACAACCTGCACCTGCACGTGCGGGTGATCATCACCGACGGCAGCCAGCCGATCGGTCGGGGGATCGGGCCGGTGCTCGAGGCGCGCGATGTGATGGCGGTGCTGCGCGGCGAGCCGGAGGCGCCGTCGGACCTGCGCCAGAAGTCGCTCCTGCTCGCGGGCCGCATCCTCGAGTTCGACCCGGACGTCCGGGGCGGCACGGGCTACGACATCGCCCGCGACATCCTTGATTCGGGTCGGGCCTTGCGAAAGATGCATCGGATCTGCGACGCTCAGGGACCTCCGACGGAGAGCGTGAGCCTCGGGGCGATCGCAGGGGAGGTGCCGGCCACCGAAGCGGGGTGGGTGCGGTCGATCGACTGTTATCGACTCGCCCGCGTCGCCCGGCTGGCCGGAGCCCCGATGGCCCGAGGCGCTGGTGTGGACCTGCTCAAGAAGCGCGGCGAGTGGGTGGAGCAGGGGGAGCCCTTGTTTCGTGTGCACGCCGCCTATCAGAATGAGTTCAACTTCGCTATGAAGATGGCTACCGAAGACTGCGGCTACATCCTCAGTCCCGACAAAGCCACCCCGCAGATGGAGTTCGAGTGGTGATGGCCCCCTCTGAAGGATCGATCAACCTCTTCGCGTTCGAGGACGACTGGGTCCCTGCGCGTCGGCTGGCGACGGCAGCGCGCGTGCCGCTCATCGGCCTCGAAGCCCACCACTTCCCGGACGGCGAGACCCTGGTGACGCTCGCCCGGCCGGCGGCCGAGACGACCTGGATCTTCCGCGGCCTGCAGGACCCGGACGCCAAGCTGTTCCCGCTCCTGCTGGCGGCCAACGCCGCGCGCCGCTCGGGCGCTCGCCATGTCGTGCTCGTGGCGCCGTACATGCCGTACATGCGGCAGGACGACACCTTCGCGCCGGGGCAGTGCGTGAGCGCCGAGGTGCTCGGCCAGCTGCTCGGCACGGCGTTCGACCAGATCTGCACCGTCGATCCGCACCTGCACCGCCTCGCCAGCCTGGACGACGTGTTCGGGGCGGGCAAGGGCCTGGCGATCTCGGCCGCGCCGGCCATCACGAAGCTGCTGCGGCTTCGCATCTCGGACGCATACCTCATCGGCCCCGACGAGGAGTCCCGTCAGTGGGTCACCCAGATCGCCGACGGCAGCTTCCCCTACCAGATCGCCGTCAAGCAGCGCCGCAGCGACTTCCACGTCAGCGTCAGCCTGCCGCGGCCGGAGGAGCTCAACGATCGTCGCGTCGTGATCGTGGACGATGTCGCCTCCAGCGGTCGCACGCTGGCCGAGTGCGCCAAGGCGGCGCTCGGCGCCGGTGCGCGCTCGGTGGAGTGCATCGTCACCCACCCGATCTTCGCCGGCAACGCGCTCGAGGTCATCGAGGAGACGCGGGTGCGCAACGTCTGGTCGAGCGACACCATCCAGCACAAGACCAACCGGATCGAGATGGCGCCGATGCTGGCCGCGGCGTTGGGGCGGTAGGCGCGGGTCGGACGCCCTCCAGCGTGGCGCTCAGGCGTCGCGCACCGGCGAGGGTGGAGGACGTGACCGGCGGCGCAAATTTTGCGCGCGCCCTCCAGCGTCAGTGGGTGGCCTGCGCGTGGTGCACAAAGCCCTTCGTGAAGCGGGCGAACGGCTCGCTGGCGAAGAAGGGATCCGGCAGGACCGTGCGCAGGTACGCCACGTAGCGCTCATGGTCGAAGGGCTGGCCGTCGTGGGTGAGCAGGTTGCCATCGGTGTCGATCGGGCGCATGGCGACCGCCTCGGGGCCGCGCCAGCGGAAGAAGCCGCGGGCGGGAGGCTTGATGAGGTCCTCGTAGCGGACGCCGTCGCTGTCGGAGCCCTCGGCCATGATCGTGTCGACGAGCTCGCGGCACTCGGGGATGGACTTGTCCGGGTTGTAGGCGCGCGCCACGCGGGCGTTGATGTCCCGGATCAGCTCGCAGACCTCGTTGTAGTACAGCCCCTGCGCCTCGCCGTTGGCCATCGTCTTGAAACCGTAGGAGAGGTTGGTCTGCCCGCCGCGCTCGTCGCCGAACATCTCGAGGCCGCGCGGCAGCCACTTGTTGAACGCCCGCTGGACGTCGTCCAGGCTGTGATCGCCCTCGCCGAGCGCCGCCGCGACGGCGATCTCGGTGGTGTGGCGCTTGCCGGCGCCGAGGTGGAAGCCCTCCTCCATGTACATGGGGCCCATGGAGCGCGCCATGGGGGCGTAGGAGAAGCTGCGCTGCATGTCGAGCTGGTACTTGCCGACCATGTCGATGATGGCGGCGAAGACGACGTTGTCGAGGAAGGAGTCGAAGTCGACGTTGAAGGCGTCGAGCACGTGCTGGCCGTGCTGCATGGCCAGCAGCTCCTCGATCATGTCCTTGGCGACGTCCTGGCCGCCGCGGTTCCAGGTCTTGTCCTGGTCGAGCACCCAGAGCATCTGGTAGGCGTGGCGGAGCTCCTCGGCCATGATGCGCATGATCGAGTACTGGGCCTTGTCGTTGCTGTACTGCTCGAGGCTCATGCGGTGCTGCTGGACCGAGCCGAGTTCGGTCGAGCACTGGGCCTTGATGATGGCCAGCGCCTTGTGGAAGACGTCGTCGTCCATGGCGTCGGCGCTCTCGAAGCGGTCCTGGCCCGCGAAGCGGCCGACGTCGATGACCGTGCTGATGTCGGTGGCGACCTTGGCCTCGAGGGTGAAGGGGCGGATGCCCTTGAAGTGCTTGTCCCAGTTCTTGACGAGCAGCTCGCACTCAGGGAACTGGGCCTTTTGCCACTCGACGAGGGCGTCGTGGAACTTGTCGCGGATGGTGGTCGTCTCGTACATGGGGCGCTCCTGGAGATAGGATTCTAAGGGCGAAGACCGCCGTCCGGCGCGTCGCGTCAGGACAGGGGGCATGTGCTTGGGTGATGAGGCGACGCCAGCGTGCGGTGCGCGGCAGCGCGAGGGGGACCGCCCATATTGTGGCGGGATCGGCGGCTGAAGACAAGTCCCCGAACGATCGTTCACCGGGCGGGGCGCTGCGTTGGGCGCGGTCCAGGGCCGCGCCGACGCGGTGGAGCGTGGCGTCAGGAAAAAAAAGACCTCGCAGCGTGCTGCGAGGTCGCGCAGGCGGGCCGGAGGCCGCCTTCTCCAGGGCGCCATGAGCACCCGTCTGAGCTACTTCTTGACGCTCTTGCAGGACTCGACGGCGGCCTTCATGCCGGCCTCGTCCTTGACGGCGCCGTGGCAGTTGTAGGTGGTGCCGTCGACCTTCTTGACGACCTCGAAGCTGTACAGGACGCCGGTCTCCTTGGGCTCTTCGCCGGCGAAGTCCATCTGGGCGACCTTCCAGGTGAGGACCCAGCCGTCCTCGGTCTTCTCGCCCTCACCGATCCACTCCTTGAAGAAGATCTCCTCAGCGCTGGCCTTGGCCTGCTCCATCGTCTTCTCGCCCTCGACCTTATCGAGCATGAAGCCGAAGCTCTTGTCGTCGGTGTGGAAGCCGGCGGCGCCGCCGATGCCGTTGGGCGTGGCGTTGTCGGGGACCTTGGCCTTGAGGCCCTTGCTGTTGGGCACGTCGACGAAGCCGTCGGCGCCCTTCTCGGCGCCGGCCGAGTCACCGGCCGAGTCGCCGCCGCTGGTGGTCGACTCGCCGCCGCCGCAGCACGCGGTGACGATGAGGATGAGGGAGAGGGAGGAGAGGACAGTGAGCAGTTTTCGCATGAGCGTCATCCTTGAACCTGGCGTTGAGCTCCACCCCGAGGCCCCTCGGGAGGAGTGCACGGATGTATACCACTGAGCAAGGCAGTGCAAGTTTATACTCGGACTGTTTCCAAGAGACGGGCGCCCCGGTCGTCGCGCAGCGGCTTGCATCGCGACCGGGAGGCCTTACCTCAACGCCTCCCGAGGAGCGGAGGCATGGGTCTTCGCGGGGGTGTGCGGATGGAGTGAGGCGATGCGATGGCTGGTGGTGACGGACACCCACGGTGACATGGACGTGATCAACACGTTGATCGAGCGGACGCAGGCCGACGCCTGTCTGCACTGCGGGGACTTCGGGTTCTACGACGCGGACAGCGTGGATCGGCTTGAGGAGCGCGAGCTTCGGCTGCGGTGGAAGCACTCGGACCTGCCGGCGGCCGACCGGCGCCTGGCGTTCGAGATGGAGCGCGGCGAGCTGGTGGAGCGGATGCGGGCGGCGGGGCTGCTGAGCACGTTTGTGCCGTACCTGGAGGGCGCGCGACGGTTTCTGGCGCCCGTGTACGCGGTGTGGGGGAACCACGAGGACGCCGAGGTGGTCAAGGCGCTGCGGGACGGCGCGCTGACGGTCGAGAATCTGCACGTCGTGGACGAGCACAGCGCGTTCGAGCTTGGGGAGGGCGTGACGCTGTTCGGGTGCGGCGGCAACTTCTACGCCGAGGGGGAAGGCCTGTTCACGCCGGGCCTGACGGGGCGCGGAGGCAAGGTGCGCGGCTCGTTCGTGCAGCTCGCTCGCGTGCTTGAGCGGATGCGGGCCTCGCGCTCACCGGTCAAGCTCCTGATGACGCACGTCTCGCCTGGCAAGGTGCGGCTGCTGGAGCGGCTGGCGCTGGTGGGCGGGGCCACCGTGGCGTTGTCCGGCCACATGGGGCCGCCGAACCACAACGTCTGGTCGCTGTTCACCATCTGCGAGCCGGAGGAGGCCATGGCCCGCTCGGCGGGCGAGCTGGCGCACCTGCGGGCGCTGTGGGCGTCTTCGCACGAGGCGAGGGCGCTGTCTGCGTCCGACCGGGCCGTGGTGGAGCGTGCGCTGGAGTGGCTGGACGTGCCTGCGCTGGAGCCCCCCGAGCGCGGCCGGCGCGCCCCGAAGGGCAGCCTGCTCGACCGGTATCGGGCGACCACCTTCGTCAACCTGACCGACGCTGACCGGGGGTGGGGCGTGCTGGAGGTGGAGGGGGAGTCGGTCTCGTGGCAGGGGCACCTGTGGTGAGGGGCCACGCAGGCTCCGCCGCGCTCAGCCGAGCCCGATGCGCTCCATGGCCATGCGGGCGCGCCCGAGCAGGCGTCCGAGGATGTCCCTCTGGCGCTGGGGCGTGAAGATCTCGGCGCGATCGAGCACCCAGCCCATCATGGCGATCTGGCGGATGGCGATGAAGAGCTCGATGTCGGCGACGGTGACGGGCGTGTCGGCGTCGGCGTTGTAGGCGGCGGCGAGCCGGTCGACGAGGCCGGGCTTGTCGTGGACCGTGCCGCCGACGACGCAGAGGTCGTACAGGAGGGGGGCCGGTCCGCAGTCGTCGAAGTCGATGGGGTGGACGGTCCTGCCCTCGAAGCGCACGTTGCCGAAGTGCAGGTCGGCGTGGAGGAAGCCGGTGGGGCGCTCGGCGGTGTGCCAGCGGGCGTGCAGGGCCTCGACGAGCGCGGGGACGGGGCAGGGCGGGCCAGGCGGCAGCGACGCGGGGGGCGACGTCGAGCAGGAGGGTGTGGGCATCCCAGGGGTGGCGCGGGGTGTCGGGCGTGAAGTCGGCCGCGGCGCGGTGGGCGTGGGCGAGCCAGGCGCCGAGGCGCTCGACGTGCACGGCGGTGCGGCGCTTGTCGACGAAGCGGCCGGGCGCCCAGGCGAACCCGGCGGCCAGGGTGCCGGGCGGTTCGAGGGGCTGGAGCGTGTCGCCGTCGAGGCCGCGCAGGGGGGGCGTGACGTTCAGGCGGGCGCCGAGGTGCTCCATGAAGGCGTGCTCGACGCGGAGCTGGGGCGGCGTCCAGCGGCCGGCGCGGTAGAGGCGGAGGGCCCAGGGGCCGCTGGGGCTGTCGACGCGGAAGGTGGCGTTCTCGGCGACGTTGAGCTTGCGGAGCGGGCCGCGCAGGCGTGCGGGGTAGCGCAGGAGGGCGGCGTGGGCGACGGGCGCGCTGGCCCAGGCGAGTCGGGGGTCGGCAGGGGTCATGAGGGGGCTCGCGGTCAGGCGTCGGCCAGCAGGGGGCGCAGGTCGAGGTGGGTGTCGCGGGCACCGAGGTTGAAGGTGTCGCGGGCGGGGTGGTCGGGAGGCAGCGGGACGCGGGCGATGCGGAGGCCGGCGGGCAGGCCGTCGCCGTCGACGATGGCGGCGGTGCGCTCGAGGTGGACGGCGAAGCCGTCCACGAGCCACAGGGCGGTGGTGACGGGGGTGGCGGTGAGGCCTCGGCGGGCGGCGCCGCCGTCGACGCGGAGCTCGAGGGTGGCGGGGTCGAGGTGGTGGGTCTGGCAGAGGCGCCAGGCGCGGCGGACGGCGTCGGCGAAGGTGTCGAGCTCGGCGGGGGGGAGGGGGCGGACGCGGGCGCGGCGTTCGACCTCGGCGAGTCGGGTCTCCAGCCAGGGGCGGGCGCGTCCGGTCAGGACGGTGTCGAGGGTGACCCAGTCCTCGGCGTCGAGGGGGTAGGCGCCGAGGAGCTGGTCCAGCGCGGGGTGGTCGCGCCAGGTCCACGGGGCGTAGGCCAGCACGTGCGGGGGGGGCTTCAGCGCGCCGCGCAGGTAGTCGAAGCCGAGGTCGGCGGCGTTGAGGCGGGCCAGGCGGTCGAGGGCGTTCCAGGTGAGGGCCCAGACGACGGGGGTCATGGGGGTGTGGAGCAGCTCGCGGAGGTGGCCGAGCAGGGCGTTGACGGCGTCGGGGGTGTCGGGGTCCCAGGGGGTGTGGAGGGGTGAGACGGGGGCGGCGGTGCGGCCGCGGGAGGCGTCGGCGGCGCGCTGGAGCAGGTCGGCGACGGCGGCGTCCTTCTCGGCGGCGCGGGCGGCCTCGAGGGCGGGCAGAGCGTCGGGGTGGGCGAGGCGGCGCAGGGCGGTGGCGGCGGCGGCGCGGGCGGCCTTCTTGCGGCTGGTCAGGAGCGGGAGCAGCTTGGGGAGGGCGTCGGCGCCGGAGGCGGCGAGGCCACGGACGGCGACGTCGCGCTCGGCGGGGGTGCCGTCGGTGAGGGCGTCGAGGTACAGGGGGAGGGCAGGGACGGCGCGGTCGGCGAGCCAGCCGAGGAGGAGCCAGGCGAGGTCGTGGCGCTGGCGGTGGAGGGTGTCGAGGATGGGGGCGGTGAGGGCGTCGCCGAAGATCGCGGAGAGCGCCTTGAGGTGGGCCTCGAGGGCGGTGGCGCGGTGGCGGTCGAAGGCGGTGAAGACGTCGAGGGCGGCCCAGGGGGCGGCGTCGAGGTGGGCGAAGATGCGGAGGGTCTGCTCCCAGAGCTGGAGGTGGCCGTCCATGGGTTCGGCGAGCATTTGACGCGCTGCGTCATGGAGGAAGGTCGGGTCGTCGGCGGTCGCTCGGACCGGGTTCTGGTAGAGCGTCAGCGGCCGGGCCCGCGTCACCTCCGTCTCCTGCATCGCGCGCCAGGCCGCCTTGCCCGGGGGCTCCGCCTCCGCGGTGAGCGGTCGCAGGACCGCCTCGATGGCCTCGTCGGCGGTCTTTGAGCTGGCGAGCGCGGCGCGCGCCGCCTCGCGCACGGCCTCGGACGGCTCAAAGGCGGCGAGGGCGTGCGCCGCAGCCAGGCGCGTCGCCTTGCGGCGGTGCGCGAGCGCATGCGCCATCGCGGGCAGGGCGACGGCCTCGCCCAGGGCCACCAGCCCCCGCGTGGCGGCGGCGCGGAGGTCGGCGCGGCTGTCGCCGAGGAGGTGGACCCACGTGCTGAGCGCCTCGGGGGTGTTCAGGCGCTCGAGGGTGGCGGTGAGGAGGTGGCGCTGGGAGGGCGTGCCGGCGAGCAGGGCGTGCTCGAGCAGCGGCCGGACGGCGTCGCCTGCGGCCACCAGGCCGTCGATGACCTCCGCCTCGTCGTACTCGGGCTTGCGGGTCCAGGCGCAGAGGTCGTCGAGGGCGTGGCGGAGGACGGCGTCGGTGGGGCAGGTGTGGAGGTAGGGCCAGGGGACGGGTTGGGACTGGCGCAGGCAGCGGCTTCGGTCGGCCTCGGGGAGGGCGGCGAGCAGGGCGGCCAGGTCGTCGCGGGAGCCGGGGCCGGCGGCGGGGAGGCGGGCGTGGAATTCGCGGTCGGGGTGCAAGGCGTCGTGGAGGTGCATCTCGGGGTGCAGGAGGCCGCCGAGCAGGCGCAGGGCGTGCTCGGGGCAGGGCGCGGCGCGGTCGCGCGCGTCGACCAGGAGGAGGCCGGCGGCGCGCAGGATGACCTGGCCGGTGTGGGCCGGAGGCGGGACGGGGACGGGCTTGCGCGCCCACGGCATCAGGTGCGGCCGGCGCACATGCAGCTGCTCGACGGCGGTGGCCTCGGCGATGGCGGTGGCCTCGGACAGCCGCGCGGCGCGGGTGGTCGGCTCGGCCAGCGCGGCGCGGAGGGCGGTGAGCATGGGAGCCATCGGGGACACCTTGTGGGGGTGGTAAACCTGTTCTGTAACAGGGCGTTACGAATGGGCCTCGGCGTCGCGATGGGCCGCGTCGTCGTGGTCGTGGTCGTGGTCGTGGCTGTGGCTGTGGTCGCGCGGCTTGCCGCCGAGCTGCTCACACGCCCTCGGCAGGTTGTTCCGGTCGCAGTAGCAGTCGGCGCCCGTGCCGCCGCAGGAGCCCTTGAGGGGCTTGCCACGGAAGATCACGCCCACCGCCATGCCCGCCATCAGGATGGCGAAGACCGCGACGCTCAACAAGACCGGCAACATCGTCTCCATACAACCTCCTGCGCCTGCCTCAACGGTTGGCGGCGCCCTCACGTTCACGTTCGCGCTCACGCATGCGCTCAAAGGCGGGGGTCACCTTCTCGGTGAACTGCCCGTCGGGCGCCTTGATCAGGAGCAGGGCGGCGACGTCCTGCGCCACGGCCAGGTCGTAGCCGCGCTGCTCGCCGAGCACGTTCAGTGTCGTGGCCCAGCCGTCTGCGGTCATGCAGTCGGGGTGGAAGACGCTGACCGAGGCCAGCCGATGGTCGACCGGGTGTCCCGTGGTCGGATCGATGGTGTGGGAGAGGCGCTTGCCGTCCTTCTCGTAGAAGTTCCGGTAGTTGCCCGAGGTCGCCATCGCCATGTCCCGCAGCGGGACCACCTCCTGCACCGCCCGCTCGCCCTCGTCAGGCTTCTCGATCCCGATCTGCCACGGCTGCCCGGTCGCGTTCAGCCCCTTCGCCCGCACCTCGCCGCCGACCTCGACCATGTAGCGCGCATAGCCGAGCTTGTCGAGCGCGAAGCTCGCCCGATCCACGCCGTAGCCCTTGGCGATGGCCGACAGGTCGACGCGCATCTCCGGGTGGGCCTTGCGGAGGGTGCGCGCGTCGTCGTCGAGGGTCAATCGCTGGTAGCCGATGCGGGGGCGCAGGGCCTCGACCTCGGCGTCGGTGGGCGGGGTGCCGCCGTCGGTGGGACCGAAGCCCCAGGCGTTGACCAGCGGGCCGACGGTCACGTCGAAGGCGCCGCCGGAGACCTCGCTCAGGCGGAGCGCCTCGCGGAGCACGTGACGCAGGTCGTCGCTGACCGGGACGGGCTCGACGGTGGGGTTGTCGTTGAAGCGGGAGAGCTCGCTGTCGGGCAGCCAGGTGGACATGCGGCCGTTGACGTCGGCCAGCGCGTCGATGATGGCCTGCTCGGCGGCGGGCTGGTCGGTGTCCGGATGGTCGCCAGGGACCACCTTGACGGTCCACGTCGTGCCCATGGTCGGGCCGGCGAAGGTCCAGAGGCGGCCGGGGTCGCCGTCATCGGGGCGGCGCAGGAACAGGGCCACGAAGACCGCCGTCACGAACACGCCCGGCACGATGAACCGACGCAGCGCGCGCCCTCCCTCGGCCGGGCCCGTCGTGGAGGGGCGCGGCCCGCTCATGGCTCAGCCTCCGAAGTCGTCGAGCATGATGTTCTCGTCCTCGACGCCGAGGTTCTTGAGCATCTTGATGACCGAGGTGTTCATCATCGGCGGCCCACACATGTAGAACTCGATGTCCTCGGGCGACGGGTGCGCCTTGAGGTAGTTCTCGAGCACGATGTTGTGGATGAAGCCGGTGTAGCCGTCCCAGTTGTCCTCGGGGAGCGGCTCAGAGAGGCCGATGTACCACTTGAAGTTCGGGTTCTCGCTCTCGATGCTGTTGAAGTCGTCGACGTAGAACGCCTCGCGCAGCGAGCGGGCGCCGTACCAGAAGGACACCTTGCGGTCGGTCTTGAGGCGGCGGAACTGATCGAAGATGTGGGAGCGCATCGGCGCCATGCCGGCGCCGCCGCCGATGAACACCATCTCGTTCTTCGTCTCTTTGGCAAAGAACTCGCCGAACGGCCCGGAGATGATGACCTCGTCGCCCGGCTTGAGGTTGAAGATGTAGGAGCTCATGATGCCCGGCGGGATCTCGTCGCGGCCGGGGGGCGGCGAGGCGATGCGGACGTTGAGCATGATGATGTCCTTCTCCTCGGGGTAGGAGGCCATCGAGTAGGCGCGGGTGACGCCCTCGGTCACGACCGAGGTGTAGCGCCACATGTTGAACTTGTCCCAGTCGCCGCGGAACCGCTCGTCGATGTCGAAGTCGCGGTAGTGCACGGTGTGCGGGGGGCACTCGATCTGGATGTAACCCCCTGCGCGGAAAGGAACTTCTTCGCCTTCGGGGAGCTCGAGCACGAGCTCTTTGATGAAGGTGGCGACGTTGTTGTTGCTGCGGACCTTGCAGGTCCACTTGCGCACGGAGAAGATCTCGGGCTCGAGCTCGATCGCCATGTCGCCCTTGACCTTCACCTGGCAGGACAGCCGGCATCCTTCGCGGGCCTCGCCGCGGCTGATGTGGCTCTCCTCGGTGGGCAGGAGGGTGCCGCCGCCGGAGTGGATGTGCACCTTGCACACCCCGCAGCTGCCCTTGCCGCCGCAGGCCGAGGGGATGAAGATCTTGTTGGCCGACAAGGCGTTGAGGAGCGTGTCGCCCGCCGGCACCCGGAGCGTGTTCTCAGGGTTGTCGTTGATGGCGATGGAGACCTGCTCGGAGTTCACCAGCTTGGCCTTGGCCGCCATCAGGACGACCACGAGGGCCACGATCATCAGGTTGAACACCAGCACGCCGAGGAGAATCGTATTCATGGATCAGCTCCCTCCAGATGTCAGAGCTGGATGCCAGCGAAGGCCATGAAGCCAAGGGCCATCAAGCCGGTCACGATGAACGTGATGCCGAGCCCACGCAGGGCCGGAGGCACGTCGCTGTAGCGCATCTTCTCACGAATGGCGGCCAGGGCGACGATCGCCAGGGCCCAGCCCACGCCGCTGCCCAGGCCAAAGACGGTGCTCTCGGCCAGGTCGTAGTCGCGCTCGACCATGAAGAGCGAGGCGCCGAGGATGGCGCAGTTGACGGCGATCAGCGGCAGGAACACACCGAGCGCGCTGTAGAGGGCGGGGAAGTACTTGTCGAGGGTCATCTCGACCACCTGGACAGTGGCCGCGATGGTGCCGATGAGCGACAGGAAGGTCAGGAACGACAGGTCCATCGTCGCCAGGCTGGGGTGTGCCCAGGCCAGGGCGCCCTCGCGCAGGATGTACTGGTAGAGGATGTTGTTCAGCGGCGTGGTGACGCCGAGCACGAACACGACGGCGGCCCCGAGCCCGATGGCCGTGTCCACCTTCTTGGACACGGCCAGGAAGGAGCACATGCCCAGGAAGAACGCCAACGCCATGTTCTCGACGAACGTGGCTTTGACGAAGAGACTCAACAGATGCTCAAACATGACGCTGGCCTACCACACCGCGCCTTGAGCGCCCACGAGGTCATCGCAGGGAGCGGCCCCCTGCCTACCGGCCTCGATCGCGCTCGGGCGCATGGTTAATCCTTGGTGATCTGCTCGGGTTTGAACGTCCGAAGCAACCAGATGAAGATGGCGATCAGGAAGAAGGCCCCTGGCGCGAGCACCAGCAGTCCGTTGGGCGTGTACCACCCCTCCTCGGTCACCAGCGGCAGGATCTCGAAGCCGAACAGCTTCCCGCTGCCGAACAGCTCTCGGAAGAAGCCGACGAACAGGAGGACGACCGAGTAGCCGGCCCCGTTGCCGAGGCCGTCGAGGAAGCTGATCCACGGCGGGTTCTGCATCGCGAAGGCCTCGGCGCGGCCCATGACGATGCAGTTGGTGATGATGAGTCCGACGAAGACCGAGAGCTGCTTGCTCGTCTCGAACACGAACGCCTTGAGCACCTGGTCGGTCACGATGACCAGCGAGGCGATGATGACGAGCTGCACGATGATGCGGATGCTCGGCGGGATGTAGTTTCGGATCAAGCTGATCGACAGGTTGGACAGGGCGGTGACGACGGTCACGGCCACGGCCATGACGACGGCGGTCTCGAGCTTGGTCGTGACGGCCAGCGCGCTGCAGATGCCGAGCACCTGCAGCGCGATGGGGTTGTCGCTGAACAGCGGGTCGAGCAGGATCTTCTTGGGTTTGATGGTGCTCATGGCTTACGCGCCTCCCCTGGCCTTGAATTTCGCGAGGTACGGACCCCAGCCCTTGTCACCGAGCCAGAACTGCAGCAGGTGCGAGACGCCGCGGCTGGTCAGGGTGGCGCCGGAGAGGCCGTCGACCCGGTTGGGGTCGGTGGCGGCGGGTCCGGCCTGGCCCTTGACGACCTCGATGGCGATCCTGCCCTCGGGTCCGTGGACCTTGCGCTGCTTCCAGAGGGCCTTCCAGCGGGCGTTGTCCACCTCGCCGCCGAGACCGGGCGTCTCGGCGTGCTCGTAGAAGGTGATGCCCTCGATGGTGTTGGTGTCGGGGGCCAGGGCGAGGTAGCCGTAGAGGGTGGACCAGAGGCCCTTGCCTTCGACGGGGAGGATCAGGAGCTTGACGGTCTCGCCCTCCATGACCTGATAGACGATGGCCTGGTTGGGCAAGCGCAGGACCTTGGCGTCGTTGGGCGGGGCCAGGGTGCTGGTGGCCGCGTCGTTGCGGGCCTTGCGCTGGTCGAAGGTGGCGGCGTCGACGCCCTCGGCGTACTCGCCGGTCTCGAGCGTGACGACGCGGGCGCGGATGCGCTCGGTGAAGAGTTTTTCGACCTCGGCCTGTGGGGTGTCGGCGCCCTCCTCGATGAGTCCGGCGACGCCGAGGACCTTCTTCTGCCGGTCGAGGACCTTGTTGACCTCCTGGCGGTCCTTGAGCATCACGGCTGCGCTCGACACCAGGACGGAGCAGATCAAGCAGACGATGGTCGCGAATCCCAGGATGTAGGCTGTGCTACGTCGCATTGCGTGCCAACCTCCGCTTGACGTTCGCCTGCACAAAGAAGTGATCGATGAGCGGTGCGAACATGTTCATGAAGAGAATCGCCAGCATCATGCCCTCGGGGTAGGCCGGGTTGACGACCCGGACCAGCACCACCATCACGCCGATGCCTGCGCCGTACAGCAGCTTGCCCCAGTCGGTGAACGCCGACGAGACGGGGTCGGTGGCCATGAAGACCGCGCCGAAGGCCCAGCCGCCGAGCACCATGTGCCACCACAGCGGCATGGCGAACATGGGGTTGGTCTCCGAGCCGACGAGGTTGAGCAGCAGGGCCGTCAAGGCGGTGCCGAGGACGACGCCGAGCATGGTGCGCCAGGAGCCGATCTGGGTGGCGATGAGGATGAGGGCTCCGACGAGGCACAGCAGCGCGGAGGTTTCGCCCATGGAGCCGGCCTCGAAGCCAAGGAAGGCGTTCATCCAGCTCTCGGAGCCGAGGGCGTGGGTGGAGGCGGAGAAGTCGATGGCGCCGGAGGCGCTCTGGGCGAGCAGGGTGGCGCCGCTCTTGCCGTCGGGGCCGGACATTGCGGCGACCCAGGGGGTGTCGCCGCTGATCTGGGCGGGGTAGGCGAAGAAGAGGAAGGCTCTGGCGACGAGGGCGGGGTTGAGGATGTTCTTGCCCGTGCCTCCGAAGACCTCCTTGCCGAGCATGACGCCGAAGACGGTGCCGAGGGCGACCTGCCACAGCGGGATGGTGGGCGGCAGGGTCAGCGGCAGCAGGAAGCCTGTGACGAGGAAGCCCTCGTTGACCTCATGGCCGCGGATGATGGAGAAGGCGACCTCGACGATGCCGCCGGCGGTGAAGCAGGCGATGAGGATGGGCACGAAGTAGAGGGCGCCGAACAGGGCGTTGCTCCACCAGGTGCCGAGCTCGAGGCCGAGCCAGTCCTGGAAGACGGTGGTCTGCCAGGTGTCGAGCATGGAGCCGCCGCCGGCGATGGTGGCGTGGGCGACGTCGCCGACGTTGTACATCCCGAAGAGGATGATGGGCACGAGGGCGCCGACCACGACGATCATCATGCGCTTCAGGTCGAGGGCGTCGCGGACGTGGGTACGCCCGTGGGTGACGCTCGACGGCGTGAAGAGGATGGTGTCGGTGGCCTCGAAGAGCGGGTACAGCTTTTCGAGCTTGCTCCCCTTCTTGAAGAGTTTTTCCTGCTTATCTAGCAGGTTTCGCAAAAACTTCATCAGCCTTCCTTCCAGATCGAGGTCAGTAGCTCGCGCAGGTGGGTGCCATAGTCCTCCTTGCCGGGGCTCACGAAGGAGCACAGGCCGAGGTCTTCGGCGTCGAGCTCCAGCGCGCCGAGTTTTTCGGCGTTCTCAAGGTCTTCGCTGAGCAGGGCACGGAGCAGGAACGTGGGCATGATGTCCAGCGGCATCACGCGCTCGTACATCCCGATCGGGACCATGGCGCGGTGGGAGCCGTTGGTGGTCGTCGTCAGGTTGAACTTCTTGCTCGAGAACAGCAGGCCAGACAGGAACGCGCGCGCGGTGGAGAACTTGCCCAGGCCGGGGAGCAGCCAGCCGATGAACTCCCGCTCGCGATACTCGGCGAGGCAGGACACCTGCAGGTCGTAGCGGCCGAGGTAGCCGTGCACGTCGCCGAGGGCCTTGCGGCCGGAGAGGACACAGCCGGACACCAGGCGTTGCTCGCCGTCGTGGAGCTCGCCCTGGGCGAGGATGTCGGTGCTGGCGCCGAGCCGCGTGCGCAGCAGGCGGGGGTTCTTGACCATCGGGCCGGCGAGCGCGACGACGCGCTCGGTGTCGAGCTTGCCCGTGGCGACGAGCTTGCCGACGGCGACGACGTCCTGGTAGCCGATGTGCCACACGGTGCGCGTGCGGCTGGCCGGGTCGAGCAGGTGGATGTGGGTGCCGACGAGGCCGGCGGGGTGGGGGCCGGCGAAGTCCTCGATCTTGAGGCGCTCGACGCCCCTGGGGGCCGCGGTCGAGCCCTCCTTGCGGCAGAACCATACCGGGCCCGTGGTCAGCTTGGCCAGCGCTTGCAGACCGCGCTGCAGATCGTCTTCCTGGCCCTTGAGCACGACCTCGGGTGAGGGGGCCAGGGGGCGGGTGTCGATGGCGGTGACGAAGATCGAGCGGCACTCGGTGCTCGGCGAGGGCACGTTGCCGTAGGGTCGCTGGCGGAGGGCGGTCCAGAGGCCCGACTCGACGAGGAGGGCGCGGACCTCGGCGCCGTCGAGCTTGTCGACGGTCTTGCCGGTGTAGCTGTCGAAGTCGACGTGGGGCTCGTCGCCGTGCTCGACCCGGATCTGGATCGACTCGAGCTTGCGCTGGGCGCCGCGGTGGATCGCCACGACCTCGCCGGCGGCGGGCGCGGTGAAGCGGACGCCCTCGGTCTTGCGGTCTTCGAACAGGAGCTGGCCAACCTTGACCGTCTCACCCTCCTTGACGTGCATGCGCGGCTTCATGAACGGATAGTCGTCGTTCATGATCGCGACGTAGTGCACCACGGGGCCTTGCGCGATCTCCTGCTTCGGCGCGCCGTGGATCGGGAGGTCGAGCCCCTTCTTGAGCCTGTGTACGGCCATCGCGTGTCCTTCTGTTTCCCTCTGCCGAGCTGCCGGTCTTCGCAGGAGGGTGGTCCGCGCTGCCCTGGCGGTGGTCGGGCAGCCACCCGACGACAGGCCCCGGGCCGCGTCCAATGTCACGGGGCGCGAAGGTAGTACGAGACTCTTTCGGTGACAACAAGATACGGACGTGACTGTGTGTTGGGATCGCGGGCGGGAATAGAACCGTCGAGCTCGTGGTGCACAGCTATAATGGATGGTGCGGGGTGAGGAAGGGGGGGGGGTCGGCGCAGCCGGGTTCAAAAATATGTTGGGGGTGTGTGATATTGGGGGCGCCCCGAGCGGGCACACGCGCCGCAGCGGCCTCACGCCCCGAGCGCGTCTCAGCGGCGCTGGCGAGAGGTTCCGCGGCAGTTGGCGCCGCTGCGGCGCCGGTATAGAGTGGGCCGTCGCGCGACCATGAGTGGCGGACGCGGAGCGCGCGGCGTGCGCGTGGGAGGCAGAGGTGAACGCGGTCCAACTCCAGGAAGGACAGGTCGTGGCCGAGCGGTACCGGCTGGGGCACAAGCTCGGCGCGGGCGGCTTCGCGACGGTGTACGAGGCGCGGGACGAGCTGATGGGCCGGTCGGTGGCGGTGAAGTTCCTGCACCTGAGCCACATGCTGCAGAGCCCGGACGCGCTGGAGGTCGCGCTGGAGCGGTTCCGTCTGGAGGCCAACGCTGCGGCGCGGATCGATCACCCGAACGTGTTGACGGTCTTCGACATGGGGCAGGTGGGGTCGTTGCAGCCGTTCCTGGTGATGGAGCGCCTTCGGGGGGACGACCTGGGCAAGCTGCTCAAGACGGAGGGGCCGGTAGCGCCGCGGCGGCTGCTGCCGCTGTTCGTGGACTGCCTGGATGGGCTGGCGGCGGCGCATCGGCAACACATCGTGCACAAGGATCTGAAGCCGGCCAACCTGTTCCTGCATCGCCCGGAGGGGTCGAGCCGGGAGGTGTTGAAGGTGGTCGACTTCGGCATCGCGCGCTTCCTGGACGCGTCATCGGCGATGACGGCGACGCACCAGGTGTTCGGGACGGCGGCGTACATGGCGCCGGAGTACATCGCGGACAAGCTGAACATCACGGCGGCGGTGGACGTGTACCAGATGGGCTTGATCCTGGCGGAGGTGCTGACGGGGATCAAGGCTGTGCAGCACGACGACGCCCTGTCGTGCCTGTACTTGCACCGGGAGGGGCGGCTGAAGCTGTCGCGGTCGTTGATGGAGGGGCCGCTGGGGCCGGTGTTGGCGCGGGCCATGGCGCGCGACCCGGGCGAGCGCTACGCCGACGCGGGGGCGTTTCGGGACGCGCTCGCGGCGGTGGACCCGGCCGGGGTGGACCCGGGGCCTCGCGCTGCTGCGGTGGTGGATCTGTGCGACCTGTCCGGGGGCCTGAGCGCGGTGGCGACCAGCCTGACCGCGCCGCCGACGGGCCCGCTGGTGCTCGCCGACACGGCGGTGGTCGGGCTGGGGCCGGCGTCCCTGGCCGAGGCGCCCGCGTCGGCGTTGCGCCCCCGTGGGGCGACGGTGCGCGAGGTGGAGATCTCGTTGCCTCCGGGGACGATGCGGTCAGCGTCGGAGGCGCTGGCGTCGAGCGGCGCTTCGGCGCCGCTGCCTGCGCCGCTGCCTGCGCCGCTGCCTGCGCCGGTGCGGGCGGGTGTGCTGGTGGCGGTGGTGGCGGGGGCGGTGGCGTTGCTGGGGGTGGCCTTCGTGGTCGTGGTGGCGCTGGCCATCCTGGTGCCTGCGTACGGTGAGCCCGACCCGCCGGCGGTCGCGGTCGTCGAGGAGGAGGTCGGGGGAGGGGAGGAACCGGGCGTCGAGGGCGCGGGTGGCGAGGGGCCGTCATCGCTACCGCCGCTCGAGCAGCTCAACCCGTTCGTGCGGATCGAGCCGCCGGCGATGCCGGTGGTGCTGGGGGCGTCTTCGGAGCTGCTGGCGTCGCTGGGGCCGGCCGAGCGGCGGAAGGTGACGGCGTGGTCGCCGGAGCGACGCGAGCTCGCGCCATCGACGTCGTATGCGATCCAGCAGCACGAGGTGACGCTGCGGGAGCTCGAGCTGTGGTTGGCCGAGCATCCGGGGGCCGAGAGCGAGCCGCCGGCGTGGCTCGCCGGCGTGGCGCCGGAGGGCAAGGGGCGGCTGCCAGCGACGGGGGTGCGGTGGGAGGTGGCGTCGGCGTTCTGCGAGACGGCGCACGGGGGGCGGCTGCCGACGGAGGTGGAGTGGGAGTACGCGGCGCGTGGGCCGGAGCTGCGGCTGTACCCGTGGGGCTTCAACGTCTTTGAGGCGGACGGGAACGTGGCGCTGCGGGGGGAGGGGGCGGTGCTGAAGCCGGTTGACGCACCGCGTCAAGATCGGACACCGGGGGACCCGGAGAGTGCGCTGATCGGGATGCTCGGCAACGCGAGGGAGTGGACGGCGGACGTGTTCCGTCCCGCGGCGCGGGGGCCGGTGCCGGCCTGGGTGAGGGCGAACGGGCAGACCTTCCGGACCGTGCGCGGCTGGCCGCCGGATGCGACCGATGACGTGCTGCCGCCCGAGGGGGTCGCCTGGCGCGCGCCGCTGTGCGCGACGGGCCCATGCGCGGCGCAGACGAGCCAGCACGGGGCGTACGTGGGCTTCCGGTGCGCGCGTGACGTGCCATGAGGGGCGGCGGCAAGCTCGGGGGGGCGTGGTGGCGTCCGGGCCGGTGGGGTGTGGCGGCGTTGCTGGCGCTGCTGGCGCTGATGGCCGGCGGTGCGCTGCGCGCCCAGGAGGTTTGTCCGCCGCCGCCGCCGAGCTGTCCGGCGGGCTACGGCCGCGACGTGCAGGGGTGCTGCACGGTCAAGCTCGGGGGTGGGGAGGCGCCGCTGCGGGCCTGCCCGCGCGGCCAGGAGCGCAACGCCGACACGCAGGGCCGGTGCTGCTGGCCGGGTCAGATCTGGCACAAAGGCCGCTGCTTCGGGGAGCCGCAGTGCCCGGAGGCGCTGGGGCTGGAGCCCGACCCGGCGCGCAACACCTGTCGGCTGGTGGCGTGCGCCGACGGCAAGAAGCGGCTGGACAAGACCGATCCGGCGGCGTGCTGCTGGCCTGGGCAGGGCTGGTCGAAGCTGCGGGCCGAGTGCGTCGGCGCGCCGCGCTGCCCGGCGGGCTTCGTGGCCATCGCGACGGGGGGCGCCGGCGAGTCGTGTGTCCCGGACGATCCTGACGGGGACGGCGTCGGCCGGGCGGCGGACGCCTGTCCGGAGGTGGCCGAGGACCGCGATGGCTGGCAGGACGGCGACGGGTGCCCCGACCCCGACAACGACGGCGACGGCATCCTCGACGGGGCCGACCGCTGCCCGAACGCCGCCGAGGACAAGGACGGCTTCCAGGACGAGGACGGCTGTCCCGACCCGGACAACGACGGAGACGGCGTCCCGGACACCGTCGATCGCTGCCCGGACGTGCCCGAGGACCGGGACGGCGTCGAGGACAGCGACGGCTGCCCCGACCTCGACGACGACCACGACGGCGTGCTCCTGCCCGCCGATCAATGCCCCGACGCGGCGGAGGACCGGGACGGCTGGCAGGACGCCGACGGCTGCCCCGATCCGGACAACGACGGCGACGGCCTCCCGGACGTGCGCGACGGCTGCCCCGACGCGGCCGAGGACCGGGACGGCTTCGAGGACGCCGACGGCTGCCCCGACCTCGACCACGATCACGACGGCGTGCCCAACGACGCGGACGCCTGCCCCGACACAGCCGAGGACGTCGACGGCTGGCAGGACGCGGACGGCTGCCCCGACCCCGACAACGACGCTGACGGCTACGCGGACGCCGCAGACGGCTGCCCCGACGCGTCCGAGGACGTCGATGGCTGGCAGGACGACGACGGCTGCCCTGACCCGGACAACGACGGCGACGGCATCAACGACGAGGTCGACGCCTGCGTCGACGAGCCGGAGGACTACGACGACTACGAGGACGACGACGGCTGCCCCGAGGAGCAGATGTGGAGACCGGGCGTGCTGCTGGCCACGACCAACGTGGCGGTGGCGGCGGGCTACGGGGTCTCGGTCGGCGAGGGCGGTCCATCGACGCAGGTGATCAACGCGATCACGGTTCAGCAGCAGGTGAGTGTGGTGGACGTGGGGCTGGGGCTGAACGTGTCGCGCTCGGCGTCGTTCGGCAAGGCGGCGGGGGTGGAGGGGCGGCTGGGGCTGCGGCTGCTGTCGTGGCCGAACCAGGACGAGTCTCGGCTGTCGGTGATCAACCCCGTGGCGGGCGTGGCCGGCGGTCTCAACCAGCTCGGGATCGACCGGACGGAGACGGAGACGGCGTGGTCGGGGGGCTTCTACGTGGGGAACACGGCGTGGTGGAAGGGGGTCGGCGTGCGGTTGGAGTACGTGCAGCTGCCGTGGGAGTCCGGGGGCGAGGCGCCGTCGATGCTGATCGGCAAGGTGGTGTGGAGCGAGGTCTTTGGACGTCGCCCAGGCGCCGTGCCGGAGGAGTGAGCGTGGGGTCACGAAGGTCGGCACGGCGGGGGAGTTTCGGCGGCGGCGCGGCGGCGGCTGTGGTGGCGGCGTTGACCCTTCTGGGCGCGCCTGCGCGGGCGCAAGAGGCCGACTCGCCGGGCGAGCTCGGAGTGGGCTTTACGGGGGAGCTGCGGATCGACTTCACGTACGCCACCGAGGACCTCGGCGGCCTCGTGCTTCCGACCTTCGTGCAGCCGCCGGCGCCGAGCTCGCCGGTCCTCGGCCCGGACGGGACTCTGGAGGCCGGGGCCGAGGCGGACGCGGCCAGCTCGAAGCTGCACCTGCGGTTCTCACGGGTGGGGTTGTTCGCGCGGCCGGTGCGCCTGTCGGGGTTGGAGGTGCGCGGCGAGGCGGTGGTGGACTTCGTGGACAGCGACGTGCTCTCGGTGGGGCCGTTGCGTCCGCGGGAGGTGTACGCGGACCTGTTGTTTCCGGCGGGCCTCCAGCTTCGTGTGGCGCTCTCGGCGCCGGACCTGGTCTCGCCGCTGGTGCCGGTGGTCCAGCCGGGCTCGCAGCTGCGCGGCGCAGGCAACGTCGGTGGCTATCGACCGCAGGTGAGGGGGCTGTGGGAGTATACGGGGGACGTCGGGGTGAGGCTGGGGGCTTCGGTGGCGCCGCCCGATTTCTTCAGCCGCCAGGACGTGGATCGCGACGGCATCCTGGACGGGTACACAGCGGGGCAGCCGTTGCTCGAGGGGCTGGCCGAGCTTCGGATGATGACCGAGCCGTACCTGCTGCTCGGCGTGTCGGCGCATCGGAGCGTGGAGCGGTTCGAGGTGGCGGGGGAGCCTGGGACGTCGCCGCAGGCGAGGGACGCCGACGCGTGGTCGATCCACGGGCACGCCCAGGTCCAGCTCGGGTCGAGCGGGACGCTCCGCGGGGAGGTGTTTCGGGGCCAGAACATGAGGGATCTCGGGGGGTTGGGTCCGGGGCTGGCGCCGGGCACGCTGGAGCCGGTGGTCAGCATCGGCGGGTTCGGGGAGGTGGGGGTGGCGCTGGGGGAGGTGGTCTCCCTGGTCGGCGGGCTGGGCGTGGACGACCCGCACGACGCCGGGCTGACACCGGGCGAGGTGCGGGGCAATCGCGTGGTGTACGGGCAGGTGCTGCTGCGGCCGGACGAGGGGCTGGAGCTGGGGGTCGAGTACACCTGGTGGACGACGGAGCGCAGCACCGGAGACCTGAGCGCCCACCTCGTCAACAGCTACCTGCGCTGGTCGAAGGAGCTGCCGAGCGTGCTCGACCTGCCGCGCTATGCCTTCCTCGAGCTGCCCCGCGCGGTCTTCGCCGACGGGGGAGGCGGCCGCACCCGCGCGCCGACGTTCTTCCCCCAGGACGACGCCAACGCGATGCTCTGCTTCCCCTGCCTCGGCGGCACGATCCCGCTCAGCGACGCGCCCGAGAGCGCCTACGCGGTCTACGACGGTCTGCCCTTCCTGGTGCGCTACAACATGGTGGAGGGCCAGTTCGCGATGGGGTTGCTGGCCACCGACCGCCGCGACGACGACGGCTTCGCCTACACGGCGCGGGCCGGCCTGCGGCTGCTCCGCTGGCCGATCGGTGACCCGGATGTGCTCTCGCTGATCGATCTGTCCGGCGGCCTGGGGGTGGTGGGCGGTGTGCTGCTCGAGCCCGCCGGCGGCGACGACGGCTTCGTGCGTGTCGGCGCCTACGCGGCCAACACGAGCGTGGTGGCGCGGGCGCTGGTCGTGCGGGTGGGCTGGGAGCAGGGGCTGGTGGCGGCGCCGGACTGGTTCGGGCCGCCGTCGCTGACGGTGAACGTCGGGGTGGATCTGGTGGCGTTGGAGTAGGCGGGGAGCGGGGGCGTCCGAATCCGGTCTCACGGCCCTGGCCAGCGATCGATCACCTGGGCGCGGCCGGGTGGGGCGGTCGAGTTCTGTGACTTCGGGTTCAGAGGGGCCACTTTCGGCTGGGCTCCGCCCAGACCCGCTCAAGGCTACCGCCTTGAGAATCCGTTTTCGAAGATAAAATATATGGATTCTCAAGGCGGTAGCCTTGAGCGGGTCTGGGCGGAGCCCAGCACTCGGTCGCCCTGGCGCGGCCGCGTGGGGCCATTGACGCAGCCCTGGCGGGGTCGTATCTTGCGAGGATCGTTTCTGTGCGGGGCACAGACATATCCCGAGAGGCCCCTTATGACGGACACTCTGTCGCAGCGGCTCGCGGAGCTGCTCGCGTTGGACGCGGAGCGGACACCCGCTCTGCCGACCTCGGAGGTTCAACAGCTCGTGCGGGGGCTGATGGGCCAGCCTGGGCGCGAGTCGGGGCTGGTGGATCGGGCGGAGGGGGAGGCGGGTTCGGTCCGTGCGCTCGAGGAGGCGTTGGCGGAGCATCAACGGCGGGCGCGGCAGGTGGAGGCGCTGGCGGGTCTGGGGGTGTGGGAGCTGGACCTGGTCACCAATCGGCTGACGTGGTCGGACGAGGTGTTCCGGATGTTCGGGCTTGCGCCGTCGGAGTTCGGGGCGACGTACGAGGCGTTTCTGGCGCATGTGCATCCAGAGGATCGCGGGGCGGTGCACGAGGCGTACGCGGGCTCGATTCGTGAGGGTCGGGACAGTTATGAGGTCGAACATCGTATCGTGAACAGCAGGTCGGGCGGGGTGCTGTTCGTGCGTGAGAAGTGCGAGCACGTGCGCGGCGCCGGTGGGGCCATTGTCCGGTCGGTGGGGATGGTGCTGGACGTGACCGCGCAGCGGGAGGCGCGGGCGGTGCTGGAGCGGGCCCGCGCGCTGCTGGAGGAGAGCGTGGCGGTCAAGTCGGCGCGGTTGGCGCGGACGACGCGGGAGCTGGAGCGGAGTGAGGCGCGGTATCGGAGCCTCGTGGAGGGGCTGGAGGACGTGGTCTTCGAGCTTGACCGTGAGGGGCGGGTGGTGTTTGCGAGCCAGGCGTTGGAGCGGGTGTTCGGCTACGCGATCGAGGCGGTGCGCGGGCAGCGGTTCGACGCGTTCGTCCATCCCGACGACCTTGAGGCGTTGGAGACGAGCTTGCGGCTGGTGACGGAGGGCAACACGCGGGCGGACGTCTTTCGGCTGCGGCGGGCGGATGGGGAGCACACCTGGGCGTCGAGCCTGGCGAGGCTCGCGTTTGCAGGGGTCGGCGACGAGGCGCTGGACCAGGGGCGGATCGTGGGCACGCTGAAGGACATCAGCCAGCAGCGGGCGGCCGAGGAGCAGCTTCGGCGTGCGCAGCGGCTGCAGTCGGTCGGTCAGCTCGCGGGGGGGATCGCCCACGACTTCAACAACCTGCTGTTCGTGATCCTGTCGTGCACGGACTTTGCGATTCGCAAGGTGGACTCATCGGCGCCGATGCTCCCGGATCTGCTGGAGGTCCAGAGCGCGGCGGAGCGGGCGGCGGTGCTGACGCAGCAGCTGCTGGCGTTCGGGTGTCGCCAGCCGCGGCAGCCCCAGCGTCTGCAGCTCAACGCCGTGGTGTCGGGGGTGGAGCACATGGTGCGCAGCATGTTGAGCGAGCGGGTGGCGCTGACATTCGAGCTGGCGCCGGAGCTCGGCTGCGTGATGGCCGATCGGGGTCAGCTCGAGCAGATCCTGCTGAACCTGGTGATCAACGCCCGCGACGCCATGGACGGGGTGGGTGAGCTGCGCATCGTCACGCGCGAGGTCAGGGTGGGGGACGAAGGCGAGGCGTGGCCGCTGGTCTCCGAGACGGGCCGGATCGCCGTGTTCGCGGTGGCCGACACGGGGTGCGGGATGGACGCTGCGACGCGCGGGCGCGTCTTCGAGCCGTTCTTCACGACCAAGGAGCCTGGACGGGGCACGGGGCTGGGGCTGGCCTCGGTGTATGGCATCGTGCAGCAGAGCGGGGGGGCGATCCGGGTGGAGAGCGAGCCCGGCGAGGGTACGGTGTTCATGGTCGGGCTGCCGGTCGTCGACGGCGTGGAGGGCAAGGCGGTGGTCGGTGAGGCGCCTCGGCTGCGGGGCAGCGAGACGGTGCTCGTCGTGGAGGACGAGCGCGTGGTGCGGGAGGTGACCCGTCGCATCCTCGAGGCGGCGGGCTACACGGTGCTGGTGGCCTCGGGCGCGCAGGAGGCGTGGGCGCTGGTCGAGTCCTCGCCCGGCCGGATCGACCTGCTGCTGTCCGATGTGGTGATGCCGCAGGTCGACGGCCCCGGGCTCGCCCGTCGGCTGCGCCAGCGGCTGCCGGGGCTCAAGGTGCTCTACATGTCCGGCTACGCCGAGGACGTGCTGGTCCGGCAGGGCACGGCGACCGGCAGGGCGCAGATCGTCAGCAAGCCGTTCAAGGTGGCGACGCTGACCGACGCCGTGAGGGCGGCGCTGGACGGGGGCGTGGGCTGTCGGGCGGGTCAGGGGGCGCTGTAGCGGCCGAGCAGACGTTGGGTGAGCGCCTCGACGGCGCGACGCGTGCGCGGGAGGTCGCCGAGCTGGGCGGTGAGGCCGTGGAGGTCGGCGATGTGGGCCGGGCCAGGCGCGAGCCGGGACACCACGCGCTGCATGAGGGCGTCGTCGAGGGCGCCGTCGGCCGGCAAGCCGAGGGCCGTCGCCGCGACGATGTAGGCGTCGAGGGCGTCGAGGTCGAAGCCGGACAGGGGGAGCACCCGGTGCAGCGCGTGGAGCAGGGGGAGGCGAGGCTGGCTCCAGAGCGGCGTTGCGGCGGGTGGCTCGGGGGAGCGGAGGTCGATGATGTGGGCCTCGGCGCGGAGGGACGGGGGGATGGAGGCGAGGTCGTCGGCGGTGGCGGTGATGGCGAGGCAGTCGGGCAGGGTGATGCTCCGGTCTTGCAGCCTGAAGGGGACGGGATGGCTCGCGGTGCGGCGCACACCCGCGGCCAGCAGGTCGAGCCAGGTCAGGCGGGCGGCCCGGTGGATGCCGTCGAAGATGAGGTGGTGCCGGGGCACAGATGGGTCATGGTTGGAATACGGCGTGTGCCGGTTGGCGACCATGTTGAGGAAGCTGGCGACGTCTGACTCGCTGCTGTATTCGTCGGTTGGATACTTTCTGAATACGTCCCGCTCGTCGGCCCAGGAGGGCTGGACCATCGCGAGGTGGTGTTCGAGCTCGAGCGCCTCGGCCAGTCGCCACGCCAGCGCCGTCGCCTCCGGTCCGCCGACGAGGATCACCAGGGGGTGCGTGGCGCTGGCGAGGTGGTAGCGCTGGACCGCGCGCTCGTCGAGGCCGAGCGCGTGGGCGAGGTCGCGGAGCACGGTGGGGAGCGGCCCGGAACGGCGCAGTCGAAGTCCGTGCTGCCAGCCGAGCAGACCGGCGTCGCGCAGCGTCCGCGTCGCGTCGGGCATGGCGCCGGGGGGCAGGAGCGCCTCGATGGGGGGAGTCCCGTCGGGCAAGCCCTCCTGCAGCGCGAGCGCGCGCACGAGGCACCCGGCGGCGGGCAGGTCGCGCACCGCCGCGTGGTCCAGTGCGTCGCGCGCGGTGGCCTGGACGGCCTCGGGCAAGGCGGTCACGAGCATCGGCCAGAGCGTGTCGAGGTCGAACGGATCGGCCTCGGGGTCGCCGGTGTTCAGCCGCTTGACCGTCAGGAGCGCGTCGCGGAGCCCGAACGCTTCGCCGCGCGTCTGCGCCGCGGCCGCGAGGAGCGCGAGCGTACGGGCGAGGCGCGGCCCGTCCGCCGCGGCGCCCAGCCGCGCGGCCACGACGGCGGGGAGGTCAGGGTTGAGGCGAAGGCGCTGGGCGACGACGGGGCGGAGCGGCTCCGGGCAGCCGGTCTGCACGTCGGCGGTGAGGAGCGCCCGCACGCCGTGGGGAAGCGCCCGGTCGAGCGCGCCGAGGAGCGCGGCCAGGCGGGTTGCGCCGGCGCCGACGAGTCGATGGTCGGCGTGGTCGAGGAGCAGCCAGAGGCGTCGGGCTGGCGCGCGGCGGGCCATGAGGGCCGCGATGGTGTCGGCGGCGTCGGTGGGGGCGTCGCGGTGGGCGCGCTGCTCGCCGGCGCGGCTCTCGAACCAGGCGGTCGGGGTGGGGTAGCGCGGGGCGAACAGGTCGTGCATCAGCTCGCTGAACAGCTCGTCCGCCAGGGGGGTCTGGCGGAGGGCGTCCCACGCCGTGCCGTGGACGCGCTGGCAGGCCTCCTCCAGGATCGGCCCGAGGCCGGCCGCTTCGAGCTTGCGCTCGGCCCGCGCCACGTCCTCGCTCACCCGGCAGTCCCCCAGCGCCTGCCCCACGGCCCGCATCAACGCCTCATGCAGCTCC
>Ga0100377_1000336_pt1 | contig 39670 bp, 32 predicted proteins | sample CryGeymeta201501_FD_83664 | JGI IMG/M metagenome (GOLD analysis project Ga0100377, IMG submission 83664) | Groundwater microbial communities from Crystal Geyser aquifers in Utah, USA - Crystal Geyser metaG 2015-01 | ecosystem: Environmental > Aquatic > Deep subsurface > Groundwater | place: USA... | reverse complement strand
GGGCCAGGACCACCTGGCCCTGGTAGAAGGCGTCGCCTTCGGGGAAGACCGAGCCCCAGTAGACGTCCCGGTACTTGAAGCGCCGGATGGCGCCGCAGCCCATGTCGGCCAGGTCACCGATGATCTGGTCGTAGCGCCCCCACACCGCTTCGTCCGCCGCCAGGGTCGGGCACGCGGGCTCGGCGACGCCGAACCAGTCGCTGGGGGCCAGGTGGGCCTCGGGCTCGTCCGACGGGGTCTGGGGTTCGTTCAGGGGGTCGAAGCGACGCCCGGACGGGCCTGGAAGCAATCGGAGCAGTCGGGTCGCGACCTGCTCATCCTCGCAAGCATCGCCGGGGTGGGGCCGGACACCGGCCTGGCGCATGGCGGCGAACAACTCGCGCAGGCTGCTCTCCCGCTCCAGACCAGGCACCCGCAGGCGCTGGTCGAGCGCGGGCAGGTCTGGGGTCGGCTTCACCCAGTGGGCGGGCAGCGGCAGCCACTGCCCCGCCCGGCGCGAGTAGAACCGGGCGCGACCGGTGCAGGGGGCAGTGGCCATGGTCGCGGCCCTCAGCAGCAGAAGGGGCGGCAGGCGAGGCCCAGCCGCAGCGTGGCGCTGTCGCCGATCGCGCCGCCGGTCTGGTTGGCCCGGTATTCCAGGACCAGGCGGATCCGCCGCCGGCCCAGCATCTCGGCGTGGACGACGATGTCCTCCAGCGCGGGTCCCAGGTACTCCATCTCGGGGCACTCCAGCACCCGCTCGACCCAGGCGGCGTTGCTCACCGTGACGGCGATGACCCTCTCGCCGTCGAGCAGGTCGAGCCACGGCACCCCTCCTGGAAGGCTACGCCCCCCCCCCCACTGCCTTCTCCGATTCACACGAGCCCATCACGACCTCCAGGTTCTCCCTGGGATGTGGGAGCACCTCCATCTTGACCGGCATTGCGGCCGCATGCAAGGACCTCACCGGCTCGGCGTCCCCCCGTTGGTGATCCGGATGGGCCTGGTGGCGCCATCCTCGTGACGACGGGTAACGCCGTCACCGTCCACGTCTCTCGCGGACACTGTCCTGGTCGGCCCCAGCGTGCGGGGCACCATCCAGAAGCCTACCGGACCAACGTCCCCGGCGGCAGCGGCTCACCGACGCTGACCAGGCCCTTGACGTCCTTGCCGCCGGCCGCGAGCAGCATGCCGTGGCTCTCGATGCCGCGCAGCTTGGCCGGCTTGAGGTTCACGACGACGACGACCTGCTGGCCGACCAGGTGGGCCGGGTCGAAGCGCGCGGCGATGCCGGCGACGATGGTGCGAGGCTCGGCCTCACCCACGTCGACCTTGAGCACCAGCAGGCGGTCGGCGTCGGGGTGGCGCTCGGCCTGCACGATGCGCCCGGTGCGGAGCTGCACCTTGGCGAAGTCGTCGATGCCGATGAGCGCGGGCTGCTCGGTGGTGGGCTCGGACACGGGGATCTCCTTGGAAGGGGCAGAGGGGGCAGCGGTAGAGGGGGCAGGGGCAGGAGGGGCCGCGGCAGGAGGAGCAGCGGGCGTCGCACTCGGCGCCTGCAGGGCCTGGTCCAGCAGGGCCTGGATCCGGGCCGGCAGCTCCTGCAGACGCGGGAACACGGGCTCGGCCACGGCCAGGGCGCTGCCGGTCTGCAGGCCGTTCAGGCGGTTCACGCCGTCCAGCCCCACCAGGCCCGCGGGCACGCCGAGCTGGTCGAGGAGCTGGCGGGCCTTGTCGGGCATGACCGGCTGCAGCAGGATGGCGGCGACGCGCACGATCTCCAGGGAGCGCCGCAGCACGCCGGCCAGGCGCTCGGTGTCACCAGTGCGGTTGAGCGCCCAGGGCTGCTCGGTGTCGATGTACTTGTTGCCGGCGCTCACCAGCTCCCACAAGGCGTCGAAGGCCTTGTGGAACTGCAAGGCCTCCAGCTCGCGGGTCCAGGTGGCGACGGCGCGGGCGCAGAGATCGTCCAGCTCCCGGTCGCCGGGCCGGGCCGGGTCCAGGGCGCCGACCTTGCCGCCCAGCCACTTCTCGCTCATCGAGCTGGCGCGGTGCAGCAGGTTGCCCAGGTCGTTGGCCAGGTCGGCGTTGTAGCGCTCCATGAAGCTTCTGTGGCTGAAGTCCCCGTCGTTGCCGAAGGGGATCTCGCGCAGCACGAAGTAGCGAAGGGCGTCGGCGCCATATTCGTCGACGAGCAGGTTGGGATCGACCACGTTGCCCAGCGACTTGCTCATCTTGCGGCCCTCGACCGTCCACCAGCCGTGGGCGTACAAGCAGCGGGCCGGCTCCACGCCCAGGGCGAAGAGCATGGTGGAGAAGTAGACGGCGTGGGTCGTCAGGATGTCCTTGCCGACCAGGTGGTGGTCCGCCGGCCAGAAGGTCCGGAAGTCCGGGCCGCTGGTGCCCGAGGGGTCGTAGCCCAGGGCCGAGATGTAGTTGAGCAGCGCGTCGAACCAGACATAGGTGACGAACTGCTCGTCCCAGGGGAAGGGCACGCCCCAGCTCATGCGCGAGACCGGGCGGCTGATGCACAGATCGCCCACGTCCTTGCGCAGGTAGCCCAGGACCTCGTTGCGGCGGCTCTCGGGCTGGATGAAGTCGGGGTGGTCGGCCAGCCACTGGCGGAGCGGGTCGGCGTAGCGGCTCATGCGGAAGAACCAGTTGGTCTCCTGCACCCACTCGACGGGCTGGCCGGTGTCGGGGCACTTGCCGTCGACCAGGTCCTTCTCGGTCCAGAAGCGCTCGGCCGAGGTGGAGTACCAGCCCTCGTAGACGTCCTCGTACAGATCGCCCTGGTCCTTGAGCCGGCTCAGGCAGGCCTGGACCACCAGGCTGTGGCGAAGCTCGGTGGTGCGGATGAAGTCGTCATAGGAGATGCCCAGCCGCTGCCACAGGGCCTTGTAGGGGGCCACCATGGCGTCGACGTGCTCCTGGGGCGAGATCCCGCGGCGGTTGGCGGCTTCGAGCACCTTCTGGCCGTGCTCGTCCACGCCGGTCAGGAAGTGGACCTTGCGGCCCGACAGGCGATGCCAGCGGGCCAGCACGTCGGCGGCGATCGTCGTGTAGGCGTGGCCGAGGTGGGGCTTGTCGTTGACGTAGTAGATGGGCGTCGTGACGTAGTAGCGGTCGGCGGATGGCGGAGATGCGGACATGGGGCCTCCCGGGACGCGTGGCCCGAGCCTGCCTCGTAGTGCCGGGCGGCGGTGCGGGCAAGGCGGGCGGGGCGTGGTCCATCTGGAGGCCCTCCTTGTGGAGGAGGGGGCCGCGCGATAGCCGCGAGGCCATGGTGCGTGCCCTCGGCTGGTCCTGCGACTTCTTCGACCCCACTGACCCGGGGCGGCTGTGCCGTGGCCGGGAGCGGTGGATCGAGTCCTACCCGGTGGACGACCCGCCCGAGCTGTTCCGGATCGTCGTGAGCGGCGCCGCCTTCAGCGACGACAGCGCCCGCGACGCCGAGCGCGGCCTGGCCTGTAGCGGCGTCGACCCGGCCGAGGTCGTGGCCGCCATCTTCGGCGGGGCCCTGGTCCTGGCCTGGTGCGAGGAGGGCCACCCCCTGCGGGTGCCTGAAGACGCCATCGCGGTCGAGGAGTACGACCTGCGCCGCCCGGGCGGGCCCTTGCAGGAGTGGACGGTGCGCTGGATCCTGCCCTGCCGGCAGCCCACCGACATCAGCCGGGCCCTGGCGGCGGGCGCCGACGCCTTCACGGTGCACCCGGTCGCTGCCAACGCCCTGGGCGAGGACGGCCTGCCCGACCCCTCCCTGCGCGACGCGATGTTCCTGCTCACCGGCTCCCGGAACAGCGGGCACCCGCTGCGGAACTTCCAGCCGGTGGCGATCCCCGAGGTGCTGGACCGCTGCGCTGCCCTGCTGCTGGCGCACCAGGACAAGCACTCCCCTTGCCTGGGCATCTACACGCTGAACGAGATCGATCCGGGCGTCGCCCTGGATCGCCTGGTCGAGGGCCGGGGGATCCTGAGCGTGCCCTTCGCCATCCCGCCCATGTTGGCGCGCTGGGATCGCGCCTTGTGGGAGCTGCGCCAGGACTGGGACGAGACCGTGCAGGGCGAGTTCCCCGTCCCGCCCGCGCCCGAGGGGGCCTGGGGCTGGGGGCGTCGGCGTCGGAACCATGGTGGCGGCGAGGACGAGGAGTAGCCGAGGCGCCGGGTAGCCAGCGGGACCTGCCGACAGCTACGCTGGGCCCATGCTGCTCGCCCTGCTCACCGCCTGCCTCCATCCGACCTTCGTCCCGCACTGCGACACGACATCGACGCCCCTGGATGGCGCCGCCGCGAGCGCGCTGGGCTTCACGCCCGACGTGCTGGCCGGGTCCCTGGGCGACCTCTGGTCCTCGCCGGCCACCGTGCCGGACGGGGACACCCTGTTGACGGTCCGCATGCTGAGCTGGGGCCAGGCCTACGACGTGGACCTCTCCCCCGCGCCGGCCCCGCCCCACGCCAACGTGGTCGACATCGGCGTCGTCTGCGAGGACTACGTGGCCGTCGACGCGGAGCTCGGCGTCGCGACCAGTGACGGGACCCTGGCCGAGACCTGGGCCGTGGTCCTCAAGGCCGTGGACACCACCCAGGCGGCCTTCGACCTCACCGCCGAGACCACCAGCCTGCAAGGCAGCCTGGACCTCTCCCGCTACTCCATGGAGGGCTACGACTCGGCCTCGCTCTCGGTGCAGGGCCTGCTGAAGCCGGCGGGTGAGACCGAGGGCGAGCTCACCCTGCTGCGCGAGACCAGCAGCGGCAGCGCCTCGACCCAGCTCAGCAAGGTGCTCGTCACCTGGGGGGCCGACGTGGGCAGCGGTGACACGGGCGCGGGAGACACCGGGGGGGCGACTCCGGGACTTAGTCCGCCAGGTCGATGGTCACCGAGCCGTCTCCCGCCCCCAGGCCGGTGGTGATGACCGCGGCGCTGCCGGCCACGGTCGAGCCGGCGCCCCCGGCGATCCAGCCGCCGTCGCCGCCGGAGTAGCCGCCGCCGCCGCCCCCCCCGTAGTAGCCGTTGCCCGAGCCGCCCCCGCCGAATCCGCCGTGGGCCTCGAAGCCGCAGCCGGGCTCGCTGGTGCCGCCGAGCAGGCCGTTGGCCCACGAGGCGCCGCCGTAGCCGCAAGAGGCCCCGGTCAGCAGGTACTCGCCCTCGCCATCGCCGTAGAAGCCAGCACCCGCCGAGCCCCAGCTCTCCGAGCTGATCACGCCGCCCATGCCCAGGTCGGTGGTCTTGGCGGGGCAGCGCCAGGTGTCATTGGAGCCCGAGCCCTCGGTGGCGTACTGGGTGCCCTGGCCCGGGCAGCCGTCGCTCAGGGCTTCGGTGCGGGTGCCGCCGCCGCCGCCGGCCACCAGCAGAGGGGTGCCGGCGGCGTCGACGACGAAGCTGCCCCCACCGCCGCCGCCGTTGCTGCCGCTGCCGCCGCCCAGGCCGACCTGGCCCACGGCGATCTGCAGCACGTCCCCCGCGTGCAGGTCGAAGCGGCCCGAGGCGTAGGCCCCCAGCCCACCGTCCATGGTCGTCGTCGCGCTGGCCCCCTGGGCCCCGTAGGCGGAGATCTGGTAGGTGCCGGTCTCGGGCACCACCCACTGCTGGATGCCGGCCCCTACGCTGACCTCGCCCTCCAGGCTCGTGCCGCGGTAGGCCGCGTCGCACGCCGCTTGGGTGGGACCCAGGCGCCCCTCGGCGCCGCAGCTCGTCAGCTCGCGAGGGCCGGCCCAGTCGGTGATGGTGACCGAGGCCTCGGCCGAGGCCGGGCCGGTGTCGGTGCCGTCGTCCGCCACGGCCGTGCAGGCCCAGACCTGCCCCGCCGTGGTGGCCGTCGCGGGCACCGTGTCACCGCTCCATGTGCTGTCGACCGCGCCGGGAAAGGCGGTGCCGTCCACCGTCCATGACACCGTGTACCGCAGCGAGTCCGCGTCGGGATCCGTCGCCGCGCCGTCCACCGCGCACAGCAGCTCGTCTGCACTGGTCGGGCTGGCCGGCGAGATCGAGACCGTGGGGGCCGTGGGGGGCAGGTTTCCGACCACCAGGACCTCGCTGGTGGCGGTCACCACGCCGCCGTCGCCGTCGTCGGCCGTCACCTCGACCTGGACCTCGTCGCCCTTCTGGAAGAACAGCGTGCCGTCCAGGCGGTCGCTGTCCTCGGCCACGACCCGACCCGACACCCGCCACAACCAGCTCAGGCTCAGCGTGTCCCCGTCCGGGTCGCTGCTCGTGCTCACCGCGGTCAGGGTGCCGTTGGTGTCCACCGAGGCCGGGCTCAGGCTGACGCTCAGCGTGGGATCGCCGTTGACCACGGTCACCGAGGCCTCTGCCGCGTCCCCGGTGGTGTGGCCGTCGTCAGGGGTGACCACCACCCGCCAGCTGTCCCCCTTGGCCGTCTTGTTGTCGGGCACCGTGTCGGTGCGCACCCCCTCCTGCTTCACCTCGTCCTTGTACCAGGTGTAGGTGTAGCTGACCTCGTCCCCATCGGGGTCGACCGAGGGGGTGTCCACCGTGGCGACCAGGTCGTCGGCGTCGTGCGGCTCGGCGGGCGAGATCGAGACCTCGGGCGCGCTGGGGGGGGCGTTGCTGGCCGTGCCCTTGTCACCACAAGCCAGGAAGGGGAGCCAGAGGGAGGGGATCAGCAACAGCGGGAGGCGAGCGCGCATGAGACACCCAGGGGCAGCAGGGACCTGTTGCGAGGGTAGCGCGCCGCGATGCCAGCGTCAGGCGGGGTCGGAGGCCGCCGTCAGCGCCGCGTGCAGGGCGTCGAGCACCGGCGCCACCGGGCCGCGGGCCGAGACCCCGCACAGCTCGACGCCGTGGTCGTGCCCGGTGAGGGCCAGGAGCAGGGGCAGGTCGGGGTTGCCGGGCGGCAGGACGAAGACCGACCGCGCCTGGAAGCCGCCCCCGCTCAGGCTGGCCAGGGGCACGCGGCCCAGGTTGGTGACGGTGGCCGTGGTCGTGGCCCGGCCGCTGCGGCGACCGACGCGTTGCTCCTGCCGGCCGGCCCAGGTCAGCAGCCACAGGGGCAAGCCGCGCACGGCGGCACCCGCGGCCACGAAGTCGGCCTCCTCGTGGCGGGCCAGGGCCGCCTCGAGGGCCTGGACCAGGTCGGCGGGCTGGGCGCCCGGAGGCACGGGCAGGCGCACCAGGCCCGTGAGGTTCGCGGTGCTGTGCAGCTCGGGCGCGTGGCGGCGCAGATCGACGGGGACGTCGATGCGCACGAAGCCGTCAGGCTGTTGCCACCGCGCGATGGTGGCCAGGGCCACCAGGGTGCGGGGCAGCAGGGCGGCGGCCGGGCCTTGCAGGCTGCGGCGGGCCCACAGGGGGTGGGGCGGCGGCGTGGGGGGGGCGGCGATGGCCGGCAGCGCGTCGCGCGGGGGCGGCGGCCCCGGCTTGCGGTCGAAGGCGGCCACCAGGTCCAGGTCGGTGCGCCCGCTGCCCCGGGCCGGCTGTGGCGCCTCGTCCCGCAAGGCGGCGAAGAGCGCCTGGGCCCACAGCAGCAGGCCGCGGCCATCCATGGCGGCGTGCAGCACCCGCAGGACCAGGCGGTCGGGTGGCACCCGCAGCACCTCCAGCACCGGTCCGCGCGGGGAGAGGGGGCGGCCCAGGAAGGGGGCGCCCAGGCCGTCGCGGGCCTGCCAGCCGGGGGCCTGCACCTCGACCACGACCGGCGCGGGGCCGGCCACCCAGCGCGCGCCACCCAACCAGCCGCGCAGGCGCATGGCCGCGCCGGGCAGGGCCTGGCTGGCCCGGGCCGCGGCGGCCTCCAGCGCTGAGGCCGCCGGCAGGCCCTCGCCCTCCAACACGAGCTGGATGACGAAGGGCGGCTGGAGCCGGTCGGCGGCGAGCCAGACCCGCTCCAGGCCGGAGAGCGGGCGGAGCAGCGGGGCGCCCAGGCGGGGCCTCAGGCCGGCAGGTAGCGGTAGACGACGTCCGCCACGCAGGCGGGCTTGTCCTCGCCCTCGATCTCGATGGTGGCCGTGAACACGGTCTCCCACCACTTGCCGCGCGGCGTGACCTCAGCGACGGTCAGGGCCACCCGGTAGCGCATCCCCTCCTGCAGGGGGTTGGGGAAGCGGACCTTGTTGCAGCCGTAGTTGATGACCATCTGGAAGCCTTCGAGCGTGATGAGCTGGAAGAACTTCCCGGCGACCAGGGACAGGGTCAGGTAGCCGTGGGCGATGGGCGCGCCGAAGGGCGACTCCTTGGCGATCCGCTCACGGTCGACGTGGATCCACTGGTGATCGCCGGTGGCGTCGGCGAAGGCCTGGATCCGCTCGAAGGTCATCGTCTCCCAGGCCGTGGCGCCCAGGTCCTGGCCGACCAGGCTCTGAAGCCCGGCCGCGCCGCTGATCGTGTGGGGCATGCATCCTCCAGGGGGGAGGCTCTCCTATGCCCCGGACCCGCTGCGCGCGAGCAGGCCGGTCAGCGATGCGGTGTCCGGCTCGGCGGCGTCGGCCTCTGCGGCGCGGAGGGTGAGGGAGACCTGGGCGCCCTGCTGGTGGCCCGTGGCCCGGTACCAGGAGCGGGGGATCTCGTGGTGGTCCTCGTACCACAGCCCCTTCAGGTCCTGTCCCTCGACCCGCGCCTGTCCCTCGACCCGCGCCTGTCCCTCGACCCGCGCCTGTCCCTCGACCAGCAGGGCGTAGCTCAGGAGCGTGTCGCCGGGGACCTCGTGGCTGCCGGGCCGGTAGCCCAGCCACAGGCAGGTCTCGGCGCCGGCCTTGCGCTCCAGGCGCGGCTGCATGCCCGTGCTGATGGGATCTTGCTGGGCCAGGGGCGAGGCGTCGTCAGGTAGGCCCTGGTCGGACCAGCAGCGCTCCAGGCGGAGCTGCACGGTGACGCTGCCGTCGGGGTCGCGGAAGAGCAGCTCGCCGACGCCCGAGGGGGGCGGAGGCAGTCGGGCTGCCACCAGCAGGGGGGCTGCGAGCAGCAGGGGGGCTGCGACGGGCAGCCGGGACCTCGGGCGGGGCTCAGTCAGCGCCGGCTTCCTCGACGCTCCGCTCCCGCAGCAGGGCTCCGGTGTCGTCGGAGTCGGGCGGGATGCCGGTGTCGTCGGAGCCGGTGTCGTCGGAGCCGGTGTCGTCGGAGCCGGTGTCGTCGGAGCCGGTGTCGTCGGAGCCGGTGTCGTCGGAGCCGGTGCCGTCGGAGCCGGTGCCGTCGGAGCCGGTGCCGGTCCCGCCGTCCGCGCCGCCGTCGGCTCCGGTGCCGGTCCCGCCGTCCGCGCCGCCGTCCGCGCCGCCGTCGGCTCCGGTGTCGGTCCCGCCGTCCCCGGTCCCGGTGTCGGTCCCGGTGTCGGTCCCGGTGTCGGCGCCGCTGTCCCGGGCGCTGCCCGCCGCTGTGGGGCCGTCCCGGCGCTCGGTGGGGCTCACCAGGCCGTCCCGGTCGGCGTCCACGTACAGGGCCGAGGCCAGGGCGACGACCGCGGCGAGGCCGTCGTGCAGCGGATCACCGGCGACCACGGCCTGGCCGGCCAGCGCGGTACCCTGCAGCCAGCCGGGCTCGCCCAGCTCCAGCACCAGGGCCGTGCCGTCCACGGTCACGCTGTCGCGCGTCGCCCGCAGGGACACGGTCTGCACCGACAGGCTGGCGCTCCACGGCTGGCCATCCTCGGTCTTGCCGCCCATGACTAGCGGACCGTCGAGGTCCAGCTCCAGGGAGCACCAGTGGCCGGCGGGGATCTCCAGGACCTGCCCGGTGCTGAGGTCGAAGCTGCGACCAATTGCCACGGCGTCGGTGGTGCCTTCGCAGTCGACCAGGGCCAGGTCGGCGACCGACACCGTCGCTGTGGCGACGCTCAGCCCCTGGCCCGCAGCGACGCGCATGGCCGCTTCGCCGGGGTTGCCGACGCTGGTGCCCTGGTGGCCCCCGTCGATCGCGGTGCAGCCGGACAGGCCCACCGTGCCCATCAGGAGGAGACGCTTCATGCGTCCTCCCCGTCGATGGCCACCGAGAGCGGCACGAGCTGCAGGCCGATCTGCACGACCTGGGTGTGGTCGCCCTCGGCGCTGTCGCACAGGTCCAGCAGCCGCTCCTGGAAGCCGGCGATCTCCCGCTTGATGCGGGGGATGAGCGACGGCGGGATCGAGACGGTCACGCTGCCCAGGTGGCGCTGGGCAGGCGGGAAGGCCTCGATGCCATCGGTGGCGCGCTGCAACATGCCCCGATGGTAATTGTGCGCCGCGAGGCCCGCGACCTCGTGGGGAGTCACCACGGTAGCATCCCCGGCGACCAGCTTGCCGGCGGGGCCGGGAGCGAGCAGGCCCAAGGCGGTCAGGGTGGCCAGGGCCTCCCGCGCCTGGGGCAGGGTGATGCGGGGCCGCAGGACCCGGGCCACCCAGGCCGGGTCGTCCTGGAAGCCGGGGCAGGTGGCCAGCTCGCGGATCGCCGGGAAGTACCAGTGCGACAGGTAGCGCACGGCCTCGCCCTCGATGCGTCGCGCCTGCTGGAAGCGCCGGGTCGCCGAGATCCGGCTCCAGACCTCGTTGCGCTCCTCGACGGTGCGGGCCCGGTCCAGCTCGACCAGCAGGCCGAAGAACTCGCACTCCTCGCCATCCAGGTGCATGGCGTTGCAGAAGGACTGGGTCGTCTGGGGGGTCAGGTTGCGCTTGCCCTGCATGACCTGGAGCAGCAGGCTCGGCGAGCGCTGGCCCGACAGGCGGGCGAACATCCGGTGGCTGAACCGGTGGTTCTCCGACTTCCGCCACGCGAACCAGTCGGCCAGGAACAGGCGGTGGTCCAGGTAGGTGAAAAGGTCGGGCGCGGTCACGGCAGGCTCCGGTTCGCGCAGGATGACCTGTGGGCGGCGAGGGCGCAAGTACACCTTGAGTACACTCGCCCTGCGGGAACCATCCTCATCGAACGCTAATCTTTGCCGATTGGGCGGGGGCGCGGCCGGGCCTCCCCAGGGCCGGGTGCGAGTACACCCGGCCCATCGGGGCGCCTCAGAAGCTGCAGCTGCCCGACGATGTGCGGGTGTGGTCGCAGGAGAAGCTCTCGTCGTCGCCCAGCCAGCCATACGAGGTCGTGGAGGCCAGCCCGCCGTAGGCGTCGATGACGTCCATGCCGAGGTCGGCCGGGCTGTTCTCCTCGGTGCCCTTGCCCCAGTCGGTGTGCGTGGAGCTGAGCATGCCGTAGTGGACGCGGACCGCGGCGTCCCCGGGGGAGCCGGTGTTGGACAGGACGGAGCAGTGGTCCAGGTCCAGGACGGAGAGGACACTGTCCAGGTACGCCGCCCCACCCGCCGAGCCGGTGTTGCCGTCCAGGATGGTGGAGGAGGCCGAGACCTGGCCCTCGATCAGCAGGCCGCCGCCCTGGTCCCCCGCCGTGTTGTCCAGCACCGAGACGCCGTCCAGGGTCAGGCTGGCGCCGGTGTGCAGCAGGGCAATGCCGCCGCCCTTGCTGTGGGCGAAGTTGTCCTCGATGGTGCTGTGGGTCACGGTCACGGCCGAGTAGATGCCCAGGCCCCCGCCCGAGGCCGTGGCGACGTTGTCGTGGATGGACACGTGGTCCAGGGTGGCGGTGCCGTAGAGCAGCAGGCCGCCGCCGTTGCCGCCCTGGTTGCCCGTCACGACCAGGTCGCGCAGCACCAGGTTGCTGCGGCTGGAGTACTGAAGCAGCCCGCCGCCCGAGGCGTAGTTGCCGCCGGTGATGGTCAGCCCCTCGATGGTGACGTCGCTGGCGTTGACCTTGACGGTGACGCTGGAGCCGCCGCCGTCCAGGACGGTCCGGTCGGCGCCGTTGCGCCCGATCAGGGTGACGGGCCGCTCGATGGTGAGGTTCTCGGTCCAGGTGCCGGCGCAGACCTGGATGACCGCCCCGGAGCCGCTGTGCCACACCGCGCCCGCGATGCTGTCGTAGGTGATGCCCTCGTCGGAGCTGACCAGGCCGTCTTCGCTCGTGGACGGATCACAGTCGTTGTCGATCCCGTCGCAGACCTCCGCGGCGCCGGGGTGCACGGAGGCGTCCAGGTCGTCGCAGTCGGCGCTGCCGGCGTAGCCGTCGCCGTCGGCGTCGACCTCGGGGTCCGCGCCCACCAGGCCCTGGGCCTCGGCGTAGGCCAGCAGGTGATCAAAGGCGGACTGGCCGACGTAGGAGATGGCGTCGAGCTGGCCCAGGCTTGTGAAGGGCAGGTCGTCCGCGGTGCCGTCGCGACCGTCGGCACCCTGGCGGGCGGCGACGATGTTGGTGGCGGCGCGGCGGTCCAGGCCGACGGCGTCGTCCAGCTCGGCCTGGGAGAGCTGGTTGGCCAGGTACAGGATGGCCGTGGCCTCGTCGCTGCCTTCGACCACGCCCAGGACGGTGACGGCGGCCGTCTCCTCCTCGCCGTAGATGGACAGGGCGTAGCTGAGCAGCGCCTGCAAGGCGGAGCTGCCGACGTAGGAGACGGCGTCCAGCTCGGCGATGCTGTCGAAGAGGTCGTCGTCGCCGGTGCCGTCGAGGTTGTCGGCCCCGTCGCGGTGGTTGACGATGTTGGTGGCGGCGCGGCGGTCCAGGGCGGCGTCGATGTCCAGCTCGTCGAAGCTGGCGTCGTTGGCGACGGCCAGCACGATGCGCTCCTCGTAGGAGCCGGGATCGATGGCGCGGCCCGCCTCGGCGCCCGGCGCGCGGCCCGGGGTGGCCGGGGGTGCGGCGCAGCCGGCCAGGCCGGCCAGGGCCAGGCCGATCAGGAGGGGCGGGAGATGGGACCGAAGGGGATCCTGAGGGCGGACATGCTGGGCTCCATGGGTGAGCGGCGGGCGCTTCGTGCTCCCGACCGCTGCCATGTCACCGGGCGCCCTCGTCACCAGGGACACAAGCCGCGTCCGCCCCTCACGGATCTGGAACCGCAAGGAACTGCAGTGGCTTGCGGCTCTTGTTGAAACGGCCGGGCGGCGATTTCAGCGCGCCTGCACGGCCGCCGACAGCCGGTAGGCCACGAGCCCGGCGGGCGGGTCCTTCGCTCTTGCGAGCTCCACCTTCTCCACCGCCTCCAGGCCCGCGCCGCGCAGGCGGGCGATGGCGACCCGCAGCCGCTTCAGGGCCTCGGCCTGGGCGGCGGGATGGTCGGGGGCGGGGCGGTCGGGCCAGGCCGCCGCGTGCAGCTCGGTCCAGGGCACGGCGGCGCCCCCGGCCCGGGCCAGGGCCGCCAGCACGGCGCGCTGGGGGCTGCCCGGCCGCAGCGGCACCGGCGGGGCCAGGCCGAGCTGGAAGGCCGAGCCGTCCACCCAGACCTGGACCGCGGGAGGCGGCGACGGGGCGCGGCGGGCCGCCATGTCGGCGAGCAGGCGCAGGTCGACGCTGCCGGCCAGGGCCCGGGCGGGCGGCGCGTGGCCGGCAAGCAGCTCCAGGACGGTGGGGCCGGGCGGGTCGGTGGCGGCCTGCCGCACCTGCGCCCGCAGCTCCGGGTCCTGCTCGCCAGCCAGGAGCAGGGCGGCGCCCCACAGCACCAGGGGGCGCTGCTGGCCGGCCCGGCGGGCCTCGACGACGGCCCGGTCCAGGCGACAGCGGCCCTCGGAGGGGCGACCGGCCAGCCACAGGAGCACGCCGCTGTAGCCGGCGCACATGGCCAGCAGGTCGGCGGGGCCGCGGCTGCACAGCTCGCGCCAGGCCTGCTCGATGGTGTCGAGCGCCTCGGGCAGCCGATCCTGCTCGGCCAGGGCCAGGGCCAGGTTCATGGCGGCGGTCGCGCGGTAGCGCTGCACCTCGACCGGGCGCATGGTCGCCAGCAGGTGCCGGACCAGGGCCTCGGTCTCCGCCGCGCGCCCGGCCTGGAGCAGGGCGTCGGCGTGGTTGATCTCGGCCTGGGCGAGGGCCGCCGGGAAGCCGGCGTTCCGGTAGAAGCGCACCGCCGCCTCGCTGTGCTCCAGGGCCTCCTCGAGCTGGCCGACCAGGGCCAGGGCGATGGCGAGGTTGGCCTGGATGCGGGCGGTGTGGACGTTGGAGCCCACGGACTGGTCCAGGGCCAGGGCCTGGCGGAGCAGGGGCGCGGCCCGGTCGCCGCTCATGCGGCGCAGCTCGACGACGGCCAGGTTGTGCAGGGTGTTGGCCTCGGGCAGGCGGCTGCCCACCAGCCGGTGCAGGGCCAGGGCGGTCTCGCCGGCGGCCTGGGCCTCATCCAGGCGGCCCTGGCGCAGGCGCAGCACCGCGCGGTTGGTGTGGACGACGCCCTCGACGGCGGCGTCGCCTGCGAAGCGGGCCTCCTCCAGGGCCTCGTCGAAGCCGGCCTCGGCCTGGGCGTGGCGGCCGGCGTCGGAGTCCAGGATGGCGATGCAGCACCGCAGGTGGGCGGCGCGGCCCTGGGGGCCGGTCCCGGGCACGGCGCGCAGCCCCCGGCGGTAGTCCTCCAGCGCGCGCTCGGGTCGCCCGGCCCGGCGATGGAGCTGGCCCCGCTCCAGGCGCAGGCGCGCCTCCAGGTCCCCCTCGCCGGCCTCGACCGCCGCGTCCACGCCCCGGTCCAGCAGCGTCTCCAGGGCCTGGTAGGGCCCGGTGCGGGCCATGAGCACGCCGAGCCCGAGGGCGGCGCGGGCCCGATCGGCGGGGGGCACGCTGCCCTCGGACAGGACCTGCAGGTTGTCCCACTCGCGGGCCAGGCCGGCGACGCTGGCGCCGATGTCGGGGCCGCCGAAGCCCTTGGCCCAGGCCTGGGCCAGGGCGCCGTAGTGGGCCGCGTGGCGGGCCTGGGTGTCGGCGTCCTGGCTTGCCTGGGCCTCGACGAAGGACCGCACCGCGACGTAGAGCCCGAAGCGGGGTCCGCTGGCGGTGTCGGTGCAGCGGAGCAGGCTGCGGTCGACCAGCTGCTCGACGGCGTCCAGGGCGTCGAGCCCCGGGTCCAGGGCGTCGAGGGCCGGCACGCGCAGCACGGCCTCGGCGGCCTCCAGGTCGAAGCCGCCACGGAAGACGGTGACCTGGACCAAGGCCTGCTTCAGGGCGGGCGACAGCAGGTCCCAGGAGCCCTGGATGGCCGCCTGCAGGGTGGCGTGGCGGTCCGGCGCGCCGGCCAGGTGGGTGCCCAGCACCGGCTGGCCGGCCTCCAGGCGCTGCCGCATGGCGGAGGGGGAGAGCAGGCGGGCCCGGGCTGCGGCCAGCTCCAGGGCCAAGGGGAGCCCGTCCAGGCGGGCGCAGAGGGCGACGATGTCCTGCTGCTCGGCGGCGTCGGGGGCATAGTCGGGGCGCGCGGCCCGGGCCCGGTCGACGAAGAGCTGCACGCCCTCGTCCTCGCCCAGGGGCCCCAGCTCCAGGACCTGCTCGCCCTGGACTCGCAGGCGCTGGCGCGAGGTCACCAACCAGCGGACCATCGGGGCGTGCTCCAGGCCCAGCACCAGCAAGGGCCGGGCTGCGTCCACCAGGTGCTCGGCGTTGTCCATGACCATCAGCACGCCGGGCCGGGGGGCCAGCGCCTCGGCCACCTGGCGGGCGGGGTGCCGCTCGCTGTCGGCCAGCGTGATGCCCAGGGCGGCCCCCATGGCCGCGATGATCCCCGCTCCGTCGCGGGCCTCGGTCAGGTCGACGAACCAGGCCTCGCGCTGGGGGCCGGCGTCCCAGGCGTCGGCCACCCGGCGGGCCAGGCGGGTCTTGCCCATGCCGCCGGGGCCGATCACGGTCAGGACCTGCGCCTGGTCCTGGAGCTGGTCGAGCAGGAAGTCCAGCTCCGGCTGGCGGCCCACGAAGGCCGTCGGCGCGCGGTCGAAGCGCCGGCCGGCGGGGCGGGAGGCAGGTCCCGGGGAGGAGGCCGGGTCCAGGGGCTCGAAGCGGTAGCCCAGGCCGCGCACGCTCAGCAGGTGGCGGGGGTGCTCGGGCTCACGCTCCAGCTTGGCGCGCAGGCGGCCCATGGTCGTGTCCACCGTGCGCGAGGCCACGCCGGGGCGGTAGCCCCAGACCTCGACCAGCAGCCGCTCCCGGGCCAGGGGCTCGCGCGGGTGGGCCACCAGCCAGGCCAGGAGCTGCTGCTCGATGGCCGACAGGGGCACAGGCTCGCGGCCCGGCTGGCGCACGGTGCCCGTGTCCAGGTCGACCCGGCGGTCGACGAGGGAGACGATAGGAGCGGGAGATTCAGCCACGGCAGGGGCAGTGTAGCGGGCCTCGGCCCGGGGGGAGGGACCCGGCCTCGATGTGCGCCCGGGCCGCCGACCCGACCCCGCCGGGGTAGCGGACCGGGGTGCATCGCCTCCGCCGCCTCTGGCAGCTCCTGCCTCGCCTGGCCCTGGGCGTCGCCCTCGCCCTCGTGCTGCTCACCGTGCTGCAGGTGGCGGTGCTGCGCTTCGTGGACCCCCCGCTCACCCTGACCATGGTCGGCGCGGCCTACGACTACCACCGGGTCGAGGGGCACTGGCGCCTGCCGAAGCGGCAGTGGCGGGACTTCCAGGCGCTGGGCCCCGACGTGCCCCGGGCCGTGGTCGCCAGCGAGGACGCCCGGTTCTGGCTGCACCGGGGCTTCGACTGGGAGGGCATCTGCCACGCGGTGCAGGCCAACCGCGATGCGGCGGAGCGAGGCCGGGACCGGCGGGTGGGGGGCAGCACCATCAGCCAGCAGGTGGCCCGCAACGTCTTTTTGTGGCAGGATCAGAGCTGGCTGCGAAAGGGCCTGGAGGCTTGGTACACCCTCTGGATGGAGCTGCTCCTGCCCAAGGAGCGCATCCTCGAGCTGTACCTGAACGTGGCCGAGACCGGCACCCTGAGCTTCGGCGCCCAGGCCGGCGCCCAGCACTACTGGCAGCAGGACGCCGACTCGCTATCGGCTGACCAGGCCGCCCGCCTGGCCGCGGTCCTCCCCTCGCCCCGTCGCTGGTCCGTGGACGGCGCCACCGTCCGGCGGCGTGCCGCCTGGATCAGCGCCAACCCGGCCCCCTGGCCGGGCGATCCGGGCTTCGACCAGGCGGCCCGCGCCTGGTCCCGGGAGGCGCCGGGACCGGGCTGCCTGCTTCACCGCTGAGCCCGGACGCAGGAACCCCCCTCCGGCCGATGCCGAAGGGGGGCCCATCGTCCGGCGGTCTGGTCAGCGCAGCCAGTCGTGGACGGTCTCGACCGCGAAGTCCGTGCCCGGACCGTGACAGACGTTGCAGCTCTCGCCGTAGGTCTCGTCGGTCATGATCGCGGCGTGCGCGGCGACGTCATCGGCGTCGTGGCACGAGGTGCAGGCCACCGTCTGGGGGGTCTGCCACAGATCGCTGCCCTCGTGGCAGGCCAGGCAGTCCTTGGTCCCACCGTCGAAGCGCGGGAAGACGATGTCGTTGAAGTTCGACGTCCCGCTGTAGCCCACGACATCGAAGGTCTTGGTGAGGTTCGAGCCGTTGTGGATCTTGTGGATCATCGACCGGAAGGCGATGCTGGTGCCGGGAGTGCTGCTGGGGTCGGTCGAGGAGTTGCGATCCTCGGCGCCGTCCGTGTGGCACTGCAGGCAGTAGCTCAGGCCCTCGCGGCTCTTGCCGTGGAACTCGAGCGTGCCGTGGCACTGCTGACAGTTGGCGTCGAAGACGGCGTCGTGCGTCGTCCGCTCGGTGTCCTCACCGAAGAGCACGTCCATGGTGCTCGACTGGCCGTCCCGCCAGGTCACGTCCTTGGTATCGACCACGTTCGTGTAGGCCATGACACCGATCCGGTAGGTGCCGCTGACCAGCGGCAGGCCGTTCCAGTCGCCCTGGGCGTAGCCGATGTCGCTCGTGTCGTTCTTCTGGGCCGGGAAGACGTCGGGGATGGCGCTGGTGAGCGTGAAGGTCCAGGCGCTCAGGCCAGAGTCCCAGGTGGCGTTGCTGACCACGCTGCCGCTGGAGGACTCGTAGATCCACTGCATGTGGTCCACGGGGCCGGACAGCACCACGGTGGCCGAGCCCAGGTCGGCGGTCGAGATGGCGTTGCCGTCGTCGTCGGTCAGGGTGAAGGCGACGGTGGGGGTGTCACCGACCTCGAGCTGACCGTCGGGGCCGCTGCCGCCTGTCACGCTGACGATGGCGACGTTCAGGCCACTGGTGATGGTCGTATCGGTCCGCGGGTCCTCGTGGTAGGTCTGGATCGAGCTGGCCAGGTGGCAGATCGAGCAGTTGGCGTCGCTGGTCTGCACGCCGCCGGAGTGGTTCTCGCCGGTCTCGAAGTTGACGGTGTCGTGGCAGGCGCCACAGGCCGTGCGCGAGGGCGCGCTGAAGATGTTGTCGGCCTCGGGTGCGCCGTCGTGGCAGGCCGCACAGGTTGCGGGGCCCATGGGCCAGCGCGGGAAGGCGATGCCCTCGGCCAGGTTCTCCAGGTTGTAGTCCGGGTAGCCCTCACCGGCGGGATCGGTGGCCTGCACGGCGATCATGTAGCCGTCGGCCAGCTCGTCCCCCATGTGGATCTTGTGGATCATGCTCTTGAACTCGAAGGTCGTCATCGGCGTCACCGACGAGTCGGTGTTCGAGTAACGATCCTCCAGGCCCGCGACGTGACAGGTGACACACACGGTCACGTCGTAGCGGGAGCCACCGTGGGCCAGGACGCCGGCGTCGCCGTGGCAGGCCTGGCAGTTCTCCTGCAGCACGACCTGGTGGCTGCTCAGCGCCGTCGCTGCGCCCTCCAGGAAGTCCCAGGTCGTGTTGGAGGCGTCGTAGTAGGACGTGCCGTCCTGGCGGTAGAAGCGCTTGTACGCCATGCCCGCCAGGCGGTAGGTGCCGTCGACCAGCGGCAGGCCGGACAGGTCGCCGCGGTCCTCACCGATGTCGGGGGTGTCGTAGGTCGTGGCCTGGTAGACGTCGGGGATGGGCGTCTCGTAGGTGTAGGTCCACGTCTGGTCGGCGGAGTTCCAGACCGAGTTGCTGACCACGTCGAGATCGGCGTAGTTGACGACGATCTGGTAGTCGGTGTTGGGGCCCGCGATCTGGAAGCGGATGCCCGTCATGTCGGTCGTGTCATAGGGCGTGCCGTTGTCGTCGGTCAGCGTGTAGGTGACCACGGGCACGTCGCCGGGCTCGAACTGGCCGTCGGCGCCGCTGGCGCCGTCCACCGACAGGATCTCCAGGTTGACGCCCCAGGGGCCGTCGCCGCTGCGGCCGTCGCGGCCATCAGCGCCGTTGGTGCCCGTGGTGCCGTTGGTGCCGTCGGTGCCGTCGGTGCCGTTGGTGCCGTTGGTGCCGTTGGCGCCGTCGAGGCCGTCGACACCGTTGGTGCCGTTGGTACCGTTGGTGCCGTCCTGGCCGGCGGGTCCCTTGCAGGCGGCGAGCATGGCCGTCAGCAAGACCGCTGAGCGAAGAAGATGGGATGGGCTCACGGGCGCCTCCTGGCGAGTGTGGGGACACTGTCCGGATACCGCCGGACACGGGGGTCGATGAGGGGGGACTGTGTTTCAGGGATAGCATGTCGGGGGAAAGCAGCAAGATCAGACGGACTTCAGGGCGTCGCAGAGGCGGTGCGCTCGGGCGCCAGGAAGCCTTCCAGGTGGCACTGGGTGCAGTCGACGGTGGTCAGGTGACCCTTGGGCAGCTCCAGCTCGCCGTGGCAGGACACACAGTCGTTGCGGGTGGCGGTGAACTGGTGGGCCTCGCCCTCGTCAGAGCCGTGGCAGTCCAGGCAGGTGATGGCGCCCGCCGTCGGGTCGGGCTCGTCCTCGGCGCCCGAGCGGTTCGCGCGCGGAGGCTGGTCGGTGCCGCCATGGTAGCCCGACGGCTTGCGCTGCTTCGCGTCCAGGTGGGCGCGGTGCAGCGGCGCGTCGTCGATCTTCACGACGTGCTTGCGGTCTTCGTCGGTCAGCGGCCCGGTGAGGGGCTCCTCTTCCTGCGTGGAGAGGTGGCACTGCCCGCACACCACCAGGGGAAGGTGGGGCGTCGGGATGTCGGAGCGTGTCTCGGGGGTGTCGAACACGGTCACCCAGAGGTTTCTTGGATAGTGCCTGACCGGGACCTTGTGGCAGTCGTGGCACGTTGTCACACCGCCGTGAACCGACCGGAAGCATGCCTCGTTTGCGAAGTCATGGACGTGGCAGTCATCGCAGAAGCTCGGGTTCCGCCACATGTAGGTGAACATGGCGTCGCCGACCGGCAGGCCGGAGATGACGCCGCCGAGCAGGCCCGTCACCACCAGGGCCAGGGGCCCGGGGTGGCTGGCCAGGAAGCGGCCGGTGTCGCGAAACCACGACAGGAGGGTCGCGAGCATGGTCAGATCCCCCCGTGCTGGATGGCGACCCACAGGAAGTGGGTCTGCGGGGCGACGAGGCCGGTGACCAGGAAGCCGAGCACGAAGGCCAGGATGACGAGCCGCACGGTCCTCATGGCTTGACCCCTTCGACTTCTGCCCGGCGCTCGGGCTGGTGGAAGTAGCGGTAGTAGACCAGCGCGTCGGGGCCGTGACAGGAGCCGCAGACCTCCTTCCAGCCGGGACGGCGCAGCGAGTCGCCCTTCTCGGAGGCGTCGGGTCCGTGGACCTCGTGGCAGCTGTCGCAGACCAGGTCGCCGTTCGCGCCGGGGCCCGCCTTGGTGCCATCCCCGGCGAAGAGCGGCAGGCCGCCCAGCGGGGTCCAGCGCTCGCCGCCGGGGGTGAAGACCGGAGCGGGGTGCTCGTAGGCCGGCACCTTGGGGGCGTTCGTCGACGTGCCGGGGGCGTGGCAGGCCAGGCAGGTCTGGGAGCGCGGGTTCAGGTTGGACAGCGACGAGGGCGCCTTGGGCGGAGCCCGGTGGGCCGGGTGGCAGTCCAGGCACTCGGCCCGACCGTGGCCACCCCGGGCGGCGGCCTGGGACTGCTCCTCGTGGCAGGTGCTGCAGTCGCGCTTGGGCGGCAAGGGGTCGTGCTGGTCGTGGCAGGTGGCGCACTGCAAGGGGTCGATGGCGCCGTCGCGGCTGCGGCCGTCGACGGGGTGGCCCAGCGAGCGGGGGGCCACGCCGGCCTTGGAGCCCGCTCCGCCTCGGGTGTGGCAGCCCAGGCAGCCCTGGGGGTCGCCCTTGGTGGAGGGGCCCAGGCCGCCGTGGGTGCTGGCGGCGCCCCGACGGACCGAGGCCGAGGCCGAGGGCAGCAGCTTGTCATCGACCTCGCCGGTGGAGGCGTGGACCTTGTGGCAGCCCAGGCAGGGCACGCCCTGGTCGCCCTTGACCCGGCGGTGGGCGCCCGAGGACTGCTCGGTGTGGCAGGACGCGCAGATGGAGCTGCCGGCCGACTCGCGGAGCAGGGCCTGGCCCCGTCCCCCGCCAGCGTCGTGGCAGGAGATGCAGGTCACGCCGCCGTGCTCGTCGGTGGGGATCCGGGCGTCGGCCACGGCCGAGGTGTGCTTGGGCCGCTTGCCCAGCGGGTGGTTCAGGTCCTTCTCGGTCTTGTCCTCGTGACAGGCGGCGCAGACCCGGCCGTCACTGGCGTCGCGGGTCAGGTGCTCGCCCGGCGCGCCGTGCACGTCGTGACAACCCAGGCAGCCTGCATCGGGCCGACCCTCGGGGTGATCGCCGGGGCGCTTCGCCAGCGCGTCCATGAGGGCCTTGCCGGCCAGGTGGGCGCTCTTCTTGCCCTGGCTGTCCTCCACGAGCTTGTCGTGGGGGGCCTCGGTGTGGCAGGCGATGCACAGCTCGGAGCCTCTGCGGCCCAGGCGGGTGAAAGACTCGGAGTCGCGGCCGTGGCGGACGAGCAAGTCCGTCGTGACCTCGCCCTTCTGCTGCTCCTCGACATCGGAGAGGGAGACCATGCCGTGGGGGCTGTGGCAGGTGCTGCACTCCAGGGTGCCATCGGCGTTGCGCTGGAAGAAGGTCGGGATCTGGACATCTTCGGGCACCTTCTTGGGGTGCTGGCCCAGCTTGGGATCCCAGTGGTCCCGGGCATCCAGGAACAGGCCGTCGTGGCACTGCAGGCAGGCGCTGCCCTCGGGATCGGTGCCGGGACCGGTGCGGTTGGGCTCCTTGATGGTCTCTCGCAGCCACCGCAGGGGGGCGGTCGACACCGCGTCGGCCACCCTCGCGGCCGGCAGCTTGAAGCCCAGGACCCGCGAGTCGCCCGCGTCGAGTACCAGGAAGTGCTCCGCGTCGACGGCCCGCACGGCCACGGGGTGCTGGAGGGAGATGGCCTGCCCCCCGCTGGACAGCACCCCCAGGGCGTGGCCCTTCTGGTCGAAGAGCTGCACAGCACCCAGGGCCGAGTCGGCCACCATGTAGGCGTCGCCCACGGGGATGGCCGACTTGGGGAAGTGCAGGTAGCCGATGCCCAGGCCGGGGCGTCCCCAGCGGGCGAGGGGCTTGGCGTCGGGGCCGACCACGTCGAGCCAGCCGGCCACCGGGTCCGACGCGAGGATCTGGCCGCCGGGCAGCAGGGCGAGGTCGGAGATCGAGCCCAGACCGCGCCCGAAGTAGTCGGTCTTCAGCTCTTGGGTCCGCTTGCCCGTGGCCCGGTCGATCCACAGCAGCGAGCCGGTGCGGTCCGACACGATGAGCTGCTCCCCCCGGTCCAGCACCGACATGGGCTCGATATCGGGCAGCTCCAGGCGGTCCACGACGTCGCCGTCGGTGCCGACGCGGAGCAGCGGCCCGGTGGGGTCGACCAGCCAGTAGCCGCCGTCATGGGCCGGGGCGAAGCGCTCGGGGCGCCCCCAGGCCTCGCGGCTGCCCATGGTCCCGATGACCTGGTGGTCTGGCGAGAGCTCGATGGCGCGACCGTGGTAGCCATCCAGGATCAGGACCCCGCCATCGGCCTGGGGCAGCACGTCGGTCGGCAGGACCGCGTCGACCTGTACGCTCCACGTGTCCTCGATCTCCAGGTGGGGGGCCTGGGGGAGGATCTGCGAGGCGCCCAGGTTGTTCTCATTGCAGGCGGGTAGCAGCAGGGCAAAGGCGATGGCGGCCAGCTGGATCATGATGGGCCGTCGCCGTGGCAGGCGCTGCACAGGGCACCGTTGGAGTCGGGAAGGGCGAGCAGTGGCGGCGCGGCCTGCGTGTCGCCGCCGTCTGCGTCGGCCGCGGCGCCGGCCGCGGGCCAGGAGAGGGTCATGTCCTTCAGCTCCGGCCAGTCCTTGTCGAGCGCGACGCTGCGCAGGGCGCTGGCGATGGGTCGCAGGCGGCGCTCGCCGCCGCTGTTGTCCCCGTGGACCTCGTGACAGGTCCAGCAGGCGATCTTGTCCTCGTCGGTGAGGGGCAGCCGGCCGGCCAGTGTGGCCCGCATGGCGGGCGTGAGCTGCTTCTCCAGGTGGGCGACGGAGCCCAGGTGGATGTCGCTCTTGTGGCAGGTGCTGCAGACCTCGGTCGGCTTGAGCCGCAGCTTCGCGTCGTCGGGCAGGGCGTCCGTGACGGGTGGCACGGTGTGGCAAGCCGCGCAGGTCGGGTCCTGGGAGGAGCGAGGCGTCACCGGGTGGTGCGGGTTCTTGCGCACGAAGGCGCTGATGTCGTGGCACTGCGCGCAGAGCTGGGCGATCGGCTTGTAGGGGCCGCCGCGGTGGCAGGGCGCCGGGAGGGCCGCGTACTCGCCGCCGTGGGCCGGCTCTGCGTGGCAGGTGGCGCAGGTGACCTTGCCGTCCTCCAGTGGCCAGCCCGCGTGGACCGTCACGTCGCGGGGGCTCATGCCCACCGGGTGCATGTCCGCGGTGGGGTGGCAGCCGCGGCAGGTGGCGATGATGGGCTTGGGCGGGCCGGGCTCGGTGAGCGAGTTGCCCTTCTCGTGGCAGGCAGCGCAGGCGCCGGGATCGCCGTGCGGGCTGGGGCCCAGCGGCACGTCCTTGGCCCGGGCGATGGGCGCCACCAGGGCCAACAGCAGCATGCCCACCAGGAGGGCCAGGCCCATCAGGGCAGCCCGCTTCGGGCCGGGGCGGTTCAGGCCGGGGCGGTTCAGGCCGGGGCGGGTCAAGGGCTCACCCCGTTGTCGCCGTGGCAGGAGGTGCAGGAGGCGTAGCCGTTGGTCTCGACCACGTCGCGGACCTGGGCCAGGTCCACGCCGGCGGTGCAGCCGCGGCGATGCAGGGCCTCGGTGACGTGGCAGCCCTCACAGGCCTCCTGGCCCCACCCCGTGGGGTGCTCGGCCTGGGTCACCACCAGGCCGCCGGGGCCGTCGAGCATGTCGGTACAGGCGGGCTCGGCGCAGCCCGCCAGGACCATGGCCAGCAGCAGGCTCACCATGAGTTGCCCCCCGTGGCGTGGCAGCTCGTGCAGGCCTGGACCGTGTGGCAGGTCGTGCAGGAGGCGGGATCGGCCTGGGCCTCGATGCCATGCCAGGACCGGAAGCCCGGACCGTGGGGCGACTCCGCCATGGCGCCGCGCTGGTCATGGCAGTCAAAGCAGGTCGAGGCTTCGTGGCAGGTGTCGCAGCTCGCGCCAGGGGCGCGGGCCTGGTCACCGTGGGCGTGCAGCCAGTCCAGGCCGTGGCTGGCGGGCTTCAGACCCTCACGGTCGTCGTGGCAGGTGGCGCAGGTGTTCGGCGCCTTGCGCGGCGCGCCGGGGAGCTGGGCCCGGTGGCAGCCGTGGCAGGTCGCTATCGGGCCGGGCAGGGACTCGACCGGCGCGCGCCCGTCCTCGCCCATGCCCTGCTGCAGGCCGACCGGGTGGCAGTCCACGCAGGTCACACCGGCCCGGGCGAAGGCCCTGGCGTGCTCGGCATGCTCGAAGGGCAACGGGTCGATGACGTGCGGGCGTGCGCCCTCGGCCGGGCCGTCGTCGTCGGCCCAGGCCACGGCGCCGACTGCCAGCAGGGGCAGCAGCAGAGGCAGCAGGCGTCTCAAGGCGACTCCTGACGGCCGGACAGGTGTCCCGTGAGGGCCAGTCCGCCGCGGACCCAGGGGGAGAGCAGGCGGTTGCTGCCGGTGGCGAGCTCGCAGGCCAGGGCCAGCCCGGGGCCGGGCTGGAGCTGGGCGGTGCCCCGCAGCCGCGCCTCGACGCTGGTGTTCACGCTGCCGTCCAGGGGCCGGTAGCGGAAGGCGCCGGCCTCGGCCGACAGGGACAGGCGGTCGCGCTCGGCTTCGGCGCCCAGGCCGCCGCCGGCGACCCAGCCCTCGGCCAGGCCGGCGCCGCTGCCGAAGACGGACAGCTCGACCGTGGAGAAGCGATGGGACAGGGCGCCGCGGCCCAGTCCACCGATCAGGGTCGTGTCCCCGGGGTGTACGACGGGGCCGCCGCTGCCGCTCAGGCCGGTCTCGCCGGCCGACTGGCGCAGGTCCAGGGCGGCGACGGCGTAGCCATCGGCCCCCAGCAGGTCCAAGGGGGTCCGCAGGGCGCCGGGGACCCCGGCCGGGCGCAGGTCCTCCCACCGTCCTGAAACGCCCAGGCTGCCCTTGGCCACAGGCAGGGCGCCGCGCAGGCCGGCCCGCAGACCGCCCTGGCCACCGACCTGGCCTTCGGCGTCCAGGCCCAGGCTGGCGCCGTTGACGCTGCGCAGGCGTCCGGCTCCCCAGGCGCGGACCGCCGGGTCGCCGTCCTCCAGCCGTCCCTCTGCGCCGACCGAGGCCGCCACGGAGCGCGACAGGCGGCCGTCGGCGGTGCGGGGCCGCAGGTGCAGCTCGGAGCCCAACACGAAGGTGTTGCCGGTCTGCCAGGTCTCGGGGCTCCACAGCCGCCCCACCCAGACCGAGGGGGCCATGCCGCCGGTGCCGGCCAGGTCGGCGGCGACGCCGTCCAGGGGCAGGAAGCCGCGGCCATCCAGGCGGTTGAGCCGCCCGGCGCTGAGCCGACCCCAGCTCGAGCTGCGCTGCAGGCTGAGCTGGAACAGGTCGCCCGTCGCCATGTCGGGGAGGTTGCTGTTGACGCGCAGATCGCCGTCTGCCGTCACGCGCCAGGCGTCCTCGACCCGCATGTCCAGGCCCAGGCGCTGGCGCCCACGGGCGATGGTGTCGCCCAGCTCCGAGGGTAGCAGCTCGGCCGCGGTCGTCGACCACACCGTGTACTGCTGCACGTCGGTGGAGGCGCGGGCCGTGTGCACGGGCAGCACCACCAGGAGCAGGCTCAGGCCGATCACGGCGTCCCCCCACCGTGGCAGGCAGCCGCGCAAGCGACGGGCAGGGTCGGGCCCGCCTCACCGTCCTCGTGGCAGATCAGGCAGGTGCCCTGGCCCCGGTCCTGCACGATGCCGATGTGGCGGGTCTGCATGTCGGCCGGGTGCGGGAAGAGGTCGTGGCAGCTCGCGCAGGCCAGCTTGCCTGCGCCAGGGTTCTCGGCCTTGGGGTCGGCGCTCGTGAAGGGGCTCTGCAGGTCGTGGCAGGTCACCCCGCAGGCGTCGGGCGTGTAGGCCGCGCTGTGGATCGCGGGGTCCTCCCAGCCCTCTGGGTGGGGGTAGGCCGCGTGGCAGGTCGCGCAGGCGCCGGGATCGGTGTCGTCGTTGACGTCGGTGTGGCAGCCCGCGCAGCCCGCCCCGCCGCCGTGCTCCCGGGCCGCGGGGCCGTGCAGCGCGGGCTCCTTCCAGCCGTCGGGGTGCGGGTAGGCGCTGTGGCAGCTGGTGCACTGGCCCCGGGCCAGGCCGGCAGGCGCCCGCTCGCCCCGGTCACCGTGGCAGTCGGTGCAGTTCATGGCCTGGGGATCGTCGTCGGGGGGCGCCGCCCACAGCGGGGCGTGGACCGCGCCCTGGTCCATGTCGGCGTCGTGCGGGAAGCGCGAGTGGCAGGACTTGCAGGCCGGGGCGGCGGGCCGGGTGCCCCGGACCACCTCGTCCAGCTCGATGCCGTGGCAGGAGGAGCAGGTCGCGTCGGCGGCGAGGGCGTCGGCGCCGTGCGTGCCGTGGGCGTAGTCGGTGGGGTGCGGGAAGATGGCGTCGGGCGAGCCCGCGGCCGGGTCCACCGGTCGCCCGCAGCCCAGCACCAGGGTCCACAACAGGGCCAGCCAGGCGTTCACGAGCCACCCCCGAACAAGCGGTCCCAGATGCCTTGCATGTCCACGTAGGTCGCGCGCTTCTGGGGGTTGGCGTAGGGCCCGGGGAAGGCCGTGCCCGCGTCCTGGGCCAGGGACTCGTTCTGCAGGTGGCAGTCCACGCAGGGGCCGGGTGGCACCGCGCCGAGCGGCAGCAGGTCGGTCCCGGCCTCGTCGAAGGTCGCCAGGGCGGCGTCGGGGCGCCAGCTCTGCAGGGTGTGCGCGTGGCCCTCACCGGCGCCGGAGACGGCGTCGGGCTGCAGGCTCAGGGCGCTGCGACCCATGTGGCAGCCGGTACAGGTCCCGGCCTGCCAGACGCCCGGGTCGAAGATGCTGTGCGCGGCGTGCTCGGCCTGGGCGGCCTCGTCGGGGAACATGGTGACGTGGCAGGCGATGCACAGGCCGTTGTCGCCCGGGTCCAGGCGCAGCATGGCCGGGTTCGCGGTGCCGTGCGGGTCGTGGCAGTCCTCGCAGGCGCCGGCGAAGCCCTCGCCTTGGTGCGGCGAGGTCCGGAAGTCACCGACCTGGTCCCAGGGCACAGCGCTCGTGACCGAGCCCGTCCAGCGCACGGGCGCCGAGGTGGCGAGGTCGCTGGTCAGCTCCCAGGGGGCCGGGCGCGTGCCGGCGTCGTTGGCCGGCCAGCCCGGCTGGCGGCTGAAGGGGTGGGCGTCGGCCGAGGTGCGCTCGTGGCAGCTCGCGCAGACCTCCACCCGCTGCCAGTCCGGCAGGCGGGCGGGGTTGAAGATGTTCTCGGCCCGCTCGCCCGTAGAGGCGGCGTGCACGCTGCCCGGCCCGTGGCAGGACTCGCAGCCGACGCTGCGATCGGCGGTGCCGGCAGAGGTCACTGGCTGCATCGACCAGGTGCCCGCGGTCTCCTGCAGGGCCATGCCGGTGCTGTGGCAGCCGCCGCACTGCAGATCCCAGGAGACGGCGCCGGGATCGATGTCCAGGCTGCCCGCGCCGTCGAACCAGCCCTGGGACCAGCCCTCGACCATGCCGGCGGGCGCCTGGGCGCTGCCGAGGCCCTGGCCGGCCAGGGCCCATGCGACGGGCAGGACCGCGCGGCTGCCATCCAGCTCGACGGCCAGGGCCGCGCCGGACAAGCCGCCGCCAGCGACGCCGACCACGGGAAGCGCCGCCGTACGGCTGCCGTCGGTGCCGACCACCGTGGCGATCCAGGTGCTGCCGCTGGTGCCCAGCTCGACCGTCGCGCCGTTGGCCAGGTCCACGACCTGACCCGCGGTGAAGGCGTCGGACAGGCCGGCGGGGCCCGGATCGACCGCGGGATCCTTCTCGGAGATCCCGTGGGCCGTCGCGGACCAGGCGGCGGCCTGCTCGGTGTGGCAGTAGCCGCAGTAGGTCGAGCCCATGAAGCCGGCGCCGTCCGGGGGCAGGCCGGCCAGGCTGGCGAAGAGGGTGACCGAGGCGCCGGGCGCCAGCTCCACCGTGGGGATCACCCAGGGCAGCAGGGAGCGGCCGCCGGGAGGGAGGATCTTCACCTGCACCGTGCCGCCGTCCAGGCCCTGGGCCTGGTAGGCGCCATCGGCGTCGGTAGTAGCCACCTCGACCCCGTCCACCAGGACCTGGGCGCCCTCCAGGGGCAGGGCGTCGGCGTCCGTGACGGTGCCGGCCAGGGTCGTGCCGGCGTCGGTCGTGGCGACCAGGTGCATGCCGGCTTCGCCGCCGGTCTCGTCGACGTGCAAGAGGGCGCTACCGTCGTCGTAGCCGTCGACGCTGGCCCGGGCCGTGTAGTCGCCGGGCGCCAGGGCCAGGAAGATGGCGACGCCATCGGCGTCGGTGACGGCGTCCCGCCCGACCGGCTCCAGCCACACCACGGCGTCGGCCAGGGGGCCGCCGTCGGGCAGCAGCACCTGGACCTGGGCGTCGGGCCGCTCCACCATGTACGCGCCGTTCCCCGGGCTGCCGGCGTCGCCCTGCGGGAGCGCACAGGCGCTCGCCACCAGCAGCAGCGCCAGGACAGAGACGGACGAGGGTGCAGTCCGGGCCAGCATGGACATCACAGCGTCGGGAAAGGGCACCAGGAGGGGCAGGCTAACTGGAGGCCAGATCGGCCACCCGTGGAGCGGGAAGGCGAAAGGTCGCAGTGGCCCCCATCATGGGGGAGCCGCACCTGCCGGCCGCGGAGGGGATGCCGCGGGGGGCGAGGGATAGTCGTGGCTCGTTGTAGACAACAGGGTCGTCTGTGGTCCGGAGCCCCGTAAAGCGAACATGTACCCAGGTCGTCGATCCGCGGCGTCCTGACGCAGGAGCAGCCCCCGAATGCGAGGCCGGTCCGAGGGCGTGCGTTCGGCCCGCGGTGGCGCGCTCAGCCAGCCGGCGTGGGGTCGCAGACGTCGCCCAGACCGTCGCCGTCCGAGTCCGCCGGCTGCGGGCTCCAGGCCCCGGCCGGGTCCAGGGACAGGTCCAGGTCGGTGACCGGGCTGCCGCCCTCCAGGAAGCGGGCGTACACGCCGAAGCCCCCGCCCTGGTCGAAGATCTTGAGCAGCAGGGGCTGCCAGCCGGCGTGCAGCACGACCTCGGCCTGGAACTGGTCGATGTTGGTGCCCTGGCAGGAGCTGATATCCAGGACCTCGACCCCGTCCAGCCAGGCGCGCGCCCCATCGTCGGGACCCAGCGCCAGGCTGAGGCTGCGCTCGGCCGGGCTGTAGACGTAGACCGCCAGGTAGGCCTCGCGCGGGGCATCGACGGCGCCGAAGTCGTCGAGGAGCTCGACCCGGCTGTCCCGGGCCCACAGGGCATGCCACTGGGCCTGCCCGGTGGTGATGTCCACGCGGTCGCCCAGGGCCGGGCGCGCCGTCGCGTCGTCGGCGGCCACCAGGTCCAGCTCGCTGGGCAGGCAGGTGTCCGGGCTGCTGTTGCCGGTGAAGGGCCCCACGGCCAGCCAGTCGCGCAGGAAGCCGTCGGCGTCGGGGCCCAGGGGGGCGGCGTCGGGCCCGTCGGCCACGTCGGGGCAGTCGTCGGCCTCGTTGTCGATCCCGTCGCCGTCCCGGTCCAGGTCGCAGCGATCCGGGAAGCCGTCGCCATCGGGATCGTCGGCGGGATCCACCGTGTAGTGCGCGTCCTTGGGTGCCACCGGGTCCAGGCGCAGCGCGTAGGCGGGCACCTCGCCGCCGGCCAGGCCGGCCACGCAGACCGACCAGCTCCCGGCGCTCACGAAGCGCGCCCCCTCGGCCTCGGCCGGGTCCAGCCGCGCGCAGCCGTCCTCGGCCGGGGTGCCGACGGCCACCTCGGCGCCGGTGGGATCGTGCAGGCGCAGGGTCGCCGGGTCGGCGCAGCGGCCCGATGTCGGCGCCACCAGCCGGGCGTCCAGGGCGGCGCAGTCCGACAGCTCCACGGCGTAGCAGTCGATATCCCCCGCGGGCAAGGCGCCAAAGATGGTGCGGCCGTCCGTGGACTGGGCCGTGTCCCAGCTGTCCTGGGGCTCGCTCTCCAGCTGCCCGTCCTCGGCGGCGCAGCTCGGATCGCAGCCGTCGCCGCCCCAGGGGCCGCCGTCGTCGCAGGCCTCTCCCGCGTCCACCACGCCGTCCCCGCAGCCAGGCGACAGGCAGGTGCTGCGGCAGGCGTCGGGGGTGGTGTCGCTGTTGGCCGCGCCCTCGTCGCACTCCTCATCGGCGGCCAGGACGCCATCGCCGCAGCCGGGCGCCACCCAGCCGGTGTCACCGGGGTCGGCGCCGTGGTGGCAGGCCAGCAGGGTGGCTACGGACAGCAGCAGGGGCAAGGAAGGCGGCACGCCGGCAGCCTACCCTGCGCTACGCTGCGCCGGTGACCTCTCCCTCCGCCCTCGCCCTCGCCCTGTGCCTCTCCCCCGCTGCCCGGGCGGCCGAGGGCTGGTTCTACCCGGGCGCCGGCCCGCAGCGGGTCCGCGTCGACGCAGACGGCCTACCGGCGGCCCGTACCGGCCGGGTGCTGGTCGACGCCGACGATCCTGCGGCCCTGGCGGCCCTGCCCGAGGTGGCCCGGGTACAGATCCTGCGCGGGCGCGGCCACGTCGCGCTGCTGCACCTGGGGCCGGGTGCCGACGACCTCGCCCTCTCGCGCGCCCTGCACGACCGTGCCGACGTGCGCTGGGCCCACCCCGACCTCCTCCTGCAGCCCACCGTCTTCTCGCTGCCCGACGATCCCTACCTCTCCGGTCAGTGGCACCTGGAGAACACCGGCCAGAACGGCTGGACCCCCGACGTGGACATCGACGCCGAGCGGGCCTGGGCCGTGGCCACCGGTCTGGGCGGCCTGATCGCCGTCATCGACAGCGGCATCGACACCGACCACCCCGACCTCGATGTGGTGCCGGGTCACGACTACATCGACGCCGACGACGATCCCAACCCGGTCAGCAGCGACGAGAGCGGGCCCCACGGCACCTCGGCGGCGGGGCTGGCCGCGGCCATGGGCGACAACGGCCTGGGCGTGGCGGGCGTGGCCGATGACAGCCAGATCTACGCCATCCGCCTGATCGGCGGGAACACCACCACCTCGGACCTCTACGACGCCTTCGTCGAGGCCACGGACGCCGGCGCCTGGGTGCTCTCCAACTCCTGGGGCTTCGACAACGGCTGCTCGAGCTGGGCCACCTACGGGGTCCTGGCCGAGGCCATGGACTACGCCGAGACTCAGGGGCGGGGCGGCCTGGGGGCGGCGGTCGTCGCGGCGGCGGGCAACGGCTCCTGCGACAACTCCGGCGACGGCTTCCTGAAGATCCCCACGGTGATCGGGGTCAGCGCGTCCTCGGGGGACGATGTGCTGGAGTGGTACAGCAGCTTCGGCGACAACGTCGACGTGGCGGGACCCTCCGGGAACATGCTGACCACCGACATCGCCGGGGACGAGGGCTACGGCAGCTACCTGGGTGACCCCGACTACAACGACAGCTTCTCGGGCACCAGCGCGGCCGCGCCGGTGGTCTCGGGGGTCCTGGCCCTGATGTTCCAGGCCAACCCCCGCCTGAGCGCGGCCCAGGCCCGCCAGATCCTCTGCGAGACGGCCCAGCCCATCGACGTCGAGGGTGGCAGCTACGACACGCAGGGCTGGAGCCCCTACTACGGCTGCGGGCGCGTCAACGCCGGCGACGCCGTGCTGGCCGTCGTGGACCAGGGCCCGCCCCAGGCGCCGGTCCTCGACGGGCCGGTCGATGCTGTCTCCTCGGACCGGGTCCTGCTGCGCTGGGAGCCGGCGGTCGACCCCGACGACGACCGGGTACAGTACGAGCTGAGCTGGTCGGTCAACGGCGGCGAGGTCACGGTGTTGGACCTGGACGGCACCGTCTACGATCTCACGGGCCGGGTCGTCGAGGGGGACCTCGTGAGCTGGCAGGTGCAGGCGCGGGACGCCTGGGGGCCGGGCGAGGGCAGCGAGCCCGCCTCCTTCGAGGTCGTGGCCCCGGCGGTGGGCCCCGAGCCCCTGGCCTCGGGGCGCTGCGCAGCGGTGCCGGGCGGTGGGGGCCTGGTCGGCCTGCTGGTCGGGCTGCTGGCCATGCTTCGGCGGCGCTCGTCTTCCAAGGGGCGCTCGTCCGAGCGGGGGGCCTTCAGGCCGACGCCTTGACCTCGCCGCGCCAGTACCAGCCCTTGAGCGCTTCGGTCGCCAGCGTGTAGGCCAGGGTGATGGCCAGCAGCGTGGCCACGACGGCGGCCGGCAGGGGCACGAAGCCCCGCAGGGCGGCCCCGGGCAGCACCGGCAGCAGCAGGGCCAGCAGGGCGACTGCGGCGGAGATCAGCACCAGGCCGCGGCCCGGCCGGCTCTTGCGCAGGGGCAGGCGCGTGCGGACCACGAAGAGCACCGCCAGCTCGGTGAGCAGCGACTCCACGAACCAGCCGGTGCGGAATGCCTCGGGCCGCAGGCCGAAGCCCAGCAGCAAGGCGAGGAAGGTCAGCCCGTCGAAGAGCGAGGACAGCAGGCCGAAGGCCAACATGAAGCGGAGGATCGCGGCCATGTTCCAGCGCTCGGGGCGGCGGACCCAGGCCTCGTCCACCCGGTCGCCGGACAGGGCGAGGGCCGGGAAGTCGGAGAGGAAGTTGTTGAGGAGGACCTGGCTGGCGAGGAGGGGCAGGAAGGGCAGGAGCACCGAGGCCACCGCCATGCTGACCATGTTGCCCAGGGTGGCGCTCATGGTGGTGAGCACGTACTTGCGGGTGTTGGCGAAGGTCCGGCGGCCCTGGCGGACGCCCTCGCGCAGCACCGACCGGTCGCGGGACAGCAGCACGAAGTCGGCGGCCTCGCGGGCCACGTCGGCGGCGCCCTGCACCGAGATGCCGACGTCGGCGGCGTGCAGGGCCGGCGCGTCGTTGATGCCGTCGCCCAGGTAGCCGACCACGTGCCCGGCCCGGCGCAGGGCGCGGATCACCCGCTCCTTGTCGTTGGGATCGACGCCGGCGAAGATGTCGGTCTCCTCGACGGCGTGCAGCAGCGCCTCCTCGCGCATGCCGGCCAGATCCTCCCCCCTCAGGCAGCCGCGGATCTCCATGCCGGCGGCTCGGGCCACGTGCCGGGCGACGGGCAGGGCGTCGCCGGTGAGGATCTTCAGGGCGATGCCCTGGTGGCGGAGCTGGCGGATGGCCTCGACCCCCCCCCCTCCTTGGGCGGGTCCGAGAAGCACAGGAAGCCGGCCAGGTCGAGGTCCTGCTCCTCCTGCCGGCCGTAGCTGTCGGCGGGCGGCAGCTCCCGCGTCGCCACCGCCAGGACCCGAAGCCCCTCCTCGGCCCATGCCTCGGCCCGGGCGAGCAGGACCGCGCGCCCGGCCTCGTCCAGGGCCTGTCCGGCGGCGTGGGTGCAGCGGTCCAGCACCGGCCCCACGGCCCCCTTGGCGATGAGCCGCACCGCGCCGCCTTCTTCCACGATCACGCTCAGCGAGCGCCGGACGAAGTCGTAGGGGATCTCGCCCACCTTGCGCAGCCCCTCCAGGGCCGGCCGGTGGCGCTGCAGGATCGCCGCGTCGATGGGGTTGGCCAGGCCGACCTGCAGGGCGGCGTTGCGGGCCACCAGCTCCAGCACCACCGCTGAGCGCTGCCCCTGTGGATCGAGCGCGTCCTGCACGACGACCACGCCCTCGGTGAGGGTCCCGGTCTTGTCGGTGCACAACACGTCCATGCTGCCCAGGTTCTCGATGGCCGGCAGGCGGCGGACCAGCACGCCCTCGCGGGCCATGGCGCGGGCGTTGCGCGCCAGGTTCACCGTCAGGATGGCCGGCAGCAGCTCCGGCGTGAGGCCCACGGCCAGGGCCACCGAGAAGAGCAGGGAGTCGATGAAGGGGCGGTGCAGGGCCACGTTGGCGCCCAGGACCAGCAGGACCAGGGCCAGCATGGCCTGCCACAGCAGGGTGCCGAAGCGGTGCAGGCCGCGGGCGAACTCGGTCTCGGGGGCGGCTGTACGCAGGCGCGCCGCGATGGCCCCGTAGGCCGTGTCCCGGCCGGTGCGCACCGCCACGCAGCGACCCAGGCCGGATCGCACGCTGGTGCCGAGCCAGACGGCGTCGGTGCGGTCGGCGACCGGGGCCTCGGCCGCCACCGCGGCGGGGTCCTTGGGCACGGGGAAGGTCTCGCCCGTCAGGGCCGCCTGGCTCACGAAGAAGTCGGTGGCCTCGATCACCCGGGCGTCGGCGGGCACCAGGCTGCCGGCGGACAGCAGCAGCAGGTCGCCGGGCACCACCTCCTCCACGGGGATCTCCACCTCGACCCCGCCGCGCAGCACCCGGGTGCGCAGGTGGATCCGCTGCTGCAGCTCCTCGATGGCGCGGTTGGCGTCCACCTCGCGCCACCAGCCCAGGCCGGCGCTGGCGCCGACGATGAGCAGCACCACGGCGGCGTCCGGCCACTCGCCCACCATCGCCGCGATGCCGGCCGCCACGATCAGCACCAGGACCAGGGGGTCGGAGAGTTGGCGCGCCCGCAGGCCCAGGCGGGTGCGGCGGCGGGCGGGCTCCAGGCGGTTGGGGCCGAAGCGCACCAGGCGGCGGGCTGCCTCGGCGGGCTCGAGCCCTTCGGCCGAGGTGTCGAGCTCGGCCAGGACCGCCGCGACGGGCCGGGCCCAGAAGGGGGGCGAGGCGGGAGGAGGGAGCGGCGAGGGGGAGGCGCGGCTCACGAGGTCGCCTCCTGCCCGCGGGGGGGCAGGCGCGCCGTCTCGCGGCGGGCGGCCCACAGGCCGGGGAGCAGGGGCAGCCAGAAGCTCAGGCCGCGGAAGAGCAGGGTCGCCGCCAGGGCTCCGGCCACCGAGACCCCGCTGGCGTGCAGGGTCGCCACGGTCACGGCCTCGAAGGTGCCCAGGCCGCCCGGCACGATGCCGATGATGCGCGCCAGGGTGCCCAACATCATGGCCGCGAAGACCCCGGCCAGGTCGGGGACCAGGCCCAGCGCCAGGTGCATGGCGTACCGCGTGCTCGTGTCCAGCGTGATGATGGTGAGCTGGAACAGGACGGCCCGGGCCAGCAGGCCCCGGTCGCGGATCAGGTCGGGGCGGGCCTGGGCCAGGGTGTCGAGCAGGCGGCGCAGGGCCCGGATCCGCGGCAGGCGGGCCGGGTCCGGGGGGTGGGCCGACAGGCGCAGCAGGGCCACCGGCACGGCCACCGCCACGATGGCGAAGATCCCGGCTGGCACCGCCACCAGCCGGACCTCCTCGGCCCGGGCCGAGGCCAGGGCCAGGGCCAGGGCCAGCGCTCCCGACAAGGCGATGTAGTGCGAGACCAGGTCGACCACGATGGCCGAGACGGCCACCGGCCGCGGCACCGCGCGCTGGCGCAGGCCCTGCACCACCACCAGGGTCCCGCTGATCCCGGCCGAGGGCATCGCCTGGTCCACGAAGAGCTTGGCGATGGCCAACCGGGCGAGCTGGGCCAGGCCCAGCGGTCGCTCGCCGCGTCGCAGCACGCCCTGCCAGACCGCGCCGGCGGCCAGGTAGGTGCCCACCTGCAGCGCGGCGCCGGCCAGCAGCCAGCCCGGGCGGCCCTGGCGGACCAGGGCCAGCAGCTCCTCGCCCTCGGCCCAGTGGATCGCCACCAGCACGATCACGGCGACGAGCAGCGCGGTGCCGATCAGCCAGGGCCAGGCGCGCAGGCGCGGCGCCGGGAGCGGCGGCTCATCCAGCGGGGGCGGCGCGCGGGGCGCGGCAGCGTGCGGCGGGGTTGGGGCCAGGGCGGACCTCAGGAGGAGACCATGAACCGCGGAGGGCGTCGGGACTGCGGCAAGCTGGAGCAGGCCCGGGCGGCGTTAGGGCCACGCCATGCACGCCATCGTCATCGACGGTCCCACCCTCGCCTGGCGACCGGTGCCCGACCTCCCCGCCCCCGGCCCCGGCCAGGTGCGGCTGCGGGTCCGCGCCACCGCCGTCAACCGCGCCGACCTTGCCCAGCGGGCCGGGCTCTACCCGCCGCCGCCCGGCGCCTCGGAGATCCTCGGCCTGGAGTGCAGCGGCCACGTCGAGGCCCTGGGCGCCGGGGTCCAGGGCTGGGCCGTGGGAGACGCCGCCTGCGCCTTGCTGTCCGGCGGCGGCTACGCCGAGCAGGTGCTCTGTCCCGCCGACCAGCTCCTGCCCGTGCCGGCCGGCATGTCGGTGGAGGAGGCCGCCGGCCTGCCCGAGGTCTGGGCCACCGCCTGGTTGAACCTGGTCGATGAGGGCGGCCTCGCCGCCGGCCAGCGCGTCCTGCTGCACGCCGGCGCCAGCGGGGTCGGCACCGCGGCCGTGCAGATCTGCCGGGCCTGGGGCGCTCGGAGCTGGGTCATCGTCGGCAGCGCCGACAAGATCGCCGCCGCCGTGGCCCTGGGCGCCGACGGGGGCAGCGATCGCCACGCCGGACCCTGGCAGGAGGCCGTGCGGGCCTGGGCCCCCCAGGGCGTGGACCTGGTGCTCGACCCCGTGGGCGGCGCCACCCTGGCCGCCGACCTGGAGGTCCTGGCCACGGGGGGCCGGGCCGTCATCATCGGGCTCATGGGCGGCCGCAGCGCCCAGGTCGACCTGGGCCGCCTGCTGGTCCGCCGCCTGCGCATCCAGGGCAGCGTGCTGCGCTCCCGCCCGCCGGCCGAGAAGGCGCGTATCGTCGCTGGCCTGCGCCGCGACCTGTGGCCTCGCCTGGCCGCCGGCGAGCTTCACAGCGTCGTCGCTGCCCGCTTCCCCCTCGACCGTGCGGCCCAGGCCCACGAGCGCATCGCCTCGGACCAGACCATCGGCAAGGTGCTGCTCATCGTGCCCTGAGCGCGCTCAAGACGCGTGCGGACCCGAGGACGCTGGCGGGCGCAGCCGCGGCAGCAGGCGCCCGGTGCCCGCGGCCCAGCGCCGCCACTCCTCGCCGAAGCGGTCGCGCATCATCGCCTCCTCGTCGGGCAGGCGGACCACCAGCAGCACCGTGATCATCAGCCCCGGCACCAGCAGCAGGACCGCGTTGGCCGACAGCAGGGCGTAGCCCAGGATCAGCAGCACATTGGTCGTGTACATCGGGTGGCGCACGAAGTGGTAGGGCCCCGCCGTCACCAGCGTGTGATCGGCCCGCATGTCCAGGCGCGGGCTGAAGTTGGCGCCCAGGGTCGCGTGGATCCACACGAAGAGGCCGATGCCCGCCACGCTCAGCAGGGCCCCCAACCAGCGCAGCGAAGCCGGCAGGGGCAGGTCGGCCGCCGCCAGCACATCGCTGCTAATCCACACCAGCGCCGGCACCGCCTGGGACAGCGCCACCCCCACCGTCAGCAGGTGCTCGCGCCGATCGTGCCGCCCCTCCCGCTCATCCCGCCGCCAGCCGCGCTCGTACACCATCCGGATCGCCACGAAGGCGACCAGCACGAGCAGCAGCAGGGGTCGAGGCAACCAGGCGGGCATGTCGGCAAGGGGGTGTCAGCAAGGGGGTGAGAGGGGGTGTCAGGCGATGCGTTATGCGTTTTCCCGGCTGCGGGCGTAGGCCCGGATGCTGCCGGCGAGGTTCTCCAGGTTCGGCCGCACCTGGTTGGCGATGGTCTGCTCCACGACCCCGCGGATCCGCCGGGCGATGAGCTTGGGCACCCCCGGCACCCGGTCCGGGTACACCTCCAGGTCGACCTCCAGGTGCAGGCGCGACTGCTCCTCGCCCTCGGGCAGGACCTGGGTCGTGCCGCTGCAGGTGAAGATCTGGGCGCCGACCCGCGATTCCAGGCGCCAGGTCGCCAGGCGCGTCGCCGTGGTCCAGGTCGCGTTGTCGCGCCAGGACAGCAGCTCGGCGCTCACGAAGGGCCGCGCCGCGCCCGGCACCTTGGCCGTGCTGCCGTGCCACAGGTTCACGATGTGCACCCGGTCGGGGCTCTCCTGCCGCTCCACGACCTCGATGCGCTCGACGTCGTGCAGGAAGGGCACGAGCGAGGGCATCTCGTCGCGGAGCAGGTGGAAGACCCGGTCGGCCGGCAGGGGGAGCAGCTCGGAGATGGAGAGGTGCATGCGCAGAGCCTACTCTGGCCCTCCGCCCATGGAGGGCCCGTGATCCTCGCCCTGATCCTCGCCTGCCGGGCTCCGTCCCCCGAAGATGGCGCTCCGACCGTGCTGCCCGCCGTCCGCGAGGTCGATGGCCGCCTGCTCGGCCCCGACGGCCGACAGCTCCTCCTGCACGGCCTCAACGCGCGCGTCGCCGGCATCTTCGACGTCAGCTTCGACGATGGGCGCACAGCGCTGGAGCCCATCCCTCCCTTCACGGCCGAGGACTGCGCCTTCCTCTCCCGAGAGCTCGGCGCGAACCTGCTGCGCCTGCCCATCAACTGGAGCGGCGTCCAGCCCGAGGAGGGCAGCTGGGACGAGGCCTACCTGGACGGGGTCGTGGCCGTCGTCGACGCTTGCGAGGCGGCCGGCGTGCTCACCCTGGTCGACCTGCACCAGGACGCCTACTCCAAGGAGATCGGCGAGGACGGGGCGCCCCTGTGGGCCATCGAGCCGCCCCCCGAGGAGCTGCTGGAGGGGCCGTTGGACGACCTCACGCAGCGGCGGACCAGCGCCCAGGTGCTGCAGGCCTTCGGTAGCCTCTTCGCCAACACCCGGGGCCTGGCCGACGCCTACGCCGAGATGGCGGCGCACGTCGCCACGCGCCTGGCGGGTCACCCGGGCGTGGTCGGCCTGGAGCTCATGAACGAGCCCGTAGTCTTCGACGACGACGCGCTGGCCGACTTCCACGACCGGGTCGCCGCCGCCGTGCGGGCCGAGGCCCCCGACCTGCTCCTGGCCTTCGAGCCCGACGCCCTGCGAAACCACACAGACGCCGACCCCGTCGCCCACCCCCTCCCCTACGACGACAGCGCCTACGCGCCGCACATCTACACCCAGGTCTTTACGAACGGCTGGGCGAGTGAGGACCCCTCTGTCATCCAGCAGAGCGTGGCCGGCGCCGCCGAGGAGGCCCAGGCCCACGGCGCGGCCCTGCTGGTCGGAGAGCTGGGGCACGACCCGCGCACGGAGACCGGGCAGGCCTGGATCACGACCAGCCTGGACGCGCTGGACACCGTGCAGGCTTCCTGGGCCTTCTGGCTGTACGAGGAGTGGAGCCAGGGAGGCTGGGGACTGTACGATGTGGGGACCGACGGAGCGTCCCGAGGCGCACTGCGTACAGAGGCGGTCCGCCTGCTGGCCCGGCCCTATCCCCAGGCCGTGGACGGTCGGCTGGTGGGGGTACAGTGGGATGGCAGCACCTTGCAGGTCGACCTGGCCGAAGCTGGGGACCAGGCACACACCATCGCCGCGCCAGCAGCCGCCTGGCCAGGCGAGGTCCAGGCCACCTGTGACGACGAGCCGGTCGAGCCCCTGCGCGACCTGGACCGAGGGCGCCTGGACATGGTCTGCGCGGGCAGTCGGCTGGTGGTCGGGGCGCGGTAGGCGGTCCGAATTCCGGTGTCAATTTCCGGTGTTCCGGTGTTCCGGTGTCTTTCCGGTGTCAGGCGATGCTGTATGCGTTTTCCGCCCGCCTCCTCGCCCGCCTCCTCGCCCGCCTCCTCGCCCGCCTCCTCGCCCGCCTCCTCGCCCGCCTCCTCGCCCGCCT
>Ga0100377_1000334_pt1 | contig 39699 bp, 35 predicted proteins | sample CryGeymeta201501_FD_83664 | JGI IMG/M metagenome (GOLD analysis project Ga0100377, IMG submission 83664) | Groundwater microbial communities from Crystal Geyser aquifers in Utah, USA - Crystal Geyser metaG 2015-01 | ecosystem: Environmental > Aquatic > Deep subsurface > Groundwater | place: USA... | reverse complement strand
GTGGCGGCGTTGGTGGCGGCGTTTGCGGCGGCGTTGGTGGCGGCCTTGGGGGCGGCGGCGGAGACTGCGGGCTGGTCGAGGGGCCTGGAGCGCATGGCCGGGTCCTTGGCTGGGGTCCGGCGGCATTGCCGGACACGTGCCGTAAAGCAAGGGCAGTGCCAGGGATTCGATGCCCATGGGCAGCGGCTCCTCGGGGGTGCGTACCTGCTAGGGTGCCGGATATCCGGCACCCCCCTGCCCGCAGTCCGGCACCCTTGTGGCCCCGGGAGGCAAGCGTCAGCGGGTACCATCGGCCCATGGCTGACGAGCCCCCACCCACTGCCCTGGCCCGCCGCGATGCTGCGCTGGGCCCCGGCAGCACCACGATGCTGGCCGAGGACGACCTGCGGGCGCCCGTCCGGCGCAGCATCGCAGCGATGCTCCAGGGCTCGGTGGAGGCCTTTGGAGACGTCGTCGACGCGCTGATCTGCGACCTGGACAGCACGACCGAGGGCCTGGAGCGGGTGGCCTGGCTGGGCAGCACCCGGGCGGTCCTGGAGAAGGAGCAGGCGTGGCAGGCGGCGCTGGGGCAGCTGCAGTGGTGGGACCAGTTCCTGGCCGGCCTGCCCGACCCGGAGCTGCTCAGCGAGAGACGCAGGGAGGAGGTGCGCCGCGCGCGGGCACTGCGCGCCAGGGCCCGGCTGGATGCGCGACAGCAGGCACTGGAGGACCACCGCGCCGCCGTCCAGGCCGAGCTGGCCCTGGCAGAGCGATCCGAGGCCGACCTGGACCCTGCGGCTCGCCGGGAGCTGGTGCGCGTCTACGATGAGCCGGAGGGAGCCGCGTGGCGGGTCGATGTGGCGGCTTACGAGGCCCGCGCGCTTGCCCAGCTCGCGCCCATCCCCGACCGGGTCCCCATCGTGCCCGCCGACCTGGACGCGGCCTTCAGCTTTGGCGGCTTCAACGCCGTGGGTGCCATGCGGGCCCACCCTGAGCTGGGCCCGCGGGCGGCCCACATGGACCAGGCGATCGCACAGGTCCTGCAAGGGGAATTCGGCCTGACCCGGGCCGCCGCCATGGGCAACGCACAGATCATGACCGGCATCTTCTGGTTGGCGCTGCGACGGGCGCTGGCGGTGGGCAGCCACCAGCTCGCCGCCTCGATCCGCCTGCTGGCAACGGCCGAACAGGGCCCGGTGCAGCAGCAGTTCACCCGCGAGCTGCTGCTGAGCTGGCTGGCGGTGCTCGAAGACCTGCCGTTCGAGGACAAGCCGCGCCGGGGCGGTGGCCTGCGGAACCTGCTGGGGCGGGGCTCAGCTTCTCAGGCGGCTGCACCCCAGCTTGCGCCCGCGGCACCGAAGCAGCTCGGGGATCGGGAGCAGGCCGGCGTCTGGCGCAAGCTCAAGAAGGGTCTGGGAATCCGCGAGGACTGAGGCCGGGCCTACCTGCCGCGGGGCGCTAGCAGCGCCCGCAGTGCTGGCGGACAAGCGGGGCCGGCGGCTAGCGCCGCTAGGTCCTCCGGCGTGTCCAGGTCCCGACGCGGGGCCAGCAGCCGCACCGCCCGGCCCAGGGCCCGCGCCCGCTCCAGGGTCTGGGCCAGCACCTGGCCCGTCGACCAGGTCATGCCCGACATCAGCGCCACCAGCGCCGGCTCGTCGCTGCCGTCCAGGGCGACCAGCCAGTAGCCTCCGTCCAGGGCGGGCCCCAGCACGATCTCCGTGCCGCGGGCGGCGACATGCAGGTCATCGACGGCGAGCCCCGGACAGTCGGTGCCGACGCAGATGGCCCGGCCCGGTCCGCGCAGGGCCCGGTGCATGCGCGCGCCCAGGTCGCCGGGTCCCTGGGAGGTGAGGGTGGCCCCCCCTGCCCGCATGCCCTGGGCGAAGGGCCCGTCCAGCTCGCCGTCCAGGGCCACCTCGACCGGAAGGCCGCTGGCGTGGCAGGTGACCAGGGTCTGCGCCACCAGGGCCGCGTGCAGCCGCGCCGCGCCCTGTGCACCCAGGGCCGGCATCATGCGGGTCTTGACGCGGCCGGGCACGGGATCGCGCGTCATCACCACGATCCGCGCGCTCACCGGTACCGCCACGTCGACCACAGGATCTTGAGCCCCGCCTTGACCGTGCCCTTGACCGTGCCGCTCACCTTGGACTGCCCGATGCGCGGCCGGTAGCCCACGGCGATCTCCTGGATCCGCAGGCCGTGGCGCACGGCCTTCATCTGCATCTCGACGTTCCAGCCATAGCTGTCGTCCTCCATCTCCAGGGCCAGCAGGCTCTCCATGCGCAGGGCCCGGAAGGGGCCCATGTCGCGGTAGCGGTGGCCGGTTCTCCGGGCGATGAGGGCGGTGGCCAGCATGTTCCCCAGGCGCTGCTGGGGCATCAGGCTGCCCGGCTCGGCCCGGCTGGTCCGCTCGCCCAGGACCATGTCGGCCCGGTCCTCCAGGATGGGGTCGACCAGCAGGGACAGCTCCTCGGGGTGGTCGCTGTGGTCGGCGTCCAGGATGACCAGGACGCGGGCACCCCGGGCGGCGGCGTGGGCGATGCCGGCCTTGCAGGCCAGGCCGTAGCCCCGGCGGGGCTCGAAGAGGACCGTGGCGCCCTGGGCCCGGGCCACCTCGGCCGTGCGGTCGGTGCTGCCGTTGTCGACCACGATCACCTGGCCGACGGCGGGCAGCTCGGCGAGCACGCGGGGCAGGGCCTGCTCCTCGTCCAGGGCCGGCAGCACGACGGTCACGTCGGCGTAGCGATGGGGCACGGCGGGGTCCATGGGGGCGGCCATGCCCGCGCCTATCACGGGATGCGGGCCGCACCCTGGCGGGTCGCCTCCTCGGTGCGCAGGCAGGGCAGCGCGATAGCGTCTGCGCATCTCCCCGGAGTCCCCGTGACCTTCCTCCTCCCCCTGCTCCTGGCTAGGGCCCAGGCCGGAACCGCCTTGCCGGGCTTTGCCGCCGAGCCGGCCACCAGCGAGCCGACGCTCCAGGTCGAGGGCGGCCTCACCCAGGTCCAGGCCGGCGCCACCGCGCCCTTGCAGCTCACGGTGCTGGTGCCGCCCGGCTTCCACGTCTACCGGGACATGCTCAGCGTCACGACCCAGGACCCCGGTGACCTCTCACTGGGTGATCCCAGCCTGCCGCCGGGCCTGTCGGCCGAGGACCCGGCCGCCCCCGGGACCCAGCGCGAGCTGTACGAGTTCGACGTGATCGTCGACGTGCCCCTGAAGAAGCCGGCCCGGCCCGGCACCCACGTCGCGACCTTCTCCGTGCGCTACCAGGCCTGCAAGGACAGCCTGTGCCTGATGCCGCGGACCGAAGAGGTCCAGGCCCGCCTCGAGGTCGCGGCGGTGGTGACGGCGGGCAAGTAGGCCAGGCAGGGCAGGGGCGCCGCGCCCGGTCGACCCCGCGGGCGAAGGCGCAGCCCCCACCCGCAGCCCCTCATGCAGCGACCGGAGCCCCCGCGCAAGGCGGACGCTCCGGTCGGGTGGCAGGCGCCCCCGCGTCAGGCGACGCGAGGGCCCTCCGGCATCAGCGAACGTACGGGTAGACGTAGGGGTCGGTGATGTTGTGCACGTTCTCGACCGAGAAGTCCTTGCCGTCGCCGTGGCACACGGTGCAGCTCTCGGTCTCGACACCTTCGCCGTCGGTGTAGGTGTTGATGTACGCGTGGGCGTAGGTGTCATCACCGTCATGGCAGGCGACGCAGGCCGGCAGCGTGGGGTTCTGCTTCCAGTCGTCGGTCACGTGGCACTTCACGCAGTTGCGGACGTCCTGCGGGAAGACGATCGTGTCCATGCTGGTCAGGTTGTACTGGGCGGGGTCGTTGAGGTGCGTGACGTAGTGCACCGCGTGCGCCTTGGTCATGATCGGGTTGGCACCGTAGCCTTCCCAGCCGCTGTCCACCTTCTGCCGGTCGTGGCAGGCCTGGCAGTAGTCGATGTCGAAGGGCGCCAGGCTCGAGTGCATGTACTCGTCGCCGTGGCAGTCCATGCAGTTGTCGGCCTTCTTGGGGGTCCGGTCTGCGCTGCCGACCTGGAACTCGACCAGTGCCGTGCCGTACGCGGCCGCGGAGTCGTTCCGTCCGTACACGAATGCGAAGTACGTGCCGGGGGTCAGGCCCTCGATCGGGTCCAGCGTGTACTGCAGGGTCGTGCCCGAGAACGAGCGGGATTCGTCCGTCGTGCTGGTCAGGTCCATGTAGTTGTAGTAGGACGCGGCCAGGTCGATGGCGGCCTGGGTCAGCACGGGGCGGGCGTCACCCTCGGGGCCGTAGACGAGCAGGCGCATGCGGCTGAATTCGTCGATCTGGCTCTCGGTGTACGCCGTGCCGCTGCCATCGGTGAAGTTGATGTTCAGCGTGATGGTGTCACCGTCCGAAAAGTACCCGGCAGCCGGCGTGGCGCTGGTGCTCATCGAGACGTTGGTGTCGAAGGTCAGACCGTCGGTCCAGCTGTTCGCGTGCACCGTGGAGATGGGCGCGGTGCCCGTGCTGCCCGATCCGTGACAGACGGTGCAGTCCGTCGTGGTGGCCATGGCGCCGCCGCTGTGCTGGACGTGGCCGTCCGGCACGGTGGCATCGAAGGACACGTTGTCGTGGCAGGTCGTACAGGCCAGGACCGAGGGGCTGGTCTTCCACGAGTCGTCGACGTGGCAGTAGGTGCAGTTGCGCACATCGGCCGGGAACACGACGTTGACGTAGTCCTTGAAGACGCCGGTGTCGGGGTCGATGTTCTCGGGCAGCTGCAGACCCTCGCCCATGTGGACGCCGTGGATCTTCTTGATGATCGTGTTCTCGCTGTACCCGTCGTTGTTGTGACAGGCGACGCAGCCGTCGACCGGGATCTTGTCCAGGGACCAGTTGCCGGCGGGCGAGTAGCCCGGGTCGATGTGGTGGAAGTAGTACTTGCCGTTGGCGGCGCCCAGGTGGCAGGAGTCGCAGCCGGCGACGATGTCGGCTTCATAGTCGCCGCTCTTGACCTGGAACTCGGCCAGCTCCATGTCCTGGTCGGCGTACTCGCTGGTGGTGGTCCACAGGACCGCCGAGTAGGTGCCCGGCTCTTCGGCGTCGACGGCGTTCAGCGTGAGGCTGTAGCCGGCCTCGGCGCTGCCCGTGACGCGGGAGTCCGTCAGGAGGTCGAGCTCGTGGTGCGTCGAGTCGGCGCGATCACAGCTCGCGCCCATCATGGCGCAGTCGGTGGTCGTGAGCAGCGGGTCCTTGGGGCCGTCGACCACGAAGAAGGTCCGGGCCAGGTCTTCGAGGGCCACGGGGGCGCCCGAGCTGTCGGTGAAGGTGAAGGTCACGGTGACCGCGTCACCGGTGTCGAAGTAGACGCCGTTGGGGGCCTCGGACACGCTGACCGTCGTGGTCAGGCCGCGGGTCTCGCCCGCGTTGAGGCCGTCGGTGCCGTCGGTGCCGTTGCTGCCGTTGCTGCCGTTGCTGCCGTTGCTGCCGTTGCTGCCGTTGCTGCCGTTGCTGCCGTTGCTGCCGTTGCTGCCGTTGCTGCCGTTGCTGCCGTCGGTGCCGTCGGTGCCGTTGGTGCCTGCGGTGCCGTTGGCGCCGTCCAGCCCGTCGACGCCGTTGGTGCCGTTGGTGCCATCGGTGCCTTTGCAGCCGGCCAGGGCCAGCGCGCCTACAACGCCCATCAGGGTGATGCTGCGATGCATGGTTTTGATCTCCTCGGCTCCCGTGAGAAGATGAGAAAGCTATTGGTGTGGGTGCGAAATCACCCGATCAATGTTGCCGCACCCCCCGATTTCATGCCGCTCCCAGGCCGATCTGGGGCCTCCGCCGATCAACCGAGCCGCTCCAGGTGCGCCGCCTGCTCCGGTAGCAGCAGCCGAAGCTGCCCACCTTCGCAGCGGAGCACGGAGAAGGCGGCGTTGCGGTGTCCCAATTCGCGGAAACGCCGCAGCGGCAGGTCCAACACCGCGCACAGGGCCGATGCGATCACCATCTGGTGGCTCACGATGGCCACCGCCTGTCCGGGAGGGGTGGCGGCAGCGATCTCCAGGATGGCGGCGACGCTCCGCTCCTGGCACTCGCCCAGGGTCTCGCCCCCGGGCACCCGGGCGTGGGTGGGGTCGTCCAGCCACTGGGCCAGGAAGTCGGGGTAGCGCTCCAGCAGCACGCTGTCGGGCTGGCCCTCCAGCTCGCCCTGGGCCAGCTCCACCAGCTCCGGGTGCAGCACCAGCTCCAGGCCGCGGTCCCGCCCGAGGAAGGCGGCGGTCTGGGCGGCCCGCCGCAAGGGGCTGCTGACGATGGCGTGCAGGGGCTCGGCAGCGAGGCGCCGGGCCAGCGCCAGGGCCTCGCGCTGCCCCTGCTCGTCCAGGGGGATGTCCGTGCGCCCCAGGAAGCGGCGCTGCTGGTTCCAGGCCGTGCGGCCGTGGCGCACCAGGATGACGGCCACCGCGCCATCACGGGCCAGGTCGGACCAGGGGAGGATCGAGGCGGCGAGGGAGGGATCGAGGGAGGGCATCTCCGGATGCTAATCGCGCCCGGCGCGGAGCGGGGTGGCGCCTCCCTTCCCTCGGCTCCTGCCGCCCGCTCACGCGCACATCGCCGCGTCAAAGCCGTCCTCCGCGCTTGTCGCGGCCCCGCACCACGGGCTACACGCATGCCGAGGCGGTGCCCCATCGTTCCGCCTCTCAGGAGGGCTCGGCATGTCCGGACGCAACAAGGGCTTCGATCCGCTCTCCAGCCTGTTCGAGGCGCCGGATCCCAGCCGTGGCCTGCCCCTGCCCGACGTCGACGAGGAGGACCTCTCCGATCCCGGCGCCAAGGTGGAGCTCACGGACCCCTTCTTCAAGCGTCCGGCGCCGCCGCCGACGAGCCTGGCGGTGCCGGTGGCCCCGGCCCAGTCGGCCCCGTCGGCTCAGCTGGCCCAGTCGGTCCAGTCGGTCCAGCTCGGGCCCTCCTCCGAGGACAAGCTCGCCCTGGCCCGTCGCCTGGCGATGGAGGCCGTGGCCCGCGCCCAGGTGCCCCCCCCTGCGGCCCCCGCTGTCGTCCCCCCCGCGGCCCCCGCTGTGGTCCCCAGTCCCGCGCCGGTCGAGGACAAGGTCGCCCTGGCCCGCCGGCTGGCGGCCGAGGCCATGGCCCGCAGCCAGCCCACCCTGGCCGCGCCTCCGCCCGCCGCCCCGCGGGAGGACAAAGAAGCGCTGGCCCGTCGCCTGGCCGCCCAGGCCCTGGCCCGGGTCGATGCAGCCCCTCCGACCCCGACGGCGGCCCCTGCAGCCGCTCCTGCGAGCGGACCGAGCGCCTCGGACAAGGCGGACCTGGCCCGTCGCCTGGCCGCCGCAGCCCAGGCCGCCGCCGGCGAGCCGGGCGCGAAGCGTGTTCCCAGCAAGGAGGACCGCGCCCGCGCCGGAAAGTCCCGCGTGGCCTCGCTGGCGGCCCGGGCCCGCAAGCCGGTGAACGCCCTCGACGCGGCGCGTGCCGCCGCCCAGCAAGAAGAAGAGGCCCAGGCCCACGAACTGCGCAAGGAGGCCAACCGCCTGCGCGACGTGGTGCAGGACCTGATCCCGGAGTGGCTTCCGGGCATCGGCACGGTCTTCGTGGCCAACGCCATCGCTGTCGAGCAGCGTCAGCTCCTCAAGGCCCTGTGGAAGGGCCACCGGTCCAAGTTCCTCTCCGACGGTGAGCTGGAGCGGGCCGTGGGTGCCGCGGCCGTCCTGGCCGCCCTGGACCAGGCGCCCGAGGGCACCCTGGTCGCGGCTCACGCCGTGACCGATGCCAGCGACTACCTGGTCTGGCTGGACCTCGACAAGCGCTCGCTGGTGGCGGCCTTCGCCGACGCCCGCGCCTACTTCGCCCAGGGCACCTGAACCTCGCTCAGGACCCGAAGGGCCCCTGACGCCAGCGGGCCAGGATCAAGGCGGACCACAGCCGGCGCCGGTGATCCGCGGTGCCCGCCTTGTGCTCGGTGATGGTGCGGCGCAGGGTGTCGCCGGGCACCAGGTCGTCCATGGCCTCGGGCAGCCCATCGAGCAGGCCCTGGCAGGGGCCCGCCAGCCAGGGACCGACCGGCGTGCCGAAGCCCTGCTTCCGGCGGTCGACGACCTCGGGGGGCAGCAGCTCGCGGGCGACCTCTTTCAGCACCCGCTTGCTGTGGGTGCCCGACAGCTTCATGGCCCGGCTCATGGACGCCGCCAGCTCGACGATGCTGTGGTCCAGGAAGGGGCTGCGGACCTCGACGCCGTGGGCCATGCTCGCCCGGTCCACCTTCACCAGGACCCCGTCGGACAGGTACATGCGCTGGTCCAGGTACAGGGCGCGGCTGACCGCGTCGGTGCCCTGGGCAGCGGCGGCGTGGGCGTCGACGACGGACCAGATCTCCTCGCCCGCGCCGATCTCCTCGGGCAGCCAGGCGCCCATCCAGACCTGGTGGCGGCGGGCCCAGGGCAGGCCCAGGCCGGCCACGAAGCGGCGCGCCATGTAGTCGGGGCTGACCCCCGCCCGGCCGACGGGCAGCCGGGCGGTCAGGCTGCCCAGGGCGCCGTGGAAGGGGGCGGCCAGCGGGGCGAGGCGGTGGGCCAGGTAGGTGGGGTAGCCGGCGAAGCTCTCGTCGGCCCCGTCGCCGGACAGGACGGCCTTCAGGCCGGCCTCGGAGACCAGCTCGAACAGGCGCCAGGTGGCGATGAGCGAGCTGTCGGCCAGGGGCTCGTCCATGTGGGCGCCCACCCGGTCGAGCAGGCGGGGCAGGTCCTGGGGGCCCAGCCGCACCGCGCGGTGCTCGGTGCCCAGCAGGGCGGACACCCGGCGGGCCGCGGCGCCCTCGTCGAAGCCCGGCGCGTCCACCGCCACGGAGAAGGTCCGCAGGGGGCGCGAGGCGCGGGCCTGGGCCAGGGCGCAGACGGTGCTGCTGTCGACGCCGCCCGACAGCAGGCAGCCGACCTCCACGTCGGCGTCCAGGCGCTGCACCGTGGCGAGCTGCAGGGCGTTGCGCAGCGAGCCCGCCCAGTGGGACAGGCTGCCCTGGCGGCCGGGCTGGGGCAGGGGAGGGGTCCACCAGCGCTGGGCGGTCACCCCCTCGGCGTCCACCGAGAGCAGGGTGCCCGGTTCCAGCTTGTGGATGCCCAGCCAGGGCGTCCAGGGCGTGGGCACGTACTCGAAGAGCAGAACGGCCTGGAGCGCTCGGCGGTCGGGGCGCCGTGACACCGCCGGGTGCTGGAGCAGGGCGCGGGGCTCGCTGGCCCAGGCCACGCCGCCCTCGGGCAGCCGGGTCCAGTACAAGGGCTTCTGGCCCATGCGGTCGCGCACAAGCAGCAGGCGACGCTGCACGGTGTCGACCACGGCCAGGGCGAACATCCCGTGCAGGCGCTCCAGGCAGCGCTCGGGCGCGCGTGGGTTGCTGGCCAGCAGCGCGGCGACGACCTCGGTGTCGCCGTGGCCCTGGAAGCGGTGCCCCTGGGCGGAGAGCTGCTTGTGCAGGGGGCGGTGGTTGTAGACCTCCCCGTTCATGCTCACGACGAAGCGGCCGCTGTCGTCGGAGACCGGCTGCCCGCCGTGCTGCAGATCGACGATGGCCAGCCGGCGGACGCCCAGCACCGCGTAGGGGCGGTGGCTCGGGCCCAGGATGGCCTGCCCCTCGTCGTCGGGGCCGCGGTGGACAAGGGAGGCGACCATGGCGGGGACCGGCCGCGGGTCCACCCCGTCGATGTGGAAGACCCCGGCGATGCCGCACATGAGCTAGCTCCCTGCGGGTCGGGCTTCGGCCGCCGCTGCTGCCGTCGCCGCTGCCGTCGCCGCTGCCGGCCAGGTCGAGGGCTCGATGGCCCCCGGCACGTCCAGGTTCCGCCCCACCCGCACCCGGTAGGGCTGCTTGCCCATGGCCTCGTAGTGCATGCGGATCAGCACCTCGGCGATGATGCCCAGGGTCAGCTCGACCACGCCGAAGCTCATCAGCATCGGCGCCACGACGGTCAGCACCGTGGCGATGAGCGGCTGGTCGAGCCAGGTCCACATGGCGATGGCCAGGAGCCCCGACACGGTGCCGCCCAGGAAGAGCAGGAAGCCGACCCAGCCGAAGAAGTAGATGGGCGTGACGTAGAAGTCGCGCAGGAACTTGAGGGTGGTCAGGTCCAGCAGGACCTTGGGGATACGCCCCAGCCCGTACTTGCTGACCCCGCGGGTGCGCAGGTGGTGGCGGACCGGGACTTCCTTGATGCGTGCCCCGGCCCAGGTCACGTAGATCGGGATGAAGCGGTGCATCTCGCCGTAGAGCGAGATGGTCTCGATGTACTCGCGCTTGTAGGCCCGCAGGGTGCAGCCGTAGTCGTGCAGGTAGACGTTGGACAGGCGGCTGATCAGCCAGTTGGCGACCCGGCTGGGGATCACCCGGGTCAGGGCCGCGTCCTGGCGGTCCTTGCGCCAGCCGCAGACGACGTCGCAGTCGTGCAGCTCCCCCAGCAGGGCCGGGATGTCCGCCGGGTCGTTCTGCAGGTCCGCGTCCAGGGTCACCAGGATCGGCGCACGCGCGTGGCGGATCCCGGCCGTCAGGGCCGCGGTCTGGCCGTAGTTGCGCACGAAGTGCAGGACGCGGGCCCGCCCGTCGGCGGCGGCGATCCGGTCGAGGACCCGGCCCGAGCCGTCCATGCTGCCGTCGTTGACGTAGACGACCTCGAAGCTGCGATCGGCCAGGGCCGCGCAGATCGCCGCGTGCAGCGGCTCGAGGTTGCCCTCCTCGTCATAGACGGGCACCACCACCGAGACGGCGGGCACGGGCAGGTTGGGGGCCGCAAGCTGAGGCACCGGACTCCTGGGATGGGCATCGGCCCTGAGACGGGCATCGGCACGGGACGACGCCCGCGCAGCATGCCACGGACCGTGGGCCTACTCGGCGCCCCCGGCGTCCGGGGCCTTGGCATCGGTCGGCGCGGCCATGCCCTCAGGAGCCACGCCTTCGGGAGGAGGGCCGCCTTCAGGAGGCAGCCCCGCGCCAGGGACCGGCGCACCCTCGGGGGGCGGGGGGGTGCGCGCGCTCTCACCACCGGGGGTCAGCTCGCCCAGGTCGGCGTTGTCCTTGAGGACCAGCGACAGCCCGCTGATGTCCGACCCGCCGACCTTGACCGGGTCCTCCAGGCGCGCCGCGGGGTCGTCGGGCGAGGGGCCGTCGCCGACCGCATCGACGAAGGCAACCACGTAGATGTCGCCGAAGTCCTTGGGGACCTCCACGCTCCAGTCGCCGGGGGCATCCAGGGTCATGGCCTGGGCCAGGACGGGCGGGCTGCCCGCCTGCATGGTCAAGAAGTCGATTCGGTAGGTGCCCGTGCGGTCGCCCGCGTAGGAGTAGGTGCCCGACAGCGTGACCCCCTTGCCGGCATCGACCTGGAAGTGGGCGTCGCTGGGCCTGGCGCCGGACTCGGCGCCAGGCCCGCCCGCACCACCCGCACCGGGGCCGCCCGCGCCGGGGCCGCCCGCGCCGGGGCCGCCCGCGCCGGGGCCGCCCGCGCCGGGACCGCTGGGGGCGCCGCCAGCCACGGTACCGCCGGGCATGGACGAGCTGCCCGTGGGGTCCGGACATGCGGCCAGGCTGAGGAGCGGCACCAGGGAGAGCAGGGCCAGGCGCACGGAGGAGACGGCCATCGCGGACCTCGGGGCGGAACATCGGAGGGACAGCGGAGGGACTTCGAAGGGGAAGCAGGCGCCGCGGCGCGGTCTCCCGCGCTTGATCGCGCGGTTCGTGGTTACCGAGGGCGCGCGTCGCTGTCAACGGCTACGGGTGCCGGGTGAGGGCGTGACGCGCCCTCGCCTGCTTGACGCGACGCCCAGCGGCGCGGTAGCAATCGCCCCCGGCCCTCCGAATCCTGGGATGAATCCGTGTCGGTGACTCTCCGTGGCTACGTCTTCCTGGACGCCTACCAGGCTCAGCTCGCCGCCTTCACCGGCACCACCTCCCGCGGCTTCCTCCCGCTGGCCGGCCAGGCCAGCCTGTGGGTGGAGACCGCCCCCGGCATGATCATCAACCGGGTGACCGACGTGGCGCTCAAGGCCACCCGCTGCGCCCCTGCCGTGCAGGTGGTCGAGCGGGCCTTCGGCCTGTTGGAGATCCACCATGACGACAAGGGAGAGGTGCTGTCTGCGGGCGACGCCATCCTGTCCTACCTGGGGATCAAGCGAGAAGATGTCGTCCGCCCCAAGGTCGTCAGCTCGCAGATCATCCGCGCGGTGGAGCCCTACCAGGCCCAGATCATCAACCGCGACCGCCAGGGCATGATGCTCATCCCCGGCCAGAGCCTGTTCATCCTCGAGACCGAGCCGGCCGCCTGGGCCGTCATCGCGGCGAACGAGGCGGAGAAGGCGGCCGACGTGAACCTGGTGAACCTGCGCCCCTTTGGCGCCTTCGGCCGCCTGTGGATGGCCGGCTCCGAGAGTGAGATCGACAGCGCCCGCGACGCGGCCATCGCCGCCATCGACGCGCTGGCTCGCTAGTCCCCCTTCGTCTGTCCCGTCTTCGTCCCCGTCCTCTCCTCCTCCTCCTTCCCTGTCCGGCCTCTCCCCGCCGGAAAACCCGGAGCAAGCGATGGCAGATGCCCTCGGAATGATCGAGACCCGCGGCTTTACCGCGATGGTCGAGGCCGCCGATGCGATGGTCAAGGCCGCCCGCGTCGAGCTGGTGGGCTTCGAGAAGATCGGCGGTGGCTACGTCACCGCCATCGTGCGCGGCGACGTCGCGGCCGTGAAGGCGGCGACCGAGGCTGGCGCGCGCCAGGCCCAGCGGGTCGGCGAGCTGGTGAGCGTGCACGTGATCCCGCGCCCGCACACCAACATCGACGACGTGCTGCCGCTCGGGCGCAACCCCGAGAAGAAGTAGCAGGGGGCCCGACATGAAGCTCGGGCGAATCGTTGGCACCGTCGTCTCGACCCGCAAGGACGAGAAGATCGAGGGCCTCACGCTCTTCATCGTGCGCGACCTCACCGTCGCGCTCGGTGAGAAGGACAGCTTCGTCGTGGCGGCGGACAGCGTCGGCGCCGGCGTGGGAGAGGTCGTGCTCTACGCATCGGGCTCCTCGGCACGCCAGACCCGCATGACCGACGGCCGCCCCGTGGATGCCTGCGTCATGGCCATCGTCGACCAGGTCGACCTGGACGGCGGGCTCGTCTACGACAAGCGCACCGACGCCTGGCCGGACGCGGCGCCGGTGGCTGCGGCGGGGAGTGAGGGCGCATGAGCGGCATCGACGAGGGGCGAGACACCCTGGACAAGGACCAGCTCTCGGCCGTGGTGGAGCGGGTCCTGCGCCGGCTGCACCAGGGAGAGCTGCCCGACAACACCGGGCGCATGCCCGCCAGCCCGCTGGGCGCCTTCGCCACGGTGGACCAGGCGGTGGACGCGGCGCGCATCACGCACCAGACCCTGGTCGCCCTGCCGCTGGAGCGGCGGCGGGAGATCATCGCCAATGTGCGGCGTCGCTGCGCCGAGGACGTGCATACCCTCTCGCGCATGGCGGTCGAGGAGACGGACCTGGGCCGGGTCGAGCACAAGATCAAGAAGAACCTGCTGGTCATCCACAAGACCCCGGGCGTCGAGATCCTGCAGCCGACCGCCTACACGGGGGACGACGGGCTGACCCTGATCGAGCGGGCGCCCTTCGGCGTCATCGCGTCGATCACGCCCTGCACGAACCCCTCCGAGACGATCATCAACAACGGGATCGGCATGGTGGCCGGGGGCAACGGGGTGGTCTTCAACGTCCACCCCATGGCCAAGAACACCAGCGCCTACTGCGTCGACCTCATCAACCGGGCGAGCATCGAGGCGGGCGGCCCCGAGCACCTGATGACCTGCGTGGCCAACCCGACCATCGCCTCGGCCAACCAGGTCATGACCCACAAGGGCGTGCGCCTGGTGGTCGTGACGGGCGGCGGCGCGGTGGTCCAGGCGGCCATGGCCTCGGGCAAGAAGTGCGTCGCGGCCGGGCCGGGCAACCCGCCGGTCGTCGTCGACGAGACCGCCGACATCGGGGCGGCGGCGCGCGGCATCACCAACGGCGCCGGCTTCGACAACAACATCATCTGCATCGACGAGAAAGAGGTCTTCGTCGTCGACAAGGTCGCCGACAAGCTCATGGACGCCATGGAGGCCCTGGGCTGCGTGCGCCTTCGCAACCACCAGATCACGCGCCTGGAGAAGCTGGTCCTGACCCCGGATCGCGAGCACATCAACCGGGAGTGGGTCGGCAAGAGCGCCGCGCGGATGCTGCGGGAGATCGACGTGCCCTTCAAGGGCGACCCGCCGCTCATCATCTGCGAGGTCGACTTCGACCACCCCTTCATCCAGGTCGAGCTGCTCACCAGCATCCTGGGCATCGTACGGTCCCGCGACGTGCACGAGGCCATCGACCAGGCGGTCCTGGCTGAGCACGGCTTCGGCCACACGGCCAGCATGTGGTCCAAGAACCTCGACTCGCTGCACCGCATGGCGCGGGTCTGCAACTGCTCGATCTTCGTGAAGAACGCATCGAACACCGCGGGCCTGGGCTTCGGGGGAGAGGGCTACACCAGCTTCACCATCGCCTCGCCGACCGGGGACGGCCTGACCACGGCCCGGACCTTCACGAGAGAGCGCCGCTGCACCCTCGCCGGCTACTTCCGCATCGTCTGAGCAGCATCGTCTGAGCACGCCAGGAGGCGCCCCGGTGAACGCAGAGGCCCTCGCCATGATCGAGGTGGACAGCGTGGCCCGCGGCTTGCGGGCGCTGGACGCGCTCGTCAAGCAGGCGCCGGTCCAGGTGCTCGAGGCCAACCTGATCGAGCCGGGTCGCTTCCTGCTGCTCTTCGCCGGGGGTGTGGCCGAGGTGCAGGAGAGCTACGGCGCCGCGCTGCTCGTGTCTTGTGAGGGCACCGTCGACAAGATGCTCTTGCCCTGGGCACACCCTGCCCTGCTGGGCGGCCTGCGAGGGCTGGAGGATCGCGACGGCGAGCTGGACACCATCGGCGTCATCGAGGGGCTGCACGTCGCGGGCACCCTGGAGGCCTGCGATCGCTCGCTGAAGGAGGCCGAGGTCCGCCTGGCCGGCATGCGGGTGACCGGCGGCCTGGCGGGACGCGCCTACTACGTGGTCCACGGCGTGCAGCACGACGTCGAGGCCGCCATCGAGGCGGGGACGGCGGTGCTGTCGGCCCGGCAGTCCCTGCACCGCACCGAGTGCATCGCCCGGCCCCACGCCGAGATGCTGACCTGGCTGCTGCGCCAGGCCCCCTTCGCCCCTGGGAGGAAGTGATGGAGCTGGCGCGCGTCATCGGCCGCGTCACGGCCACCGTCAAGTACGAGACCATGCAGGGCGTGCGCCTGCTGCTCATCCAGCCCCAGGACGCTGCTGGTGCGCCCCAGGGTGAGCCCATGGTGGCCTGCGACGCGCTGCAGAGCGGGCCGGGTGACCTGGTGGCCTGGATCACCGGCCGCGAGGCGGCCCTGGCCCTGCCGAACACCTTCGCCCCCGTGGACTGCACCATCATCGAGATCGTGGACCACGCCTGGCGAGACCGCGCCTACCTGGAGGGCGCGTGATCCTCTGCCGCGTCGTGGGCAACGCCGTCTCCACCGTAAAGCACCCCAGCTACCAGGGGCGCTCGGTCATGGTCGTGCAGCCCGTCGCCTCGGACGGTCGCTCCCCCCTGGGCGACGAGTTCCTGGCCATCGACAGCGTGCAGGCCGGCCCCGGTGACCTGGTCCTGGCCGCGCGCGAGGGCAACACCGCGCGGCAGGTCCTGGGCAATGACGATGACCCTCTGCATGCCGTGATCCTGGGGATCGTGGATGCGGTGGACGTCACGACCGTCCAGGGCTGAGGGCGCGGCGGATGGATAGCGGGCCAGCACGCCTGGGTCGCAACGACGTCCTGGCGGCCCTCGGCCTGTACCTGCTCACCGTGTCCGTCTACCTGCTCTCCGGTCCGGGCCGGATCGACATGATCGATGGCCAGTACCGCTTCGAGGTGGCTCGGAGCCTGCTGGACGTGGGGCAGCCGGTCCTGCGGGACGGACGGCTCCCGGGGGACTTCGCCGTCCAGGGCTTGCGCGGCGTCGTCACGGGCTACGGCGCCACGGTCTCGGTCCTTGCCCTGCCGTTGCTCGCGCTAGGGCGGGCCCTGGGCATGGTGAGCCAGGACGCCCAGCAGACGGTGTTCTCGTGGCTGTCGGGTCTGCTCGGCGCGCTGGTGGTGCCGGTGCAGGTGGGGGTCCACCGCTGGCTGGGTGTGCCCCTGCGCAGCGCCGTGGGCTGGGCGCTGGTGACGGCCTTCTGCACCCAGCTCTGGATCACCTCCACCACCTCCTTCGACCAGTCGATGCACGCCGCCTGGATCCTGCTGGCCGTGGGCTGCACCTGGCGGGCCGGACAGACGGGGTCCATGGGCACGGCCGCGGTCGCGGGTGGGGCCATGGCGCTGCTGGTCAACCACCAGGAGGTGTACGCGGCCCTGCTGCCCTTCGTGCTCCTGTCGCTGCTCCCGCCGCCGGGGGAGCGCTTCGACCGCCGCCGCGCTGCGGTGGCGGGGGTGGTCGTGCTGGGCCTCCTGCTTGGCTTCATGGCCTGGGCGGGCTGGAATGTGTGGCGCCTGGGGGCCCCCCTGCGCTCGGGCAAGGTCCAGGGGGCCGTCGAGGTGGCGCCTCACCCGGTGGCCGCGGGCCTGACCCTGCTGCTCAGCCCGGGCAAGGGCGTCTTGTGGTACAGCCCGCCAGTGGTCCTGGGCCTGGCCGGGATGGCAGGCCTGTGGCGGCGGGCCCGGGGCCTGGCGGCGGGCGTGGTGGCCACCTCCCTCGCGCTGCTCGGGCTGTACATGCTGGTCCCCTTCTTCAGCGGGGACTGGTGCTGGGGCCCCCGCTACATGCTCCCGGTCCTGGTCCTGGTGGGACTCGGCATGCCGCTGCTTCGCCCGTTGCGCTCGGCGCGCCGCCTGGCGCTGGCTGCGGTCGTCGTCGCGGGGCTGGGGGTGCAGCTCCTGGCGCTCAGCCTCGACCACCATCGCTTCTTCCAGGATCGCGGGCTGGTCGGCGCCGTGGTCGACCAGCAGCCTGACTACTACTGGACGCACTCGGCCCTGTGGGCCCGCCCCGAGGAGATCAGGCAGAGCCTCGAGGGGCTCCCCGACGAGGTGGAGCGCTTCGCCTGCAACCCCTACCAGGACCACCTCACCTACATGACCTGGGGCCTCGCCCCTCCCAACGGCGCGGAGCTGCAGCGCAAGTACGCCGTCTTCTGGCTGCCTCGGCCCTGGCCCCTGTGGATGGCATGGCTGCAGCCAGGCGTGCCGAGCCCCATCCCGGTGGTGAAGGTCGAGCTGGCGCTCGCGGCCCTGGCCCTGGTGGGGGCGGGGCTGCTCGCGCGGGCGCTGGGCACGCGTCCGGCGCCCAGGCCGGGCTGAGCCGGGCTCGGGCTTCAGTCCAGGGTCGCCCGTGCGCGTCCGATGACGTTGACCAGGAAGGCCACCGCCATCAGCTCGACGCCCGAGGCGACGAGCGCGGTCCCCACCGTCAGGATCGGGATGGCCGACAGGGTGCCGAAGTGGGAGCGGGCCCAGTCGACGACGACCCAGCCCCAGGTCAACAAGCCGGCGCCGAGCAGGCCCAGGGACAACACCCGCAGCGGGCGGTCCCCCATGGCGTAGACGCTGCGGGACAGGGCGCTGTGCCGGAAGCGCATGCCCATCGACCCGGCGTAGTGCGTGCTCACGACCCCCAGGCCGAAGAGCGTGGTGCCGACGATGGCCATACCCATGCCCAGGACGTTGGCGTGTACGTCGAAGGTCCGGAAGAGGATGCGGGTGGGACCGGAGACAAGGGCGAACTCGAGGGCGTAGCCGAGTACGGCCAGGCTCAGGCCGGGCACCAGCAGAAACAGGCCCGGCGAGAAGGCGACCATGTACTCGACGTGGCGCCAGGCATCCCGGATCCGCGCCAGCTTGGAGTCACCGATCCGCCGTCGATACGGGATGGCGACCTCGACCGTCCTGATGTCGGCGTCCAGCGCCTTGACCACCATCTCCGTCGCGAATTCCATGCCCCCGGACTGCAGGGCCATGCGGGGGATCACCTCGCGCCGCAGGCCGCGCATGCCGCAGTGCATGTCCTTGTAGGACACGTGGAAGAGCAGGCGCGTCATGCCGGACAGGATGGGGTTGCCGACGTAGCGGTTGAGGAAGGGCATCGCGTCCGCATCCATGAGGCCGCCGAAGCGGTTGCCCAGGACGAAGTCAACGCCGTCCACCATGCGGCGGACAAACTCCCGGGTCAGCTCGACCGGGTAGGTGCCGTCCGAGTCGAGCATGACGATGTAGTCGCCGTGCGCCTCGCGGAGGCCCCGCAGGTAGGCGTTGCCGTAGCCCCGGTGGTGCTCGGTCACGACCCGTGCGCCGTGGGCTGCCGCGATCTCCGCGGAGCGGTCCGTGGAGGCGTTGTCCACCACCAGGACCTCACCCTGGAGACCGCCGTCGACGAGGGCCGCGAGGGCCGCGTCGACGCAGTCGCCGATGGCCTCTTCCTCGTTGAGGCACGGGTACAGCACCGTGACCTGCGTGTGGGGCTCGCTCATCGGCGCGACGGCTCCGCGGAAGGTTGAAGCGGCCGGTTAACGTCCTGGCTGCAGGAGGAGTATGCGCCTGGCCCTGGTCTACGACGCCGTGTATCCGTGGGTGCGGGGCGGCGGCGAGGCACACAACGACGAGCTTGCCCGGCGCCTGGTGGCCCGGGGGCACGAGGTCCACCTCGTGGGCATGCGCTGGTGGCCGGGCCCGGCTCGCATCGAGCGGGAGGGCGTGGTGCTCCACGGTGTCAGTCCGGCCATGGCGCTGTACCAGGGGCAGGGGCGACGAAGGGTCGCGCCTCCGGTCGCCTTCGGGCTCGCCGCCTCCGCCTTCCTGGCCCGGCACCGCTTCGACCTGGTCGACGTGTGTGCCTTCCCCTACTTCGCGGCGCTCGGCGTGCGGGGCATCGCCGCCCTGCGCCCCCTGGCCTGGAACGTCACCTGGTTCGAGGTCTGGGGGACCTACTGGCGGCAATACCTGGGGCGCCTGGGCGTGGTGGGGGAGCAGGTCGAGCGCGTCGTGGCGCAGGCCTGTCCCTTCAACGTGGCGCACTCGCCGATGACCGCAGCCCGCCTGCGGGCCCTGGTTCCCGGGGTCCAGGTCGAGATGATCCCATCGGGGACCGAGGTCCTGGCTCCTTCGCCTCTGCCGCGCCGCGTGGCTGGCCGGATCGGGTGGTGTGGACGCGCGGTGGACTTCAAGAACCTGGGACTGCTGCTGGACGCGCTAGCGCTGCTTCCGGCGGCGCTGCCCTGGTCCCTCGAGGTCGTGGCCGACGGACCTGCGCTGGAGAGCTGGAAGGCCCACGCCCACGTCCGGGGCCTCTCCGGCCGCGTCCGATGGCATGGCTTCCTGCCGACGCGCGGCGAGCTGCACCAGCTGCTGTCCACCTGCGAGCTGTTCGTGCAGACCTCGCTGCGGGAGGGCATGGGTAAGACCTCCATCGAGGCGGCGGGCCTGGGCTGCGCCCTGGTCTGTGTCGAGCACCCCGACGTGGCGACCACGGGCTTCCTGCGGGACGGGCGCTCGGCCCTGGTGGTGCCTGCCGGCCAGCCGGCAGCCATGGCGGCGGTGTTGGCGCGTGCACTCGAAGACGGCGGGCTCCGAGAGCGCCTGGCCTCGGGTGGGCGTGAGGTCGCGCACCAGGTCTCGTGGGAGCGCATCGTGGAGCGGGTCGAGGCCCACTACGGCCGCGTCGTGGCCGCGGGGCCGGCGCCAGCCACTCAGCGGCGGGCTAGGACGACCGCGGGAGGCGCGGAATGAGCCCGTTCGACGCGGTGAGCATGGCCCGGCGGTTGCTGGGGCTGGGCGCCCACGCCAAGCCTGTCCTGCGGCGGCTCGGGCTGGATCGCCAGGATGGACTGGCGATGCGCGCCGCGCGCGCGGTGCTCGCCCCTGCAGGGCGGGAGGTCGCGGTCAAGGTGGAGGGGCTGTCCATGGTCCTGCCCCCCGACTCGCCCTCGGCCCCGACCTACCGGCTGGGCTGGTACGAGCCCCAGGTGCGGGAGTGGGTGAGCGCCTACCTCCAGCCGGGCATGGGCTTCGCCGATGGCGGGGCCTTTGCCGGCTACTACACGCTGCTCGCGGCGACGCGTGTCGGGCCCGGGGGACAGGTCTGGGCCTTCGAGCCGGATCCGCTCAGTCGGCGCTACCTGGACCGCAACGTGCGCGCCAACGACCTGGGCCAGGTGGAGGTGCTCGACCTGGCGATCGCGAGCCAGCCCGGGCAGCTCGGATGGGTCGACAAGGGCCTGGAGTGGGGCTGCCTCTCCGATGAGCCCGGAGGTCATCGCGTCCAGGTGACCTCGCTCGACGCCTTCTTCACCCAGAGAAGCTGGCCGCGGGTCGACCTGGTCAAGCTGGACCTGGAGACACGCGAGCCGCCCGCCCTGCGGGGCATGGCAGAGCTGGTGCGGCGGAACCCGTCGGTGCACGTGGTGATCGAGGTGCTCCCGGCGGGCAGTGGCGGCTGGGACGCCTCGCACCACCAGGAGCTGGTGGCTGCCTGCCGTGCCGCGGGCCTGGTGAACGGTCGCGTCATCGAGCGCGGCATGGCTGCCTTCCAGCTCCCCGACTTCCCCACGCCCCCGCCGGGGACCCTGTACAACGTCGTGATGAGCCGCTGAGTCCGGCGGGTCCCGCGGGCAGGCGAAAGCCGGGCCGGGCCGCTCAAGCGAGCAGCGGCCCGATCAGCTCCGTGAGGCGGGCCTCCCAGGCCGCGCGGTCGTAGCGCTCCTGGACCAGGATCCGGCCCGCCTGTGCCTGGGCGGCCCGCGCAGCCGGATCCCGCGCCAGGTCATGCGCGGCCTGGGCGATGGCTTCGGGGTCGAAGTCCGGCAGCAGCACGGCGGCACCTCCGGCCGTCTCGGGCACCGCGGTCCTCGCCACGGCGACGACGGGCACGCCGCGCCGGTAGGCCTCGACGATGGGCACGCAGAAGCCCTCGTGATGACTGGCCAACACGAAGACCGTCGCCCGCGCGTAGCAGGCCTCCAGCTCCTCCGCCGAGACCGCGCCCAGGAGCTCGACGCTGTCCTGGATGCCAAGGCGGGAGACCCGCGCCCGCAGCGCACGCAGGTAGCCGGCGAGCCTGGGATCCGTCCCGCCGACCAGCAGCAGCCGCACGGGCTCCTCGGGCCAGCGCCGGCGCCAGCTCGCCACGGCGTCGATGAGGTGGTGCTGACCCTTGCTGGGGGCCACGCGGCCCACGAAGAGGAGGTGGCTGCGACCGTCATCCAGGCGCGCCAGCGTAGCGGGGTCGGGCGCGGCCGCTGTGGGGGGGAGCTCGTAGGGGGACAGGACCGCCGTCCGGTCGGCAGCCGCCCCCTGGGCGAGCAGCTCGTCCCGCGAGAAGGCGCTGCACGGAAGCAACAGCGAGAGCCCGCCGCGAGCCAGGATGGCGCGGGTCTCCAGCCGTCCCACTGCGGCGCCGGCGGCCCAGGCGGGGCTGTAGGGCAGGAAGGTGGAGGGCGGCGTGATGTTGTGGTAGCGCAGGACCCGGGGGCCGGGCAGCGCCAGGAAGCTCAGGGTGCCGGCCGGCCAGGCGATGGTGTGGTGGTAGATGGTCAAGACCGGCTCGCGGCGTGCCAGGCGAACCAGGGCGCTGAGCGGCCGGCCTGCACCCGCTCCCGAGTAGACGTGCACCCTCACGCCGCGCGCCTCGAGCACCCTCCGCATGCCGTCGACATCCGCGCCGACCGCGCTCATGGGCGCATGGTTGCGGACGAGCAGGGCGACGGTCCGGGGCCGTGCGGGGCGCGCGCTCACTGGACGTAGCCAAGCGCCTTCAGGGCCGCCTGGGTCGCCGGTGAGGCGATCTGCGTCGGGCTGGGCTGCTGCTCCAGGGTCGTGCGGATGCGCGCGATGCGCTGGAGGAGGTGGGCAGGCGCAGCATCCAGCGGCTCCGACTCGCCGGTGCCTGCGCGCCACGCGTGGAGCTCCTCGCCGTCCAGCTCGACCTGCGCGTCACCCTGCCACGCGGCGAAGCGTGCGACGTGGCCCCAGCGGCCCGCAGACTGCTGGTCGAAGTGACGCTGGGGGGGCACGTAGCTCGAAGCCTCTGGGGACTGGTCGGGGCAGCGACCGTCGGCCAGGGCCCTGTAGGTCACGATCGACGAGATCCACCCGCCGCCGCCGGAGCAGTCTCCCAGCCCCACCGTGACCAGCGGCACCTGCTGGGTGGCTTGGAAGACGAAGGCCCCGTGGCTGACAGCATCGTGCTCGCCCAGCATCTCGCCGTGGTCGGAGGTCACGACGAGCTGGAGGCCCGGCGCGGTCCAGCCGGCCTGGTCCAACGCAGCCAGCACCGCGTCCAGCGAGCGGTCCTCCGTGTAGACGCCGTACTGGTAGCCCTGCCGGATCTGCCTGAGCCACAGCGTGCGCTCCGGCTCGGGTAGCTCCCGGCGGAGCAGGCGGGTCGCGCCTCCCTGGTCACCCGCGCCGTAGTCCGCCTGCGGCTGGGCCGGGAGCCAGCCGAGCCCCGCCGGCACAGCCGCCCAGACGTCGTGTGCGTCGAAGATGTTGACCACCAGGAACAGTCCTGCGGCATCGCGCACGGCAGGACGCGCAAGGACCTCCCGGAGGCTGGTATCGATCCAGTCGCCGCGGCCCTCGTAGTAGGTCTTTGCGGCGACCACGGTGTCGAAGCCCTGCTCCAGGCCGGCCCCCGCACCCAGCAGGGGGTTGCCGGCGATCATCACGGTCGCCCGGCCCCGCTGCTTGTGCAGCTCGGCCAGGGACGTGACCTCGGGAGCCAGCGGTCTCACGTCGAAGGCCAGCACATGTGAGGCCTGGTCGGCCCAGTCCGCCCGGTGCTCCCAGGGCCAGAGGCCCGTGAAGTAGGACGCGTGGGAGGGCAGCGTCCATGCGCCGGGGGCGATGGCCTTGCAGGTGAAGGAGGCGTCTGGCCGGTGGGCGAGGCGATCCAGCGCCGGCGTGGTCGGCAGGGAGGATCCACACAGGGAGGTCTGGTCGGCCCGCACATTGTCCAAGACGACCAGGACCACGGTGGGCAGGGTCGGGGAGGCCTGCGCCTGGACCGCCCAGAGCCCCTGGTGGACGGCCTGGGGCACCCCCAACCACGCCACCAGGCTGGTGGCCAGCAGCCCCAGCAGGGCGGCGAGCCGGGCTGGCCGCCGCCACCGTGAGCGGCTGGGCTGCGCCTCGTCCATGTCTGCAATCCTCAGGGCGTGCGGGGTCCGGCGGAGCATAGCCCCTCGGCGGGCGACCTCTCCGGCGAGCCCCCCGCGGGCTCCTGGGAGGCTCCTGCGCCGATCATCCCGCTCGGTGGAGCGCCGGCATAGGTGCGCAGGAACGGGAGAGCCCGCATGGGGCCTCAGGCCACGTCGACCACCACGAGCGAGTCCAGAGCCCGACGGGCTGGCAAGACGGTGCTCCGGGTCCTGCTGACCAGCGTGCCGCTGCTTCTGTGGTGGAGGTGGAGCGACCTGTCCGTGGCGGGTCTCGGCCACGCGCTGGGCTCGGTGCCCCTGTGGGCGGCGCTGCTCTCGGCGCTGATCAGCGAGGCGGGCCTGTTCGTATTCGCGGTGCGCTGGCGGGTGCTGCTGGTGGCCTTCGGCGCGCCGCAGCCGCCCTCTGCCGGCTCGCTGTACCGGCGCACGCTGGTCGGTCACTTCTTCGGCCTGTTCCTTCCCCTCTCTCTCGGGACCGACGCCATCCACGGCCTGCTCACGCGGGAGGTCATGCCCGGCCGGGCCGACCCGTGGATCGTCGCCCTCCTCGGGCGCGCCTACGGCCTGGTCGCGCTCCTGGTCCTGTGTGCGCTGTGTCTCGTGGTGGCGCCGGCGGGCTTCCCCGTCGTGACCGCCGCCGTGTCGGCTGCGGCGCTGGCGGCGGTGCTCGTCCTGGTCGCCTGGCAGGTGGGCGGTCGACACGCAGTGCGCTGGCTGCCGGCCCGCCTTCGGCAGATGGCCGTCTTCCAGCCCGAGGCGCACCGCCTGGGCGTGGTGGCGGCCTGCCTGGGGCTGTCGGTGTTGACGATGACCTGCGCGGCCCTTGCCCAGTACGCGGTGCTCGTGCCGCTGGCTCCCGGCTTGTCCTCCCCGGCCATGCTCGGCGCGATCCTGTTGTCCTTGCTCGCCGCCTCGCTGCCGAGCCTGTTCGGCTTCGGCCCGGGCCAGGTCGCCCTGGCAGCGCTGCTGGTACCGTTGGGCGTACCTGCCGCCGTGGCGATGGGCGCCGCCGTGGCACGCTGGGCGATCGCCCTGGTGGAGGCCCTCGGCGGCGGTATGCTCAACATGCTAGGGCGGAGCCGGTAGTCGGCCGAGGCAGGCAGGCGGCGCGCCCGCGAAGGGGAGGAAACGGATGAGACGGTCACGGATCGCCGTCATGGCCGAAGGGCTGATGCACCTGGCCGCGAGGGGAAAGCCCGCCCTGCGCAGGATGGGCCTCTCCCTTGAAGTGGGCCTGGGCCAGCGCATCGCGAGCACGCTCATCGCGCCGCCGGGCAAGGAGATCCGGGTTCGCCTGGACGGGCTGCCGATCACGCTGCCCCCGGACTCCCCTTCGGCGGCGATGTACCGCCTGGGTTGGTACGAGCTGGAGGTCCGGGAGTGGATCACCACCTACCTGAAGCCAGGCATGGGCTTCGTCGATGGCGGGGCCTTTGCCGGCTACTACACGGTCCTGGCCGCGCGCTGCGTCGGGGACGCAGGCCGGGTGTGGTCCTTCGAGCCGGATCCCAAGACCCGGCCCTACCTCGCGCGCAACGTGACGGAGAACCAGCTCGGCAACGTCGAGGTGTCCGAGCTGGGGCTGACAGACCGGACGGGGACCATGCCGTGGGTCGAGGCCGGGCGGGAGCGTGGGCGCGTCGGCGAGGCAGGCGACCGCACCATCGCGACCACGACCCTGGACGACTTCTTTGCCGCCCGGGGCTGGCCGCAGGTGGACCTGGCCAAGCTGGACATCGAAGCCGGCGAGGCCCGAGCGGTGCGTGGCGTACGCGCCCTGGCCCAGCGCACGCCGGGATTGCGGGTCCTCGTCGAGGTGCTGCCTGCCTCGATGCGGCAGGAGCGGGGTCTGGAGCTCCCGGACCTGGTGGCAGCGCTGCGTGAGGCCGGGCTGGTCCGCGGGACGATCATCGAGCGCAAGGGCCTCGCCTTCGACCTCGACCACTTCCCGGATCCCCCCGAGGGGCAGCTGTTCAACGTGGTCATGAGCCGCTGAGCCGCTGCGCCCCACCCCTCATCCCCGCCCCGGCAGCTCCTCCCGCCGCACGCCGGCCCCCTGGCGCCGGTGATGTCTGGAGACCCTGGCGGGTTCCCTCTGGAGGCCCGCCCGGTGATCGACGTCATGACCCGCCTGAAGAATCACCCCATGGCCGAGGGGGACATTCCCTAACCCCGCGTCGCTGCGCGTCGCGGGGTCGACCTGCGCTCGGTGGAGCGCATCCCGTCCGAACCTGCACCCACGCCCGCCGAGGTAGCTGCAGGCGGGCTCGCTTCGTCGCTGTGATGGTGTCGAGGCCGTGATCGTGTCGGGGGAGTAGACTCGCGCCCCCTGGAGCCGCGGTGAACCGCTCCCTCGCCCAAGACCTCCTGCTCTTCTTCGTCTTCGGCATGGCGCTGCGGGTGTGGGCGGTGCTGCAGGCCCACGACGTCGGCCTGTACCTCGACGAGGTGGACTACTACAGGCGGGCCAGCTTCATCCTCGAGAACGGCCACCTGCCCGACGCCTTCCGTCCGCCGGTGTACCCCCTGTTCATCGCGATGGTGCGGGTCTTCGCCGACTCGGTCGACGCGGTCCGCCTGGCCCAGGCCGGCCTCGGCGCGCTCACTGCCTGCGTGTTGGTGGCCTGGCTGACCCCCACCCTCGGGACTCGTGCCGCTCGTCTCGGGGGCGCGCTGGCCTGCCTGTACCCGGCCTGGGTCGGGTTCCCGCACCTCCTGCTGAGCGAGACGCTGTTCCTGACCCTGTTCGCGCTGGCGCTCGCCGCGGCCTGGGCACCAGGGGAGCACCGTTCTCGCCAGGCCGCCCTGGCCGGGTTCACCTTCGGGCTCGCCTGGCTGACGCGATCGGCCCTGGGACCCTGCCTGCCGGTCGTGCTGCTCGGGTCGCTGGTGCGTGTGCAGGAGTGGCACTGGCGGACCCGGCCCTGGTTCCGGGCGGCGCTCTTCGTGCTCGGCGTCGCGGTGGTCGTGACCCCCTGGGCGGCCCACAACCGGGTGGTTCAGGGGCGCTGGATCCTGGTCGAGATGACCTCAGGCTACAACCTGTGGAAGGGCAACACCTCGGTCGAGCACGCCTACCGCACGGAGGGCCCCAAGCTCCCCGGCCCTCTGTGGTCGATCCCCATGTTCGCTTACGAAGGCAGCGCCGATCAGCTCAACACCCTGTGTGCGGATCGCCTGGGGGTCCCGGCCGACGCGATGTCCTTCGAGCAGGTGAGCGACTGCGCCGGGGAGCTTGCTCGGGAGCACATTCTGGCCGACCCGATCGGCTTCCTGGACCGGGGCCTGGACAAGCTGGCCCTGAGTTTCCACCCCAGCAACGAGCTGACCCGTTACCTCTGGCTCGGCTGGTACGGCAACGTGTCGCCCTCCCGTGGCCTGGCGCTGCACTACGGCTCGGCGGTGGCCTACGGCATCTTGCTGGTGCTGGCGGCCGTGGGGCTGGTGCGCTCCCGCTGGACCCCGCTGGAAGCGGGCCTCGTGGCGCTGGTGCTCGTCCAGATGGCCGTCATCTTCGTGTCCTTCGGCAATGTGCGGTTCCGCATGCCGATCGAGCTGATCTTGATGGTGCTGGCCGCGCTGGCCGTCCGACCTCGCCCACTTCCCGGGTCCCCCCGCGGGGCAGCGGTTCAACGGGGTCGTGAGCCGCTGAGCCGCTGAGCCGCTGAGCCCCACCCCTCAGATGCCCCCCCGCCCCGGCAGCTCCTCCAGCCGCACGCCGGCCCAGCGACGCAGGCGGTCGAGGTCCGAGCGCAGCAGCTCGCCCTGGTGGCTGCGCAGGCGCTGCCAGGCGGGCAGGATCTCGCTCCGGGCCCACTGCAGGCGCTGGGCGGGGTCGCGGGCGTCGGTGCCGTCGAAGTCGTAGACGGGACCGGCGGTGTCCCAGCCCAGGCGCACCCGCATCAGGGGGGCCAGCAGGTGGGCGGCGATGGGGCCCAGCTCCCGGTAGGCGGGGGCGACGATGTCGCGCTGCTCGACGACGCTGAGCTGCTCCAGGGCCTGGGCAGCGAGGGCCTCGGCGCTGGCGGGGTCGTCGAGGGCGCGGCTGTCGGCGCGGGCGAGCAGGTGCATGGCCGGGGCGAAGGGGCCCACGGGGGGGGGGCGGCCCTGGCGCAGGCGCAGGAAGGCCGGCATGGTGGCCTGGTAGATGTCGATGTTGCCCCGGGCCATGAAGCCCTCGAAGAGGCCCTCGGCGCTGTCCATGGCCAGGTGGATGTGGCGGGCCACGAAGGCGGCCAGCCCGGCCCACTGGTGCAGCAGGGGCTCCTCCAGGTACAGGGCGGCGTACAGGCCGGCAATGCGGCGGGCGCGGGGCACGGGGCGGTGCAGGGTGTCGCCCAGGAGCTGGTCGGCCAGGGCGAGGTCGGGGTCGATGGGGCTCATGGGCGCAGGGGCTCCGGGGCGGGCGGGGGACCGAGGCCGGCCCCCTGGCGGAAGTGGTGGTCATGGGCCAGGGCCAGGGCGTCGGCGCGGGCCTGGTCGTCGTCCAGGACGCGGCCGCGGTGGTGCAGGGCCCACCAGGCGTCGACGGTCTGGTCGCGGTCCAAGGCGGCCTGGAAGGCGGCCTGGAAGCAGGCGGCGGCAGGGCCGGGCTGCCCGTCGGCGGCGAGCTGGACGGCCTGGGCCACCAGGGCGCGGGGGCCCCAGCGCGGTGAGCGGCGGACCAGGGTGGTGGCCCGCCGCAGCAGGGCGCGTCGGCGGGAGAGGCCCGGGTGGCCGGCCTGGCGGGCCATGCCGTCGGCGATGAGCTGGGACAGGACCCGGGCCTCGGTGAAGTCCATGCGGATGTGCATGGCCCGGGCGACGGCGTCGGAGCGGTCCAGCTCGGCCAGGGCGGCTTCGACCCGGCCCTCCTCCAGGTACAGCTCGGCCAGGAAGCGGCGGGCCAGGGCCTCGCTGGCGTCCTGGTGCAGGGCCGCGCCCTCGGCCCACCGCCGGGTCTGCTCGACGGCGCCCTGGGCGTTGCCCTGCTGCCAGCGCAGCACCCCGTCGATGCCAGCGGCCCAGCGGGCGGCCCGCTCGTCTCGAGTGTCCTCGACCAGCCTCACCAGGGCTCGGTGGACCTGGCCCAGGGGGCCGACCCCGACGACGTGTACGGCGGCCGCGGTGGCCAGGGTGCTCGCCAGGGCTGCCTGGTAGGGGTCGCCGGCCCGGGCCAGGCGGCTGGCGGCATCGACGCCCTCGCTGAAGGCGCGCACCACCTCACCATGGAGCAGGCGGCCGATGGCGCGGTTCATGAGCACGATGGCGAAGCCGATGGGATCGGTGTCCTCGTGGATGCCCTCGCTGAGCTGGGCGTCCAGCTGGCTGGCCAGCACGGGCCGGCCCAGGAGCTGCCGCCACATGACCTCCAGGGCCAGGGCCCGTGGGTCGGCGGGCGCGGCGCGGAGCCACAGGCGGTGCAGGCGGAGCAGCCAGGCCTGGTCGTGGCTGAAGCGCAGATCGTAGAGGTTCTCGAGGATCCGGGCCAGGCGGGGATCGGGGCGAGCGGCGGGCAAGCGCCCCCGCCAGATCTGCAGCAGGGCGCGCAGGTCGTGAAGAGTGCCCCGCACGCCCGCCGGGATGGGCTGGCCCAGGCCGCGGCTGGCTCGCTCGTAGGCGGCGATGGCGGTCAGGGTGTCGCCGCGTCGGAAGGCCAGCTCGCCCTCGGCCTCGGCCAGGTCGGGGCCGCACAGGCCGGGCGCGGCGCGCAGCAGGGCCAGGATCTCCTCGGCTGCGGCCATGTCCCGGGCCTGCAGGGCCAGGCGGAAGCTGGCGAGCAGCCGCTGCGGGGTCTGGGGGCGAGGATCGGCCCGGGCCAGCTCCAGGGCTTCGACCGGGGCGCGCCGGGCGGCCGCGGCCACGGCGTCGTCGATGACCTCGGCCAGCCGGGGGCCGTCCTCGCCGCGCAGGGCAAAGCGCGCGACCCGCCAGGGCTCCTGTCGGGCGTCGAGCCGGCGGGCGGCCCGTGCGAAGACGGCGCGGGCCGCGTCGCCGGTGGGCAGCGGGTGGGGGTGAGGCCCGGGACCGGGCACGATCTCCTCGCCGGTCCAGCGGGCGAGGCCGGCCGCCTCCAGGTCCTGGGCGAGGGCCTGGACCGTGGCCTCGGAGAGGTCGACGGCGCGGGCCAGGATGCGGTCGAAGGGCAGGTCGAGCAGGCGGGCCTGGAGCAGCAGCTCGCGGGCCGCGCCGGAGAGGCGGGCCGTGGCCTCGGCCTCGACGGGGGCCTCGCGGTGCGGCAGGGCGGCGATCTGGCCGGCCAGGCCAGAGGGGTGGTCGGCGGGAGCGCCGGCGGCCAGCAGGATGGTGCCGGTGGTCAGCAGGTGGCGCAGCAAGCGGCGGCTGGCGCCATCGACCCGCTCGAAGCTTCGGGTCAGGACGAGGACGGGGGGAGGGCACGCGGCGAGGGCGCGCCCCAGCGCCAGGGCCAGGCGCTCGGGCTCGGGGCGGGTGCTGGGAGTGGGCGCGGCCCGCAGCCAGGCCCGGGTGGCGGGGACCGCGGCCGCAAGGCTGTCGGCGAGGGGCCCGAGCTCCCGGGCCACGGCCGCGAGCTGGGGGCCGTCCAGGCTCTCGGCCAGGCTCGCGGCGATGCTCAGGGCGTCGGCGAGGGGCAGGTCCTGGCGCCAGCCGGGGGTGAGCCAGGCCACGGTGCCCCCGGTGCGCCGCCAGCTCCGGTCCAGGGCCTCCAGCAGGGGGCGGGTCGCGTCGGGATGACCCAGGACGGCCACCGAGCGGGTCTGCTCCAAGCGGTCGCGCAGCTCGGCCAGCCGGGCCGGCGTGAGGGGAGGGGGCGGCGGCCGCAGCCGGGGCAGGTCGTGCCGCCCGGACAGGTGCCGGGTGATGGCCAGCCAGCCGCTCCGGGCGTCGGCCAGGCGGCCGTCCAGCCCCGCCTGGACCAGGCGGTCCAGCTCCGGATCGGCCAGGGCGGGGGGGCGGGCCAGCGCGCCGGTGGTGGCGGCCGCGTGCAGCGCAGCGCGCTCGTAGGGACGGACGCCGCTCAGCAGCTCGTAGCCCATGACCCAGGTGGCGAAGCAGTCGGTGGCAGCCGAGGCGGGCGCCCCCGAGAACAGGCTGGGGTGCATATAGGGCGGGGTGCCCGCATGGGGCCGGCCCTCGAGCAGCACGTGGGCCAGGCGGGTGCGGCCGAAGTCGGCCAGGCGGACGCGGCCCTCCTGGATCAGCACGTTCTCCGGCTTGATGTCGCCGTGTACCAGGCCCACACGGTGCATGGCATCCAGGCCCGCCAGGCACTGGCGCAGCAGGTCGAGGACCTGCGGGGGGGCCGGCGGCGCCGTGTAGAGCAGGGTGCGGGCGTTGCTGCCGTCGACGTACTCCAGGGCCAGGTAGGGACGCTCGCCGTGGACCCCGGCGTCCACCAGCCGCACCAGGTTGGGGTGCACATTTCGCATGGCGATCCCGGCCTCGCGCCGGAACTCGGCCGCGCGGACCCCGGCCCGCGGGAAGAGCTTGATGGCCACCTCGCGTCCGTCCCGCTCATCGACGGCCCGGAAGACCTCGGCCGAGCTGCCGCCGCCCAGGACCGAGACCACCCGGAACACGCTGCCGAGCTGCTCGCCGGGCCGGGTCAGGAGCCCACCCCCAGGTTGGCGAGGGCGTCCTCGGCGTCGGCCTGGCCGCGCTTGAGGGGGTCCAGGCCGGTGTACCAGCTCGCAGGTGGCATGACGGCCACGGGGCCGGGGGCCGTCGTGGGGGCCACCTGGCCGGTCAGCGCCCGGTAGGCGCCGCGGGCCGCGCGCATGCCGCTGAGCGTGGCCGCCTCCATGCAGATCACGTCCAGGCCGTTGCGGGTCCAGTCCCCGGCCGGGAAGACCCGGTCCAGGCCCGGCAGCGGCTGGCCGCTCACCGGACGCTGGGGCCAGGTGCCGGCGCTGGGGCTGAAGATCCGGTTGCGGGGCTTGGCGTTGCGCATGACGACGTAGCGAAGCTCGCCGCGCAGGGCGGCGGGGGGCTGGAGCAGCTCCTGCCGGCTGCGGCCGCGGGGGTCGAGCAGGCTGGCGTAGTGGCCCAGGGCGCGCACCGCCTGGGGCCCCAGGCTCTGGATGCAGGCGAGCTGGCGCAGGAGCTGCCAGGCCATCCAGCGGCTGGCGACGAACCAGTCCTCCATGGAGCTGGGGTCGGCGGCGTGGGCCTCGGTCCACTGTCCGGCGGCCCGCCGGGCGCGCCAGCCCGCTTCGTCCGCCGGCCAGGGCCGCTCGTCGGTGCGGTCGAAGAGCGCGGGGCGGCACAGCAGGTCAGCGACGGTCTGCTTGACCTCGGCCGGCCAGCCGAAGGCGTCGTCGCGATCCAGGCAGGCGAAGAGGTCGTCGAAGGAGCCGCAGCTCTCCAGGACGGAGCCCGCGAAGCCGCCCTCGCTGAAAGGGTCCTCCTGCGCCAGGGCCTCCTCGGACCACAGCCCCTGGCTGTAGTCGGCCAGCAGGCACCAGCCGCCCTCCAGGCCCGTGATGCTGCTTCCGGCCAGGCCCTTGCGAGCCGTCTCGGAGTAGACCAGCCGCCGGCGCAGCCAGAGCACGATCTCCAGGGTGCTGTTGTGATGCGGCTCCAGGGGCAGCAGGGACTGGCGGGCAGGAGAGGCCGTAGCGGGCAGCAGGTCGAGCAGGCTGGTCGGGGCCATGGCGGAGATCGCGACTTCGGCCTGCAAAAGCACAGGCCGGTCCTCCGAAGAGCGCCAGGGCGCCAGGCGCTCGGTGTGGGGCCAGCCCAGGTCCGAGGGGGGGCCGAATGCGTGGCCGACGATGGGGGCGTGGCCGATCTCGACCCCGGGACCGTCGCCGGGCAGGGGCGACAGCGAGGTCGCGCGCCCCGGCACCCGCTCCAGGCGCACCCGCCCGTCCGTGGCAGCGACCCGCGCCTCGAGGCGCTGCCACAGGCGCAACCAAAGGCGGTGCATGCGCGCGCCGTCGGCGGTCCAGCAGCGGGCCGAGCGGGGCGAGGTGAAGACGAAGGCCAAGGACCGCACGGCGCTGGCTGCGTCGTAGGAGTGGGGCGAGGTGAAGGTGGCGTCGGGCCCGAAGCGCAGGTGCAGCGTGTCGCCGACCCGGTACTCGCCGCTGGCCAGGCGGCGGACGGCGGCGGGGATGGCGCGCAGGATGCGCTCGGTCTCCCGGGTGACCAGGCGGGCGTCCTGGTAGTGCTGCTCTGTGGCTTGGGGCAGCAGGGCGCGCAGGGCCCGATCGATCAGGCCGCCGGGCTCTCCCTCGTCTTCGACCTGGCACTCCAGCAGCCAGGCCCGGGCCTGGAGCTCGTCCTGCCAGCCCCGCAGGGGCGGCGCGTCCAGGCGGGCCAGCAGCGGTCGGGCCCAGCTCGCCAGCTCGTGGTCGAGCCAGGCGTCGTACTCCAGCTCCCACAGGTGGCGGCGCTGCCCATCGATGTCCACGGTGGTCCGCTCGGGATCGGTGCGGCGGGCCACCAGGCTGGCCGCGATCAGGGCCAGGCGCAGCTCCAGGTCGACCTCGTGGGTGTAGAACAGGTCGGCGAAGAACAGGGGGTCGATGCCGCCGGCCAGGCGCGCGAAGAGGGTGGCCATCGGCCGCAGGAACAGGCCCGCCAGGCGCGTGCCCTGCAGGCGGTACAGGGCCTGGGTCGCGGGCTGGGTGGCGGTCTCGGGGTGTTGTGGGTCGGAGAGGCCCATGAGCGCGATGCCGGGGCCGCCGGGGGCGGGGTCCGAGATGAGGCCCTGGAAGACGGACAGCGCGCCGGCACCGCCCCGGGGGCGCAGCAGGCCGCCGTCCAGGGCAGGGGAGGGCTCGTCGGGCGCGCCGTCGCCCAGCAGGCGCCGCAGGTTCGGGTAGGCCCACAGCACGTGGTAGCCATGGGGCACGGTGCCCTTGTGGGGCATCATCGGGCCGTACATGGGGCGGCGCAGGTTGCCGTGGGCGTCAGCCGGGCCCTCGAAGGAGCGGCTCATGGCCTTGCCCCCCAGGCCGCTGCCGTCCCCGCCCGTCGGCACCAGCGGGGCCAGCAGGCGCAGGTGCAGCTCGGCGGGGGGCCGTCCTTCTGCGTGGTGGGCCTCCCACAGCTCCACCAGGTGGCTGGCCGCAGCCAGGCCCGCGACCCCTCCCCCGATCACCGCCACCGTGCGTTCCATCCCCAGCTCCCCTACGCATGTGCCGGCGCGTGGCCGGTGGGATCCTCGCTGCCTCAAACACAGCGCGGACCAGTGCCCAACCATAGATCGCGCGGGTGGCGATGGCCTCCACCATGCCGCCAGGCCGGGCAGCGACGGGCCTCCGTGCTACGGTCGGCGCATGCAGCCTACGGCCATCGAGGCGCTTCGGCGCGACATCGTCCGCACCAGCCACGCCCTGCACGCACGGGGCTGGGTGGCCAATCATGACGGCAACCTCTCGGCCCGCCTGGACGAGCCCGGCGACGATGCCATGCGCGTGCTGTGTACGCCGACGGCCGTGAGCAAGGGCGATGTACGCCCCGAGTGGCTCATCGTCGTGGACGGCGAGCGGCGGGTGGTTGAGGGCACGCGGCGGGCCTTCAGCGAGCTCTCGCTGCACCTGGCGGCCTTCCGGGCGCGCCCCGACATCCGGGTCGTGATCCACGCCCACCCGCCCACGGTCACGGGCTTCGCCGTCGCGGGCGTGCCGCTGCCCCACCCCTTCATGGCCGAGCCCGTCGTCTCCCTGGGGCCGGTGCTGCCTGTGCTTCCCTACCGCCCGCCGGGCCAGGCCGGCGCAGAGGACGACCTGGCCCGGGCCCTCGGCCTGGCGGACGCCGTCATCCTCGACCGCCACGGCCTGCTGACCGTGGGTGGCAGCTTCGAGCAGGCCTTGCTGCGCATGGAGCTGGTCGAGCACCAGGCCCGCATCGCCCTGGTGGCCCACCAGCTCGGCGGCGTGCGACCCTTGCCTGCGGCCGACGTGTCCACCCTGGCGGCGCGCGGTCGGCCGGCCAGCGAGCCGGCACGGGCCCCGGCTGCGTCAACCCCTGTCTCTTCCGCCGTTGCCGCCGCGTCCGAGCAGGGCAGCGCCACGCTCACCGGGGCGCGCCCCGACGTGCGCAGCGTGGTCAGCGACGCCCTGTCACGGTTCCGCTGAGCCGGTCACGCCGAGCCGGTCACGCCGAGCCGGTCACGCTGAGCCGGTCACGCTGAGCCGGTCACGCTGAGCCGGACGCTCAGGGCGTGACGGCGGTGCAGGCGCTGCCGAGCTTGTCGACGGTGGCCACGCCGATGCCCGTGACCCGGGTCAGCTCCTGGCAGGAGTGGTAGGGCCCGCTCTTGCTGCGGTCGTCCAGGATGGCGGCGGCCTTGACCGCCCCGATCCCGGGCAGGGTCTCGAGCTGGGCCTGGGTCGCGGAGTTGATGTCCACGGCCCCGCCGCTGGGGGGGCTGGCGGCGCTGGTGGTGGAGCCGCCGCTGCTGTCGCTGGCCCCGGTGGTGGTGGTCGTCCCGCTGCTGCTCTCGCCGCCGGCGCCTGCCGTGCCCACGTTCACCATGCTGCGGACGTTGGCCATGGTCGCCGGCCCGATGCCGCTGACGTCGATGAGCTGGTCGATCGAGCCGAAGGGGCCGTGCTGGCTCCGGTACTCGATGATGGCGGCGGCCCTGGCCGGCCCGATGCCGGGCAGCGTCTCCAGCTCCGACTCGGTCGCGGTGTTGAGGTCGATGCCCCCCGCCCAGGACAGGCCCGAGTGGAAGCCCAGGCCGACGAGGAGGAGGAGCATGGCGAGGAAGTAGCGCATGGTCGACTCGGGAGAGGAGGGGCGGAAACGAAGCCCGTGAGGTGGGGCGGCGCCTATAGGTCGATGTCGTCGGGCAGGTCGCTGCGTGCGGTCATGCGCGCCAGGCGCGCGGCGCCCTCGGCGCGGACGTCATCGACCGAGGCCGCCACCAGCGCCAGGCCCGCGCCCTCGGCCGTGCCGGGGGGCAGGGCAGCCAGCGGGATCTCGACGAGCTCGCCGTCGATGTCCAGGATGGCGCGTTCGCCTTCGATGCGGTCCACGGTGATCACAGCAGCCTCCTCGGGCCGGGGGGCTCGTCGACCCCCGGCACACGACGCATCATCCAGCGTAGCCGAGGCCGGTGACAAGCGCGTGCCGGCCGCAGGAACTCCGCGTGGCGTGCTCAGTCGCCGGTCTTGCAGGACTGGGAGCGCGACTTGCCGGCGGCCTGGGCCTGGGCCTCTGAGGTCCAGCACTGCCGATTCAAGGGGTAGATGCGGGCGACCACGCCGCAGTCCCAGGGGTGGTACAGCGAGGAGTTGCGGCTGCTTACGAACATGCAGTCGGCGTCGCCGGGCTGGGCCCCTGCCTGGGCGGCGGCCTGCGCGGCGAGGGCGCTGCGCGGGGGCGTCGGGGCGGAGGGGGCGCTCTCCGCGGCCGGGTCGGTCGCGTCATGACCGGCGCTGCGCGGGGGGGGCACGGCCGCGCTGGCGTCCGCGTCCCCGTCGGTGCTGTTGTCTTCAGCGGCCCGGTCGTCGGCAGGCCTGTCGCTGGGGCCGATGGCGGGGCCTCGGGGGTGGATGCCGCCCTGCGGCATGGCCCGTCCGTGGCCAGGCAGGGTCGACAGCGCCGGTGCCTCGCCGCTCTCCTTGCCCATGCCACGCACGGTGATGTGCTTGCCGTCGTCCTCTACGACCAGGGTGCCCAGCAGATCGGTCCGGTACACCTGCACGTCCGCCGAGGCCAGGCGGGCCATGGTCTCCTCGCCGGGGTGCCCGTAGCGGTTGCCTACACCCACCGAGATGAGGGCGATGCTGGGCTTCACGGCGCGCAGCCAAGCGGCGCTGGTCGAGTGGTTGGACCCGTGGTGCGCGACCTTGAGGACGTCACAGGGCTCCATGCCGTCCTGGAGCAGGGCCTGCTCGGTGGGGTCCTCAGAGTCACCCACGAACAGGAAGCAGGAGTCGCCGTGGATCAACCGCAGGACGACCGAGTTGCTGTTCAGGTCCGAGCGGGTGTCGGACAGCGGCCTGCCGTCGGGGAAGAGCACCTCCAGCTTGATGCCGTCGTCCAGCGAGTAGCTCTGGCCGCGCAGGGCAGGGCGGTAGGTGATGCCCTTGCTCTCCACGAGCTGCATGAGGGTCACGTAGGTCGCCGTCGTGTGCGGCAGGCCGTTGTCCGTGTACAGCTTGATGGGCAGGGCGGACACGACGTTGGCCATGCCCCCGATGTGGTCGGCGTGGGGGTGCGTCGCCACCACCAGGTTCAGGCCCGCGATGCCGCGCTGTCGGAGCTGCCCGACGACATCGGCCTCTTTCACCCCGGCGTCGATGAGGACGTGCTTGCCGCCGGGCGAGGTGATGAGGATGCTGTCGCCCTGGCCCACGTCGAGCATCTCGACGGTGAGCGTGCCCGCCCGGGCCTGAGGGCCCAGGGCAGCCAGCAGCAGCAGCGCGAGGAGGAGCCGCGAGAGCCGTGCGAGCATGGATTCAGCGCCTGTCGACGAGGGTCAGCGCAGGTGGTCGAACCACACGGTGCGGCGCGTGTAGTCGTAGCACGCGACGAAGTAGGACCCGTTGGACAGGACCACCGCGTTGTGGAAGCCAAGGGCGCCGTCGCTGGCCAGGGTCGAGACCTGCCAGGCATCCCCGATCTTGGTCGCCATCTTCATGTCGTTGTTGCGACCGTCGAAGTAGGCCATGGACATCTCGGTGCCGTTGAGGAACAGCGCGGTGTCGGCGCCGACGTACTCGCCGTTGTCGACCACCTCGGTGGTCCAGCTGCCCGGCACGCCGTGGGCCAGCAGCAGGTCCTGGTTGCCGACGTCCTGGTAGGAGATCCACACCTGCCCGTCGGTGATGAGCACGTCGGGCCACTGGCCCACGTCGCCGCCGCCGTCCAGGTGCTTGTTGCCGCCGCCGTCGTCCACGACCTCGATCGTGTAGTTGCCGGGGGTGCCCCAGGCCAGCTTGAGGTTACCGGCCGCCGCGTCGTAGTAGGCCATGTACTCGACGCCGTCAGCGATGGCGATGTCGGCGTAGCCGCCCACGTCTGCCGGGACCTCGGCCCCATCGGCGTCGGTCACGGCCTCACCGGCGTCGATGACGCTGGTGCTGAAGGCCGTGCCGTTCCAGCGCGCCATGCGCAGCTGGCGCATCATGTCGTCGTAGTGGACGATGACCGGGCTGCTCGCGGCGTCCAGGGCGACGCTGGAGAACATGCCGCCGGTGCCGCTGGGCTCGCCGCCCCCGTCGGCGGCCATGTTCGTCCACTCTCCGGTGTTCGGGTCGCGGCGGGCGGCCCGCAGGGCCTGCAGCGTGACGTCCTGGTAGGACACCCAGACCGTGCCGTCGTGGGCCACCGCCATGCCGGTGTACTTGCCGCGATCCCCGACATCCATGCCGTTGTCGTCGGTCCAGCCGTCCGGCTTCTCGCGGTCCCAGGTGACGGTGTCGCCGTCGACGTTCGCGATGGCGAAGCCCAGGGCACCCTTGGTCCGGTCGTAGTAGGCCAGGGCCGGACGACCATCGGACATGACGTCCATGCTCAGCCACTGGCCCCAGTCGTTCTCGTAGGGCGCCGGCGGGGCCACGGTGGCGGCGGTGTCGTCGCCCTGGGGGATGATGGTCTGGTCGGAGGCGCAGCCCTTGCAGGAGATCTGCCCGGGCAGGGTCAGGGCCAGCAAGGCCAGGGAGCCCGCGGTGAGGTGGAGGGGGGCAGGGGACGCGGCGCGCATGGTCGGCTCCAGGCGGGGGCTTTGCGGCGGAAGGGTGCGAGGAGGCTGGTGCGAGGAGGCTGGTGCGAGGAGGCTGGTGCGAGGAGGCTGGTGCGAGGAGGCTGGTGCGAGGAGGCTGGTGCGAGGAGGCTAGGGCGTTGCGGCCCGCACTCGGATCGGATTGCCGTACACCCACGGGTAGGGGTGTATCAGCGACGACAGGACATCCGCATCATCACCCAGGAATGGGGAGAGGTGCCATGGTGTCATGTCCACTCGGGCACGAAAGACTCCTGGCGTGTCCACGGCGAAGCTGCCGCAGCCATCCTGCCAGGGTTGTCCGTCCTTGTAGAGGGTCGTCGTGATCTCTGGGGCCTCGGGGCCCTCGGGGGACTCGGCGCTGAGGTGCGTGCAGCCCACGACCAGGGTGGCGGGCAGCACCGCGTCGGTGAGCGCGCTGCCCATCTCGTAGATGGCGCCGTCGGCGCCCTCCAGGTGGAAGTCGAAGTCCTGGGGGGTGCCCAACACCTCGAAGGCCACGTGGAAGCGCCCGGCGGCCAGGGTCTGCTCGGCCGAGTCGATGTCGTCGCTGTCCATCCACAGGTACTGGCTGAACCAGCGCAGCATCCGGCGGTAGGAGTCGACCCGCTCGCCGTCGACCATCTCCATGGGCAGCACGTTCTGGTGCGCGTCGGTGCCGGCCGTGCCGACGACGATGCGGTCGTCGGGCGCCACCTGCTGCAGGTCGTCCCAGGCGGCCTCGCTGGGGGGCTGGGCCTGCAGGACCACCAGCACGAAGAGGTCGGGCTCCAGCAGGCTGTGGTCGGCGGTGAAGGGGGCCATGTCGGCCAGCCACGAGGAGGGGTCCAGGCCGAGGTCCTCGGAGCGGATGTCGGGGGCGAACATGGCGTGCAGGTTGAAGACCTCCACGCCCTGCAGGCCCTCGCCCACCAGGGTCTCCAGGGTGGGCACGTCCCGGCCCTCGGTGTGGGCCAGCAGGCGCACGGCCCCGGCCTTCTCGAAGGCGGACAGCGCCTCGCCGTCGGTCTGGTTGTAGGTCGTGTCCCGCTGCTTGGCGTCGCCGTCGACGTGGTGGTCCAGGGCGACGGGCATCAGCTCGTCCTCGACCCCCGGATACCAGTGGACGACGTGCCCGTCGGGGCAGGCCCAGGTCATGACGCGGGGCGCGTCGTTGCTGGGCAGCAGCGTGTCGCCGTCGTCGGGCTGGAAGACGCCCGCGACCGGGTCGGTGTCCCAGGTCGCCGTCGCGAACCACGAGGGGTGGTCGGACAGGAAGGCGTGGTCGATGCCGGCGTCGCACAGGCCCTCTCGGAGCTGGGCCAGGCAGTCGCGTCGCGGGTGTCCGTCGGCGTCGAAGGGCTCGCCGTCGCAGGCGTCGTGGCTCCAGCTCGAGTGCAGGTGCACGATGGCCCGCTCGAGGGTGTAGCCGCGGGGGCCCTGCACCTCGCCGGACAGCGGCGGCAGGGTCCGACGCCAGGGGCGGTGCCGTCATCGGCGCTGTCGCCGTGCTGGCCGCCGCTGTCGGAGGGCGTGTCGCCCGTGCAGGCGAGGCCGCCAACCATGAGCAGGAGGAGGGAGCGCAGGGGAAGCATGGCGCGGAGTGTAGCCGCTGGAGCGTGCGTCGGCGGGGGTTGGTCCGCGCGGCCACGACGGCATAGCGGAGAGCGCGGTTTGACCGTGCCCGCTCCCGTAGCTCAGGTGGATAGAGCGACCGCCTCCTAAGCGGTAGGCCACAGGTTCAAGTCCTGTCGGGAGCGCCACGTTCACTCTGGTGTGGTTCTCCGCTTCGGACATCCTGGCGGCCCCCGAGGCATCGTCAGCCCCGAGCCCACGAAGGGAGGGAAGGGCGACGCGACTGGGGTGCAGTGGCGGACTGGACCGGCGAGGCGTCG
>Ga0100377_1000333_pt1 | contig 39728 bp, 36 predicted proteins | sample CryGeymeta201501_FD_83664 | JGI IMG/M metagenome (GOLD analysis project Ga0100377, IMG submission 83664) | Groundwater microbial communities from Crystal Geyser aquifers in Utah, USA - Crystal Geyser metaG 2015-01 | ecosystem: Environmental > Aquatic > Deep subsurface > Groundwater | place: USA... | reverse complement strand
TGGCGTGCGCGTCCACCACGAATGCTATGGATTCGTTCCAACAAGCCACACGACCGTCCACCAGCCGCGCGCAGATTCCGAAGGGCCCGATGCACAGCTCCTCTGTGGCGGGCAGCTCCTGCTTCCCGTGGCAGGCCGCGCCCAGTGTGGCTCCGAGGGGCAACCAGGCCGCGAGCACCCCCTTCGCCCATGCCCGGGTCATGGGATGCTCGCGGTGTCGGCGTCGGTGAGAGCGGGGACCATGGTCACGACCCTCAGCAGCAGAGAGAGTGGGAGAGTGTTCATCTTGACAGGCGTTGCGGCGCTTCGCAAGCAGTTCGACCCCACCGAGCTGGGCTCCAGCGACCCTCCAAGACCCGGGCGGGGGTGGTGGTCGCCCTGCCGACGCACCTCACATCCTCCCCCCCACGACCAGCGATCCGCGCACAGTCCAGCCGCTGTTCCAGACCCCCTGGTTGGCGAACCACAGGTAACCGCCGCCGGCGTCCAGGCGGGCGAAGGCGGGGCCGCGCGGCAGCCAGACCAGGGCGGCGGTGGCTTCGGGTACGAGCGAGGGGGCGAGGAGGGGAGGGCTGCCGGAGGCGCCGAGCAGGAAGCCTTCGAGGCCGCCGCCCAGGCGGGGCTGCAAGGCGCCGGCCGACAGGCGCCGCTCCAGGCTGATGCCGCCCTCGACGGTGGGAGAGGGCCAGCGCAGGACGGCGCTGCCGTGGGACGCGATCTCCCAGCCGGCACCGGGCCACCGTGGCAGGTCCAGCTCGGCGGTGAGCGCGCCCCCCCCGGCCCCGGGCGCGCTCAGGCCCTGCCAGGCGGCGCCGACGCCGAAGCGCAGCAGGTCGCGGTGCAGCAGGCGGCCAGCGTCGACGGGGCCGCCGTCCAGGCGCAGGCGCTGGCGGGCGACGACGCGGTCCTGGTCCAACAGCTCGACGGTGTGGACCCCGCGCTCGACGACGACGACGCCGGGCAGCTCGCCCTTGACCAGGCCGTCGACGCGGACCCGGTATCCGTCCAGGTGCAGGCCCCAGGAGCTGACGGTGGCGGCCTGGGCCGGGCCGGGGTGGCCGACCAGGACGACGGGGTCGGAGCCCAGGATCTCCGAGCGGGCGAAGGGGCGCTGGGCGCCCTGGGTGAAGATGTAGGTGCGACGGCGGGCCCACTCGTGGGCCTCGGTGGCGGTGACGGCGCCGTCTCCGTCCAGGTCCCCCTTCTTGAGCCCCTCCAGGAAGTACCAGGTGTAGATGTCGTGACCCAGGGCTTCGCTCTCCTGGGCGGTCTCGTCCCATGCACAGACGCCGATGATCATCTCGGCCTCGGAGACCTCGCGCAGGGGCGGCGGCGGCAGGGGGCCCTTGGTCCGGCGCTGCTCCGCGACGACGGAGGTGGGTAGGGCGCTCTTGCCCTGGCCGGAGTGACAGGTGGCCAGGAGCAGGACCTTGCGACGGGATCGCAGCCCGTCCAGCCAATCGAGCAGCTCGTCCTGGGACAGGGCGGTGCCGGGCAGGTCCTCGATGCGACTGTCTTCGAGGACCAGGTACTGTGACATGTGTCCCTGGTCGTCCCGGGCCAGGCTGCCGTGGGTGGAGAAGTAGACGAAGACGGTGTCGTCGGGGGAGCGGATGGCCTGGGCCAGCTCCTCCATGGCGCGCCGGACGTGGGCCCGATCGGTCTGTTCGGGAGAGGTGAGGGTCCAGACGCGGTCGAAGGTGCCCTGTGCGGGGTCGGTGAGCACGGCTTGCAGCGCGAGGGCGTCGGCGGAGGTGTAGTGCAGGGGCTGGAAGCCGGTGCCGTCGAAGTCGGCGGGTCCGACCAGCAGGGCCAGGCGCTGGCCCCGGAAGAGCTCGCGGGCGCCGGCCTCGTCGACGTGCTCGGCGGGGACCAGGCGCGGTCCGGCCCGGGCGCTCGGGACGGCGCCCAGGACGAGGAGGAGCAGGGCGATCACGGCGCCACCTGGAGGGTGAGGGTGGCCGTCGCGACGGCGGGATCCAGGCGGCCCTGCTGCCAGGGCAGGGCGAGGCCGAGGCGGGGGTCCCGGGCGGTGGGGGCGGCGGCGGCGACGATGGTGAGGGGGCCGGGCTGGGGGTCGACGTCGAAGGCGACCCACTGGCCGCCCCGGGTGAGGGCGTGGCGGCCGGCGGGCAGGACGGGGGCCGGCCCCTGGGGGGGATCGAGCACGGTCAGGGTGCCGGCGGCGTCGACCAGCCACAGGGCGAAGGCGGCGGGGGCCCCGGTCTGGACCTCGAAGAGCAGGGTGTCGCCGGGGTGAACGGTGTCGCCCTCGGACAGGCGGCGCCCGGGCTCCAGGCGACCGCCCCGCTCCTGGCCAGCGACGACGCGCAGGACGACGGGGGCCGGCAGCAGGGTGTCGCCCTTGGGCGTGCGCAGCTCGGGAGAGGGGGGGCGGGCGATCACGACCAGCAGGATGGCCGCTGCGAGGGCCAGGGCGGCTGCGACCCAGGGTCGCGTGCGGGCCGGACGCGGCAGCTTGCCCTGCACGGCGCGCCAGGTGGCGACCCGCACGGGCAGGGGCGGGGCCTGGGCCGGGGCCTCCTCGGCGGCGATGAGGCGGGCCAGGGTGTCGAGGTCGAGCCCCGCTCCTCCTCCCGGCCCCTCCCCCTCGGGCTCCTCGGCCAGCAGGGCCGCGCAGATCTCGCAGCCGGTGGCGAGGTGGCGGGCCAGGGCGCGGCGCTCCTCGGCGGGCAGGCTGCCCTCGAGCAGGGCCTCCAGGCGCGGTCGGGTCAGGTGGGTCATGGCGGCCCCTCTTCCGGTGCTGCGTCCATGGCCTCGGCCAGCCGCCCGAGCATGGTCGCGCGGGCCCAGGTGCGGAAGCGGTGCAGGCGGGTGGTGACGGCGGTGCGGCTGATGCCCAGCTCCTGGGCGATCTGCTCGGTGGTGGACGGGGGATCGCCGTAGAAGCGGGCGGCGGCCTGGCGCTGGCCGGGCTCGGGGCAGGCGGCGATGACCTCGGCGACGATGCGCTCGACGCGGTCGGCGTCGCGGTGGCTGGGCCGGGGCTCGGTGGCCAGGCGGCTCAGGGTGGCCCGCTCGGCGCGCCAGCGCTCGGCCTGGCGCAGGCAGGTGCGGCGGCAGATGGTCTTGAGCCAGCCGGGGAAGGCGGCGGGCTCGGCCAGCTCGGGCAGGTGGGCCAGGGCGGTGGCGAAGCTCTCCTGGCACAGGTCGGCGGCCAGGGTGGCGTCGCCGCGGGAGAAGGCCAGGCAGGCGCCGTAGACGCTGTCGACGTGGGCCTCGTAGAGGGCACGCGCAGCCTCGGCCTCACCGCGACGGGCGCGGCGGACGAGGTCGGCGATGGTGGGCTCGGGGCGCACCGTGGGGCGGGTCTCCCAGCGGGGGAGGGCGAAGGGCCGGGCTGCGGAGGTGCGGGCTGTGGCAGGCACCGTAGCGGAGGGGGCGGTGGCAGAGGGCAGGCGTAGGGACAGGACAGTCATGGCGGATCGCGCTTCGTCCTCAAGGTGGGAGTCCTCAGCGTCGGAGTCCTCAGAGTCGGAGAGCCAGGCCGGCCCCGGCCTCGACCCAGGGCGCCCCGTGCAGGGGCAGGGTGCCGTCCAGGCGCGCGGTGAGGGACAAGCCCCACAACATCAGCCAGGAGGCGCGCAGCCCGCCGTCGGCGGCCAGGCCGGCCCGGACCGCGGAGGGATCCAGCGCGGGGACCTCGACCAGCAGCTCGGGCAGCAGCACGACGCCGATCCGCAACCAGCGACCGTCGACCAGGTCCAGGCGGGGGCCCAGGCCGGCGGCGAGGGCCGGTCGGAGGCCGTCGCTGTGGGTCGACGGGGCGGCGGTCGGCGGGGCGGCGGTGCCCAGCTCGGCGGAGAGGGACAGGTGGCGGACCAGGCCGAGGTCGGCGCTGCCCCGCAGGCAGAGGCGGCCGGGGCGCGACTCGGCCCCAGGGAGGTCCAGCGCGAGACCTGCTGTGGCGCCGGCCGTGACGCGACCGGGCTCGGCGTGGGCGGACTGGGCCAGGAGGAGGGGGAGGAGGAGGGGGATCACGATCTCACCTCGGCGTCGAAGAGGGCGGGGGTGGCCAGGGAGAGGCCGCAGATCCCGAGCCCGTCGGGATCGGGCCGGTGGAAGCGGCAGCCGGTGTGGGCGCAGCCGTGGCGGGGTGCCAGGCTGCGCGGCGTACGGGCCTGGGCGGTGGGCTCCAGGGCGAGGAGAGCCAGGGCAGCGCAGGCTCCGGCCAGGACGGCGCGACGGGAGGGCATGGGGGCTCCGGGGGAGAGGAGAGGGGATCAGGGCGCGTCGGAGCGCAGGAAGACGCGCAGCGGCGTCGGGCGGGCGCCGGTCTGCTCGACGAAGGCGAGCTGGTCGACGGCAAGGCCCGCGACCTGGCCGACGGCGTGGGCCGGGCCGACGTGGAGGGCCGCCGGGAAGGCCCAGATCTCCTGGTTGTCGTGCAGGGCCTGGAGCATGAAGTCGACGCCGGGCGCCTGGAGGTGCCAGGCGACGGGCCAGGTGGTGGCGCTGCGGTGGCTGCGCCAGGTGCGGGTGACCTCCAGGTGCAGGTCCTCGCCGGCGATGGGGGTGCCGTCGGACCACCAGGCCCGGCTGCCGGGCGAGCCGCCGGTGCCCTCCTCCTGCAGCCAGGCCACCGACAGCGAGCGCCCGTCGGGCAGGTCCAGGGAGACCCAGGTGAAGCCGTCGACCCGGGGGTCGTACAGCCGCCCCCACTGGTGCTTGAAGAAGCCGGAGCCCTGGAGCCAGCCGGCCTTGCCGTGCCGCTCCCAGCGCCCCTCGACGGCCATCTCCTCCCACTGCTCCCACATGCTGCGGCCGCCGCCGGGGCGCAGGACGAGGTTGCCGCCCTCGCCGGGCAGGGTCGGCGGGCGGGTCGGCACCAGCCGCAGGTCCAGGCGCTCGGGGCCGGCGGAGACCTGCAGCACCAGGGCGCCGTGCTCCCAGGCCAGGTGCCAGTCGCCGTGATGCAGGGCCAGGCCCTCGCGGGCGGCGCCGGCGGCGAAGAGGTCGGGGAAGGAGGCGCGGTCGGCGACCCAGGTGTGGGTGGGGGTCTGGACCTTGACCCAGGCCAGCCACAGGGGGTCGACGAAGGGCTGGACCGGCAAAGGGCCGGCGTGGTCGTCGCCGGTGCGCTCGGCCAGGAAGGCGGCGAAGACGTGCACCGGCTCTCCGGTGGCTCCGTCGACGAGGTCGGCGTGCACATGCCACCACTCGGTCTGGGCGCCCTCGTGGGGGGCCAGGTCGGCCAGGGGGTCGACGCGCGCCTGGGGGGCGACGGGCACCAGCGCGGCGTGGGCGCAGGCCAGCAGGAGGGCGATCATGCGGCGCTCCGGCCGGCGCGGCCTTCGATGTGCTCCAGGGCCAGCCGGGCCGCGGTCCGACCGGTGCGGACGGCGTTCTCCATGCAGGGGAAGTCGAGCTTGCTGCGGACCCAGTCGCCGGCCAGGAACAGGCCCTGCACGGGGGTGCGCGCCTGGGGCTTGAAGCGCAGGGAGCCTGGCTCGGTGTTCCAGTAGCGGTTGTGGGGCCCGCGGCTGCGCACGGCCTGGATGTCGATGATCCCGTCGTCGTCGAGGTGCTCGTAGCCCTCGATCCGGCGCAGGCAGGCCAGGGCGCGCAGGGCCAGGTCGAGGTCGCTCCAGTCCTCGAAGCCGGCCTCCTGGCCGACGAAGTGCAAGGCGGCGCCGATGGCCGGGTCGTCGCGGTAGACGGCGTAGTTGGGCTTGTTGTCGACCACGAAGGGCAGCGGTGGCTTCATGCCGCAGACGATGGTCGGGCGGCGCGGGTGGGGGGTCTGCCGGTGCCACAGGTGCAGGCCCAGCGGGGCGACCGTGCTCAGCAGGGGGATGCCTTGGAGACCCGGCAGGGCCAGCAGCTCGGGCCCCAGGACCCGGGCGGCGCAGGGGGGCGGCACAGCGAGGATGACGGCGTCGGCCTCCTCGAAGAGCTCGCTGCCGGGTGCGATGGGGACCGCGCCGTCCCAGCCGGTGCCGCCGGGCGGGTGGGGCTGGGGCGCGCCGATGTGCAGGCCGGTGGCGCGGCCGTCTTGGTGGCCGACGGCGATGGCCTGCTGGAACAGGCGCACCCGGCCGCCCAGGTCCCGCACCCGCTGGGCGACGGGCTCCCACCAGATCTCGCTCATGCCGCCGGCCGGCACGCGGGCCTCGGCGCTCTGGTAGTCGCGCCCGGCGGCCCGGATGGCGGAGAGCATGGCGTAGGCCGAGGTCTCACCGGGCCAGTTGAGCTGGGCCTCGCGGGTGGCCCGGAAGGCGTTGGTGCGGGCCGCGGAGGCGGGCAGGCCGCGCTGCAGGCACCAGGCCGTCAGGCAGAGGTCGTCCCAGGCCTCGGGCACGCCGGGGGCGACGCGGGGGAGGGCGCGGGCGAAGAGCTGGGCGAAGCCGGCCTTCTCTCCCAGGCTCCAGCCGGAGTAGCGCAGCCCGTCGACGAGGGTGCCCGGCGCCGAGGGCCCCAGGTGCAGGTCGTGGGCCTGGTGGTCCCGGTCCTCCCAGATGACGAAGCGGCCGTTGTTGGAGACGCTGGTCTCGCGAGCGTCGACGCCGGCTCGGCCCAGCAGGGCCCGAAGCTCCCGGTAGAAGCCGAGCATGACGTGCTGGCCGTGCTCGACCACGCGCCCGTCGGGCAGCCGCCAGGAGCAGGCCTTGCCGCCCAGGTGGTGGCCCATGACGACCAGGTCCACCTGGACCCGCCCCTTGCCCTGCTCGGCCAGGGCCTCGGCCGCTGCCAGCCCCGCCGGCCCACCGCCCGCCACGATCACCTTGTACATGCCGCCTCCTGCGTGCTTTGGTTCAAGGAGCGGGGGGGCCTCTCGATGTCACTGGAGCGGTCGACAATTCTTCTGGGAGGCCCTTCGGGAGGCCCTTCGGAAGACCCTGCGGGAGGCAGCACGGCGCCGGCGCCGGACCAGCCCAGGACCTGCAACTTCTGCGGAAAGCGGCAGGTGGACGTCGCGTGGCTGGTGGCAGCCAGCGACCAGCTGTGCATCTGCGACGCCTGCGTGACGCTGTGCATGGAGATCATCGAGCCCACGCCGGCGCCGCCGACCCCGCCTGGCTTCGAGCAGGCCCTGGCGGCGGGCCTGCTCGGCCAGCCGCAGGCCCAGGCGGTGCTGCCGGCGCTGCTGGGGCGGCTGCGGTCCCTGCCGCCGGGCGCTCGGGCCCCGGTCGTGCTGCTGGTGGGCCGCCGGGCACCGGCAAGACGCACGCTTGCGACATCCTGGCCCGCAGCTGCGGCCTGCCGGCCCACCACGCCCACAGCTCGCGGCTCAGCGCCGTCGGCTACGTCGGCGAGCAGCTCGGCAACCTGGTCGGCGACTTGCAGGGTGCGGGCCTGGAGCCAGGCGGGGTGGGGGTCCTGGTCCTGGACGGGATCGACGAGCTGGGGCGGGCGGGCGGGCCCACCTCGCCCCGGCAGCTCGATGGTGAGGACGTGCAGGCCGAGCTGCAGATGCTGCTGGACGACGCGGCGATCACGCTGCCGCGCCAGACCCAGGTCCAGGTGGACACGCGCCGCCTGCTGCGGGTGCTGGTCGCGACCCTGGACCCGCTGCCGGACACCGACGAGCAGGTGCGCGCCGCGTTGCTGGCGGTGGGCGTGCTGCCCGGGGTCCTGGCGCGGGGAGACGAGCTGCTGCGCTTCGAGCGGCGTGAGCCCGCGGCGCTGGCGCCCTTGATCGCGGACCTGGCCTTGCAGCCCGAGGCCCGCGCGGTGGCCCTGGCCGCGGCGGCCCGCGGAGACGGCGCCTGGAGCCTGCAGGCCCTGCGGGCCGAGCTGTGGCGGCACGCGGCCCGGGCGCCGGCCGACGCCGGGCCCGCCTCCCTCCTGGACCTGATGACCTGGGGGCTGCTGTGAGCTGGCGCTTCTGGGAGCGGCCGGCAGATCCGGCTTCCTCGGCCTCTGGCGCCGCCGAGCTGCCCTCCTGCAGCTTCTGCGGCCAGAGCCAGCGGGACGTGGTCAAGCTCATCGCCGGCCCGGCGGACCACATCTGCGACGCCTGCATGCGCCAGTCCGCGGAGATCGTGGACAAGGTGCGCCCTCGGCTGCCGACGCCGGCCAGCGCCGCCGACCTGGGCGCCCGGCTCGCGGCGCGCGTGCAGGGGCGGGAGGAGCTGGCCGCGGTGCTCCAGGCGCTGGTGGTGGCCCACCTGTCGAGTGACACGGGGGAGGGGCCGCCGGTCGCCTTGCTGGTCGGGCCGGCGGGCGGGGGCAAGACGGCCCTGCTCGACGCGCTGATCCAGGAGTCGGGCCTGCCGGCGGTGCGGGTGGACGCCGGTCGCCTGACGGCCTCGGGCTACGTCGGCGATGACCTGGAGAGCTTCCTGGGTGCGCTGTGGTTCCGGGACCCGGTACTGGGACACCGCGGCCTGCTGCTCGTCGACGACCTGCAGCACCTGGCGGCCCGGGAGCAGCCCGTCGAGACCGGCCTCGACGTCCGCGGCACCCGCGCCCAGCGCCAGCTCCTGCGGCTGCTGGAGCGCCGGCCGGCCCGGGCCATCGTGGGGCGCCGCCACCCCTCCCTGGAGGCCGCGCTGGTCGAGACCCGCGGGCTGATGGTCGTGTTGTGCGTCACCCTGGACCCGCTGCCGACGGGGCGGGCGGCCATCCTGGAGGCAGTGCGGGAGCTGGGAATCGAGCCTGCCCTGCTGCGCCGGGTGCCGCTGGTCCTGCCCTTGCCGCGGCGGGGAGCGCAGGAGCTGGCGGCGGTGGCGCGGGCCATGGTGCAGGAGCTGCGGACCCAGGGGCCGGTGGACGTGGACGAGGCCACGCTCCAGGCCCTGGTGCAGGGCGCGGCGATCCACCCCGATGGAGCCTGGCGGCTGCGCCAGGGCCTCTCCGCTGCCTTGACCCGGGGCCTGGTGAGCCGGGGCGTGCTCGGGGCGGGTGGATAGGCAGGGACCGGTCGGACGAGGGGGGCGCTCAGCGCTCGTCGCTGGCGCCCTCCATGCCGACGTCCAGCCCCCACTGCAGGCGCTCCCGCCGCAGGGTGCGGTCGCCGGGCAGCTGGGCCCAGGCCCGGTCCAGCACGGCCTCGCCCTCGTCGCGCAGGTCGGCGGCCTCCAGGGCGTCGGCGGCGGCCACGATGACCTCTGGCTGGTCGGGGAAGCGATCCAGGGCCTCGTGGGCGAAGTCGGCCCCGCCGGGGACCTTGTAGTCGGCGTAGACGCGCAGCATGCCCTCTACGGGGCGGCTGCGGTCGGGGGCCATGGTGCGGGCCCGGTCGAAGGCCGACAGGGCCTCCTGCGCCTGGCCAGCCCGGTACAGGGCCTCGCCCAGCTCGGTGGCGGGCTCCCAGCTTCGGGGGTGGGTGGCGGCCTTCTTGCGGGCGGCGAGGAGCTCGGGCGGGTCCTCGAAGCGCACGCTCTGCAGGGTGCGGCGGGCGAGGGGGGCCAGGCGGTCGGCGCTGTCGGCGAGGGCCTGGAACTGGACGCGGTGCTCGAAGACGCCGCGGGCCATGACCAGGGCGGTCAGGCGCTGGGTCTCGTCGGAGAGGTCGAAGCGCAGCTCGACGCGCTCGGCGTCCCAGCCCCCGACCTTCAGCGCCTGGCGGCTGAGCACCTGGGGCTCGCGGCCGCCGCTGGACACGCGCTGGATGAGCTTGTCGGCGGCCTGCTCGGCGGTCAGCGGCCGGGGGTGGACGGTGGTAGCGGCGGAGAGGTTGGCCTGGAGGGTCGGGGAGAACCAGCCGCGGTCCCCGGTGAAGGTCCAGCCTTCTTTCCAGTAGCTGGGGCGGGAGAGCTGCCAGCCGTCCTGGGCGACCGGGTACAGGGGCACCAGGCGCGGACCGGCCAGGCCCAGGCCCAGGCCGAGCAGGACCAGGATGCCGGCGATGGCAGCGCGCCAGGCGCGGTTGGCGCGGACCCGGTCGGCGAAGACCTCGGGCTCGAGCACGGTCATGATCAGGGCGCCGCCAACCAGCCCGCCCAGGTGGCTCCAGTTGTCCGTGCCCTCGCTGCGCAGGCCCGTGAGCAGCGAGTAGCCGATGTACCAGGCCAGGGCGCCGCCGAAGTACTTGCGGGCCGCGGCCGGGATGGCCTCCCAGTACTTCCAGCCGACGACCACGCCGGCGGCGAGCAGGCCGAAGACGCCGCCGCTGGCCCCCAGGCTGGGGCGGTCCATGGACATGACCATGGACAGGGCGCCGCCCGTGACGACGCTGCCGAAGTAGATGAGCAGCAGGTTGGCCCGGCCCACCGCGCGCTCCAGGTGGTAGCCGGTGTAGACCAGGAACAGCATGTTGAAGAGCAGGTGGGGGAACCAGATCTGCAGCAGGCCGTAGCTGACCAGGCGCCAGACCTGGCCCTGCTCCAAGATGGCGGGGGCCCAGTTCGTCAGCTCCTGCTGCAGCCAGGTCTCGGCCCCCGGGTTCCAGCTCGCCAGGTAGATGCGCAGCTGCACGCCGACCAGCAGGGCGGTGACGATGGGCAGGCCGCGGCCGCTGAGGTTGCGGCGGAAGGCCATCTTGCTGGGGTCGGCCAGGGCCTGGAACAGCTCCAGCTCGCCCGCCGGCAGGAAGCGGTCGCTGGTGACCAGCTCGAAGCGCACCGGCGTCCGGGCCTGGATGTCCCCCTCGACGATGCGCTGCTCGAATTCCTCGTAGGTCATCCGCTGGACGTGGCCCTGGCGCTTGACCTCGATGAGCACGGAGATCCCTGGGAGGAGGCAGCTGCAGCGTAGCCGGCTGGGGGTGGATCAGGACCACTCGAGGGGGGCGATTTGGGTGTCAGGCGATGCGTTATGCGTTTTGCGGAGCAAAACGCATAACGCATCGCCTGACACCCGCCTCTGGCACCCGCCTCAGGTCAGCCGGTACAGCCGGTAGAGCTGCCAGAAGGGCAGCAGGGCCAGGAAGATGGCGGCGGCGTGGAGCAGGGCGTGGGCGAAGGCCTCGCGGGCCGGCTCGCGGCGGGCCAGGACCACGCTGCCCACGGCCACGGCGCAGCCCAGCAGGAACAGGCCCCAGGGGTAGGGGGCGGCGGGCTGCTGGGGCTCGGTGTTGCCGGTGTACATGGCGGCCCCCATGGCCAGGTAGGGCCCCAGGAAGAGGGCCGCGACCGTGCCGATGGCGGCGGCCCCCAGGGCGCTGACCAGGCTCATCGCCGAGACCAGGCGGGTGACGGTGCGGCGCGTGCCGTCCGTGGCCTGGGAGCCGGGGCGCGGCTGGGTCGGGGGACGGGACACCGCGGCTCCAAGTGAGGGGGCAGGACGAGGGTAGCGCGCTGCCACGCGAGGGGAAGCTGGCCCCGATAGAGGGGCAGCATGAACGGCACCGATCTCCCCCTCCTCCGCACCTCGCTGCCTGGGCCCGGCTCCCGGGCCTGGGTGGACCGCCTCGCCCGCACCGAGTGCCCGGCCATCACGGCCCGGCGGGCCCGCCGCGCCGCCGCCCTGGGGGTGGCCGACGACGACCCGGTGGTCTGGCGCTCAGCGCTGGGCGCCAACGTCGAGGACGTAGACGGCAACGTCTTCGTCGACCTGACCGCGGGCTTCGGGGTGGCCGCGGCCGGGCACCGCAACCCCGCCGTGGTCGCCGCGCTGCACGCCCAGGCCGACGTGCTGCTGCACGCCATGGGCGACGCCTTCCCCGATCCGCGGCGCATCGAGCTGCTGGAGCGGCTGGTCGGGCTCACGGGCCTGGACAAGGTGATCCTGGGCAGCTCGGGCAGCGACGCGGTCGAGGCGGCGCTGAAGACGGCGCGGGTGGCCACCGGGCGCGACGGGGTGCTGGCCTTCGACCGCAGCTACCACGGCCTGCCCTACGGGGTCCTGGCCGCCGGCGACTACAAGGCCGAGGCCTTCCGGGAGCCCTTCGCCGGGCAGCTGGGCCCCCACGTCCAGCACGCGCCCTTCGGTGGCGAGCTGCCCACCGCCGCCTGGCTGCGGGCCCGCGGTGTCGGCGCCGTGCTGGTCGAGCCCATCCAGGGGCGCGGCGGGGTGCGCGTGCCGCCCGCAGGCTGGCTGGCCCGGCTGCGGGCCTTGTGCGACGAGGCCGGCGCGGTGCTGATCTTCGACGAGATCTACACGGGCTTCGGCCGCACCGGGGGCTGGTTCCGCTTCCAGGCCGTCGGGGTGCGCCCCGACCTGCTGTGCATCGGCAAGGGCATGGCCGGCGGCTTCCCGATCAGCGCCTGCCTGGGCACGGCGGCCGTCATGGACGCCTGGGGGGCCAGCCATGGCGAGGCGCTGCATACCCAGACATTCCTGGGCAACCCGCTGGGCTGTGCCATGGCCCTGGCCAGCATCGGCGCCCTGGAGGGCATGATCCCAGGGGTGCTGCCGCGGTCGGCCTGGCTGCGCGGCGAGCTGGTGCAGCGCGGCCTGCCGGTGCGCGGCGAGGGCCTGCTGCTGGGCATCGCCCTCCCTGACGGGCCCGACGCCCTGCTGACCAGCCGCGAGCTGCTGCACAAGGGCTTCCTGGTCCTGCCGGCGGGAGAGTCCCGGGCCGGCGACGATCCGCGCCAGGCCGTGGTCCTGGCTCTCACCCCGCCGCTGTGCATCACCCGCCCCCAGCTCCAGGCCTTCCTCGACGCCCTGGACGAGGTGCGGTCGTGAGCGAGGCGGCCGCGAGCCAGGCCGACGCAGCGCCCCAGGCGCTGTGGGCCGATCTGCGGGCCTACATCGGCCGGGCCACCGCCTTTGAGGCCGAGCCCTTCCAGGACCTGGCCCTGCGCCTGTACCGCTGGCAGCGGGCCCACAACGCGGCCTACGACGCCGTCTGCGCCGAGCCCCCCCAGGCGGCGCGCAGCTGGCAGGAGATCCCGGCGGTGCCGGTGGGCCTGTTCCGGGACCTGCCGCTGACCTGCTTCCCGCCGGAGCAGGCGACCGTGGTCTTCCGGACCAGCGGCACCACGGCGGGCCGACGCGGCGTCTGCCGGGCGCGCGACACCGAGCTGTACGACCTGGGCGCCCGGCGCCACGCCGAGGCCTGCCTGGGGCCGCTGCCGGCCCGCGGGGTCTCGCTGGTGCCCGCGGATCCCGACAGCAGCCTGGGGCATATGTGCCGCGCCTTCGTGCCGGGCATGCCGACCTTCTTCTCGCTCCAGGACGGGGTCGATGCCCCGGGGGCCTGGGCTGCCCTGGCCGCCGCCACGGGGCCGGTCTTCCTGCCAGGCACGGCCTTCGCGCTGGCCGAGCTGGTCGCCGCGGCGCGGGCTCCCCTGCCCCTGCCCCCGGGCAGCGTGGTCATGGTCACCGGGGGCAGCAAGGGCCGCAGCATGCAGATCTCCGAGGCCGAGCTGGGGCTCGCGCTGGCCCGCCTGCTGCCCGGCGCCCGGATCGTCGGCGAGTACGGCATGACCGAGCTGGCCAGCCAGCTGTGGGCGGTGCCCTGGGGTGCGCCCTATACGCCGGCGCCCTGGCTGCGGGTCCACGCGGTCGATCCGCTCTCGGGGGAGGCCCTGCCGGCCGGGGCCGAGGGCCTGCTGCGCTTCATGGACCTGGCGAGCTGCTGGACGGTGCTGGCCCTGGAGACCCAGGACCTGGGCGTGGTGGACACAGACGGGCGCGTGCAGCTGCACGGCCGGCTCCAGGGCGCGGTGCCCCGCGGCTGCTCGCTGTCGGTGGAAGAAGCCCTGGCCCGGGTGCAGGCCGCCGGCGCGGCGGAGCCGTGATCCCGCCCATCGAGGTGCGACGGGCCCGCGAGGTGCGACGCGCCCTGAACGCGCTGGCCGCGCAGGACCCGACGCCCTGGGCCCAGGGCCTGTCGGCGCCCATGGCGCGGCGCTGTCTGGACCTGGCGCTGGCTCCCTTGACGATCGACGCCCTGTGCGAGGCCGCCGTGCACGCCCGCCGCCACCGCCTGCCCGATGGCGTGGGGATCGTCGTCGCCCAGGGGGTCTTCACCTCGCCCATCGAGTGGGCCGCGCTCTACGCGACAGCCGGCCTGCGGGTGCACCTCAAGGCGCCCGTCGCCGAGCCGGCGCTCTGCCAGGCCCTGGCCGCCGCTCTGGCCGCCCAGGGCCTGCCCGTGTCGGCGAGCACTGACCGGGAGCTCTCGGGCCTGGAGACCATCGTGGTCTTCGGCGATGATGCCACCGGGGCGGCCGTCGCGGCGGCCTGGCCCCAGGCCCGGGTCGTGGCCTTCGGTCACCGCGTGAGCGCCGTCGCGGTGGACGTGCCCCCCGAGCCCGCGGCCCGCGCCGCCCTGGCCGCTGAGTTGGCGCTGGACCTCGCCCTCTACGACAGCCGGGGCTGCATGGCCCCCGTCGCCGTGTTGGCCCTGGGTGACGCCGACGCGCTGGCCCTCGACCTGGACCTCGCCCTCGGCAACCTGGAGGCGACCCTCCCGCGGGGCGCCGTCGACCCCTCCCTGGGCCCCGAGTGGCGGCGCCGCCTCGCCCTGGCCCGCGCCCTGGGCCGCGCCTGGTCCGGGCCGGCCCACGCCGTGCTGCGCCTGCCGCCCGACCAGGTCCAGCCCGCCGCCCTGCCCCGCATGGCCATCGTGCACGCGGCGCCAGACCTGTCCCCCCTCGACGGCCTGCCCCTGTCCAGCCTGGCCGTCGCTGGCGCCCCCTCGCTGCAGGCCCAGGCCCTCGACCGCGCCCCGCGGGTGGTGGCGCCCGGCATGCTGCAGCGGCCCGCCTTTCCGCGGCGCCACGACGGGGTGGACATGCTGGGCTGCATCCTCGGGTAGCCTCGGCCCGTGAACGATCGCCGCCTGCTCCTCGCCCTCTCGGTCGTCGCATTCGGCATGGCCGTGGCCCTGGCGCTGGGCCCGCTGCAGGGGCTGGCCCACGTCAGCGACGAGGTGGCCTACACGCTGCAGGCGAAGCTCTTCGCGGCGGGCATGCGCACCGGACCGCCGGCCGATGAGCCCAGCATGATGCTGTACCCCTTCTGGCAGGCCGCACCGCGCAGCTACGCGGTCTTCCCGCCGGGCTGGCCGCTGCTGCTGGCCCTCGGCGTGGCGGTCGGCCTGCCCTGGCTGGTCAACGCCCTGCTGGCCGCGGCCTTGCCGCCCCTGACCTGGCTGCTGGCCCGCGCCTGGGACCGGGACGAGGACGAGGCCCGGCTGGCGGCCACCGTCGCGGCCTTGTCCCCGGGCATCGTGCTGCTGGCCGGCTCGCGCATGCCCCACACCTCGGTGCTCGTCGCCCTGCTGGGGGCCGTGGTCGTCGTCGAGCGCCGCACCGACGGCGCCCGGGCCTGGATCGCGGCCGCGCTCGGCCTGTCCTACGTGGTCCTGGCCCGCCCCTTCGACGCCTTGCTGCTGGCCGGCCCGCTGGTGCTGCTGGGCCTGTGGCGCAGCCGTGGGCAGCTGGGGCGGGGCGTGCAGGCGGCCTGGGTGCTGCTGCCGGCCGCGGCCGCCGCCCTGGTCCTGCTCGACAACCAGCACCTCACCGGCCACGCCCTGAGCTTCCCTGTCGGGCCCTGGTACGACCAGTGGGTCGCCGACCAGGGGCGACCGCCGGGCTGCAACGCCCTGGGTTTCGGGGCGAGCCACGGCTGCGTGCCGGTCTTCGGCAGCTGGGGCCACAGCCCACAGAAGGCCGCCCGCATCGCCGGCGAGACCCTGCTGCTGCTCGACCGCTTCCTGCTGGGCCTGCCCGGCGGCCTGCTCGTCGCCCTGGTCGGCGCCCTCCGGGTTCGCCGCCTCGCGGTCCCGGCCTGGCTCACCGCCGCCGTGATCCTCGGCTACGCGCTGTACTGGTCGCCGGGCAACGTCTTCGGCGCGCGCTTCTACCACCCGCTCTACGTCTTCCTGCCCATCTGGGTGGCGGCCGGCCTGTCGGTGCTGCCCGCCTTCCTGCGCGGCTGGGTGCCGGCCGTGCTGCTGGGCCTGGGCTGCCTGGTCGGCCTGGGCCGCGCCGCCGTGCAGCTGATGGGCGGCTACTGGTGCGTCGACGGCCGCGTGGCCGGGCTGCTATCCGATGCCCACATCGACCAGGGCGTGGTCTTTCTGCAAGGCGGCGGCACCCGCACGGCGGGCTGGCCCTGGCTGGGGCGGGACGAGCTGGTCTGCGACCCCCTGCTGGCCAGCGGCTCGGCCTTCCAGCTCGACGACCCCACGCGGCAGCAGGGCGGCCTGCAGCTGCGCCACTCCCTGTCCTCCATCGCCGAGGACCAGGCCTTCATGGCCCGCTACCACCCGGGCGCCCGCGCCTGGCTGCTGGTCCACGACCTCTCGACCGACCACTACCGCCTGCAGGAGATCCCGGCGCAGTAGGGGGCCCAGGGGAGGCCGCCTCGCTCAGGCCCCGGCGCGCTACACTTCGGTCCAGGAGGGTCGCCATGGCTGAACCCGCACGCCTCCGCATGAGCTTCGATGCGTACCTGGCGCAGGAGCGCAGGAGCGCAGGAGTCAGGTCAAGCACGAGCAGCTGGATGGCGTCGTGGTCGCCATGACCGGCGGCACCCCCACGCACGCGCTGTTGCAGGCCAGGGTCGTCACCGCGCTCACCAACGCCCTGGGTCCTCGCGGCTGCAAGGTCTACGGCTCGGACCTGATGGTGCGCATCCCGGCGACCGGCCTGACGACGTACCCGGACGTCACCGTGGTCTGTGGCCGGTTCCAGGCCGACGCCGACACGGTGAACGCTGCCACCAACCCCGTCGTCCTGGTCGAGGTGCTCTCGCCCAGCACCGAGCGGTGGGACCGCGGCGACAAGTTCGCCCACTACCGCAAGCTCGAGAGCCTGCGCGAGTACGTCCTGGTCAGCCAGGACTGGCAGTGGGTAGAGCGGTACGTGCGCCAGGACGATGACACCTGGACCTACCGCGGTGCTGGGCCGACCGGCCGGGTCGGGCTGTCCAGCCTGGGCGTGCAGCTCGTGGCCGATGACCTCGACGCTGACACGGAGGTACCGCGACGCGCCGCCCCTGCGGGTTGGCGAGCCCGAGCCTCAGTGGACGACCCTGCGGCCCGAGGCCTGAGGCTGCGGCCCGAGGCTGCGGCCCGAGGCTGCGGCCTGAGGCTGCGGCCTGAGGCTGCGGCCCGAGGCTGCGGCCCGAGGCTGCGGCCCGAGGAGTCAGGCCGTCCAGCGCGTCCATGACCCCGCCGCTCAGGCCCCGGCGCGCTTGGCGGCGAGGGCGCGGATGCCCGACTGGTCGCGCAGCCGGGTCAGGGCCTCGCGCTCGATCTGGCGCACGCGCTCGCGGGACAGCCCCATCTCCTTGCCGACCTCGGACAGCGTGCGGAACTCGCCGTCTTCCAGGCCGTAGCGCCGGGTGAGCACGAAGCGCTGGCGGTCGGACAGCAGGGCCTCGAAGGCGTCCTGCATGCGGCCCAGCTCCTGGGTGCTGATGGCCTCGGCGTCGGGCTGGGGGGTCTCCTCGTCCGACAGGAAGCGGTCCAGGGGCCGGGGGCGCGGGCCGTCGTCGACGGGCTGCTCCAGGCTGATGGTGTTGCCCTGGGACAGGAGCAGCTCGGCGCGCTCCTTGTCGATGCCCACCTCCTGCGCGAGGTCGGCGACGTTGTACTCCACGCCCATGGACTCGAAGCGCTTCATGGCCTTGCGCAGGTTGCGGGTCTGCTCGACCGCGCAGCCGGGCAGGCGCACCGGGCGCCCGGTGTGGTCGATGGCGCGGGTCATCTGGGCCCGGACCCACCAGCGGGCGTAGGTGGAGAAGCGGATGCCGCGGTCGGGGTCGAAGCGCTTGGCCGCCCGGAGCAGGCCGATGTAGCCTTCTTGGACCAGGTCTTCTTCGTCCATGAAGGGGCCGGCCAGCTTGCGGGCCTCGCCGTGGGCGATGCGGCGGCCGGACATGGCCAGGCGCCAACGCAGGTTCTCGGCCTCGTTCCAGGCGCCCTCGGCCTTGCGGGCCCAGCCCTTGTACTCGGGGTTCTCCTTGGCGGCCTTGGCCACCTCGCGAACCGCCTCTTCCAGGCGATCGACGGCGCCGGCGCGGGTGCGCTCGGCCCGGTCGGGGCGCCGCATGAGGATGCGGTCGGCCTCGTCGATGCCGGCGACGGCCTCGCGAGCGGCTTGCTCGGCCAGGCGGATCTCCCGCGCCATGGACTTCTCTTCGTCGGCCGTGAGCCGCTCGGACGGCCCGCTGCCTTCCGAGGAGGACGAGAAAGAGCGCAGGTGGGGGATGGACATGGGGAGGATGCTCCGCGCGGGGAGAGGCCCCGCTGCTTCGAGTTCGCGACCGTCGCGGCGCCTCTCGGCTTCCGCTGGACATTGGCTGGCACGCGCGGGAGGTGCCCCACGACGGTCATGGACCGTGGATTTCACTTCGCCAGCGGGGGGGTGTCAACCGGGGACGGGTGACCATCCTGTGACGCAGGCGAGGAGAGGAGGGAGCAGCGCGCGACGGGAGGTGGGAGGACAGCCCCCCCATGGTAGCGGAGGCCGGGGGGACCCGGGAGCCCCCTGACGCCTTCCCGACACTCGAAAGCGCGAACGGGTGACGGCATGTCGCAGGGCGCTCGCCCGGCCTGCCGAAGGGCGGTCGACCCTGCCCGGTGGTAGCTTGAGCGCTCCTGCGGCGCGCGCGATCCCGGCGCGCGCCACCTCGGAGGCTCCCGTGAACCTGTCCCTGCTGGTGCTCCTGTCCCTGGCCTGCTCCGGCGACAAGCCCATCGGCGGCGACAGCGGCGATGGGGGGGCAGACGGCGGCGGCGACGGGGGCACGGCGGTCGCCTGCACCCAGGACAGCCAGTGCCAGGCCTGGGAGATCTGCGAGCCCGACCAGTGCGTCGACGGCGACCGCAACAACAGCGTGGAAGAGGCGGTGTCCATGCTCTGGGACGACAGCGTCCAGGGCCACATCAACCCCGTCGGGGACAGCGACTTCTACGCCATCACGGCCGCCGGCGGTGAGTACCTGCGCGTCAATACGCAGCACGACTTCGCCGACGGGGACACGGTCCTCACCCTGCGTGATCCCCTGGGCAAGGTCCTGGCCTTCTCGGACAACTACCCGACGGGCGGCTCGGTCAGCAGCTACGACACGGTGCTCTACGCCTGGCTGCCCACGGCGGGCACCTACACCATCGAGGTCGAAGACAAGGGCAGCTACAGCGGCACGGGCGGCGTGGGCGACCCGGCCTTCCTCTACACGCTGTCGCTGGCCGCCTGGAGCCAGCACACCTCGGAGACCGACGCCCAGTCCAACCCCAGCGTCACGCTGTCGCCCGACGGCGCGCGGACCCTGTACGCCGTCGGCGTGGTCCTGGAGTCCGACGGTGACTCCGACTGGATCCGCATCGCGACGCCGCTGTCCGACGGGGCGCTGCGGATCTTCGGCATGGTCGACATGGGCGGCAGCGAGGCCGACGTGCTGGTCCGCATCTACGACGACGGCGGGCAGCTGCTCTCCGAGCGCAGCAACGTGGGGCCGGGCGGCCAGGCCTACTACCCCCTGGCCCAGGCCGGCTCCTACGACATCGAGGTCACCGACGCGGGCGGCCACGGCGGCGACACCTTCTGGACCTACGTCTTCGCATACCTGGACGACGCCAGCAGCGCCTACCCCGTCGAGGACGAGCCCAACGACAGCAGCAGCTCCGCCCAGGCCCTGGACATGCGTGAGTCCACGACCTCTGGCGGCAGCACCTACGCCTACGCCAACGGCACGGGCTTCATCGACAGCGTGGGTGACGCCGACTGGTACCAGGTCTCGGCCCGGGCCGGTGCCGAGCTGGCGGTCTGCCTGAACGCCGGCCTGGGCGGCAGCCTGGTCACCCCCGACCTGGAGCTCTACGACAGCAGCGGCACCCTGGTCGACCAGTCCAGCGGTGACCCCCTCGTCGTGCCCAACGCCCGCATCGAGGGCGTGAGCATGGGCAGCCAGCCCTACTACCTGCGCATCGCGACGCCCCTGGGCGGCGCCACGGGCTCGGGGGCCTGGTACCGCTTCGTGCTCTACACCGCCGACTTCGACATCGCTAGCTACACCGACGGGGGCTACACCTGCCCCGGCTGAGCGGGCCCGGCTGAGGGGTCTCGGCTGAGGCGTCTCGGCTCAGCCGCCGCGGTTGGCCTCGTCGACCATCTCGTTGAGCAGCCAGAAGTCGATGGCCCAGCCGATGCCGAACAGGCCGCCGGTCAGCAGCCAGATCAGGCCCGAGCCGAAGCGGCCCAGGTAGAAGCGGTGCAGGCCCAGCACGCCGCCGAAGGTCTGGAGGATCCAGGCGATCGTGTAGTCGTAGCGGCCGCTCGTGTACTGGGCGTCGGCGTCCTTGTCCATGCTCGGGATCAGGAACAGGTCGATGAGCCAGCCGACCCCGCACAGGCCACCGGTGAGCAGCCACAGCAGGCCGCTGGCCTTCTTGCCGTAGTAGAAGCGGTGGGCCCCGGTGAAGCCGAAGAGCCAGAGCAGGTAGCCGACGCCGACGCTGTGAGTGTTGCTGGCCATGTCGTCTCCGCAGTGGGCCTCGCATTGGGCCCGGCATGCACACTACGGCAGGCGGAGGCGGGCATTGCAGGGCGGGGCGGGGCGGAGTGGTAGCGTGATGGTGCGAGGTTGGGATCCGCGCGGGTGGCAGCGGAAGCCGGGAGCGGCAGGGCGGGGGGACCGAGGCGGCGCGCGACCTGGAGGCGGCGCGCACGGAGCGCATCTCCTGGGAGGCCTTCATCGTGCTCACCGACATCGTCGGCTTCTCGGAGCGACCCACCTGGGACCAGCAGTGCTGCGTCGACCACCTGGTGGACGGTCTGTGGAAGCTCGACCTGATGCGGGGACGTCGGCAGGATGGCTCGTACTACCTGAATTCCACCGGCGACGGCTTCCTGCTGGCCCTGCCGTCGCAGGGGCCCATGGACCTCCCCCTGGGGATCTGCGACGCAGTGCGCGAGCTGGTCGGCCACTGCACGGGTGGCAGCGGGACCTGCGGATCTTTCGAGATCCGTGTCGGCATCCACCTGGGACGGCTGCTGGTCGAGGACCAGGTGCAGGACGGCGGCTTCGCCGTCGGCACGGGCCTGAATTGGGCGGCGAGGATCGGCGGCCTCGCGGGGCCTTCCCAGGTGTTGGTCTCCGAGGAGTTCGCCCTGCACCTCCTCGACCACCTGGGCGACGTGGTCTTCGACCTGAACCTCCACCCCTCGCATGGTGATGATCCGTTGGAGGTCGGGGTCAAGCACGGGCATCCGGCGCGCCTCCGCATCCTTCGGGACGGCTCGGGCGTGGCCCTGAACGCGACCACGCCTCCCAAGCTGCTGCTGCTCCAGCAGGTCGACGACCACCTGCAGCGCGCCCTACGCGTGGTGGGCGCCACGGTAGAGGCGGTCCTGCACGAGGTGCTGGCGGACGGGTCCCCTGAGCCGCTGGAGCCCCGGCACACGCTGTGAGTGCGACGCGAGGGCCTGCTGGTCCGGCTGCCCTGGTCCATCGGGGACGAGCGGAACCAGAACCCGGACCACGCGACCCGGTACTCGCTGGGTGCGGGCGAGATCGAGCTGGCAGAGGACCCCGTGGCGCGGGCCTATGGGAGCCGAGTCCCAGGTGCTGGCAGGGCTGCCGCCCTGGTCGGGACGCGGGGCGCGCAAGGCGGACTACATTCGCAAGTGGTCCGAGCAGGGGGTCCCGCGGTCGCGCGTGGAGGGCTTCTCGCGACATGCGCGCTGTGTCCTTGCCATTCCGATGCGCCTTCAGCCCAAGGTGGTCGGTGTGCTCTGCATCGACTTCCGGGAGCCCATGGCGCCCCTGGCCGACGCCCTGGCCCTGCTCTGCACGCGCGTCATGGAAGCCAGCGGCAGCTTCATCGCGGCGCTGCTGCTGCTTCGTGAGCAGTAGGGTGGGCGGGGCACGAGATGTCGCGTCCGAAGGGTGGCACTTGTGGAAGGGAGGTGGGCGTGATTACCTGTCTGGCGTGCCCCGGGCACCCACCATCGGCAACCGTCGTCTCACCAGGTCGCGCAGCTTCGCGACGCTGGAGGTGCTGTGAGCAGTAGGCAGGGACGGGCTCAGGCGGCCGCGCAGCGGAGCGAGGTCTTCTCGCAGGACGCCTTCGACAAGGCCTTCCTGGAGGCCCGCCGCAAGGTCGCTGCCGAGCCGATGCCGAAGGCCCCCGAGACCATCTACGATCTGCGGCCCACCGCGGTGATGACCGGCCGCAAGGGCTGATCGCCGCGAGCGGAGTGCAGCGGTCGCGAGCGGGTGCCTAGCCCGCCAGCCGCGCCGCGAACTGGTCCAGCGCCTCGCGGTGGGGGCTGGGGGGGAGCTGGTGCAGTGCCTTGCGGGCGGTCCAGGTCTCCAGGACCAGGCGCTCGTGGCCTGCGGCGACCCCACCGGCGGCGGTGACGCGCTCGGCGAGGTGGGTGGCCAGGCCCGAGTCGGCGTGGCGGGACAGGCGGCGCCAGGCTTCGCCCACGGCCGGGTCCTGGGTGGCAGCCAGGCTGACGGCCAGGGGGATGCGGCCGCTCGCGGCGCGATCGCCGACCTCGCGCAGCAGGTCTTCTCCTTCCAGGCCCAGGGCCCACAGGTCGTCGGCCAGGTGCCAGGCGATGCCGGCGTGGCGGCCGTAGCGGCCCAGGCTGCGCACGATCTGGCGGTCGGCCCCGACCAGGCGCGCCCCGGCCCGGCAGGCGAAGGAGAAGACGGCGCCGCTGCGGGCATCGGCGAGGGCGATGGCCTGGTCGGCGCTGCCGGTGGCTCCACCCTGCAGCGCCTGGGCCAGGGCCTGGCCGTCGGTGATCTCGCGCAGGGTGTCGACCAGGTCGCTGACGATCTCGGGGGCCGGGGCGTGCCGGGACAGCTCCAGGGCCCGCAGGGTCAGGTGGTTCGCCCCCAACCAGCCGACGGCGCCGCCCAGCAGGCGCCGGGCCGCCCGCCGCCGCCGCCCGCCGCGCTGCCCCAGGGCCGCGTCGTGCAGGGTGATGGCGATGTGCAGCAGCTCGGCGGCCATGGCCACGTGCTCGGTGCCTTCCTGGCTGTCCTGGTAGGCCGGGGTCCCGCCGGTGGGATCGTGCTGGGCGGCGCGGGCCGACAGCAGGACCAGGACCGGCCGCACCCGGGGCAGGCCGGGGGCCAGGAAGATGAACGGGTCGAAGCCCTGGGGCGCGCTGTCCCCGCCCGCGAGGTCGCGCAGCGCCCCGTCGAGCCGGAGCATGGTGTCCAGCAGGTCCTCGCTCAGGCCCTCGGGTGCGAAGCCACGGCGCTCGAGCTGGCGGCGGAGGAAGCGGCGGGCGGGCATGGATCCCCGGCGAGGGCAGCAGGTCGGTCAGTCGGCCCACCCCCTATCCGGGCAGCCCCCCGCTGGGGGTGTGCCAGCGCTGGGCCAGGGGGATCCGCCGGCCGCTGCCGAAGGCCTTGCTCGTGACCCGCAGGCCAGGGGCCATCTGCCAGCGCTTGTACTCGCTGCGCACCACCATGCGGACCACCCGGCGCACCAGGGCCGCGTCGTAGCCCCGGGCGACGATCTCCTGTGGGTCCACCAGCTCCTCGACGTACATGCGCAGGATGGCGTCGAGGACCGGGTAGGGCGGCAGGCTGTCCTGGTCAGCCTGTCCGGGCGCCAGCTCGGCCGAGGGCGGCTTGGTCAGGGTGCTGTCGGGGATGAGCTCCCGGTCCCGGTTCAGCCACCGCGCGACGCGGTAGACGTCGGTCTTGAAGACGTCGCTGATCACGGCCAGGCCGCCGCACATGTCGCCGTAGAGGGTGCAGTAGCCGACGGCGACCTCGCTCTTGTTGCCCGTGGTCAGCAGCAGGCTGCCGAGCTTGTTGGAGATGGCCATGAGCAGGCTGCCGCGGGCCCGGGCCTGGAGGTTCTCCTCGGTCACGTCGGGGGCCAGGCCGGTGAAGAGCGGCGCCAGGGTCTCCAGGTAGGCGTGGTGGATGTCGCCGATGGGCAGCAGGGTGAAGGGCACGTCCAGGTGGGCGGCCAGGGCGGCGGCGTCCTCGATGGAGCCGGCGCTGGAGTAGGGGCCGGGCATGCCCACCGCCAGCAGGTGCTCAGGGCCGAGGGCCGCGGCGGCCACGCAGAGGACCAGGGCGGAGTCGATGCCCCCGGACAGCCCGACCAGGCCCTTGCCGAAGCCGCAGCGCCGGGCGTAGTCGCGCACCCCCATGACCAGGGCGTCGAAGACCTCCTGCTCGAAGCAGCGGCTGTGGAAGGGCACCTCGGGCCCGTCCAGGTCCACGACCAGGTGGCCCGCCTCGAACTGGGGGCCCTGCAGCAGCAGGCGGCCGTCGGGGTGGACCACCAGGCTCTGGCCGTCGAAGAGCAGCTCGTCGTTGCCGCCCACCATGTTGCAGTACAGCAGGGGCGCGCCGGCGTTGGCGGCCTGCTTGCGCACCAGGGCCAGGCGGGTGTGGCCCTTGCCGGTGTGGAAGGGGCTGGCCGAGAGGTTGAGGATCAGGTCGCAGCCGGTCATGCGGCCGATGGGATCGACCGAGTAGGTGCGGTGCGGGAACAACGCCGGCTCGTGCCAGATGTCCTCGCAGACGGTGACGCCCAGGCGCAGGCCGGCGACCTCCACCGGGTGCGGGTCGGTCTCGGCCTCGAAGTGGCGGTGCTCGTCGAAGACGTCGTAGGTCGGCAGCAGGGTTTTGTGGACCACGGTGACCCGACGCCCGTCGTGGGCGACGACGGCGCTGTTGCGCAGGCCCTTCTCGTCGCGCCAGGGCGTGCCGAAGACCACGATCAGGCCCTGGCTGGCGGCGACGAGGTCGGCGCTGGCGGCCATGCAGGCGGCGATGAGGTCGGCGCGCTCCAGCAGGTCGCGAGGCGGGTAGCCACACAGCACGAGCTCGGGCAGCACGACCAGCGTGCAGCCGGCGTGGCGGGCCGCCGTGAGGGCGTCGAGACAGAGGGCAAGGTTGCCCTGGACGTCGCCGATGACGGGGCTGAGCTGGCCCAACAGGACCTTCACGCGCGTGTCCCCCCCATGGCCTGGGAGCCGAACGGGCTCAGTAGCCGCCCGTCTCCTGCCATGCGCCGCGACTGGCGGCGACCAGGCAGCCGATGCCGACGACGAGCAGGCCCAGGGCGGCGTAGCCCTGGCCGGTGAAGGCGAGCTCGGGCAGGGCGTCGTAGCCGAGCTTTCCGAACTGGGTGGCGGTCGGTCCGCCGGGCACACCGATGCCGCCCGCTGCGAGGGCGACGATCCCGCTAGCGACGCAGCCGCCGCCGATGAGCCAGAGCACTGCCTTCATGCCGCCTCCGTCCTGTCGGCCGCCTTGCGACCGCGGGTACCCGGTCGACCGCGGCCGCGGCCTCGCCGGAAGGCGCCGGTCATACCGCGGAGGGGGGGGGCGAGCAAGCGGGCAGGCCGCTTACCGGCGGGCGAGGGCAGGAGGTGAGGGTGGAGCGGCGGCCCGGCCGCGATAGCGGGGCTGCTCCTCCCGGAGCTGCCATGACCGCCTCACGCGCCCTGTCGGGCCACAGCCTGTCGAGCCTCTGCCTGCTGCTGCCACTGGTGGGGGTGCTCGCCTGCGGAGGCTCACCGCCGCCGAGCGGCAAGGGGGCCGTCATCGTGGCGGGCGGCAAGGGTGACAAGGTGCTGGACGCCCAGGGCCAGCCCATGCAGACGCCCCACCTGGAGAACAAGGAGGACTTCGACAAGTTCTCGTTTGCCTGCTGCAAGACGCCGGCTGGTACGGCCCTGGTGGGCGCCTACGTCGACCTGGGCGAGAAGCTGGCCGCCGACGACGGGGCGGGTGCTGGCGCCACCCTGGGCAGCCTGGCCACGGCCGCCGACGCCGCAGCCGCCGAGACCGCCCTGGCTCCCGAGGCCCAGGCCCAGGCCCAGGCCATCGCCGCTGCGGCCCGCGGCCTGAAGGGCAAGGACCTGGCCGCCCTGCGCCAGGAGCTGCCCGCCTTCGGCCTTCCTGTCATCGACTTTGCGCGCAGCCAGACCGGCGGCGAGCAGAAGCTGGTCGCCGCCTTCTGCCCCATGGCGCCCGGGCACTGGCTCCAGCGGAGCGGGGCCATCCGCAACCCCTACTACGGCTCCGACATGCTCACCTGCGGGACCCTGGAGGCGGCTGCCGAGGCGCGCTGACCCGTACTCGTGCGCCTTCTCACGCGCGTCCTCGCCTGCCCAGCCGCTATGCTCGCCGCGATGTCCGCCTCGCCTGCACGCTCCCCCACCTCCCCCGTGGCCTCGCCCGTGGCCCTTCCTGTGGCCCTGCCTGTGGCCTTGCTCCTGGGCGACCCGGTGCGCCTACCCTTCGCCGGGCAGCTTCGCCTGGCCTATGCCGCGGGGCCGGCCCGCCTGTCGGTGAGCGCCCGGGTCGGCATGGAGGGAGCCCAGGACGAGGGGGCCCTGGTGCTCGCCTTCCGCGCGGCGCGTGCCCTGGAGCTTGCGCTGCACGAGGGCCTGGAGCGCGTCTCCCACCCGGACCGCCACGCCCTGCTGCGGGCCTTGTGGGAGGCCGTCGCCGCGGTGCCGGGCGCCGATCTCGGGCCGGCCGAGGGCGGGGACCTGAGCCTGCTGGTGGTCGCCGCCGACCCCGACGGGATCGGCGTCGCCGGCGTGGGCCTGGCGGCCGCCCTGGGGCGTGGACCCACAGGCGTCGCGCCCCTGGTCGCGCCGGGCCACCCCCTCCTCGCACCGCCGGGCCGCCCCTCGGCCGTACCCGGGGTCCTGACCCTGGACGGCGCCCGCGTGGACGCCGTCATCGGCGTGCCCTCCCACCTGGAGCCCACCCTGCCGGCCCTGGCTGCGGCCTCCCTCTCCCCGGCGGAGCTCGATCGCCGCTGCGGGCTGCGGGCATGAGCCGCGAGCGCCTGGCCCTCGCCCGGCATGACGTCGCCACCATCGTGGCGGCCGGCGAGTCGCCGCGCGCCCTGCTCCAGCGCCTGGCCAGCGAGGACCCGGTCTGCCTGGCCGAGGTCGTGGTCGGCCCCCGGGCCCCGGCCTCGCCCCTGCTGGTCTCCGCCGCCCTGGAGGTCGCGCCCACGCTGGAGGGCGCCATCGCGCCCAAGGCCCTGTACCAGCGGCTGGTCGCCCTCGCGCCCGCCACCCGGGCCGAGGTCCTGGGCCTGGCCGCGGCCCGGCACCCCTTGGCGGCCTGGCTGGTCCCCCTCTCCGAGACCGTCGAGGGCCCCCTGGCTGGCCTGGTCCACCTGCGCGCCACCGCCCAGCACCCGGCCTTCGCCTGGGCCTGCCAGGCCCACGCTGAGGCCGGTCACACCGGGGGCCTGATCGCCGCCGCCGCCTCGCTGCAACGCCCCGAGCCAGCCGCCGCCCTGGCCGCTGCCGGCCTGCTCGACGCCGCCGCCCAGGCCATCGTCCGCACCCTGGAGGCCGAGCCGGGCTCGCCGGTCGTCGCCTGGGCTGCCGCCGGCTGGGGCCCCGAGGTCGATCGCCTGCTGGCAGCCTGCGTGCGCCACCTGCGCGAGGGGCGGACCGCCGCCGCCCTGGCCCCCTGGGTCCATGGACTGCCGCGTGCTGGCGCCTTGCTGTCCGCCGTCTCCAGGGCCCTTCCCGCAGCTTGAAGGCGCTGCGGCCGGCTGCCAGCGCGGTATCTTCCACCGCGATGCCCGGCACCGTCGAACACCACCCCGTCATCTGTCCGCTCTGCGAGGGTCGCTGCGGCCTGCTGGCCCGCGTCGAGGACGGCCGCCTGGCCGCCTTCGAGGGCGACACCCAGGACCAGGTGTCGCGCGGCTTCGTCTGCGACACGGCCCAGGCCAGCGTCGGCGCCCTGGCCCACCGCGAGCGCCTGCGCACGCCACTGCGCCGCGGGCCCGACGGCACGCTGGTCCCCGCCACCTGGGACGAAGCCCTGGCCGACATCGGCAGCCGCATGCGCCAGGTCCGCGGCCGCCACGGACCCGCCTCGCTGGGCCTGTACCTGGGCCAAGGCGTGCTGCGCAGCAGCCGGGACCTCGCCCGCAGCCTGGCCGTCGGCGTCGGCCTGGGCACGCCCCACCTGCTCAGCGACCAGTCCAGCGGGGCTGGCCCCCGCCTGCTCGTCAGCGAGTGGATGCTCGGCCAGCCGACCCCCTTGCTGCCCGACGTGGGCCGGGCCCACTACGTGCTCCTGCTCGGGGATGACCCGACCCGGGGCGACTGGGGCCCCGCCGTGGGCGGCACGTCCCAGGCGGCGGCCCTGCGGCACTCCCGCAAGACCAAGAGCACCAAGCTCGTCGTCGCCAGCCCCGAGCGTGGCCCCCTGGCTCAAGAGGCCGACCAGCACCTGGCCATCCGACCCGGCACCGAGGGCTGGCTGCTGCTGGGCCTGCTGTCGGCCGCCATCCGCGGCGGCTGGACCGACGCCCAGTACATCCGCGACTACTGCCAGGGCATGGACGAGCTGACCGCCGCCCTGGCGCCCTTCCCGGTCGAGCGCTGCGCCGCCGCTTGCGGCATCGATCCGGCCCTGCTCCTGGGGGTCGCGCTCAAGCTGTCCCGGGCCGCCATGGCCGTCATCCACGCCGGCCACGGCGCCTTCTCCGGCCCCATGGCCTCGGTCTCGGCCTGGGCCTGGCTGGCCCTGCACTCGGTGACCGCCAACACCCTGCGCCCCGGCGGCCTCTACGCCCACCCCGGCGTCGTCGACCTGCAGCTCGCCTTGCAGGCCGTGCCCTCTGAGGGCGGCCCCCGGACCCGGGTCGGCAACCTGCCCCTGATCCTCTTGCAGGCCCCCGGCACGGCGCTGGGCGACGAGGCCCTGACCCCCGGGGACGGCCAGCTCCGGGCTCTGATCTGCGTCGATGGTGACCCGCTGCTCGACCAGCCGGGCGCCGGCCGCACCCGCACCGCCTTGCAGGGCCTGGACCTGCTCGTGTGCCTGTCGCGCTGGGCCAGCCCCGCCACCGAGAGCGCCGACTGGGTCCTGCCGCTGAGCCACCCCTGGGAGCGGGAGGAGGTCCAGCTCCTGGACAACGTCCTGCTGCCGGTGGACCAGGTCGGCCGCAGCCCGGCCGTCGTCGCCGCCCCCGAGGGCGTGCGCACCGCCGACGAAGTGCTCCGCGCGCTCTTTTCGGCCATTCACCCCGGCCCGCGGGGCAGCATCCACAGCCTGCGGACCACGCTGGGCGCGCGGCTGCTGGCCGGCGCTGGCCTGTCGGTCTGGGAGGATCGGCTGCTGGACTGGGTCGGCGGGGTCGATCGCAGCGCCCTGGAGCAGCCGCCCTACCGCTACGTGCGGGGTGAGACCAACCGGGCCCAGTGGCGGGTGGGGCACGCCGACGGGCGGATCCACCTGATGCCCCCCCAGATCGAGGCGCTGCTCGGCCGCATGGAGCCGCCGCGTGAGGACCCTGCCTGGCCCTTGTTCCTGCGGACCTCGGCCCGCCACGGCCGGGCGCCCGATCCCCTGCACGCCGCCCCGGCCAAGGGCCCGCCCGTGGCCTGGCTGCACCCGGACACGGGCATCGCCGACGGCGCGACGGTGCAGGTCCAGACCGCCCAGGGCAGCGTGCAGGCCGTGGCCCGCCACGATGCGAGCCTGCGGCCGGACACCGTGGACCTGCCCGGCGGCCACCACGTCGCGGTCATGGAGCTGCTGCCGGCTGAGGGCCACGACCCTCTGTGTGGCGGCCCCTGGCTCGACGGTCACCCCTGCCGGGTGCGCGTCGGCTGAGCGGGCTACTCGCCGGCGAGCTCGAGGGCGTTGCTGACGTCGACCATGTCGTCGTCCTCGGTCACGTCGTCCAGCTCCACCGTGGCGGTGGTGGTCTGGCCCTCCCAGTTCACACCGGGCAGCCGGGCGATGGCCGACATGGGGCGGGACTCGATGAGCTGCGAGCGGGCGTGGGTCACGATCTGGAGCAGGCCCAGGCCGCCGGACAGGCCGTTGGAGCTGCGCCCCAGGCCCACGCTGGGCAGCCGCATCGAGGCGCCGATGGTGCTGCGGTTGATGTTGAGCGCGCCAGTCCGCAGGCGGTCGCTGATCTCGGACAGCCGCGGGTTGTCCAGGGTCGTGAACAGGCTGGTGGCCAGCCGGTAGCTGCCCTGGTTGTGCAGGGCGGCCGCCTCCTCCCAGCTCTTGACCTTGTAGACGAGCAGGGTCGGACCCGGCGGCTCCTCGTCCAGGAAGGGGTGACCGTTCTCCCACGCGACCTTGTAGACGGCCGGCCGGACGTAGAAGCCGCGGCGGCCGGGGTTGTCGTGGGCGGCCTCACACAGCGGCTGGTGGCCCTTGGCGGCCAGGCCCCGGGAGAAGCGGCGGTAGCGGGTCCGCAGGTTCTCGCTGATCACGGGACCCATGAAGACATCATTGTCGAAGGCGTAGCCGACGTTGAGGCGCATGGTGTGGCGCACCAGGCTCTCGACGAAGGCCTGGTAGATGCCCTCGGTCACCAGGACGCGGCTGGTCGAGTTGTGGCGCTGCCCGGCGGTGAGGAAGGCGCCGACCGTCACCTCGTAGACCGCGCGCTCCAGCTCGGCGTCGTCCAGGACGATGGCCGTGCCCGAGCCGCCGGCCTGCATGAGCATCGGCAGCTCGGGCCGGTCGATGGTCTGTTGCCGGATGGCCGTCGCCGTGGCGTAGGAGCCCGTGAAGAGCAGCGCGTCCAGGCCGGGGTTCGCCGCCAGCCGCTGGCCGATGACCGAGCCGGGGCCCTGCACCATGTTGTAGACGCCGCGCGGCAGGCGACAGCGGTCCCACAGCTCGGCGATGGCCTGGCCCACCCCGGGGGTGAACTTGCTCGGCTTCACGACCACGGCGTTGCCGGCCAGGATGCTGGCCCCGATGTGGGTCACCGGCACGAGCAGCGGGAAGTTGTAGGGGGCCAGGATGCCGATCACGCCGCGAGGCAACAGGTCGCTGCGGGCGCCGATCTCTTCGATGACCCGCGGGCTGAGCTGGCTCAGGCCCTCTTCCAGGTACAGGTCGAGGGCGCGGATCGACGCCAGGACCTCCTGCCGCGACTCCCAGATGGGCTTGCCGACCTCGCGAGAGATCAGGCGGGCCGTGCGCTCCTGGAAGCGCGCGAGCTGGTCGCGGAAGCGCTTGACGGCGGCGCCGCGATCCCCGATGGGCACCCGCCGCCAGACCTTGGCGCCCTGGGCGGCGAAGTCCACCGCGTCGTCGGCGTTGGCTTCGGAGAAGGGGAAGCGACCCAGCACGTCGGCGCGGTCACCGGGGTTGACCCCGTTGATGTAGCCGTCCACTCCTTCGGGCTTGACGAAGGAGCCATGGACGTAGTCCCCCCTCCGGAGCATCCTGTCCCGGGTGTCGTCCACTGGTCTCGCCTCCCTCGGCCCGGCCCGGCGCGGGGGCACCGGCTGCGGGCATGAGGCGGGCAGTATAGCTCGCGTCCGCGCGTGCGCCCTGCGCCTGGCGGCCCCCTTCGGGCGACCTGCCCTCGTTGGCCAGCCCAGGGCGCCGCGGCTATGAGGCGCGCCCTGACAAGCCCTCGAGGTACCCGTGCGCGACGTCTACGACTCCATCCTCGACACGGTCGGCAACACGCCGCTGGTCCGCCTGAACTGCGTGACCGCGGGCCTGAAGTGCACCGTGTACGCCAAGTGCGAGTTCCTCAACCCCGGCGGCTCCATCAAGGACCGCATCGCCATGCACATCATCGACCAGGCGGAGAAGCGGGGGGATCTCAAGCCGGGCGGCACCATCATCGAGGGCACCAGCGGCAACACCGGCGCCGGCCTGGCCATGGTCGCGGCGCTGCGCGGCTACAAGACCATCTTCGTGCTGCCCGACAAGCAGTCCGAGGAGAAGCGGGCCGCCCTGCGCGCCTGGGGCGCCCGGGTCGTCGTCACGCCGACCAATGTCGAGCCCGAGGACCCGCGCAGCTACTACAGCGTGGCGGCCCGGCTGGTGAAGGAGACCCCCAACTCCTTCTACGCGAACCAGTACCACAACCCCGACAACCCCGACGCGCACGTGCATAGCACCGGGCCCGAGCTCTACGCGCAGCTCGACGGCAAGATCGACGTGCTCGTCGCCGGCCTGGGCACGGGCGGCACCATCACGGGCATGGGGCGCTACCTCAAGGCCGAGAAGCCCGAGCTGCAGATCGTCGGCGTCGACCCCGTCGGCAGCCTGTACTTCGACTATTTCCACACCGGGCAGCTCACCCAGGCGCACACCTACGTGGTCGAGGGCATCGGCGAGGACTTCCTGCCCACGACCATGGACTTCCAGTACGTCGACGACGTCATCCGGGTCAACGACAAGGAGTGCTTCCTGATGACCCGCCGCCTGGTGCGCGAGGAGGGGCTGTTCTGCGGCGCCTCCAGCGGTGCCGCGGTGGCCGGGGCGCTGAAGTACCTGGCCCGTCACGACCGCGAGGGCATGATCGCCGTCGTCATCCTGCCCGACGGCGGCAGCCGCTACCTGTCCAAGGTCTTCAACGACAAGTGGATGGAGGAGGGGGGCTACTTGCAGCCCGACTTCAAGCTCGGCACCGTCGCCGACCTGCGGGCCCCCCGGGGCGCCCGCGAGCTGATCCACACGGCCCCCAGCGCCACCGTGAACGAGGCCATCGGCATGATGAAGCTGCACGGGGTCAGCCAGGTGCCGGTCGTGTCCAAGGGCAAGCTCGTCGGCATGCTCCACGACAAGCGGCTGCTGGAGAAGGCGCTGGAGGGCGCCCGGGGCCAGGTGGCCGTGGGAGAGCTGGCCGAGGCGACCTACTGCACCGTCGATGACCTCACCGAGGTCAGCGTGCTCACCGAGCTGTTCAAGCGCTTCAAGGTCGCCGTGGTCCTCGACGCCGACAGCCGTCCCGTCGACATGATCACCCGCATCGATCTCATCGACTACATCAGCCGGGTCACGGCGGGGGGTGCGGCATGAGCGCCGACAAGAGCCAGGGACTGTCCACGCGGGCCATCCACGCCGGCCAGGCGCCCGAGGCCGTCACTGGCGCCGTGATGACGCCGGTCTTCCAGACCAGCACCTACGCCCAGCCCCACCCCGGGGCCTGGGCCTGGGAGTACAGCCGGACCCACAACCCGACCCGGACGGCGCTGCAGGACTGCATCGCGGCGCTCGAGGGCGGCACCCGCGGCCTGAGCTTCAGCAGCGGCCTGGCCGCCATCGACACCCTGCTGCGGACCCTGTCTCCCGGCGACCGGGTGATCTGCGGCGACGACGTCTACGGCGGCACCTACCGCCTGTTCACCAAGGTCTGCGCCCGCTTCGGCGTGCACTTCGACTTCGTGGACCTGTCCCGGCCCGAGGTCGTGATCCCCGCCGGCACGAAGCTGGTGTGGTGTGAGTCCCCCACCAACCCGCTGCTGAAGACCACCGACCTGGCCGCCGTCGCCGCCAAGGCCCGGGCCGCGGGCGCCATGCTGGTCGTGGACAACACCTTCGCGACGCCCATCTACCAGCGGCCCCTGGAGCTCGGCGCCACCGCCGTGGTCCACAGCACGACCAAGTACCTCAACGGCCACAGCGACGTGGTCGGCGGCGTCATCGTCACCAGTGACGACGCCCTGGCCGAGCAGCTCGCCTTCCTCCAGAACGCCGTGGGCGCGGTGCCCGGCCCCTGGGACTGCTTCCTGACCCTGCGCGGGCTCAAGACCCTGGCCGTGCGCATGCAGCGCCACACCGACAACGCCACCGCCATCGCGGCCTGGCTCTCGGCGCGGCCGGACGTGGCCAAGGTCCGCTTCCCGGGCTTCTCGGGCATGGTCAGCTTCGACCTGCGGGGCGATCTGGACGCCGCCGTGCGCTTCGTGAAGGCGACCCGCATCTTCACCCTGGCCGAGAGCCTGGGCGGGGTCGAGAGCCTGATCGAGCTGCCGGCGATCATGACCCACGCCAGCGTGCCTCCCGAGATCCGGGCCGAGCTGGGCATCGCCGACGGCCTCATCCGCCTGAGCTGCGGCATCGAGGACCTGGCCGACCTGAAGGCCGACCTGGAGCGCGCCTTCGCGGCCGCCCTGGGCTGAGGCCGCGGCCGCCCTGGGCTGAGGTAGGCTTGTGGGGGAGGTGCCCCGTGGCCGACCCTGCCCGTCGCCGGACCAGCTACGCCGAATACCTGGCCCAGGAAGAAGCCGCCCTCGACAAGCACGAGTGGCTGGAAGGGGAGATCCGGGCCATGACCGGCGGCAAGCCGGTGCATGCGCTGCTTGGAGCGCGCGTCGTGGCGACGCTCTCGGCCGCCGTTGGCCCCCGCGGCTGCGACGTCTACACCAGCGACCTCCGGGTCTGCATCCCCGCCACCGGCCTGGCGACCCACCCCGACGTCACCGTGATCTGCGGACCCTTCCAGGGCCACCCCGAGGATCCCGACGCCGCCACCAACCCGGTGCTGCTGGTCGAGGTGCTCTCGCCTTCGACCGAGCTGCTATGGGACCGCCACGGCAAGCTGCTGCGCTACCAGCAGCTGGACAGCCTGCGCACCTACCTGCTGGTCAACACCCGCCAGCAGCTGCTCGAGTGGTACAGCCGCGGCGAGGACGGCGGCTGGGTCTACCGCGCGGCCGGCCCCGGCCAGCTCGCCCGCCTGGACGAGGGCGTCGAGGTCGATGTCGACGCCCTGTACGCCACGACCAGCGTGCCCGCCGGCCCCGTCCCGCCCCTGTTCGTCCGCGAGGAGGAGCAGCTGGGCTACGCGGATTAGCAGCCCGTAGTCCAGAGCACCCGTGGACCTGCTCTCCCCCGTTGTGCATTGGACCCGCTTCGGGCCTTCCGGGCAGTCGCCTCGGGGCTCCCTGCCTGCGCACCTGTTCGTCGCGCTGACGCGCTCCTCCCGAACGTGCGCTGGCAGGGACCCCTCGGCTGCGCCCGGCCGGCCCTTCGCTGGCGGGATCGCGTGACCTGGGCTGCGGTGGTGGACCGCGGGCTGGCGCCCCGAAGTCGGAGGGTGACGGTTCATCCCCTGAGTTCAGGGTGTCTGGCGAGCCAAGGTCGGAGGATAGGGCCTCATCCCCCGAGTTCAGGGTGTCATGCGGGCCGAAGTCGGAGGATAGGGCCTCATCCCCCGAGTTCAGGGTGTCTGGCGCAGCGCGGGCGCCGCCCTCCCCGGCCGGAGGGCGCCACGCGGAGTAGAAGCTCCGCATGCCCCTCTCTCGCCGCACGCTGCTCGCCGGGACCGCCGCCACCGCCGCGGCCGTCGCCCTCTCCCCCCTGGCCCGCGGCGCCCGCACGCGCCCCAACGTGCTGTTCATCTGCATCGACGACCTCAACGACTGGGTCGGCGTGCTGGGCGGCAACCCCCAGGTGCGCACGCCCAATATCGACCGCCTGGCGGCCCACGGGCAGACCTTCACCAACGCCCACTGCCCCGCCCCGGCCTGCAACCCCTCGCGCACGGCCATCCTCACCGGGCTGCGCCCCTCGACCACCGGCGTCTACGACAACCACCAGCCCTTCCGCAAGGCGCTGCCCACGGTCGTGACCCTGCCCCAGCACTTCCGGGCCGCCGGCTACCGCGTCCTGGGCTCGGGCAAGATCTTCCACGCCGGGGACCCCGCCTCCTGGGACGACTACGAGCCCAAGAGCGGCTGCGGGCGCCCCCCGGACGCCGACCGGGCTTTCCCCAGTGACCGGCCGGCCAATGGCATCCCGGACATGGGCAGCTTCGACTGGGGGCCCGGCCGCGCCGAGGCCGAGGGCAAGTACTCCGACGACCGCGTCGCCGACTACGTGATCAAGCAGATCCGCCACGCCAAGCCCGACGAGCCCTTCTTCCTGGCGTGCGGCTTCTTCCGCCCGCACCTGCCCTGGTACGTCCCGCAGCAGTACTTCGACCAGTACCCGCTGGCCGACATCGTCCTGCCTGAGGTCCTGCCCAATGACCTCGACGACGTGCCCGAGGCCGGGCGGCGCCTGGCCCACATCGAGGACCACCAGCGCATCGTCGCGGCCGGCAAGTGGAAGAGCGCCGTCCAGGCCTACCTGGCCAGCCTGTCCTTCTCCGACGCCATGCTGGGCCGGGTGCTCGACGCCCTGGCCGACAGCGCAGTGGCCCAGGACACCATCATCGTGTTGTGGTCGGACCACGGCTGGTCCCTGGGCGAGAAGGAGCACTGGAAGAAGTTCGCCCTGTGGGAGGAGTGCACGCGGGTGCCGCTGGTCCTCAAGGTGCCGGGCCTGACGGGCAAGGGCGCCACCTGCGGGCGGGCGGTCAACCTTGTGGACCTGTTCCCGACCCTGGTCGAGCTGTGCGGCCTGGCGCCTCGCGACGAGTTGGAGGGGCAGAGCCTGGTGCCCCTGCTCCAGGACCCCACCGCAGCGCGGGCCGAGCCCAGCCTGACCACCCACCTACACGGCAACCACGCCCTCCGCGACGAGCGCTGGCGCTACATCCGCTACGCCGACGGCAGCGAGGAGCTCTACGACCACCGGGTCGACCCCAACGAGTGGCACAACCTGGCCCTGGACGAGGGCACCCTCGCCGTGCGCCAGGACCTGGCCCGCTGGCTGCCCGAGACCGACGCGCCCGAGGCGCCGGGGGGTGAGCACCCCTGCAAGCTGGAGGGGGACTGATCAGAGGGGGAGGCTGACCTTGGCCTGCCAGGCGCCTACTCCACCGTCCTCGGGTCCTCGCCGCGGAAGACCATCAGGCGCCCGTAGGGGCGGTAGACCTCGTCGGGGTTGCCGTCCCAGTACCACTCGCCGATGACCAGGTCGGGCCAGCCATCACCGTCGTAGTCGACGCCGCTGCTGATCTCGGAGCCGAAGCCGGCCTGTGAGTCGATGTCCTCGTCGGTGCGGAGCTGGATGTCGGCCTCGGTGACCAGGTGGGTGCCGGTGGTGGAGGCGTCCATCAGGTAGACGCGCCAGGTGTCCTGGCCGTCGTCGGTGACGTCGGCGACGGGGATGGCCAGCTCGGTCACCTTGTCGCCGTCAATGTCGCCGACGGTGCGTGGCGTGTACGCCCAGTCTGGCTCGACCTCACCGTCGGCAACGACGTGGGCGTCTGCATCAGCCACGTTGATGACCCGGGGTGTATCCAGTGACGGGCTGTCAAAGAGGTGTACGGAGCCGAGATTGAGCGTTCGGTAGTCGTCAACTTGCGTAGCCACGATCTCCCGCATGCCGTCGCCGTCATCGTCGTCGGTGACCGAGAACTGGTAGCCCAGCTCGTCACGGACGGCGTCGCCGACCAGGGTGAGGTCGGCGTCGGCCAGGGTCTGGCCGCCGGTGACCGGGCCGGCGAAGACCCAGACCCGACCGGGGCGGTCCTGGTCGTCCCGCATCGCCGAGGTGACCAGATCGTTGAACCCGTCGCCGTCCAGGTCCTTGCAGGCAATGACAGCTCCGGCTTCGAAGCCATCGGCCGTGCCGATGCTCGGGGCCAGGGAGGGGTCCACCTCGCCATCGAAGTGCTCAGGGCCGAACAGCATGATGGCGGGGTGGTCGGTGCCGTAATCGGTGTTGCTGTTGACGATCATTCCTGCGGCGACGGTCCAGACGCCCGTATCGGAAGGAGTCGAGAGCAGTGCAACCTCAGCGTTCGGAACTACATTTCCATCGAGTTGGATCGTCTGTGCCAGGGCGAGGTCCATGGGCTCGTCCGGCGTCGTGCCATCGTCGGGGGGGCCGTACCACAGGTCGATCCGGCTGGGGTGGTTGTCGCTCTCCTCAAGATTGTTGCCACGGCCACCCAAGACGTAGTCATCAATGCCGTCTCCATCCAGGTCGGTGGAAGCGATGATGGGCATCAGCGGCCCATTCAGCCCGTAGCCGGTGCCCGACCAGTTGTTGGCGTCGTCGGCCAGCTTCCACGTCGCGATGAGCGCATTATCCGTATCGAGCTGCCCCCCAGATGTCCCTGTCGGAGCTTCGAGCAGCTCGTAGACAAGCTCGACAGAGCAGTCCCAGTCCGTTGTGTCGGCGCAGCGGTGAGCGAGAACGGCGGACAAGATCTCTTGCCGCCCATTTCCATTGGAGTCGCCCGCAGGTACGAAGCGGTTTCCGAACACGCCCGTCTCGTGGATGTCCCGGTCCCGGTAGACGATCCACCACGCATCCCTCGGATCGTTGACCGCATCGAAGCCGCACTCGTCCCACTTTCCGTCGCAGTCCTGGTCGACGCTGTCATCGCACAGGTCCAGCGCGCCGGCATTCACACCCGCGTCATCGTCGTTACAGTCCGTCCCCTCAACGTCCTTGGCGCCGTCCCAGTCGTAGCCGTCTCCATCGGCATCATAGTCGCCGGCCAGCCCGTCGCAGGCCTGGTCGATGCCGTCGTACAGCACCTCCTCGGCACCCGGGAAGACGCTGGCGTCGGTGTCATCGCAGTCATCGCCGTTGTCGGCGAGCCCATGGTCGCAGGCGCAGGCCAGGGCTGTGGCATCCGGGTCGCCGAAGCCATCGCCATCAGCATCGGTCCAGCAGCCGATCGCATCGGCGGAGGTGCCCGGGTCCACCGTTCCATCGCAGTCGTCGTCCACCCCGTTGCACCGCTCGGTGCCGTCGGGGTTCACGCTGGCGTCGGTGTCGTCGCAGTCGGCGTCGTTGGCCACGTCGGTGCCGGGGCGCACACAGCCCTCCGCCGTGGGCGCCCCGGCGCCATACCCGTCCCCGTCGACGTCGGCGTACCACGTCGTCGGGAACGGGCAGACAGTGCCGTCACTGCTTGCCTGGGAGCCGGAGCCCTTGGGCGAGCAGGACAGCAGCAGGAATACCGCGATCATCAAGGGCATGCGCCCGTGTACGCGTTTTCACAGGTCGCGTCGTCCCCCGTGCCACTGTTCGAGTAGTCCGTCCCGTCGCCGCACACGTTGGTGTCCCCGCCGCCGAAGTCGAGGTAGTCGGTGTCGGGCCCACCGTAGAGGTGGTTGTGGATGCCGCCGTAGCCGCACAGCACATTGCCCGCGCCGGTGGCCGCCGGGCCGCCGTACAGGACATCGTTGTCGTCGTCGCCGCAGACCAGGTCGTCACCGCCAGCGCCGTCGCAGATGTCGTTTCCGCTCAGGCCGCAGATGGTGTCGTCGTCGGCGCCACCAACCAGGTGGTCCTGGTAGTCGGTGTTGGTGGATGACGAGCCCTGCAGCTCATCGGCGCCGCCAAAGCCGAAGACCGACGCCAGGAAGCCGCCGCCGGAGTAGCTGGCGTAGGCGTCCAGGTCGAAGTTGTTGGTGCCGTCGTTCCACCACAGCTGGATCTGGTCGCCCAGAGCGCCGCCGTAGATGTTGACGCCGGTCAGGTCGTTGCTCGAGCCGTCCGTGAGGTCCCAGTCGCAGTAGAAGGCGGCCCCACTGGCGTCCTGGCCGAAGGCGCAGTACGGGTTGTGGGCGCTGCCGCCGCTGCCGCCGCTGCCGCGCACGGGGCACTTGGTGCCGGTGGGGTCGAAGATGGCGACGGCCATGGCCGCGTAGCCGCCGCCGTTGGCGGTCAGGTCGCAGTCCTCGACGAATTGGCTGCCGCCGCCGAGCGCGGTGGCGCTGCAGACGTTGTGACACGACGTGGACGGCGGGGCGCTGGGCAGCGTGACATCGTTGCTGTCGAGACCCGCCGAGCAGCAGGGCGAGGTCTCGTGCGTCGCGGCAAGCGCGGGCTGGCCCATCAAGATCCCGAAGAAGGCGCTAGGCGCGACGATCACGAGCAGGCGAGGGGACCACCTGGGGGGGGGGGGCCTTGGGACATTTGGAAGCTCCGTGTTCATGGTTGGTGCCCCTGGCGAGAGCCACACCCCCCCCCCTAAGAAGCCAGGAACCGGAAAGAGGTCGGGAGGGGTGGTCGAGTATACACATTGGAGCGGGCGGGCCGTCAAGCTTCGAATCGAAGCCCTTTCTGCCCTTGCCCTCATGCCCCCTGCAAGGCACTACATCGCTCGGCTTGTCAGTGCCGCCCCGCCCCGCCCCGCCCCGCCCCGCCCCGCCCCGCCCCGCCCCGCCCCGCCCTGGCAGCCCTTTGCTAATGGGTGGAGATCCTCCTCGACGACGATTGCAAGTAGTAAAATCAACAACTTACAACTGTTTGACGCTAGACAAGGGACAACCCACCGGGTAGATTCTCTGTACTCACACATGGAATCCCCG
>Ga0100377_1000327_pt1 | contig 40127 bp, 35 predicted proteins | sample CryGeymeta201501_FD_83664 | JGI IMG/M metagenome (GOLD analysis project Ga0100377, IMG submission 83664) | Groundwater microbial communities from Crystal Geyser aquifers in Utah, USA - Crystal Geyser metaG 2015-01 | ecosystem: Environmental > Aquatic > Deep subsurface > Groundwater | place: USA... | reverse complement strand
GTCCCGAAATATGTTTTTCTCTGAAAAACTAATATTTCGAGGATGCTCGTAAAAATAAAGAATTAAAAACTCTCGTTTTTACGGCATTCAAGGGTTGCTTTCTATTACCTTCGCTAATTTTAACAATTAAAAAAACTAGCGAAATGTATCAAAGGTCGCTTCCTTACTTAATTCTTGTAATATTCCAGCTTTCATTTATTAAAAGGGATATTTGTCTTACACCCGTTTTCAATCTCTATTCTCTCATTTCTCCTTTCTCTTTTCATTTTTTTTGAACCCATAAGGACAGTGTTTACATCCATTTTGACAACAATAGCCTCGTTTTAATAAATATTTTTCGGTAAAGACGATATATCCTTCTTCACTGTAATAATATTCATCATCATCCAATTGATTTATTTTCGAAAACCCCTCCATTGTTATACTGCTTTTTCTTTCTCATCATCTTCATTATCATCATCTAAATGCGTTACTCCTCCAGAAACAATAAATTTCATAAAATCAGTAGAATTCACATTTTTTACAGGAGTAACCTGAGAAGCAGCAACAATAAAAAAATTTCCAGAAAAATTGTAAGAATGAGGTAAATAAACGCCAATTCGTTCATCGGTTACGCCTAATTTTGTTAAATCAGTAGCAGTAACAAAACCTAATTTTTCGAGATTAGAATCTTTACTGAGTTTAACTAAAACAGGTTTGTCAAAACTCTTTTTTTGCCCTACAAATGCTGATAATAAATCTTTTACCGAAGAATAAATGGTTTTTAATAAAGGTAGTTTATCTAAGAGATGATTAAATTGAGATTTGAGAGGTTCTAAAATAATACTAGAACCTACCACTCCCAAAACGGTAATGACAACAATTAACACCAAAAATCCTAATCCTGGAACGTTAATTCCTACGGGTATTAATCCATCAAAAAATTTAAAAAGTTCTACAATAATGTAGATGGTGATGGTGACAGGAGCAGCATAAAGCAATCCTCTGAAAAAGTATTTAAGAAATAGTTGAAATAATGCTTTAGGTTTCATAACATGAATTTTTTAAGATAGGCAAAGATACTATACTAAGCTAAACCGTTTAATAATTAAAAGTTTATTTTTTTCTTACATAATGTTTTATACATTTGCAATCAATATTGAATAATTTAAAAATAAAACAACATGAAAAAAATTTTACTAAGCACATTAATACTTGGATTTAGTACCCTAGTATGGGGACAAACTCAAGTAAAATCTAGTGTTCGTCCCGCAGCCGAAAATCCACTATTAAATAATAGTTCACTTAAAAACAAATTAAACACTACAAAAACCTTGGCTTGTGTTGACACAATTAGATACCCTCAAGTAAAAGAACAAATATTGGGAACTGCTAACTTTTTTGTATTTGAATTATGGGCAGATGATAATGAATCTATGTCGCAAACCTTTTTATTGAGTGGTTCTACAATTGGAATAACAGGAGTAGAGTTTTTTGGCAGAAACAAACCAGGAGGAACAGCTAGTGTAACAGTTAGAGCTTCTGTTTATAATGTTGATGGGAGTAATAACCCAACAACGGAAATTGCTTTTGCTAATATTACCCTAGCAGACACCAATTTTGCTTACAGACAAGTAAATTTTGCTCCAATTACTGTGTCAGGGAACTATGCGGTAGTAATTAGACCAACAAACCTCGGAGGTATAGTTGATTTTTATGTAAATGATGCTGCTCCTAGTCAAACGTATGATGAAAATTTATCTCGAGCAAAGTCGGATTTTTATACTTCATCAAACGGTAACTGGGTAAATATTCCAACTTATACCGTTTCAGGTTTTACAGGCGGTCCATTCGATTTTGAAATGTTGGCAGCACCAAAAATTACTTACACTATAAATACAGATTTCACAGCATCACCCACACCTTCTTGTTTAGGAACTCCTGTAACTTTTACCAATACAACTACACCAACAAGTATTTTAAATAGTAGGTTTTATAACTACCAAGAATTTAGAACTTATTTTCAAACTGTGCCAGATTCTACTTATGCTTATGCTATGGGTGGAGCAACTCCTTTAATTTGGTCTGAGAATACAACATTCACGTATGCTACTGCAGCTAATCATACTCCTATCTTATATACCTTAGGTGGTTTTTGGAACAGTTGTTTAGATAATAATACAAAAACAGTATCCGTAAATCCATTACCAACAGTTACAGCAAATACTTCTTCTGCTTCCGTTTGTGTTGGCAGCCAAGTTACCTTAACTGGTGGCGGAGCTACTTCATACACTTGGAATAATGGTGTTACTAATGGAGTAGCTTTTACACCAACAGCCACTACCACTTACACCGTTACTGGTACAGATGCAAATAACTGCCAAAATACCGCTCAAGTAACGGTAACAGTAAATCCATTACCAACTGTTACAGCAAATGCAACTGCTACAACAATATGTGCAGGAGGTCAGGTAACCTTAACAGGTGGTGGAGCTACTTCATATACATGGGACAATGGTGTGACTAATGGTGTAGCATTTTCACCAACTGCAACTACTACTTATACGGTTACTGGTACAAATGCAAATAGCTGCCAAAATACGGCTCAAGTAACAGTTACTGTTGCTTCTGCTATAACAGTAACAGCAAATGCAACTTCAACTTCTGTTTGTGCAGGAGGTCAGGTAACCTTAACAGGTGGTGGAGCTACTTCATACACTTGGGATAATGGAGTAACTAATGGAGTAGCATTTACTCCTACTGCTACAACTACGTATAATGTTACGGGTACTTCAGGTACTTGTACAGGTACAGACCAAATTACTATTACAGTAAATCCATTGCCAACAGTAACAGCAAGTACTTCTGCTGCATCAGTTTGTGCAGGAAGTCAAGTTACGTTAACAGGTGGTGGAGCTACTTCATACACTTGGGATAATGGAGTTACTAATGGTGTGGCTTTTACGCCAACAACCACTACTGCTTATACGGTTACAGGTACAGATGGAAATAACTGTCAGAATACTGCTCAGGTGATGGTTACTGTAAATCCATTGCCAACAGTAACAGCTAATGCATCTTTTACTGCTATTTGTAATGGAGATCAAGTTACGTTAACAGGTGGAGGAGCAACTTCATATACTTGGGATAACGGAGTAACTGATGGGGTAGCTTTTACGCCAACAGCTACTACCACTTATATGGTTACAGGTACAGATGGAAATAACTGTCAGAATACTGCTCAAGTAACAGTTACTGTTACTACAGTTGATGCTACAACTACAACAGCAGGAACTACCATTACTGCAAACAATAGTAATGCAACTTACCAATGGGTAGATTGCAATAACAGTAATCAGCCAATTTCGGGTGCTACTAGCCAAAACTTTACACCAACAGTTACTGGAAACTATGCAGTTGTTGTAACAGAAAATGGTTGTAGTGAAACTTCTGCTTGTGAAAACATTATTATTACAGGAATAAATGAGATGAATGCCAACAACAACATTTCTGTTTATCCAAATCCTGTTAATGATATTTTCACTATATCATCTTCAGATGATTTAAGCGGAACAGTTGTGAAGATTATTGCTATTACTGGTCAGACTTTAGTAGAAAAAACAATAATTTCAGGAAATACAGCTACTTTTGATATGCGTGGTTATGCTACTGGATTATATTTCGTAGAGATTAATCAGAATGGAGTTTTAAACACCTTAAAAGTGATTAAGAAATAAAAAATAAATTAATTTTTTACAGAAACCCCATTTAACAATTTTGTTAAATGGGGTTTTTATTTTGTTTTGTATTTTTGATCCATGCAACATCAACAGCTTCCGCCAATTCCACTTCAGCAAGTTAAGCTTGATTTTTTGGAAGAAAAAAATATACAATTGTATGTGTTGCGTGAAGATTTAATTAATCCTACCATATCTGGAAACAAGTGGCGGAAATTGTTTTACAACCTGCAAGAAGCTAAGCATCAAGGAAAAAATCAATTGCTAACTTTTGGAGGAGCTTTTTCTAACCATATTGCTGCAACGGCTGCTGCAGGTAAGCAGTTTGGATTTAAAACCATAGGAATTATTAGAGGCGAAGAGCATTTGCCACTAAACCCAACCTTGCAATTAGCCTATGAAAATGGTATGCAATTTCATTATGTAGATAGAACTTTTTACCGAGAAAAAAAGTATGACGTTTTGTTTTTAGAAACATTAAAAGAGCAGTATGGCGATTTTTATCTTGTTCCTGAAGGAGGCTCTAATGCTTTTGCAGTAAAAGGCTGCACAGAAATTATAAAAAACATCAATATAGATTACGATATTATTTGTTGTGTTTGTGGAACGGGAGGAACCATTGCAGGAATTATAGCTTCAGTAGATGAAACAAAACAAGTGATAGGTTTTCCAGCTTTAAAAGGTGGAGAATTTTTGAAAAATGATATACAACAATTATTGGCAGACTATCAACAACAATTTTCTGTGGAAATAAATCATCCAAATTGGAGTTTAAATACGGATTATCATTTTGGTGGGTATGCAAAAAGAACTAAAGAATTAATTGAATTTGTAACTTTTTTTAATGAAAAGCATAACATTCCATTAGACTATATTTATACAGGAAAAATGCTGTTTGGAATTTATGAAATGGCAAAAATGTCAGCTTTTTTTAATGGCAAAAAAATTGTTGCTATACATACAGGAGGGCTTCAAGGAAATTGTGGATTTGAGTATAATTCCTAAGCAAAAAAATCGGCTTAAAAATTTGTAAGTTGATAACTTTTAAGTTAACTTTGTGCGATGAAAGGTCAAAGGCAAATCATTTTTCACGAACACTATTTTCAAGATTTCTATATAGAGCAAACTAATAAAGTGCAAGAAAAAATTGAGTATGTTTTTAAAATTTTAAGAACCGTTCAAAATGTTCCGAGAAAATTCCTAGAACATATAACAGGAACTGACGGATTGTACGAAATACGGATTGAATTTGAAAGCAATATCTATAGAATATTTTGCTGTTTTGACAAAGGGAATTTGGTAGTTCTGTTTAATGGGTTTCAAAAAAAATCCCCAAAAACACCTAAAAAGGAAATAAATATAGCATTAAAACTAAAAGGCGAGTACTTTAACTCAAAAAAGAAAAAATAATGAATAAAGAAAAAATAAGAAGTGCTAAAAACTTTGACGAGTTATTAGACATTAAATACGGTAAAATTGGTACTGAAAATCGTGACGACTTTGAGGAAAAAGCACAGTATTTTGTAATTAGCGAAATGCTCAAAGAAGCACGTAAAGAAGCGAATATGACACAAGAGCAACTTGCAGAAAAAGTGGGAACAAAAAAAAGCTATATTTCTCGACTTGAAAATGGAAAATGCGATATTCAACTTTCGACACTTTATAGGATTTTTGAATTTGGTCTTGGAAAACGCATTAATTTAATGTTTGGATAATATACTCAAGTAATCAAAAATCAACTGTTAATATCTTATTGATAGGATGGTTTAGTGAAGCCGATTGGGGTTTAATTTTGAAAAAAAGTTTAACAATGCCTTTTAAGTCGTTATTCATCTTCTTTTTTCTATTGGGATTGTTTGTAAATGCTCAAACACAACCTGCCGAACGTAGAATTACCCGTTCGGAATACATTGAAAAATACAAGGAAGATGCCATCAGAGAAATGCATCATTCAGGTGTGCCTGCTAGTATTACCTTGGCTCAGGGAATCTTAGAGTCGGGCGATGGAAATAGTCCTTTGGCGATGTATGCCAACAATCATTTTGGAATTAAATGCCATACTGGTTGGACAGGTAAAACCATGCATATTGATGATGATGAAAAGAATGAATGTTTTAGAAAATACAATTCTGCATACGAATCCTTTAAAGATCATTCTGAATTTCTGAGTTCAAGAAGCAGGTATGCCTTTTTGTTTGAACTAAAGATTACCGATTACAAAGGGTGGGCTAAGGGATTAAAAGAAGCGGGTTATGCTACTAATCCAAAATACACACAATTATTAATTGATTTAATTGAGAAGCACAACTTGAATCAATATGATAATTATGCCAAAGTTCCAACAAAAAAACTCACCAAATCAAAAACGACAACAAGTGTTGCCTCTACTCAAAAATATAAAATTGAGCTACATAATAATATCAAACACATTGTGGTTAGGAAAGGAGATTCATTTTATAGCATAGCAAAGTCTTTTGAAATGAATTTATGGCAGATTTATAAATACAACGATTTGAATGAAAATGATGTGATAAAAGAAGGTGATATTATTTATATTCAACCCAAAAGAAATAAAGCAAAAGAAGATAATCATATCGTTAAAAAAGGAGATACTATGAGAAGTATTTCTCAACAACATGGAATTAAACTCCAAACGCTCTATAAAAAGAATAAGATGATACCAGGCACCCAACCTCAAGTAGGACAGCAACTTTCGTTAAGAAAAAAATTAAAATAACGCTTGTTTAGTTATAAAACAACATCAAAACAAAAAATAATTCCTTTTTCAATAATTCCTTTACTTTGCACAAAACTTTGCTGAATGAAAAGAAATGTATTTGGGCAACTTATCCTGTTAAAGAAACTTGTAATAAGAGCTTTTGCTTTTATTACTTACATCCGTTTTAATAAAATTAACCACCCAAACATAAAAGGAGCAGAATTATTTCAACAACTACCCGCTAAAAATGTATTGTTTGTATCTAACCATCAAACCTATTTTGCTGATGTAGCTTTTATGATACATGCCATGGAAACATCTCTATATGGATATCCAAACCAACTTAAATTAAGAGGAATTTTAGCTTGTCCTTTTGTCAATTTTTATTTTGTAGCTGCAGAAGAAACAATGAAATCAGGGTTATTACCAAAAATATTAGCCTATGCTGGAGCAATCACAATAAAAAGAACATGGAGAGAAGCAGGTAAAGAAATTAAACGTCCCGTTGATCAAAAGGACACAGAAAAGATTAAAATAGCGTTGGAAAATGGTTGGGTAGTTAATTTTCCTCAGGGAACAACCAAGCCTTATGCAGAAGGAAGAAAAGGAACAGCTCACCTCATAAAAAACTACAAACCAATAGTAATTCCAATTGTGATTAATGGGTTTAGAAGAGCTTTTGATAAAAAAGGATTACTTATAAAAAAACGAGGAACAACACTCGAAATGACAATTAAATCTCCTCTTACTATTAATTATGATGACGATGTAGAAAACATATTACATCAAGTAATGCTTGCAATTGAACAAGTTGAGCAGAAAGAAAAATAATTGTTAAATCAATCTCAACTTAACTTTAAAAACAAAATAACGCTAATTACTTTCAATTGGCTAACTTTGTCCACTTAATAAATTTATGGAAGAAAAATATAACGAAGAAAAACAACTACGCTATGACTTAGCTTATTTAAAAATGGCTAAAGAATGGTCTAAACTCTCTCATTGCGAACGAAAACAAGTAGGTGCATTGGTTGTGAAAGATAGAATGATTATTTCTGATGGCTACAATGGTGTGCCAACTGGATTTGATAATTGTTGTGAGGATGAAATAGGAAAAACACTTTGGTATGTGTTACATGCTGAGGCAAATGCATTAATGAAACTTGCAAAATCAACCAACAATGCAAATGGAGCAACGCTTTATATTACCCTTTCTCCTTGCAAGGAATGTAGTAAATTAATACTCCAAGCAGGAATTCAACGCGTGGTATATTGTACTAATTATAAAGACGATTCGGGGATTTCTTTTTTAAAAGAAGCTGGGATTGAAGTTTGTTGTATCGAAATCTAATTCATATTGTAATGAACAATAATAACTTAAAAATTCTACTTCCTTTAATAATAGCCTTAAGTGTAGTTATTGGCTTATATTTAGGATCTTTTTTATCGAATACCACAGGAAATAAATCGCTAATTTTTTCTAATCAAAAAAACACCAACAAGGTTGGGAAATTGAATGAAATACTCAATTTTATTGAAGAATCGTATGTTGACAGTGTTGATGGCAAAGAACTTTTAGAAAATTCGATAAATGCGATGCTTTCTAATCTTGATCCCCATTCATATTACATCTCACCCAAAGAATTTGATGGGATGAACGACCCTTTGGAAGGAAATTTTGAAGGTATAGGTGTTGAATTTAGAATAAAAGACGACACTGTGATGGTTGTTGCTGCAATAGCAAACGGACCATCAGAAAAATTAGGTATCCAACCAGGAGACCGAATAGTGAAGGTTGATACTGTATTAATTGCAGGTAATGGAATTACTAATGATGATGTAATTAAATTATTGAAAGGACCTCGAGGCACAAAAGTTAATGTTCATATAAAAAGAAGAGGTAATTCTAAATTACTTCACTTTGCCATTATTCGTGATGAAATCCCTATTTATAGTGTAGAATCACCTTATATGATTACCAAAAATACAGGTTATATTAAAATTACTCGTTTTGCAAAAACCACCTATCAAGAATTTATTAATGCGGTAGCAAACCTTCAAGAAGAAGGTATGGATAATCTAATTGTTGATTTGAGAGGCAATGGAGGAGGGGTCTTATCTTCAGCAATAGATATCGCAGACGAAATGTTATCAAAAAATCAAATGATTGTTTATACCAGTGGTCGATCTAGAAAAAAATCAGAATACTATTCCACAAGCAAAGGGATATTAAAAAACACAACCCTGTCCATATTAATTAATGAAAATTCAGCATCGGCAAGCGAAATTTTAGCAGGAGCTATTCAGGATAACGATAGAGGAACAATTATAGGAAGGCGTTCTTTTGGAAAAGGGTTGGTTCAAGAGCAAATTCCTTGGCCCGATGGCTCGGCACTCCGATTGACAGTAGCTCGTTATTATACGCCATCAGGCAGATCCATTCAAAAACCATATACCAATGGTTCTGATGAATATAACATGGAATCATATAAGCGTTATGAAAATGGAGAATTACTTTCTGCTGATAGCATACACTTCCCAGATTCGCTTAAATATTATACTAAAAAAGGAGAAGTTGTTTATGGTGGAGGAGGAATTATGCCCGATATTTTTGTTCCTCTTGACACTGTTGGTGGAACTGAATTTTTATATCAGATTAGATACAGAGGATTAATTCAAGAGTTTTCCTTGAATTATGTAGATAAGAATAGATTAGAATTAATGAAAAACTATCGAGATGCCATTCAATTTAAAGAACAATTTGAGCTAAATAATTCATTGTTTAATGAATTTATAAAATTTGTAACAGATGCAGGAGTAGAAAGAAATTTAACCCAAATAAAACAATCAAAAGAATTAATTATCAGAGGTTTACGTGCAGATATTTGTAGAAATTTACACGGAAATTTTGGGTATTACGTAATTATGAATGATGAAGATACAGCTGTTAAAGAAGCGTTAAAATCATTCAAAAAATAGTTCAATCGTATTTATGATAAAAGACATTCAGCCTAAACCCATAAAAAATGTTGTTATAGCAATTGTGAAGGAGTTTAATGAACTCAATCAATCGAATTGGAATGTGTATGTTATTAATTTAAAAGAAACTACACTCGAAAACGTATTAGTATCATCAAAAGGGTACTTAAAATTAGATGATGGCTCAGAAACCAAAACATCATTGCTTAGACATTCATTAGGAAATATTGCCCCAAAAAGTTTTGTGAAAATTGAACCCATTATTGAGGAAGTATTTGGCTTGCACAACGAATATTGGTTAAGTTATTTTTCAAAAAATCAACTGTTGGATAAAAAATATGTTTTTTTGGCAGAAACTATAAAAAAAGAAAACTTTACCACCATTCCATTAATTGAAAAACAAGGTGTGATGATAGGGTAACATTTTATTAAATCCATTAAATTAAAAAATCCTAACAAGAGTAATAATTCCTGTTAGGATTAATTCTGTTTTCCAAAAATTTAGAATTTAGCTCTCAATGAAAGAATAAAATTTCTTCCTGGAGCAGTAATTCCTGAACTGTATGTTCTGTATCGCTGATCGGTAAGATTTTCAATTCCTCCGCTAATACTAAAATTTTCATTGAGTTGATAATTGGCTTTAAAATTAAGTGTTAACCAACTTGGAGAGTAAGGATTTCCATTTTCATCTATTGCATAAAGCTCTGGCTTACCTTTTTCTTCAATGGGTAAGTTTTCAAAAGTAACTCCTGCACTATATTGAGCATAAAAACTAAGTAGTAATTGCTTGGTTTTAAAAGTAAGATGCGTAATTCCAAAAGCAGGAGCAGCATGGCGAGAAGGACTTTTTGATTTGTCATCCAATTCTTCTGTGCCATGTTGGAAATTATATCTCGACATCAATCCAAAACCAGCGGGTAGTTTTATTTCTATTCCTGCATGAAATCCTATAATTTCTACAAAAGCAGCATTTTGTATCGCCTGAACTTGACTTAACTCACCTTGAAACAAAATACTATCTTGTCCATTAAACTGAAAATTCCTTCTTACTAAAGCATCTTCTAATCGAGTGTAGTAGCCAGTTGCTGTTAACTTAAGTGCATCACCAAAAACTTTAGAAACACTTAGCTCCGCATTGTAAACATATTCAGCATCTAAGTTTGGGTTTGGAGTTACAACACTTCCAATTTCTGAATCGAAAATTTTACCAACATCATCTACATTTGGAGAGCGAAATCCTGTGGAACCATTAATACTAACATTCCATTTTTTTGTAGGCTGAAACACAAACCCTAAACTACCCGTAATGGCATCGTTGTTAATATTTACTGTTGTAAAAGGGAGCGAAAATAGCGAAGTGTCAAACTCGGAATCCAACTTAAACAAACTGTACCTTCCGCCTGCTTGAAACAATGTTTTTTCGGTAAGTTGCGATTGAAAAGTTACATACGCTGCATACGACTCCCATGAAGATTGAGGATAGCGTGATGCTGCTTCGTTCACAACATTTGTTTTTATATTCTTATCCGTTCCAAATGAATTCACGTCATTATATACCATTTCTCCCCCATAAAACAGCTTAGACGTTGAACCTAAATTTTTTTCAAAATCAAGATTTGCCGAAAAAGCATTTACTTCCTCTAAACGAGTTCGTTGTGTTGAACTATTAAAATTTCTATCTATACGACTTTCTTCAAAATATTGATGAGCCAAACGCATGGTAACTTGGTTATAAATTCCTGAACTTGCATTATTTGTTATGCTTAAATTGTTCATCGCCCATTCTTGAGGTCCATAATTCCACTCAGCACTTCGAGGTTGTCCATTTTTCAAACGTGTTAATCTATCATAACGAGCATATTCAGAAGTGGTAGAATACATAAAACCATAATTAACATCCCATTTTTTATTAGGTTTAAAACGGATTTTTTGCATAAAACTGGTTTGTTCGTATCCTGTTGGACTTTGCACCAAAGGATCTGGATTTTCTTTTACAACATCAACACTATCAATACGTTCAACATTAAATTTTTGTAGATATACATTTGGCCCTTTTGTTCCCATTCGTAAATCCCCAAAATTGGAATGTGTTATGCTTGAAGTCATCGCCCATTTTTTCCAACCAACATTTACATCAAAATGCCCTGTTTGTTCGCTGTTAGCAGAAGAATAACGAGTTACTGCACTCCCTGTAACCAAAGGTTCTTCGGTTGTAGAAAATTGAGGTTGTATAGTTTTAAAACTCATAACTCCACCTATTGCATCACTTCCGTAGATTACAGAGCCTGGCCCAAATAATACTTCGGTATTTTCAATTGCAAATGGATCGATAGAAATTATATTTTGAATATTTCCTCCTCTAAAAATAGCGGTATTCATCCGCACTCCATCTACTGTAATCAATAATCGATTGGATGAAAACCCTCTAATCATTGGACTTCCTCCACCTCCTTGGCTTTTTTGTATAAATACTTCTCCAGAAGTTCCTAATAAATCGGCTGCTGTTTGTGGATTTTGCAAGGCTACTTCTTTTGCCGAAATGGATGTTATTTTTGCTGGAACTTCATTTTTACTTTGATTCCATCGGGTAGCTGAAACAACGACTTCATCCAATGTTAATCCAGCGTCTTCCATTTCCAACACAAAATTGAGTCCTTGCAACTCTGCAAAGCTTTTCTGAATGGTTTTGTAGCCAATCAATCGGATATCTATTTTTTCAGAAGTTTTAAAATCGCTAATGTCAGCTTGTCCCTTAAAATTGGTAAAGGTTGCCACTCTTGGAGCATTACTTACAATACTTACCATTTCTAAGGGTAAATTTGTTTTTTGGTCTTTAATGGTTATAATTTGAGAAAAGCTTAAGGCAGCAATTCCCATTAACCATACTAAGAATATTATTTTTTTCATTTTTTCATTTATTTAAGTGATTAGAGTACGTTAGCTATTTATAAGCTATTAACCTGAGTTTGGGTTAAGCAAAATACTGTCAGTTCGAGTGAAAATCTATTAGATTTTTGTATCGAGAACAAAGTATTTTGCCCATTTCGATACATCCCGCAATAGTGCGGGAAACTCAATGTGACAAAATACAAAAACTTTGTCGTTATCCCGAACTCAGGTTATTAATAACTCCTTATACTATTCAGATTCTTCACTTCATTTTTACAATCCCGATACTCGGGATGCAAAACATCGTTCAGAATGACACATAGTATAAATTAAAAAAACTAACCCTGAGGTGGTGGTGTGGGTGGCGATTGTTGCCAAAAAGAAAAATCTTGTGAATAAACCGTATGGTGAATAATTTTTTTACTAAAATTAGCTTTATGCTTAATTGGAGTGCTTGTAAAATAAAGTGTTTTAAAAAAGTGAGTAATTACCTGATTTTTATTGTTTTGATAAGGATTTTGAGCAAAATTTTGTCTTACCAAACTGGCTACTTTTTGGTTCAATGCTGTTTCTTCTTTATCCCACCAAACCCAGTAATAAACTGAATCATTGGCAAATTCTTTTTCAATAACATCAAACATTTCTCCTTTGAATTGAAATTCTTTGCTATGTTTCCATTTCACTTGTTGATTAATCTCGTTTTTTTGAAATACCAACAATACCAACTCTTCTCTATCTATTCCATCAATAATTTTATGCTTAATAGCTTTTTGAATGGCTTTCCGTTCCATTTTGAGATAAGCAAAAGGAAACAGCGTTGCTATAGCAATAATTAATAAAAGGGATATGCTTAATGTCTTTTTCAATGAAAGAAATATTTAGTAACAAAAATACATTATTTATTGTTAAATTCACTCATAGTCCTTCCTAAGCCAATCGTGGCAAAGGATTTAATAAGTTCTGTTGTTTTCTCTAATCTTTCGCCCAGTTGGTTTTGTTCTTCGGGAGCGAACTCTCCTAACACATGATTAATTTGTTTTCCTTTAACAAAATCACTACCTACACCAAAACGCAACCTGGAAAAGTTGTCATTTCCTAAAATTTGAATAATGTTTTTGAGTCCATTATGTCCGCCATCACTACCCTTTCCTTTTAACCGGAGTGTGCCAAAAGGTAGGGCAATATCATCAGTAATAATTAATAAATTTTCTTGTTTTATTTTTTCTTGTTGGAGGTAGTAATTTACAGCTTTCCCACTTAAATTCATGAAAGTGGATGGTTTTAATAAGATGAATATTCTTCCTTTATATTTTAAAGTTGCTGTATCACCAAGTTTATTAGGTTCAAAAAAAATAGTGGATGCTTTAGCTAAAGCATCCACTATTTTAAACCCTATATTATGTCTCGTATTTTCGTATTCAGAGCCAATGTTGCCCAAACCTACTATTAAATACTTCATATGCGGCTATTTATTGTTATAAATTAGTCATATGGAATACGCCATGTTACCTTCATCACTCTTTGTGTACTCTGGTGCGTGGCTATTTCATGAGAATAATTTTTATTATTCAGCAGGAGTAGCCTCTACTTCAGTAGATGCTTCTGCACCTTGTTCAGCTGAAGCTTCAACCACTTCTTCTTCATCATCAACAACTGTAGCAACTCTACTCATTTTAACAGCAACAACAACTGCGTTTGCAGCATCTAAAAAAGTAAGTCCTTTAACATTCAAATCAGCCACTTTAAAAGTTTGACCAATTTTCAAAGAGGTAATATCAACCTCAATAAATTCAGGAAGATCTTCTACCAAACCTCTTACTTTAAGTCTTCTTGTTACCATTCTTAATTTTCCACCAGCTAACACACCTTTAGATGTTCCTGTCGTTTTAACAGGTAATGTTACATTTACTAGTTTGTCTTTAGATACTTCCAAGAAATCTACATGAAGGGTTTTATCAGTAACAGGATGAAACTGTACTTCTTTGATGATGGCTTTATGTTTTTTTCCATCAATATCTAAATCAACAAAATACACCTCAGGAGAGTTAATTATTTTATTGAAAATTATTGCATTCACATGAAAATTTGTGTTTCCATTTACTCCATAGATATTACAAGGTATATTTCCTTCTTTTCTGATTTGTTTGGCATCTACAGATCCAACTTCAGTTCTTTTAATTGCGCTTAAAGCTATCGTTTTCATTATTATTGGGTTTTTAATTAGTAAATAAAGGATTCACTAATCGATTCGTGATTAAAAACTTTTTTTATGATATTTGAAAATAAATCTGCAACAGAAATCACTTTTATTTTATCGCTTTGTTGGGATAAAGGAATAGAATCTGTTACTATTAATTCAGTTAACTTAGAATTTTGTATTCGTTGATATGCATCTCCTGATAGGATAGGATGAGTTGCAATAGCTCTAACGCTCAACGCTCCTTTTTCTTTCATTATTTCAGCTGCTTTCACTAATGTTCCTGCTGTATCCACCATGTCATCTATTATAATAACATCTCTTCCTTCCACATCTCCAATCAAAAACATATCTTCTATTACATTAGCTTTTTTTCGTTGTTTGTAACAAACAGCAACTTCAGCATGTAAAAATTTAGCATAGGCATTGGCTCTTTTTGTTCCTCCCATATCTGGAGAAGCCATTGTTAAGTTTTTTAAATTTAAACTTTTTATATAAGGAATAAAAATAGTTGATGCAAAAAGATGATCAACAGGAACTTCAAAAAATCCTTGAATTTGATCGGCATGCAAGTCCATAGTCATTATTCTAGTAACTCCAGCGGCAGCTAACATATTAGCAACTAACTTTGCTCCTATTGGAACACGTGGTTTGTCTTTTCTATCTTGACGTGCTAAACCAAAATAAGGCATAATTGCAACTATTCGTCTGGCAGAGGCTCTTTTAGCTGCATCAACCATCAACAACAATTCCATCAAGTTATCTGAAGGTGGAAATGTAGATTGAATAATAAATACATCCGCACCTCTAACAGATTCTTCAAAAGAAGGTTGAAATTCACCATCACTAAACGTATTAATGATGACATTTCCCAAAGGAATACCATAAGAAGCAGCTATTTTATTAGCTAATTCCATAGATGCACGTCCGGCAAATAATTTCACTTTTGACTGATACATAAAATTGTCATTTTTTTAAAGGGCTGCAAATGTATTAAAATATTATATTTCTACCAACTATTTATTAACTATCTATAATATTTTTTTTGTTTTTCTTTCTACTATCAAAAGAAATGAATATTTTCGCACTCTGAAAAATTTTAGCCCGGATGGCGGAATTGGTAGACGCGCACGACTCAAACTCGTGTTCTAACGAGTGTGGGTTCGATTCCCACTCCGGGTACTTTAAAAGCCGATTTAACACAAGTTTTAAATCGGCTTTTTTAATGCTTGATAATTATTTTTTTTGTTTGGATTGTTTTTTTATCCTCGCTTATGATTTGAGCATAGTAAACACCGTTTGCAAAATTCCCTAAATCAAACCTGTTAACTTCAGGTGAACTCAGTTTACTTTTAAAAACAATTTTTCCTAAGGAGTTGAATACGCTGACTTCAAAATTTTCTTTGGAAAAACTATTATTAGTTTCTACAAAAAAATACTGATTGACTGGATTTGGATAAATTTTAAATAACTCTAATTGATTGTTTTCTGCTATAGTAGTTGCCTGAGTAATATTCATGATAAAAACAAGCGTATCACCATTATTAGGAGCAAGTGTATCGTATAAATAAACTCTTGCTTTTGAAATTCCAGCAGTATTTCCAGCCCAAAAATGCATTTTTAAAAACCCTACATCTCCAGGTAATGTTGGAAAATTATTATATATACCAGAATCAGGTACTCCAAAATAACACTCTCCTGAAGCACACATATCAAAATAACTTCCTGCAACTGTATCTATATCAATTTTTTTCCACCGAAGCATAAGCGTTTGTGATGAAATATTTGTGAATTCAATTCCATCATATCTAGTGTCATTAAGCCCAATATTCATGGTAAATATATTACTTGAATTCAATGTATAAGACTGTGCCTTAAGACATAATTGAATAGAAGATATCAAAAATACTCCGAGAAGAAAGATGTTTTTTTTCATTTTGTTTAATTAATATTTTTGTATTAACTTAATCCTAGTATCATAGCTCAAATATACATTTTTTTTTAGAAAAGAGTGTGAATGACTTTGTATTATACTAAATTGATTTTGTGTAATTTTGTTCAAAAATAATATTCATTTTAAAATTAAACGATATGTATCCACCAGAATTAGTAGCTCCAATGAAAAAAGAACTTACAGATGTAGGTTTTGAAGAATTAACAACTCCCGATGCGGTTGATAAAGCAATTACTGCTGAAGGAACAACCTTAGTTATTATCAACTCTGTTTGTGGTTGTGCGGCAGCAAATGCTCGTCCAGCAGCAAGAATAGCTATTACCAACGATAAACGTCCTAACAGAATCACTACTGTTTTTGCAGGCGTGGATCCAGAAGCTGTTGCTCAGGCAAGAAAATATATGCTGCCTTACCCTCCATCTTCTCCTTCCATGGCATTGTTTCAAAATGGTAAATTAGTTCATTTTATTGAAAGACACCATATTGAAGGAAGACCAGCAGAAATGATTGCAGAAAACTTAGCAGCTGCTTTTAATGAATTTTGTTAACTAAGGGGTTAGGCATTAGTAGTTAGGTGTTAGTAGTTAGTAAACTTTCAACTTTATGAACTTTCAACTTCTTCCAACCTCCAACTTCTGTCTTTCAACTTTATAAACTTTCAATTTTATCCATGGCATTAAAACAAACATTAAGTTTTAAACTTCAACAAAAATTATCGCCTCAGCAAATTCAGTTAATGAAATTGTTGCAGTTGCCTACTGTTGCTTTGGAACAGCGTATTAAAGAAGAAATGGAAAGTAATCCTGCATTGGATGAGGGAAAAGAAGAAGAGGATGATGAGTTCAACAATGACTTGTCTGATGAATATGATGATGACGACAGAAGTGAAGCAGAAAAAGAATTTAATTTTGACGATTATATCGATGATTCTGATACACCTTCCTATAAGTTAACAGCCAATAACCATAGTAAAGATGATGAAGAAAAACATATTCCTTTGAGCGTTGGAGCAACCTTTCAGGAAATGTTAGAATCTCAAATTGTGTTGTTTAATTTGGATGATGATGACCATGAAATTGCCCTTCATATTATAGGAAGTTTGGATGATGCTGGGTATTTACGAAGAGAAATTTCTGCTATTGTTGATGATTTAGCTTTCACACAAAACATCATCACAGATGAAAAGCATATTGAAAAAATTGTTCAACTTATTCAACACCTTGATCCAGCTGGCGTTGGAGCAAGAACGCTACAAGAATGTTTGTTGATTCAATTAAAAAGAAAGAAAAATCATAGTTTGATTACAAAAAATGCTCAAGAAATAATTGAACATTTTTTTGAAGAATTTTCTAAAAAACATTATGCTAAAATCATTGAAAGACTTCAAATTTCGGAAGAAGATTTACGATTAGTGATTGATGAAATTCTAAAATTAAATCCCAAACCAGGGAACTCATCAACCGATAATTCTAAAACAGTTCAACACATCGTTCCTGATTTTTTACTTACTGTGGAAGATGGGAAAATTGACATTACACTTAACGGAAGAAATGCTCCTGATTTAAAAGTTAGTCGTTCCTACATTGAAATGATTGAAGGTTATAAAGCTCAAAAAGACAAACCATCAAAATCTCAAAAAGATGCATTGATGTTTGTGAAGCAAAAATTAGATTCAGCAAAGTGGTTTATTGATGCCATAAAACAACGACAACATACGCTAATTCTAACAGTTAATGCAATTGTAGAGCGTCAAAAAAATTATTTTTTAGATGGCGATGAAACACAAATTGTTCCCATGATTTTAAAAGATATTGCCGAAGAAATTGAAATGGATATCTCAACTGTTTCGCGTGTTGTAAATAGCAAATATATTCAAACTCCTTTTGGGACTTTTTTATTAAAAACATTCTTTTCTGAATCATTAAGTACTGATAGTGGGGAGGAAGTTTCTAGTAGAGAGGTAAAGAAAATATTACAAAATGCTATTGAAGATGAAAGTAAGAAAAAACCATTAACAGACGAAAAACTTTCGAAACTTTTAAACGACAAAGGATATAATATAGCACGTAGAACAATAGCTAAATATAGAGAACAGTTAAATATTCCTGTTGCACGTTTAAGAAAAGAAATTTAATTTCGGATGAGAATTGCTGCAAAAATAATTTCTATTGTTTTCAATCCATTACTAATGCCCACATTGGGTTTGTTGTTGTTATTCAACTCAAACACGTATCTTAATTATGCCGTGCCATCTGAATTAAAACAATTCACGCTGCTTTTAGTATTACTAATTACTTTCGTTATCCCTTTTCTATTTATTCTTATGCTTCGCAATCGAGGTGTGATTGCAAGTTTAGAAATGTATCAATCAAAAGAACGTGTATTGCCATACATAATCAGTATAACATCTTTCATTTTTACAATTTATGTGCTGAAACAAACTCCTGTTGTTCCTATTATTTTTAATTTTATTATTGGAGCAACTTATGCAACTTGTTTAGCCTTTTTAATAAATTTTAAATGGAAAATTAGTGCTCATACTATTGGAATAGGTGGTTTATTAGGTGCTTTTTTAAGTTTAGCATTCAAACTAAATGCAGATGTGAGCATATTTGTTGTTGCAATTTTGATTGTTTTTGGGCTAGTTGCCAGTGCTAGATTAATGCTAAATGCACACACACAAGCACAAATTTATGCTGGTTTTCTTTTAGGAATAATTACCCAACTTCTTGTATTCTATTAATCACTTTCATTTTCAGCACATTTATTTTTCAAAAATTCATAATAAGCAAATTGTGCTCTAATCCTTTTTTGAGCATTGGATTTTTTATATGGATTGCTTTGTGTTTTATTAAGAACCCTTGCCTTAATCGTATCTTTCAGTTGAAAATAAAGTAGCTTTTTTATTTCTGCAGCCAACCTATTATCAATTATGGGAAATCCAACCTCTACCCTATAACTTAAGTTTCTTTTCATCCAATCTGCCGAAGCTAAAAATAATTTTTCATCACCATTATTATGAAATAAATAAATTCGTCCGTGTTCTAAATATCTATCAATGATGCTAATCACTTTTATATTTTCACTCATCCCTTCAATGCCAGGCATTAAACAACATATTCCTCTTACAATAATATTTATTTTCACACCAGCATTACTTGCATCATATAGCTTATCTATCATTTGTTTGTCTTCCAAACTATTCATTTTTAGTGTCATTTTAGCCTTCTTTCCTTGTTTGGCTAAAGAAATTTCATTATCTATTAATGCTTCAAATCCCGAACGCATATTAAAAGGAGCTACTAAAAGATGATTAAATATAGTCTTTTCTTGGTTTCTTGTTTTTAAAAACTGGAAAATAAGTGATAGTTCGTTAGTAAGTAACTCATTTTTGGTTAACAAGGCGTGATCGCAGTATATTTTAGAGGTGTCTTCATTGAAATTACCTGTCCCAAAATAAGCATACTTAGCTATATTGTTTTCTTCCTCTCGGGAAATCATAAAAATTTTTGAATGTACTTTTAAGTCCTCAAAACTATAAAAAACGTCAATCCCTGCTTGTTTCATAGTATCAGCCCAATACAAATTAAGTTCTTCATCAAAGCGGGCTTTCACTTCGCTAAAGACCATTACTTTTTTACCTTGTTGAGCTGCTTTTATTAATGCTTTGCAAATTTTAGAATCTTTTGCAACACGATAAAGTGTTATATTTATTTCTTTCACATAAGGGTCAATTGCCGCTTCCTCTAAAAATTGAATTACATAATCATACTTTTGATAGGGAAAATGCAAAATAAAATCTTTGAACGATAATGCACGAAAATAAGAATCGATTTTTTCTAATTCTGGATGGTTTAAAATATCAAATTCTGGGTAAAATAAATCAGGATTATCAGGCATTGGAAAGCCAAAAAAATCATTAAAATTATGATATCTACCTCCTGGAATAAACTCTCCCTTTTTTATTCCTATTTTCTTGCGAAGCATCTTCAACATTTCCTTTGGCATCCGATTATCATATAAAAATCGAGAAGGGTCTCCCACTTTTCTTTTATAAAGGCTTGCAGAAATTTTTTCTTGTACTGTTTCTGCTATTTCCTCTTCTAAATACAATTCAGCATCTCTGGTTAAATTTGCTTCATAGCATTTTATCCAATTATATTCAGGAAACATGGGAGGCAAAAACAAACGCATCACATCCGAAAGTTGGATGATGATTTTCTTGTTTTCTGTATTAGGTAATTTAATAAATCGTTTGGTTTTTTTAATAGGAACATTCACTAAAAAATATTCTTTTTCACCATCTAATTTTCTTTCCACATCAATTACTAGGTATAATCCTTTATTTTTTAAAAAAATCTCATTTTCATCAGATAGTTTTGTTATTTCTAACAAATGCTCTATTTCCTTTTTAAAAAATTGTTTTAGAAATTCGTGTTGTTTTTCATCTATTTGCTTTTGATGAATCAAATAAATATTTTCTTCATGAAGTTGAGGAATTATTCTTTGATTAAATATTTCCTGAAACTCAACTTGCTGAAAATTAACTATTTTTTTAATCTTTTTCAATAACTTTTTTATTGAAATATCTTGCTCTATCCCTTGTTCTTTTTGAATTTTCAAAATGTGTTTTAAAGAAGCTACCCTTACACGATAAAATTCATCTAGATTAGAAGAATAAATGGCTAAAAATTTCAATCGCTCCATCAATGGCTCATGCTCATTAATGGCTTCTTGCAGCACCCTATAATTGAATGACAGCCAACTTAGCTCTCTGTCAAAATATCTTTTCATTTCTTTGAGCAAAAAAGTATTTAATATATAAAGGTAGGGTTATTTGGTTTTATCTGTAATGGTTTCTAAATAATGTTTTTCAACACCATACGCCTCTTTTAAACTATCAATATTAGTTTGAACATCTTTCTTTTCAATTTTTTCTTTCGTTTTAATTCCCACAAGCATCACATTTTTCCGAGTATGTTCGTTTGAAATAAATTCAAAAATTTTAGTTTGATAGTTATGTTTCTCCATAATTAATGCTCGAATTGTATCTGTAATCATTTCATATTGTCTTTCTTTAAAGATGCCATGTTTAAATAATGGATTTTCAATCGGCTTTCCTTTGGACTCTTGTCGTAATTGTTTGTGGCAACAAGGAGCACAAATAATTAATTTTGCATTTGCCGAAAATCCTTTAAAAATAGCATCGTCTGTTGCCGTATCACAAGCATGAAGTGCTATTAACACATCTATTTTTGAATCGCCAAATTTTTGTATGGTATTTTGTTCAAACACTAAATTATTAAACCCACAAGTTGTTGCTGTTTTGTTACAAAAATCGACCAATTCTTTGCGTTGTTCTATACCTTTAATTCGAACATCCATCTTTTTTTGATTTACCAAAAAATCATACAACGCAAAAGTTAAATACCCCTTTCCTGAACCCATATCCACAATATGAATAGGAGAAGAAAGTATTGTGTTTTTAAGTAAGCTTTCAATAATTTCAAGGTATTTGTTTATTTGTTTGAATTTATCTGCCATTTTAGGAATAACAGTTCCTTTTTCGTCAGTAACACCCAAAAGCGATAAATATTTACCTAACTCAGCTCTCTTTTTCTTTGGAATATCATGCGATTCAGGTGGTTTTTTGTCAAAACTTGGAGGGAAATTAATTGCTGTTGCTTTTCCTTTTTTTGAGAATTGAATGGCATAATCATATTCCAAAGTGAAAAGCCTGGCTGTTTTAAACTTTTTATTAATTAATTCTAAAAGTTCATTCCTAACCTCATCAAATGTATAGTTTTTAACCTGATCATTGGTTTGATAATGATAAGTAAACGAAAAAACAGGTTGATTTTTAATGGTAATCAATCGGATATAAACATTCATCAGTCCATCACTTTTAGAAGTGGGCTTGCTCAAGGTTATTTTAACAAAAGATTCATTGGCAAAGCTTTCGTTTAATTTTTCAATAAAAAGTTTCAGTTCATTCATTCCGCTAAATTATAACTATTGTATGTGAATTTTAGCAAAACAAAAAAGAATTGTTACTACTCAGCTCATCTTTATGCCACTGATTAACAGGGATTTAAACACATGGTTTCTATCTAATTTATAAAATCAAAAAAAGTTGACTAATTTTGGTCTTGTGAAAAAACTAACCTACATAATACTTTTTTTTGCCCTTTTTATTTTTAATAACACATTATTTTCACAATGTGCAATGTGCAAAGCTGTGGTAGAATCTGATTTGGAATCAGGCGGTAAAACTGCTCTTGGAATTAATAATGGCATCTTATACTTAATGATTATTCCTTATCTATTAATTGCCATAGTGGGATTTTTCATCTATAAAAATTATAAAAAAAACAGTTCCTCGATTGAAAATCATGAGCAGTAAATCATTTACTACTTTCTTTATTTTTTTTGCACTTTGTCTATTCAGTAAAGGACAACCCAATGTTTTTGAAAATGAGTTTAAAACAAGCTTTAACACCAAACCAAAGTTTGAATTCAAATTTGATTCGAGGTTTTCATTTCTTCGAAACACCAATGTAAAAACAACAGGTATAAAAATAGGGCTCAGTTTTAATAAAAAATTTAATGTTGGTTTAGGGTTCAATCAACTGTTTGTAAATGCAAAATCTGAAATTATTGAGCAGGCAGATACCATTCCTGTCAATTTAAATTATTTTTATTTTTCACCTTATTTTGAATATGTTTACTTCACATCAAAAAAATGGGAATTTAATCTTTCCACACAAATTGGTTTAGGTTCGGCAAAATATAATTACACTAATTTTGAAGGAAAGGAGGAATCAAAAAATAGAACTACAATTCTATCTTATGAACCTGCTATGCTTATTGATTATAAAATAATTAAATGGGTTGGATTGGGTTTAGGTGTTGGATATCGGTTGGTTTTTTATAAAAATGGAGAGGTGAAAGAACATTTTTCATCACCTATATATGTAATTAAACTTAAAGTTTATTTAGGCTCAATTGTTCAGTCCATATCAGGAAAACAAATTCCTGCTGAATAATTTTAATCTCAATCCGAACAACTAATTTAAGTGATACCAATTGTAATTTAAAATTAGTCCCAAGGACTTTTTAAATTTTACAATAGTAAATAACGATATAACAAAATAGTATAATTTATTGGACTATATATTTCGTATAATCGGTATTATTACTACCTTTGACATTATGAATACTAATTTGGATGCAAATAAAGAAAACCTAACTCCTACAGAAAAGGAGATAGAAAAAGTATTGCGTCCCTTATCTTTCAATGATTTCACTGGTCAAGAAAAAGTAGTTGAGAATCTCAAAATCTTTGTAAAAGCAGCTGCACAGCGAGGAGAATCGCTTGATCATGTTTTATTGCATGGTCCTCCAGGATTAGGAAAAACAACCTTAGCCAATATCATTGCCAATGAGCTTGGTGTAGGGTTTAAAGTAACCTCTGGACCTGTGTTAGAAAAACCTGGCGATTTAGCAGGTCTTTTAACTAATTTAGAAGAGGGAGATGTATTATTTATTGATGAAATTCATCGCTTATCTTCAGTAGTTGAAGAATATCTATATTCTGCAATGGAGGATTATAAAATAGACATCATGATAGATTCTGGACCAAATGCCAGAAGCGTTCAAATTGAATTAAACCCTTTTACACTTATTGGAGCAACCACCCGAACAGGGTTGTTAACTGCACCACTTCGAGCTCGTTTTGGTATCACCTCTCGATTAGAATATTATGACGCGGCAGTTCTTGTGAAAATAATTAAACGATCGTCCAATATCATTCATGTTGGTATAGATGATGATGCCGCTCATGAAATTTCACGAAGAAGCCGAGGGACTCCACGTATTACAAACGCTCTTTTAAGAAGGGTTAGAGATTTTGCTCAAGTAAAAGGAAATGGACGTATCGACAAGGGAATAGCTCTTTTTGGTCTAGACGCACTAAATGTGGATAAAAACGGATTAGACGAAATGGACAATCGCATATTATTAGCCATCATCGATAAATTCAAAGGAGGTCCTGTTGGGTTAACAACCATAGCCACTGCTGTTGGTGAAGAGGCTGGCACCATAGAAGAAGTGTATGAACCTTTTCTAATCAAAGAAGGCTTTTTGATGCGAACACCAAGAGGGCGAGAAGCCACCGAAAGAGCCTTTCATCATCTAGGTAGAGTGAAATTACCCAACGATCAGGGAAAATTGTTTTGATATTTTTTAATAGTAGCGTTTATAGAACGACTAAATAAGGCTGATGTAAAATTTTACATCAGCCTTATTTAGTAAGAATAAATAATCACACAATTTATTAAATGTCAATTTTAGCATACTTAGCATTTGCCTCAATAAATTCCCTTCTTGGTGGGACATCATCGCCCATTAGCATAGAGAATGTATGATCTGCAGAAGCTGCATTATCAATAGTAATTTGTCGTAAGGTTCTGAATTCAGGATTCATCGTGGTTGACCATAATTGCTCTGCATTCATCTCTCCCAAACCTTTATATCGCTGAATATGAACACTTCCTTCTTTACCTGCTCCTTTAAATTCTTGGATAGTAGCATCTCGTTCTTCATCTGTCCAGCAATATTTTTGGTCTTTTCCTTTTTTCAAAAGATAAAGTGGAGGAGTTGCAATATAAACATGTCCTTTTTCTACTAATTCAAACATATAACGAAAAAAGAAAGTTAAAATCAAGGTCTCAATGTGAGAACCATCCACATCAGCATCACACATAATAATAATTTTATAGTAACGCAATTTTTCGATATTTAATGCTCTCGCATCTTCTTCTGTTCCAATTCTTACACCAAGGGCTGTATAAATATTTTTTATTTCTTCATTGTCTAAAATTTTGTGTTGCATGGCTTTTTCCACATTCAAAATCTTACCTCTCAACGGCATAATGGCTTGAAAATGTCTATCTCTTCCTTGTTTTGCTGTTCCGCCCGCAGAATCTCCCTCTACCAAATATATTTCACATTCTGTTGGGTCTTTTGATGCACAATCGGATAGTTTTCCTGGCAACCCTGAGCCTGACATTACATTTTTCCGTTGCACCATTTCACGAGCTTTTGTGGCTGCATGACGTGCTGTTGCTGCTAAAATTACTTTTTGGACAATGGTTTTTGCATCGGCAGGATGTTCTTCTAAATAATTAGTAAGCATCTCAGAAACTGCCTGACTAACTGGAGCTGTAACTTCTCGGTTTCCTAATTTTGTTTTTGTTTGCCCTTCAAATTGAGGCTCTTGAACTTTAACTGAAATAATAGCTGTTAATCCTTCTCTAAAGTCATCTCCCGAAATCTCAAATTTCAATTTATCTAACATCCCTGATGATTCAGCATATTTTTTTAATGTTGCTGTTAAACCTCTTCTGAATCCTGATAAATGTGTTCCTCCTTCGTGGGTATTAATGTTATTTACATATGCATGAATGTTTTCTGAGTAAGATGTATTGTAAATCATGGCTACCTCAACTGGAATACCATTTCGCTCACCTTCCATGTGAATGATTTCGGCAATAAGAGGCTCTCTGGTTTCATCAATATACCTAACAAATTCTTTTAACCCTTCAGTGGAATAAAATTCTTTTGAAATACTATTGCCCTCATCATCTTTTTCTCTATGATCAGTTATTGATATTCTAACTTGTTTGTTCAAGAAAGAGAGTTCTCTCATTCTATCTGTCAATGTTTCATAACTAAATACAGTATCCTCAAATATAGTTGGATCTGGTTTAAAGGTTACTTCTGTACCTCTCAAATCTGTTGTTCCTACTTCTTTTACAGGATAAAGTGCTTTACCTTTTTGATATTCTTGCTCATACACCTTCCCATCACGATAAACAGTTGCTTTTAAATCGTCAGAAAGTGCATTCACAACAGAAACTCCCACCCCATGCAAACCGCCCGAAACTTTATAAGAATCTTTATCGAACTTACCTCCAGCTCCAATTTTAGTCATTACTACTTCCAACGCAGAAACACCTTCTTTTTTGTGCATATCCACAGGAATTCCTCTACCATTATCTCTAACTCCAACTGAGTTATCTTCATTAATCCACACCTGAATTTCATTACAATGACCTCCCATTGCTTCATCTATGGAATTATCTACAACTTCATAAACCAAGTGATGTAATCCTCTAACCCCAACATCTCCAATATACATAGATGGTCGCATTCTTACATGCTCCATTCCTTCTAGTGCCTGAATACTATCGGCTGAATAATTTTGTTTCTTTTCTTCGCTCATAATATTATTAATATTTTTTCGCTTTTTTTAGCGAAAACAAATATACCCATTATGTCATTGGTTTTGCTTATAAAAAATAAGCTAAATCATATTTTTTATTAACAATTCGATTAACAGTTTTAGCCCTAATAATTAATGTAGATTATATCTATTCTTTAATTACAGTTAAGCGGTACAAGGAATTCTTAAATCAATGAAACTAAGTTGCCAAGAACCATTTATTTGTGAAAAATAAAAGGTATAATTATAGGTGTTTACAACGGTAATTTTTATGGTTTCACTCCTAAACTGAATTGCCTGAACTTCTTTTTCATTCAAATTAGCATAATTCCAAATTTCACTGTCTTTTAAGGGGTTTATATTTTCCTGAAAACAACCTTGCTTGTCGTAGTTATTTTTTTCACAAACTACTTTGGGCAACTGTTCCTCCGCAGGCATTAAACTCAACGAATCGAACTGAAGGTCAAAAAAACCTTGTGCTGTTCCTGTTGTTTTGTATTGCTCAATTGTATATACCTTACTTACTTGTGGCATAGCCCCCGAACTTTCAATAATGTACAAACCATAATCTTTATAAAAAAGTTGGTTGAACGCTGCTGCATTTTTAGTCTCAATAGCAGCTACCAATTGCTGATAAAATTGCAGAAAACTAGTTGTGTCAACTTGTTCTTTAGTCACGTTTGCTATTGAAGTATCTATTGTTTCTTGCTGTTGTTCTTGAATATTATTGTCGTTTTGCGATGCTTCTGAGCAGGCAACAAACGAAATTAAAAAACTTACCTCTACTACTTTTTTATACTTTATCATATTTAATTATTTTACTTTACAAGCTCCTCAATCGCTTTTCCATCGCATGCACTAGGCAGAGCAATATGTAACATTACCGATAGTGTTGCTGCGATGTCTGCTATGGCTACTTGTTCGGTTTTTTTACCTTGTTTTATGTTGGTGCCATACCACAACAAAGGTACATGTGTATCATAATTATAAGGCGAACCATGTGTTGTGCCTTTTTTTGTCCATTTGTTTATCCAACCCGAAGCCAATACAAACAACACATCTCCCGAACGCACTTGATGAAAACCTCTTTGCACATTGGCTAAAATTTTTGAGTCGAATTCAGCTGATTTCATGCTTGTTGCCGATACTGCTTTTGAAATACCTTTTTGTTGTAACATAAAATTAACTGCAACATTTTCAACATCAATTAAATTTAATTGATGTTCCTTAATCAACTCATGATTAAAAAACAATTGGTAATTGGATAGATTTTCTACTAAATTTTCCACCTTAAATTTTTCAAAAAGAGCTTTATTTACAGCTTGTAATGTTGCTTTTTCTTCAAAATATCCTGAGGGAATTTTATTGTCAATAGCGTGTTGGGGAATATCCGCCACACCATGGTCAGCAGTTAGGAAAACTAAAAAATTGCCTTCGCCCACTTGTTTTTCTAAAAAAGTTAATAATTCCGCAATTTCTCTATCTAGACGCAAATACGTATCTTCAATTTCTACCGAATAAGGACCAAATTGATGTCCGATATAATCGGGAGAAGAAAAACTTATAGCGAGTAAATCTGTAATTGCATCAGCACCTAGTTTTTCCTGTTGAATCACTTCCAACGCCAATTCTTTCAAAATAGTGTTGCCAAACGGGGTTGATTTTATTAAGTCATAATTTTTATTGGCTTTTCTCAAAGCTGGTAAATTGTGAGGAAAAATAGGTGCTTTTTCGCCTTCAAACACTTCTTCGTAAGGATTATTATCTGCAATGCTTTCAGTATATTCAGCGATTGGTAAAAGGGTTTCCCAAGGTTGTTGTAAATAAGTATTAGCGGAATTTTTTTTGTTGAATGCTTCCAACCATTTAGGTAGTGTTTGCATATAATAGGTGCTTGAAATCCATTTTCCTTCCTCTTCTCCAGCAAACCAATATGCAGCATCCGCTTGATGACCAGCAGGCAAAATAGCTCCTCTGTCTTTGATGGAAATGCCTATTACTTTAGCTTGTTTGTTCGCAGTTTTCAACTCATCGGCAAAATTGGTTACCAACATTTTTGAAGGCGACATTTTTCCCATGTTGGTGGTAGTACCAACAGATAGCACATTTTCATCGGAAGTGCAATAGACATTGGTTTTTGCTATTTTATCGTACCAAGTATTGGCAATGATGCCGTGATTGGCAGGGGTTGTTCCTGAATAAATAGAAGCATGTCCAGGAGCAGTATAAGTAGGCATATAGTTGAAATGTGTTTGTTTGCAGTTGAAACCATTATTCACCAACTTTTTAAAGCCATCTTCACTATACTTATCCCAAAAACGAGTGAGGTAATCATAACGCATTTGATCTACCACTATGCCTACCACTAATTTGGGTTGTTTTTGTTGTGACCAAGCAAAAAGGGTATTTATTATAAAAAAAATAGCTAAAAAAAGATGTTTCATTTGATTGAGTTTAAAACACAAATTTACATTTTAATAGTAACACTAATTGGGAAAATGTGTTATGATAATGTTAGCAATTTTGCCACGAATGCACAAATGATAGATTTTATGTCATTCAGAAGGAAACTTTCTTAAATGGTAGTCCAAAATAATAATTTAAGTTATAATAAAACTTTTTAGTTTCTACTAAGATAGATACCTCCTGTAAGACAAAAAAGGCAATGAAATAATTTATACAACAAAAAAAACCTCTCGATGATAAGCTAAAATCACCGAGAGGATTGAAAGAAAATTTTTTAATTATTTTTTAAAAACAGCTGTTTTAGCCACTAAATCATGAATAGCTTGTCTTTTATCTCCAAGAACAAAGAAACAACCTATAAAAATTATTAATCCAGCAATAGAGCCTATGGTTCCCAAAATAGCAACACTAGTAACACCAGCCAATAAAGCCAATATTGTTCCTGAATATTTTAATAATGCTCTTACCCATAATGTCCCACCAGCAGCAGCAGTACCATCTTGATTGGCATTTTTAATTTTCAACAACATTTTACCTGGTGTTTGACCTGTAATTCCTTCCATTACAAATAGAACCAAGGACATTAAATAAATACCTGCTAATGTTCCTATCATTCCTCCAAGCATTGCTCCGAAGCCACCCATTAAGGCATCTCCTTCGGCACTTCCTGTGGCGGCTTGTGACCCAAAAAATATACCTACTAAAGTTGCTCCTAAAGCCATTCCTAAAATACTTCCGACAATTGCATTAAATACAAAGTCTATTAAATATGCACCTAAACGAGGACCAAATCCTATTCTGTTTGAATTTTTGTCAGAAGTAACTCCTTGGTTTACTTCTGCAGTTGTAGTTTCTTCACTCATAATTTTTTTAGTTTTAGTTAATATTAATTTGTTTGTTTGAGGGAACTAAAATAGAACAAATAATCAAAAACGCAACTTTTGTCTGAAAAATGTTATTAACAATCGATTAAAAAAAGCAGTTGGTCTAAATCGTTATTTTTTGCTCCACTCCTTAAAATTAGAGCTTTCCTCATTTTGTTTAAGTAGTTGATAATTGTTGAAATAATTATTCTTAGCCTGCTTTAAATCAATATTTTCTACCTTCCCCAATGCTCTTTTTAGGGTGATAATTTGTTCATCATCACCAAAATAAGTACTCCAGTGCTCTAAATCATTAGCCAACTTAATGTTATTGATGGCTAAAATTTCATCGCCAATCGCTATTCCTGCTTTTTCTGCCTCAGTATTAGGTACAACATTGTCAATGATACAACTGTTGTTTTCATAACGTACTTTAAAGCCAAATTTTGCTTCATTATAATTGTTTGATGGCGAAATCTTAAGCTCACATCCAATATAAATTAAGGCTTCCTCTAAAAAAGGGGTGAAATCTGCTGTACCATGAATAAGTTTATCATAAATTTCATTATAAGATACTCCAGCTATTTTCTCTACTGATTTTTTATAATCTAAATCACTTATTCCTTTTCCTTTTTTAGCAAAATCGGTGTAAAGGAGTTTCATCACATCTTTCAATGCTTTTATGTTACTGGTGTTTTTCATGATAAAAACATCGGTAATAAAAGCGATTAATGCTCCTTCGGTATAAATAGAACCTTTTCGATTAGGAATACCTTTTACATAACCGTCTAACCAAGTATCGAACGAAGAGGCTGCTACCGACATGTTTTCTACTCCAAAATTAGTATAATGTCTTTCTAGCAATTTATCGAACGTATTTTTGTATTGATTCCAATCGAAAACGCCTGAAGTAAATAAATATTTATCTCCAAAATAAGTGGTAACACCTTCATCCAAATAGCCTAAAACGGTATAATTTTCCTTGGTATAATCATAAGGATGCATTTCTATTGGTCGAATTTGTTTTACATTCCAAGTATGATACAATTCATGGGAACTCACGCCCAACAATTCGTTGTACCAACCTTTTTCATCCATTATTTCATAAGAAGGACCCAAAGCAATTACCGTAGAATTATAATGTTCCACTCCATGATAGGTTCTGTAAGTTAAAATTTGGAAAAGAAAATGATATTCTTCCGTAGGGAAACCACCAAAATCGTTGATTTGAGCATCAATAAATTTTTTAAAATCCAATTCTAATTTTTTAAAATCAGGCTTACATTCTCCTTGAAACCACAAATGAAAAAGCACTTTGTTTTGCTCAAAGCTATGGTGTTGTAATGAATTACTTGCAATAAAAGGACTATCAACCAATTCATGAAAATCTTTTGCTTCAAATTGATGTTTCGACTTGGCTTTTAACCCTGTGGCTACTTGATAATCATGAGGTAATTGGAGTGTTAATGTACATTTTTCATTGATGTAATCAGGAACAAACATCAAACAATTCACTCCATTTACATACAATTGATTGGCATCTAAATAGGATGATCCTGCATTCATCTCAGCTGCATAATAATTATAGTTGACATGAATTTTTTTTGCTTGATTGGTAGTAATTTCCCACAAGTCTTTTTTTAATTTTTTAAAAGGTAAAGGATTCCCATTTTCATCAAAAGGTTGAAATTTTTGGATGTTTTTAGCAAAATTTCCTAGTTCATACCTTCCCGGACGCCAAGCGGGCAATTGCAGCAGCAATTCAGAAGCATTTATTTTATCGATGACAAGCTCTATGTCAATAAAATGAGTAGTGGGCTGTTGGTAAGAAATAATATACTGCATAATTAATAGATTTTTTATAGCAGCAAAGGTAATATTCAAGTAAGGAAATTTTGAATTTTGAATGATTAATTGTGAATTAATTTTCTTTTTACGCCATCGTTTGTTTCTTCACAAACAAAAGCAAAAAAGGGAATTTTGTTACCTATCCATTTGTCTGTTTTCTAAAAACACACCCCTTCCTTGCCGAAAAATCGGGACAGGCTTCTCAAGAGGGGGAGCTAACGCACAATGCCGTCTTCCAATGCTCATAAAAACATTAATTTTCTTTTATAAATATGTTTCAGGACTTTACTAATTTTACCACATGAATAAAGACGAACATTTAATTTTCGGAATACATCCTATTCTGGAAGCTATCAACTCAGGAAAAGAAATTGACAAACTCTATATCCAACAAGACATTAAAGGACCAGGATTAACCGAGTTGCGCAACGCCATTAAAAAACACAAAATCCCTTTCTCTCATGTTCCTGTTTTTAAATTAAACAAACATGTTTCAGGCAATCATCAGGGTGTTATAGGATTTATATCTCCCATAGCATTGCATGATATTGAACAAATTGTTCCTACTTTATTTGAACAAGGAAAAGTTCCCTTTGTTTTAATTTTAGATAAGGTTACGGATGTACGTAATTTTGGAGCAATAAGTCGTTCTGCTGCTTGTGCTGGTGTAGATGCTATTGTAATTCCAAGCAGAGAATCGGCTCAAATAAATGCGGATGCCATAAAAACATCTGCTGGAGCATTGAATCATATTCCTGTTTGCAAAGTTCAAAATTTAACTGACACCGTGTTATTTCTAAAAGCAAGTGGTTTGAAAATTGTTTCTTGCACCGAAAAAAGCTCCGACACTATTTATGATGTTGATTATACTTCTCCAACAGCAATTATTATGGGCGGGGAAGAAAAAGGTATTTCAAATCAATTATTAAAAAATAGTGATGCACGCGTTAAAATTCCAATTGTGGGAGAAATTTCTTCTCTGAATGTGTCTGTTGCTGCTGGAATAGTGCTTTTTGAAGCAGCCAAACAACGATTTAATTAGAGGCTGAACTTTAAAGTTCAGTCTCTCTACTAAAAAGACAGGCACTAATTAGATTAATTATCCACCATTTTTTGCTTTCAACAACATCAATTTAACAAAAGATTGATTGTTGATTTTACTATCTAACCAAATTAAAAAATCAAAATAATCGAGTGCAATTTTCTCATAAGGATCTTGTAAGACGGTTAATAAACTCTTTTTAAATTCAATAAATTGATCTTTGAGTTTTTCTTGTGTTTTGCATTTAGTTAGTTTTCGCATTTCTTGAATGAATACAGTCTCAAATTTATAATCTCTTTTATTAATAGTTAAAAACCGTTTGGTTGACTTAATATTATATTCTAGTAAATCTAGGTTATTTAACTCATAATGAATAATTAAATTAACTAATCGAGCAAACGTATAAACATCATCTCTCAAGCCAGGTTTATTTTCGTTAAGCACTAAATTAATATAACGTAATGCTCCTTTTAAATCTTCAGTAAAAAAATAAGCCCGAGAAATATTATAATAAAAAAGCATTTCTTCTTCTTTATTAACTTTTCCATTAAATCGATTTAACCGCTCTAAAATTTCAGGAACAACTTGTTTAATAGCTTTTGCGTATTCTCCTTTTGAAATGAATATATTTAATTCAGCATTAAAAGGCAATGTAAATAATTTCAATTGAATATCTATACTTTCAAAGCCTTGCTTCGTTTCTAAATCTTTCATTTTTTCAATAATAGAAAGCGTTTTATCCCAAACTTTCTCTGCCAAATAAGTATATAATACATTATTTAATGCTCTAATGTATCTTTTAGGGAGCTCCTTCATGATAGGCGGGTTTGCCTCCATTATTTTAATTACTTTGTTGAAATTTTCAGAAGAAGTTTCGTGGTCATGATTAGTAACAGCACAAAGACCTTTAATTGAATAGCATGCGGTTGTTGCTTTAATAGAATGAGCTGTGTTCTTACCAACAATTAAGGGATGGGTTGCAATTTTTTTAATCTCATTCTGTCCCTCTTTATTCCGAGTATAACCTCCTTTTCGTATCACATAATTTACCCTAGAATATAATTTTTGATATTCAGCAATGTTTCTTAATTTCTCTATACAGTCCGATTCTTCATCAATTAAATTGTCCATGTTCACTTTGAACTTATTGTCCAAAAAAGCTTCTTCAACTAATTTTTTTTCCCAATCAATTAAATCAAGTAAAAAATAATATTTCTCATAAACATAAGCAGTCTCTTTTGTTCTTAAAATATTTTTATAGCATTCTGTATAAAGAGCTTTGTTAAATAGGAGTTCAATATTTCGTAAGTTTTCCTGTATAATAGATGCGGCAGAAGTATCTGCATGAAACCCTCTTAAGCTTTTTAAAATAAGCTTATATAAATGGTTTTTTTCCGAGGGCAAATGTTTGATGAAATTTTCGTCTTTAAGTTGATATTTTAAAACCTCTTCATCATATTCATTTTGCTCATCCACGGACTCAAAAAGCTTCATATAGTTCTTTTCTCCAGTCTGCAACGAAGACATTAATTTAAAATATCTTTTCTCTGATTTTGTCAGTGATTTTATCAGGTGAAATAATTCTTTTGAAGGCTTCATTTATTTTCTATATTTATTTAACAGATTTAAGAAGAAAAAAACCACTTTGTTATTTTGAAAAATAATCAAAACTTCGCTTTATAGCATTACAATATTAGTATAAAAAAATCAAAACATAAAATTTAAAATTAAATACTATTGAAATGTCATTTTTTTACCAAAAATACATTTCTTCTCCATAAAACACATTGAACTGAAATTTTTGAATGATAAACCTATACTTAATCCTTTTTAAAAAATAGATTTCTGTAAATTTGATTTTTATATTAACAATATCCCTATGAAAAAAATTCTCTTTTTTGGTGTTATATCTCTTTTTGAAATTGCAATTTCATTTGCTCAAACACACGAAATTAAGCCTATTACTCCTAATCAAAAAGCGTTAAACAGTAGAAGTGATACCATAGATATTCTTCATTATCAAATTAATTTAGAAATTTTAGATTTTACCAATAAAATTATTAATGGAAATTGTGTTATTACCTTCACCCCTAAAATTAATAATGTTGGTGTAATTGATTTAGATTTACTTGAATTAAATGTTGATTCTGTTTTTCTGTCTTCTAATTCATTAGCTTTTACTCATGATGATACTTTACTAAAAATCACTTTACCTGCTGTACTCAATATTGGAGATACTGCTTCTGTTACAGTTTATTACAATGGTAGCCCCCAAACCGACAATAGTGGTTGGGGAGGATTTTATTTCGATAATACGTATGCGTATAACTTAGGCGTTGGTTTCGATGCAAATCCGCATAATTATGGCAGAGTTTGGTTTCCTTGTTTCGATAATTTTGTAGAACGTGCTTCTTTTGAATTTAATATTATTACCTCAGCAGGAAAAAAAGCACATTGCAATGGTTTACTTGTTAAAGATTCTATCATTACTGGAGACACTATTGTAAGAACCTGGCAAATGAATGACCCCATCCCAACGTATTTGGCTTGTGTTGCTGTATCGGATTACGCTACAGTACATCAAAATTTCAATGGTTTTAATGGAAATATCCCTGTAGAACTTGTAGGTAGAGCTCCAGATACTACTAATCTCAAAAATTCTTTTGTAAATTTAAATAATGCCCTCGATATCTATGAAAACAACTATGGTCCTTATTTATGGAACAAAATAGGCTTTGTGCTTGTCCCTTTTAATAGTGGTGCGATGGAACATGCTACCTGCATTGCTTACCCAAGAACTGCCGCTAATGGAACACTTAATTTCGAAACATTAATGGCTCACGAATTTGCTCATCATTGGTGGGGAGATTTGGTTACTTGCGAAACCGCTGGAGATATGTGGATAAACGAAGGAATGGCAACTTATTCAGAGCATTTGTTTACAGAAAATATGTATGGTAGAGCTGCTTACATGAATGATGTTAAAAATAATCATAAAGAAGTACTACAATTTGTTCATATTGAAGACAATGGTTTTAGAGCCTTATCAAACATGGATCATGCTTACACTTATGGAAGACACACCTACCTAAAAGGAGCATCTGTAGCTCATAATATGCGTGCATACATGGGCGATTCGTTGTTTTTTATTGGATTGAAAGCAATTCAAGATAGTTTTCAATTTAAAAACATCAATGCTTTTGAATTTAGAGATAAATTATTCGCATCAACCAATATAGATATGACTAATTTTTTCAACGATTGGATTCTATCCCCAGGATTTTCTCATTTTTCTATTGATTCTACTTCTGTTCTTATTAATGGTAGTAATTATGATGTTACGCTCTTCATTCAACAAAAGCTAAGAGCGACAACTAATTTTCATGCGAATGTTCCGTTAGAAATTACTTTTTATGATGCCAATTGGAATAAATTTACTACACCAATTGTTGCTTCAAACCAATACTCAAATGCAACCGTAACCATTCCATTTTCCCCTATTCTATCCATTCTTAATGAAGCAAACACACTCAATCAAGCAAGAACAGACAATCAATTGGTAATAAAAAACCCCTCATCAAACCAACTACAAAATTTAGCAATGCTTCGATTAACCGTAAGTTCCATTACCGATTCTGCCTTGCTTCAACTTGAACACCACTGGGTAGCTCCAGATTCTATTAAGAATAATATAAATAATTACCGAATTTCTTCAAACCGATACTGGAGTTTTAATGGAATCTTACCTCCTAATTTTAAAGCCAGTGCTCGTTTAGATTTTGATAATCGTTCCACAACAGGTTTTTTAGATGATGATTTATTGTCTGTAAATACGGATAGTATTATTTTGGTTTACAGAGAAAATGCTGCATCAGATTGGGAGGAATATCCTTACTATACAAAAACAAAAATAGGAAGCCTTCTTTTTGGATTTATGACTATTGATAGTTTGCTTTTAGGTGAATATGCTTTTGCTAATAGTCCTGATGCAGTTTCTGTGAATGAACAAAAAGAATTATTTCAAAACAACTTCAAACTATTTCCTAACCCAACTGATAATCATGTTTTTATAGAAGAAATTACACTTTCTACCAAAAATTATGCATTGGACGTTTATGATTTATCGGGAAGAATTATTCATCAAGAAAATTTTGTTGGAAAAACAAAAATAAACACACAAACATGGCGTAAAGGAAACTATATTATTACTATCACTGAAAATTCAAAAATGGTATTTTCAGGAAAAATAGTTGTTCAATAAAAAACACCAAACTTGTCCATAGGTTTTTTACTTTCATCCCAGTTAAATCCTTTTAAAATAAGGTCTTTTGGTGATGGTTCTTTTATTGGATAAAAAATTCCTTCTGGGTCTTTTATGAAAGTAACTGATTTCAACGTATTATCAGCCAGAAAGATAAGCATATTATTTCCGAATGCTTTATTTACACCAATGTATTTTTCAGCATCGTCTTTGGCAAAAAATATCGTTTCTGCTTGTTTGTTTACTTCAATTTTGTACAATTTTTTTTCAAGAAAATAACCCACCATATTTTCTCCTTTAATTTGATTGAAATTAGGTAATAATGAATCTGCTTTGGATATTATAAATGCTTTTTCTTTTAAATAAATGGAATGAATTTCTTTGTTAGACAATAACAGATAAATAAAATCGGCTGTTAATTGATTTTTGTCCGACCAAATTACTGGCTCTGTATAAAAATTTACAGTAGAATCAGCAAAATTATAAACAATAGAATCGGCTTTGCCTTGCATATCTGACTTAAAAAACTTTGCGTTGTGATAGGCTAATAAATTCCGAATGGTATCTGTGGTGGTTGAATCTTGGTTTAATGCTAAACTATCTTGAATTATCATTTTTTGATAACTGGTATAAATTTTAAATGTATCGGCATGCATAAATAATGTGTCATTATCCATAAATTGCATTAAAAGTGCCTCTTTAGTTATTATTGCACTGTCCTTTTTTTCATACATTATCACATCATCACCATGAATTTCTAGTTTTGCTGTGGTATCATTTATAATGGCATTGCATGTTATTTTTCCAACACCTAATTCCCTGTTATAATAAATAGAATCTCCGTAAATAAAGCGGTTTTCTGAATAGAGGTAAGAATTACCATAGAATTCGGAAATGTTTGTTGTGGTGTTATACCAGCCATTTTCGGTATAGATTAAATTTTGGTTGCTTTCTATGGTAGTTGGTCCTAAAAAATATACGGTTTCGGTTTGTGATTGGTATTTTAAAGTATCTGAAAAAATAGTGTATTGTGGATTTTTTAATACCACATTTTCTTTAAAGAAAACGGCTTGACTTTCGGAATGATAATATCCTCTTTTTGATGTTAGTGTATCTTGTTCTTTGCGGCTTATCATTTTTCCACCATCAAAATAATAGGCAACATTAGTAATTCTATCGTAATCTAAAAACTGAGTAGTAAGAATAATGTCTTTGTTAATAAGTCTGATGTTTCCTCTTAAAATGGCTTTTTTCGAATTTCCATCATAACTAAGTGAATCACCAAAAAGTTGCAACGAATCGCCTTGTGTTATTTTAACATTACTGTAAGCGTTCAAGGTGTTTGTTTCCGAAAAAATGTAAGCACTATCGCAAAACATCAAAGCATCATCGTGTTTGAGCTGCACGTTTCCTATTAGTTTTTTTGCTTTTTTTCCAGTTGACTCATCATATTCTAATGAGTTTGCATTGAGTATTTCTATTTTGGCTCCTGTTTTGGGTTTAAAACTAGGTTGAGAAAAACCAACATAAAAATTTCCTGCTAAAAGCAGAAGAAAAACATATTTTAAGGTTTTTATATTTTTTGGCACTAGTATTTTTGTTTATTTATGAATCTTTAGGACTTAAAAAAAGTGACTGTTTATATACATAAACTAACCATTATTATAGATTAATATTTGTAACCATTGAGCCATTTTTTGAAAATAGGAGCTTGTTTTTTGCTCTTATATCAAATCGTTAATGTTGTCTTGAAAAACATTTTTCCTGTGATAATCTAGATATTCTTGTCTATCTTCAGGATAAATTCGTAAATTATTTTTAGCATTAGGATTTATGCTTAACCTTTCCCAAGTATATGAAGACAATAATGTTCCGCAAACCAAATCTCCATTGTCTTTGAAAGTGATGTAACCTTGGTCAAAAAGTTTATCATAAGTTGGTGTTAATGCAAGTCCATTCAAATAATCAAGTGCTTGGTCTTCTCGACCTTCCTTTATGCAAATGCTATAAGGTTTTATATGACTGGCAATAAGTAGTTCAACTTCTGTGATTTTTGTAAAAGGGCATTGAGGCATATGTTCTAATACTTTTTTTCGGTATTCATAAGCACCCTTTCTACTAATTGTTTTTGTTGTTTCTCTAATTACTTTTTCCGCAATTTCAACTTCTGTTGTTGTCCCAATTAATTTAGGGTGAACTATCGACCTAAATTGATAATCCAATAAAATTCTGAAATAGAAAAGAGGTTTTTGATTTTCCTTACTTCCTACTGTTGGAATAAGTTTTAGAATTGATAAATAACTTATCTTTGGTAAAACCAACTTTCTCCATAAGCCCCAAATTTTATCATCTGAACGAATGTAACCTCTACTTAATTTGTTGTCCGTAAAATCGGAAACATCGTAAATTGAAAAGAAAATTTTATCATTTTCAATGGCGTTGATGTTTTCTAAATTGCTGTTATAAAATTCGGAAATATCAAAATTATAAACCTGTTCTTGCTTTTGATATTCAATTCTTGAATCGTATAAATATTTCAGCAAGTTTGACTTGCTGAAAAAACAATTTCCTTCTTGAATTGGTGTATAAACTCTTTCGCCATTTTCTATTCCTTTTCCCCAATTTTCATACTCAAAAAAGTCACTTAATCTTGCACCGCTCGAACCAAGATAACTACCAACATATTTACGGGATTCTCCGTTACCTTTAAACATTTTCAATTTATTTTTACGATAAATGAAACTGTCTTCTGCTCTTAAATTTTGTATTGAATCAATGATAAAATATTCTTTGTCTTCAATATTGATTTTTTGAAAGTTTTCCATACTCTAATTTGTAGCAAATTTAGTTATGTCTATTTGTTTAAGTAATGCTATTAGAACATCAACTACAATGCTATTTCCTGCTT